>Ga0137307_100061_pt1 | contig 166195 bp, 129 predicted proteins | sample NAcewD2O_March_2_FD_97180 | JGI IMG/M metagenome (GOLD analysis project Ga0137307, IMG submission 97180) | Mouse cecal microbial communities from Vienna, Austria - N-Acetylglucosamine amended D2O_March | ecosystem: Host-associated > Mammals > Digestive system > Large intestine > Cecum | place... | reverse complement strand
GGATAAGGCGCAAAGCACGCTTTTCTCCGTCGGCGGTAATGAAATTTTCGTCATAGGACTTACCCTCCGCCTTTCTTATAACGTTGTAGGTAACTCTGCTTGCGCCCAAGCCGTTACCGCACTCAAAACAGGTGAAAGAACCCGTGTTCATATCGAAGCGAAGTTTATCTTCATTTTTAAGAGAAGCTCCGCACTCCGAACAGTTTTCGGCATTTACGGCGTAACCCGATTTTTCAAGCGCGAAAAGCAAAAACGAAATAAGCTCAGACTTTTCATCTCCGACGCTGATTTTTGAAAGTGTATTGACGAGCGCGGAAAAAATTTCGTGAAATTCTTCGCCTTCGTAAGTGAGCGCGTCTGCCGCCTCTACCGCCGAACTTGCGGAATAAAATTTTCCTATATCAGTGCGCAGGTCGTAAAAACTTTCGCACTCTGCCGCATTGATAACGGTGAACCTGTCGCCCTTCTGCGATAAAACGTATTCGGCAAAACAAAAGGGCTGTGCGGCAAATCTGAGTTTTGCCGAAGCTTTTTTTACGCCCTTTATGCCTGCCGTAATTTTTCCGTTTTCGGCGGTCAGGAGGGTCAATATTTTATCGTTTTCGCCGTAATCTATTGCTTTAAGCATTACGGCATTAACTATTAATTCCATAAAAGATATTTATCATATCTAAAACACAGAGATACAAGCAAGACAAGGCGCACGGGGAAAACCCGAAGGAGTTTACATAAAAGTAAATGTCGCACCGATGACGAGGGTTCCCTTTGGGAAACGTCATACTGAGGGTTGCCGTAGCGCAACGCCGCATTGCGAAGTATATATGTGTTTTAACTATTTTTTCTCGTCCAAGTGTTTGTAGAGCATATAATAGCTTACGTTGCCCGTCTTTTCGAACATTTTCCAGGCGAGCTCGGCTGCGTCTTTATCTCTCTCTTTCATAAACTACCTCTTAAAAAAAGAGTGTGCAGTTTATAAAAAATTATGTCAGTCGTTATAACCTAATTCGGTAAGTATATTAGGGCGGTTGCGCCAGTCTTCCTTAACCTTGACGTAGGTTGTCAGAAAGACCTTTGCGCCCAGAAACTTTTCCATATCCTGACGCGCAAACGAGGCAACTTCTTTTAAGGCTTTGCCCTGTTTGCCGATGATTATCGCCTTATGATTCGGCTTTTCGCAGACGATATCGAGATTGATATCGTAGACGCCGTTTTCCTGTTTCTTGAATACGTTTACGGAAATTGCAACGCCGTGCGGAATTTCTTCGGAAAATTTCAAAAGAATTTTTTCGCGCATTATTTCCGAAATCATAAATTTTTCGGACTTGTCGGAAACGATATCTTCCGAAATCACCTTTTCGCCCTGCGGAAGTCTGTCCGCAAGGTATTTTTCAAGCTTTGCAATATTAGTACGTTTTCTTGCCGAAACGGGAAAAACGTCGCAGTCGATTCCGTTTTCGTACAACAGCTTTATATCCGCAGGGATATTTTCCTTTGGCATTATATCTATTTTTGTATAGGCAATCGCCATAGGGATATCGCTGTTTGAATACTTTTTAATAAGCGAGACGTCGCTGTCGGAAATTCCGCCGTGACCGTCGTGGACGAACAGAATGAAATCGACGTCCTTTGCCGCAGTTTCGGCGGTTTTCATCATTTTGTCGGTAAGTTTGTTTTTTGATTTATAGATACCGGGGGTATCGACGAAAACTATCTGATAATCTTCCTTCGTCAATATTCCTAAAATGGCGTCGCGCGTGGTCTGGGGTTTGGGGGAAACTATGGCAACCTTTTCGCCGACGAGCACGTTTATTAGCGTGCTTTTACCTGCATTCGCCTTGCCTATTACGCCGATAAAACCGCTTTTCATTATCTCACAGCGCCTATTTTTTTCAAGACGCATTCCTCCTTTTCGCGCATAAGCTTTTTGTCAGCTTCTTCGATATGGTCGTAGCCCAAAAGGTGGCACAAGCCGTGTACGGCAAGATAATTCATTTCCCTTTTAAGAGAATGTCCGTACTCCTCCGCCTGCTCCTCGGCGCGTTTTCTGCAAATGGCAATACTGCCGATAAACAGATTTCCGTCCTCGTCGATATCGGCGGGGAAATCTTTTTTACAAAGTTTTGCACCCGCTTTCAAATTTAGCGACGGAAAGCTTAAAACGTCGGTAACGGCGTCTATTCCGCGCAGTTCGCGGTTTAAACGGCGAATCTCGTCACCGTCTGTTATTACTATTTCCGCGGAAAGGTTTAAATCGCTTTCCGTCTCTTTGTCAAACGCTTCCGAAAGTGCTGAAAAGTCCTCTTCTTCACAATATATATACAGTTTCATATTATTTCTTTTTGGATATAGTAAGTTTGGGGTATACGACGCGCGAATGGTACACGCCGGAAAGCTGGCTTACGAGAGTACTTTTTATAATAGTGAGTTCGCGCATAGTTATATTGCAGTTGTCGAACTGACCCAAATCGAGGCGTTCCTCTATTATTCCTCTTACGAACGCTTCTATCTTTTCGGGCGAGCGGTCGGGCAGAGTACGCGTAGCTGCCTCCGCGGAGTCGGCTATCATAATAAGCGCGGCTATTTTGGATTCGGGAATGGGACCCGAATAAGAATAGTTTTCTATATTCAGTTCGCCGTCGCTCATTTTCAGAGCTTTGTAATAGAAATACTTAATAGGCATTGTACCGTGGTGCTGAACGGCAACGTCGGCGAAAAATTCGGGCAGACGGCTTTTCTGGATAAGCTGAGCGCCGTTTCTTGTATGGGAACGGATGATATCTACCGAAAGTTCGGGCGTGATATCGTCGTGAAAGTTGTATTCAGTCTGATTTTCGGCGAACATTTCAGGTCCTTTCAATTTACCCACGTCGTGATAGTACGCCGCCGCCCTTGCAAGTTCCGCGTCCTCGCCTATCGCCTTTGCGCAGGCTTCGACAAGCTGTGATACGACGACCGAATGGCTGTAAGTGCCGGGGGCTTTCTCTTTGAGTTTTTTAATGAGCTTTACACCGTCGCTGGTAATTTCGCGGAGTCTGAACACTGTCATTTCGGCAAAAATCTTTTCAAACAGCGGAAGCACGAACATAAACAGCATAACCGAAATCACGCAGGAAAGACCGCCGAAGATAACGAGGTCGACAGACTGCTGTGCATTGAATTCGCCGAGAGGCAACATAATTACAGAGTTTGTGACTTCAACGGGTATAAGCAGTATGAACGCAAGAATGATGCACTGAAAGCGCGACTTTATAGATTCGAAAACAAATACTGCGACGATGCCCGCACAGAAATTACACAAAAAGCACGCATAACCCTCGATATAGATTTCAATATTCGTCAATCCCGCGAAATTGTCGATAACGAGCATTAAAAGCGAAAAAATCGTATTGACGAAGATAGCGTCGCGGCGGTGGAAAAAGGTTGCGCACATCAGCGCGACGAAAGCCACGGGGCGCGCGAACACGTTGACGTAGACGCTGAGCAAAAATACGGAAAATACGCCGAGGTATAAAATTAAAAACAGCTCGGTAGTTTTAAGGAGTTTTGCAAGCACCGCTTTGTTTTCGAAAAAGAAGTAGCAATACAGCATAGTCATAACAACTACTACCGAAACAGCTATGGTTATGAGCTGTTTGCGCTGAGTCAGAAAATACGCCGAAAAACCCGAAGGGTGTTCGTGTATAAGAATCATTATTAAGAATACGAGATAAAAGCCGACCGCTCCGAAAATGAACGAGAACAGACTTTTAACTATTTGTTTTTGAGTCAGTTTTGTTACCGTCTGCAAAATTTGACCTCCTTTTGCCGTCCTGTTCGTATGCCCTGACGATTTTCATAACCAAGGGGTTGCGGACAACGTCTTTATCGGTAAGGTAGATTATTCCTATACCCTCAACGCCTTTTAAAACGGCGGAAGCGTGTTCGAGTCCGCTCGACTTCCCGTCAGGCAAGTCCACCTGAGTTACGTCGCCCGTGATGACCATTTTGCTCCCGTCGCCAAGACGCGTTAAAAACATTTTCATCTGTTCGCGCGTGGTGTTCTGCGCTTCGTCTAAAATAACGAAAGCGTTGGAAAGCGTTCTTCCGCGCATATAGGCAAGCGGTGCGATTTCTATAGAGCCCCTTTCCATAAGCTTAGTATAAGTTTCAAGACCGAGCATTTCCTGCAATGCGTCGTACAGCGGTCTTAAATACGGGTCGACTTTCGTCTGCAAGTCGCCGGGAAGAAAGCCGAGCTTTTCGCCCGCTTCGACCGCAGGACGCGTAAGAATAATTTTATCCGCCTGCTTCGATTTGAAAGCCTGAACGGCAAGACACACGGCAAGATAAGTTTTGCCCGTGCCGGCAGGGCCTATTCCGAAAGTTATAGAATCTTTTTTTATGCTGTCGACGTATTTTTTCTGACCCACCGTCTTGCTTTTTATCGGCTTGCCGCGATAAGTTATAGCGACGGTGTCGGAAGATATTTTCGTAATATCGCTTGCCTTGCCCTCGCTTGCAAGTTCAAGACAGTATTCCACCCTGCCCCTATCGACGGTTTCGCCGATTTCAGCGAGAGCCAGAAGACTTTCGATAACCGAAACCGCAGTGCTTACGCGTTCCTCCTCGCCCTCGATGACGAAAGTAAGACCCTCGACCCTGACGATGACGCTGAGTGCGCGCATTATTACGTTTAAATTTTCATCGAACGAACCTAGGATTTTTTGGAGCTTGTCCAAAGAATCCGCTTCGACTTTTTTTACAGTATTGTTCATTTTTACCCGTAAATCTATTCCATATTTATAGAAAGTTTTTGCAAATAAGTAAATTCTATTACGTACGCCACTCCGTTTTCGACGGGTTTTACCGTGTGAGTGCGGTCCGTAATATTTTCGGCGTACAAATTCGCCTGCGCGTAAGCAGATTTTAAAGCGATTTCACTTTCGCTTTCGGCGCAGTACTCGTACACGCCTTTGCACTCCAGCTCCACATAGCCCACGGCCACGCAGTCGACTTTTTCTTCGTTCAAAACCGTATAGGGGTATATAAGCGTATCGCCCTTATAGACCTTGCTGCCGTTTTCCACCGCAGGAGTTCCGCAGACGACGATCACGTTTCTGACCGTGCCGTCCCTGTCGGATAAGAGCGGTTTGTAACTCACCCTTCCGCCGTGAACTTCATCGACTTCGACGTCGATATAGAGTGTGGAACCGCGCTTTTCGATATTGCAGAACGTGACGGACGGCAAAGATAAAATTTTGCCTGTTGCCGACGGCGCGTCGAATTTGCGGAAAGCCTGAAATTCGGAAAAGCCCGCTTCGTAGATTATGCGTCTGACTTCCGTACCGAGGTAGCTTCCGCTGCCTCCGACCTCTATTCTGAAAATGAATAAATTCGACACCGCGGTTATAATTAAAAACATCAGCGCGCCTGCCAGAAGTCCTATTCTGTTCAGAGCTAAATTCAGCAAACGCTTCTGACGGCTTGCCTGCATACTGATATTATAACACGGCTTGGAAAAAATTGCAAAAACTTTTTTTACGTCTTTGCTTTTTATTGAAAATATAAACCGTGCGCCGTCTTTTTTACAGTTGTATACGCCGATTTTTGCGTTTTTCAGCTTTTTTAAAGCTGTTTCAGCAGTTGAAACTATGCTTATCCGTGCAAATTCAGTCAATTTCCACTCCCTTTATTTTACCTTTAATAAGCAAATCTTCTTCAAAATATTTTCCGAGCGTAAGATTTTCGCCGGTTAAGATAATTTTATTTTTTCTGAGAGTTAAAACGATTTTTTCGGAAGAGTATTCGGCAACGCCCTTTATACTGCGGAAATAACCGCCGAAGTCGGGAACTATCGAAAACGATTTTAACGAGTCCGCGCCGAGTTCGGACAAAATCTGTTCTAAAAGCTTCATATAATATTGTATGCCGAAGCATATTGCCGATAGACTTTATTAATAAAGAAACCTCCGAGCGAAAAATTCCACTCGGAGGTTATTGCGTTTGAATATCGTTATTCTTTCGGTAAATCGAAGAATACTTTTAAATGACTTGATACGGTAACAATCTGATTGTTCAGTATATTTTCAGTATAAGCCGTTCTGTCCGTTTTTGCCGTGCCGTCTTTTGTGACTTCAATCGCACCGATATTAGAGTCATAAGGCGTACCGTCTGCTTTTTGTATCTGGATATTTTTAATTTTTGTAGAACGCTTATATCCCCAGCTAAACCATTCCTGATAATAAGCGCCTTCTGCATAAACGGCGTTGCCGTTTACGTCATTATCCTGTTGAACTATAACCTGCAACCATACGCGGTCAGACTTATAGGCGCTTAACCAAACTTTATTGCCGTCAAGGATTTCGTACGCATTATCGCCGTCGCCTATCGAAGAGTTAGGTTCTGTTTTGAAAGTACCGCTTCCTGTATGAGATAATGAAAGCTTATATTTCATACGGGGATTAATAACGGTAGAATCGACGGAAAGTTTATTAAGTTCGACTTTTTGAGTATAAGTAGGTTTGCCGTTACTGTCGGTTGTGTATTTATACCAGCTGTCGATTCCGCTTGAAAGTTCTTCGTTTGACGTTGCAGCGATTGAACCGCCTTCAACCTTGATTTCCGAAATTTCAGCTCTGTTATGCATCCAGACGATATGATACTCGGGATTGTGAATAGCGTTATCGGTCTCGAATCTGAGCACGCCGGATTCTGCGTAAGCAAATCCTACGAATGTATAGTCGGTTGAAGAAACCGAGTAAGTTGAAAGGCTGTCACCCTCGGCAACTCCGTCGACGGTCATCGTATAGTTTTCGCCGTCGTAAGTAAAGCCTTCCGCTTCAACCGTACTTATAAACTTTATACTCGTTATAGGCAGGTGCGCGCTCGTTGCCGAAACCGTAACGGAGTTTGCAGGCATCGCAAACGACATACTTGCAACGACTTCTTCTGGATATGTCGTAATACCCGAAACGGTAAGACTCGTTAAGCCCATACTTCCCGAAAGAGATTTTACCGTTACGGTTGCGTTTTCAGCCGCAAAGAACATATCGCTTACAGTTTCAACGGCAGAAGCCTTAATGTCAATCTGAATATTGCTTGCCGGATCAAGTTCGAGCTTGTTCCAATATTTTTCATTCTCGGTTACTGCTACAGTAACGACGTGAATGCCTGCAACGACTTCGTCGGTTACGGTGACAGTGTATTTGTAAATAATTCCGTCGTTCACAGCCGTTCTTTCATTGAGCAAGGATACAAATTTAACTTTCAGCGCGGTCAGAAATTCTTCGTTTATGAAAGCGTTTAATCCGTCTGCATAGCCGAAGTCGGAAAGAATAAATCCTTCTGTAAGATTGAACTCAGCATAACTCCATTCGCCTGCGGACTTGACACTGCCACCCTTATTGGGGATATACAGTATCTTAGAGCCGTCCGTTCTGAAATGCTGCCACTCGCTGTTCGGATTGAGAGTTTCGTTGTAATAAACGTTCAATACTGTTAAAGTTCTGTCGCCGCTTATATTGCATCCGAAGAAAGGATAATCTTCGCCATTGACGCTTCCGCCGAATTTCACTTTATCGGCAAGCAGGATAGCTTCTTTCATATCGACGTTGTCTTTAAACGCGTCGTTGCCGATATAGGTTACGTTAAAAGGAACCAAAACGCGCTTTACGCCCGTGCTACGGAATGCGCCGTTAGCAATTTGGGTTACCTTCAAGCCGTACAGTTCGTTTTCAAGTACGAGCAATTCGGGATTGTCGTTTCTCGTATATAGGTCGGTTGCATTGAAGCCCGTTACTTTATAGTGCACCTCCTGCGTGTTTTCGTCCGCAGTCGAATACGCATAAATAACGCCGTTTTCTTTTGTTACGGTCTTGGGAACTATTCTTGCGTACAGCACGGAAATTCTGCCGTTGTTGAGCGCAGGAGCAAGGTTTTTGAATTCTGCGTCCGTGTACCAGCCGATAAACGCGTAATTATCTTTGCCTTCAAACGCGATATTCAGGTAAATATCCGCAAGCGAAGCGTCCTTTTCCGCACTCTGAACTTCGTTATAAAGCTCCGAGCCTGCAAAATTGACAACTACGTTGATATCGGTGGCGGTATTCACCTCTTCGTGCTCGGTGATAGTAACTTCTACGAAATAGCTCTTGCCGTTGGTTTTGACGGGAGAGGTTGCATTTACCTCGTAAATATCTTTTCCGAGCTGTGCCTTTATGCTTTCTGCAATAGCGTTTGCAAGATTGCCTGCTTCGGCATAGTTGGTGAAGTAAATTCCGTTATAGATAATAGCGCTTAAATCGACGTTTTCGGGAAGGACAGAGAGATTTCCGTCCAAACCGTAGACTGCCGTTTCAAACCGAGCGTACGCCCAGCCCGACGACTGCGTTTCCATAGTATAAGTCGTTTTGCCGAAAGTGGACGATTTGAAATAAATTCTGTTCCAGGCTCCGTCTATTAGGTTATTCGCAGTGGAAACGTGCGTATAAGGGTTGTTCTGCGTGCCGTTGTAATACACCGTAAAGTCGGTATTCACGTTGTTCGAAACGTTTGTATAACAGCCGTAGAACACGGAAGTTTTTCCGTTTGCGTCCGCTCTTCCGCCGAAGAATACTTTATCGGCGAGGAAAGCAACCTGTCTTAATCCCTTATTGTCGAGGAAGGCTTTGTCGTAAACGGCGACGACCGTTTCGGGAACGAGGACGTTGACAAGCGAATGTGCCGTGTCGTCATTCTTGTTCGCAAACGCGCTCTGGGCGATATAGTAAACTTTATAGCCGTTTATCTCGCTTGCGATTTCAAGCCATTCGGTCTGATTATTGTAATACTTTTCTATATTCCTGTTGACGCCGCTGACGAAGTAACCGCCGTTGCCCTTATCGAGTTTGGAATCAAACGAGTAATTTACGCCGTTTTCCGCTTCGTAACGCGTCTTTATATACCAGCCGTAAACGTGGATTACGTTATTTACTGCGTCCGCTTTGACTACCTTTTCAACCTTTGTTTTAAAGCTTTCTTCCTTGTACCAGCCGAGGAAAGACATATCGTTTAACGGATAGTCGGCAAGGTCGTCGCCTGCGCCGAGCGCCGCCGAAACGGGCGACATTCCCTCCACGCCGACGAAGTGGAACACGACTTCGTAAGCGGCTTCTTCCGACTTGTAGAGGCTTACGCGGAGTTTGCCGTCCACCTCTTCGAACACTATCTCGTTATCTCTTATATATATGGTATTCCCGAAAGGCGTGCCGTCTTTATTGACGTAAATGAGCTTTTTGGTGTTGTCGGGTTTGTCTGCGAATTCGGGGAAGTCGCTGATTAAATGAACCGTCGAGCCGTAAAGCACCTCTACCGTTCTCTCGGGCACGGAAGCGTCCAGGGAGGGATATACGTCGATATAAATCGTTTCAAGAATATCGGAAGTTTCGTAAGTGCCGTCTTCGGTATTGAAACAGCCGAAAATCTTGTTGACGTGAGGCGTCGTGTTGCCTGCGTTGAAATCCCGATCGGGATCGAAAGGTTTTAACGTAATCGCGTGCGCGAAATAGTTGCGTACTGCCACCGTGCCGAGTTTTGCCGAGCTGTCCCCTTCGACGTACTTGTAATAAGCGGTGCCTGCGTTGAATTCGGTTGCAAGAACGTAATTCTCGCCGTCCTTAACGTAGTAAGTGTTGTTTACTCTTTCAAAGTAAGTAGCACCGTCTATATACTCCAGCGCAGGAACTATCATAGCCTGATCAACGTCGTAAACGTAGTAATCTGCAAAATTCTCTGCGGTAACGGTATCTTTCGTTTCTGTGAAATCGGCGAACAGAGTTTCGTAGCTGTCAACTGCAACCTGCTGAGGAACAAGCACTTTACCGCCGTAAACTTCCCTTACTCCTTCAAGATAGGTCGAGAAGTCGATATTGAAACTTACCATTGTGCCCATTGCGCCGTAGGCCTTAAAGCCCGTTATTCCGCCGTCGGGCGTTCTTATAAGCAATGCGCAAAGCGCCGTAAGCGTTCCGCCCGTCAAATCCTTCGCGTTTATGTCAAGCGCATAATAATCGCTTTTATCGGAGAGAGCGAAGTTATCTATCGCAACCGAAGCTCCGCCGTTGTATTCGGAAAGAACGTTTCCGTCGGCTTTTACCGTCAGACCCGAAAGAAGCTTTTTGAGGTCGAACGAACCCTCTGCGGTAATCTGTTGAAGCTGTTCGTAAAGCTCGTAAGTTTCAGGCTTTGTAAGTCCGCTTGACAAATCGACTTTGAGCTGATCGCACAAAATTCCCCAGACGGTGCTGTTAGTACCCAAAAGCCAGCGTGCAGGCGAGTTGTTTTTGTCTAACAGATTGTCTAAAAGATAGTTTAGAGTGCAGATTTTGTATATCTCGGAATTCGTTCCGATATCCCTGCCCAAAACTATATAGCCCTTGGAATAGGTTATGCTGATATCCCTGTTCTCGGTTATAACGAAAGTTGCATAAGTGCATTTCTGCATCGAAGCCGCGAGCGTAAGATAGAAATCGCCGTTCTCGTCAAGCCCCACGCTTATTGTGGCGTTCTTAAATTCAAGCGTTATATTGATACTGCCGAGCAAAGGTATATCCGATACGCTTACGGGAACGGTTATCGAACCCGTGAAAGTGTACAGATCGTAAACGTGCTTATTGTCATCCGTAAGAGTTTTTACAAAATCGGCGATGAGCGTCGACGTGAAGCCGATATCCATATATTCGTCGTAGACGAGTACGTTGGACTGTCTTTCGCAGGGAGCGCCGTTGAGTTTAAACCATTCCGGACTGTTTTCGAGCGCGACGGACATTTCAAGCGTCTTGGTTTCAGCATTTACGGCAACGTCTGCCGTGCCTATCTTAACGCCGAACAGTGCCTCGGAAAGAGCGTCGATATTTATCTTCGCCGTGCCTTCCTGCTTGTTGAATATGAACGATTTTTCGATATCGAGCGAAAGAATCGCATCTAAAAGCTTTGTAAGCAAGTCGGGGGCGGGTTCGCCGTCGTCCGCAGTCTGCATAGCGAACGCGTTAAGATTTTCTTTATCCTCTTCGCTTAAAGATGCGCCCTTGCCCATAAACTTGTTTATCGTGTCGACAAGATCGCTCTCGCATATAAGGCGTACGATTTCTTCCGCCGCGGGATAGATATTGTGAACGTCGGTTCTGAACGCCATATTGTACAGTTTGGTGGAACCTATTTCCGTAAGTTTAACGTACAGCGTCTGACCCTTGTATGCAACGGAAACACTGACCTTGGTTCCGCTTATATCGAGCTGAAGATCCGCATATAAGAGCTTGGTTTTCCTGTCGAGCGCAACTATGCCCTCGTCGTAATAGAGAGTTGCGTTTACCGAAACGCCTTCGAGCGCGGAAATACCGCTGTTTGCACCGATAATGCTAAGCTCTGCCGAGTAAGCGCTGTCACCGATAAAGTCTTTGAAAGAAAGTCCGTTTTCGATATAGTCGAAAATACCGTTTATTATAATTTCCACGAAATCGCAGAGGTCGTAATATGTATATTTTCCGTCGGGATTTTCCGCGGTTTTTTCGTTTGCAAGGTCGGCGCTGATTTCGGATAAGGTACTGCCGCTGCCCGCTTCCGCCGAGCCCGTGAGAATGACCGATTTGGTTTCCGCTCTGAACGAAAGATATCCGCTATCGCACAGCGTGAGGGTAAATTTGTCGGAATATTTTATCAATATCTTATCGACGTCGCCGTCCGCAAGTTCTACCGTGAAGTCACCGATAAAGCCTATAATTGCGTTGAGCGCTTTGACTACGTTTTCATTTTTGAGAAGTTCTTCTATCGTGTAACCGCCGACGCTCAGCGCGTAACCGCTTGCGCTGTCGGGGGGAACCGTATTTTCAGTGTTACCGTCCGTTTTGAACGCATTGACAAGCGCCTTGAAAGAGTCGACGAGGTTAGCCGTGTCTTTTACGAAAATTCTGACTGCGGAGCCGTTTATCGAAAGCACTGCTACGGGGCTTTGCGAAGTTTTGTCCATATTCGTCTTATCGAATACGAAGTTAAGCGCGAAGTTTTCCGCGCCGTCGACCGAAACGTCGAGAGCAAGCGCGACTTTGACAGTATTGTCCTTCCAGATAACTTCTCCGTGTCCGCCTATTACCGCAGTACTTCCGCCGTCCGTCAAATCTGCATTTACGGTGAATGCGACGTCCTTGGACTCTGCAATCGCTTTGCCCTCTTCTATTATACCGCTTACGATATTCAGAAGCTTTACAACGTCGAGATAGTCCGCGGAGGAAACTTCGGGCATAACGTAACCGTTGTTGCCCTTGACGCTCGCGCTTACGCCTAATTTTTCAAGTCCGCCCGAAAGCGTTCCGTTGACGTTATAGACGAGTTTCAGTTCGCCGAAAGAAATACCCGCAAGCGAAATATCAAACGCGCTTAAAATTTCGTCGACGTTCAAAGTGACTTTGAGTTCGGTCCGGGTTGCGTTGATTACTTTTGCGAAGTCGAGGTTCAGTACAATACCGACTACCTTGGAGATAATATCTGCCGAAGCCGCCTGAGCCTCGGCGCCACCGCCGTTTGAGGTCTTGAACTGAGAAATTATCCTGCCGACCGCGTCGACGACTTCGTCAACGTTTCCGTAAACTTTTGCCGCAAAGGGCGTGCCGTTGACTTCGGTGAGTTCGATATAGACCTCGCCCATTCCTCCGACAGCCGTGTCGATATTGTAACGTGCGGTAAGGCTGAGCGATACGCCGTGATACTCGACCTTTAAAGGAACGCAGACTGCAATTGTTTTAAAGCCGTTTTTCGCCTGAACGAAAGCCGAAGCGTCCAGAGTAAGACCCGTAAGGTCGATTTTGTCAGTGAGCTGTGTACCCGTAAGGCGCAATCCGACTTCGTAAGTTTCGCTGTTTAAAAGATTTAAAATACTCTCCGCATATACGCCGATATCTATATAGCCGTCGGGGTTCACCGCCGTCGCGATATCGTCCGAGCCTTCCACTCTCATCTGAAGCCCGAGTTTGTCAAGCGAGCCCGAAAGCGTTCCCGTTGCAGTCTCAAATTCGAGATCGAGTCTGCCGAGGCTGATTCCGCCGAGCGAAATTCCGAGCTTGGAAAGGACGTAATCGACGTCGAGTCTGACGGTAAGTTTTTCGTTGGTAGCGTTTACTATTTCTTTGTAATCGAGAGATACGAGAAGGGAAATGACGTTTGAAATAACGTCGCCCTGCTCCGCGTCGGGAGCGGTATCTTCGTTCTGAGTTGCGGTGAATTTTGCAATGAGCGCGCTTACCGTGTCTGCAACCTGCCTGATATCGCAGTAAACTTTTGCGTCGAGCGCCTGAACCGAAGAAGGCGCAGCAAATTCGGTCAGGTGAAGATATACTTTTCCGTAAGTTCCGCTTGCCGTATCTACGGTGTAGAATATGCCGAGCGACAGCGAATAGCCGTCGTAGCTGACGTGAGCCGGAAGCTCTACCGTAACGGTACCGCCGTTCACAGAAGCCTTTGCTTCGGCGTCGACGGACAATTTTCTTAAATCGACAAGCCCTGCAATTACCGCTTCGCTTTCGATTTTACTTCCGTCGAGGTCGACTTTGACGACGTATGAATTTCTGTTTAAGAGCGTTTCTATACTGTGAAGATAAATATTGAGATCAACGAAGCCCTCGCCGTCGGTGATGACGACTTCGTTATCCGAACCCGAAAGATTGAGAGAGAGTCCGAGCTTTTCCAAAGTACCCGAAAGATGTCCCGAAGCAGTGACGTATTCGAGATGAAGATTACCGAAACTTATTCCGCCGAGCGATATTTCAAGGCCGGAAAGAATTTCGTCGACGTTGAGATTTACTTCGAGCTTTTCGTTTGTCGCGTGTATGATTTCGTTATAGTCGAGCTTTAAAAGCGTTTCTATAACTTTTGAAATCAAATCCGTTTCTGCATAAACCGCAACAGTATCTGCGCCTGCGGACTTGAATTTTGAAATTATCCTGTTCACGGTTTCGTAAGCGTCGTTGATATCGCAGAAAACCTTTGCGCCGAGAATTATTTCCCTGCTCTCCGTCTCGCCCGTTTTAACGGTCATTTTTTCGATATCGAGATAGATATCGCCGTAGTCTCCGCCCGAAAGCGCAACCGTATAGTACGCCGTGAGCGAAACCGTATATCCGTTGTAGCCGACGGAAACGGGAAGGGCAACCGAGACCCTGCCGTCCTTTATCGCTACTTTTGCAGTGCCGTCGACGGTAAGAGACGTGAGATCTATACTTTCGCTTATCTTCGTGCCGTTGAGTTTTACGTTGAGTTCGTAGGAATTACAGCTGAGGAGCGCGGCAACGCCGTCGATGTACGCCTTTGCGTCGACATAGCCGGACTTATCGAGAACGAATCCTTCGGAGGAGCCCGTCACGTCTATACTTACGCCGAGCGACGAAACGTATCCGTGAATTTTGGGGTTTTCTCTGTCTATCGCAACGGAAAGTTTTCCGAAACCGATTCCGAGAGAGACGTCAAGCCCTTTAAGAAGTTCGTCAACGTCGACTTCGAGGCTCAATTCCTGCGAATTGCCGTTGAGCGAGCCTATGATTTTGCCGAAGTTGAGATTTAAAACTTTGTTTATAATCTGCGCAAGAGAATCCGCAGTCTCCTCGGACGCGGTATCCGCACCGCCTCCGTTTCCTTTGAAGAGCGCGATTATGTTCTTGACGGATTCGGCGGTATCTTTGATATTGCAGTAGATTTTTGCGTTTACCGCTTTGCCGTTTATTTCGCTGACGTGAAGATATACGTTGCCGTAATCTCCGCTGTTCATATCTATTTCGTATCCCGCGCCGAGCTTTAAGGAAATACCCTTATAGTCCGCTGAAACGTCCAATTTCGCCGTAATCTCGCTTCCCAGGCTGAGATAAGCCGAAGCGTTCAAATTAAGCCCCGAAATGAGCTTATCTTCCAGACACAGGTCGACTTTGACCGTCTTACTTTCGAGAATAGAGAAAACGCTGTTTATGTAATCGGCGAGGTCTGCCGGCGCTTCGGCAGAGTCGTGCGAAATCTTTACGCCGTTGTCGGGAACGACTTCCGCCGATATATCGATGGTTGTGCCGTTGTATTTGACGTAATTCAGATCAATCGATTTGACTGAAAAAGCTTTTCCGCCGTCTTCGTCGACAGTCTTGTCGAAGCCGAGCGCAACATCTACACCTATGCCGAGACCCAAAAGATTGTCGCTTTTAAGGGAAATGACGGCTTCGGCGTCTGTTTCTTCGAGCTTCAAATCGTTTAAAAGTGCTTCGATATCCGGACCGCCCGACTGACCTTCGTCGGCAAGAGCGGACGATGCAGACGTTTTTGTGCCGTTTTTCAGTCCGTTTATCCATTCGGTTATTCTGCTTACAGACTGCGAAACGGAATCTATATCCGCAGTGAGAGCAAAGCTGTTGCTGTAATAGACGTTTATCTTACCGTTTTTGAACTCCGCGTAGAGATCCTGTTTTCCGCTTCCTCTCTTTTCGAGAACGAAACGGGCGTCGAGCGTATTCAGAACGTCGTCCATATCGGAAACCGAGGCAAAGACTTTCCCGTCGTAGTCGGTTTCTCCGATTCTTAAAGCGAGCGCGAACTGCTGACCGCTTCCGTCGGGTGAAAGAACTTTCGAAAAGCCTCCGCCCAGAACTTCGAGAACGGTCGTAGGAGCATCGGGATGCTCATCTTCGGGACTGCTTCCTACATAGTTTTTAAAGAAATCGTTATAGTAAGCAAAGTGCTTTTCGTCGAAGCCCTCTGCGGTATAGTCGAAGTACGTAGTAGTTTTCGAGTCGCTTGCCATATCCATTCCGCCGAGAGCACGGGGGCTTATCGTGGCCCTCTCCTCACAGTAGGTCTGAATAAGGCGGTAATCTTTATCGAAAGTAAAAGTTATTTCTACTCTTTTGAACTGGGGGAACTTTTTCAGTCCGCCGTTGGTCTTCATTTTGTACTGATACCAGACGCCGCAGTTTTCGTTCAGATAGAATTTCTGCGAATAGGTACCGTCGCCGTTGTCTACTGCTCCGTCCGCGCTGATAAGCGTCTCTTCGCTTATAACGTACACGGAAATTTCTTTCGGAAATTCGCCGTAAGTTTTTTTGTAACCGTTTTTGTCGTAGACGGAAGGCCTGTTCTTCGACCATTCCATGTCGGTGGGTTCGGAATTTTTGCCGGGTTTGTTGCCTCCGCGGACGTGCGCTTCGTTACCGCCGATATAACAGCTCTGGGTTGAACTTTTAATTAGTGCGGAATACGAAAGATCGGATGCAACCATTACGTCGAAATCTTCTCCGCTCGCCTCTGCCGTTTTGAAATCTTTCCAGGTTCGGGTTATCTGCTCGTAGCCCGTAGACTTCGTGGAATTGTGAGCGTACGAATGATAGAGAGGCTGACTGTCCAGAACGTAAGCCATATATCCGATATTGTCGAGCGGCGACGACGACATAGGATCCGCGCCCTCGGCAGGAAGTCTTTTTCTCACAGTCGTTGCATCATCGCCGAGAACGACGGGACCGTTATGCTTTAACGAGGATATGCCGAGAAGTATACCGAACGCCATTATAAAAGATAAAAGTAACACCGAAATTATCATTACGGCAATTCTGCCGCCTGAAACTCTCTGTTGTTTTGAAGCTGATTTACTCATAAATTTATCCATTTTAAATTAATTACTCTACAAGTATATATTAAACATATTCCGCTTGTCAAACGAATTTAACAAATTGTAATAAAAAAATATTACAAGTTTAAAAGAAATTAATACAAAATTCCGTAAAATCATACAAATACTTACCCTTACCCTATATTATAATCATAAAAAAGGAGTGAAAATATGGCTCATAAAATTTATATGACAAATCTGAAAGGCGGTACGGGTGTGACAAGCTGCTGCATAGGTCTGGGGCTGATGCTTGCCGAACTCGGCGAAAGGACGCTGATTGTGGACGGCGACAGATACGCGGCGAACGCGCTTGTCACGGGCGGATGCGGAAATTTGCAGATATACACCCTTGCCGACTATGAAAAAGGAGCTTGCAGGGCGAAGCAGACCCTCGTCACCCACCACCGTTCGGAAAATCTGTGCATCTCCTCGTCGCTCGGCGCACAGGACGGAAAATCGGCTTCGCTTGCGGTGGACGAGCTGGAAGGACTGTTCGATTACATACTTTTGGACAAGACTGCGCCCGACAGGTGCGACAGCGCGATAATAGTTACCGAACCGTTCGTACCTTCCGTAAAGAGTTCGGACGCGTGCAAGGCGTATCTTTCGGATATGGGGATAAAGGACATTTCGCTTATCGTCAACAAGCTGAACGGCGGTCAGATAATAAACGGCGAAGTTATGACGGCGCAGGAGATAGCGGCGCTTCTCCGCCTTCCGCTGAAAGCCGTAATCCCCGAAGATCTGACGCTTCCGCTCGGAAAGTGGAAAAAATCCACACTGAAAGCTTTCAGGGCGGCGGCAGAGACGGTGAGCGGAAAAAGAGAAATCGTCTGCAACGTTGTAAAACCCTATTTCGGGCTTAACGGATACATCAAACGCAAAGTGAGGGAAAGGCTATGAACAAAATAGAAAGAATTTTATCGCTTGACAGAGAGGATATGTCCGATTTCGAAAGGGATTTGTTTTTAAGCGACCTTAAAAAAGTCTGCGACGAATATTTCGAAAGCGACAAAAAGCCCGCCCTCGAAATAACGAGAGCGGACGACGGGTTTCTGATATGCCTTCTGATGTCTGCAAGGAGAATAAAAAACGTAAAAAAACCGCAGTAAAAGTAAATTTTAAACCCCCGACGCGAGAACGCGTCGGGGGTTATCGGTAAATCCGTTAAAGTCTTGTTTTAATTATTTCTATCGCCGAGAGAAGCTCCTTATCTCCCTTCGTCCATTCGAAGTCGGTTTTAACTGGCGTTGCGCCGTCTTCGAGAGTAACGCCGCGGTCGTGAATACTCGTCGTCTTATCGGGCCAGAAAATTTTCGCCGTAGTCAGTTTCAGAACCTCGCCCGTACTGAAATTGGTAAACGGAGTCTGCATAATTCCCTTGCCGAAAGTCTGCGCGTTCTTCACCTCTCCGCCGTTCGGGTAGAGCCAGTTTATATACCCGTCGGAATACTGGGAGAGGAAAATATTTTCATAGCTCAGCGCACCGTAACAGACCATCGCGCCTATAAGAGCTTCGGAAGCGCTTGCGGTGCCTGCGTTGGCAAGCACGAAAACTTTTTTGTCCTTGCCTATCCTGCGGTTTGCGTCGGAGACTTTTTTACAGTTGAATTTTTCTTCCTTGCCCTTTTTGTCTCTCGACAGCATAGCAAGCTTTGACGAGCCGTCCGCGAAAGAGCCTGCGACTTCCTGCATAACGCTGACGTACCCTCCGCCGTTAGAGCGGAGATCGAGTATGAGCGAAGTGCAGTTTCTTGCGTTGAATTTTTCGACGAGAGAATAAAACTCGTTCGCCGCAGATCCGTAAAACTGGTCGAATTTAAGATAAGCGCAGTCCTGCGGAAGGGACGCTATTCGCAGGGAAGTTCTCTCGCGGAGCGCAAGTCCGCCGTCCGCCGAATCGCAGAACTGCCAGCCCGTATCCGAAAAGGATATGCTTGCATAGCTTGCGGTATACTCGGCTTTTGCGACGGTGTACCGTGCGCCGTCCACGGCAACGAGCGTAATTTTTTCGCCGTCCTTTGCAGGAGTCACAAGATCGGTAAAAGCGTTCAGAGAAGTAAATTCAACCTCGTTTCCGCCCTCGGTTTTTCCGCTTTTAATAATTTCGCCCGGACGGAGTCCGATCCTGTACGCAGGTGAATTCCCCACTACTCTGCTTATAAAAACGCCCTTGCCCGAAACGTAAGAATAGCCTATTCCGATACCGCTTTTCGAGCCTTCGTTGCTCTTTAAAACCTCGGCGTATTCCTCTTTGGTGTAATACTCGGAATACCTGTCGAGATAGGTGTCCGCAATTGCCTTTAACGACGTTTCCGTAAAGGTCTGATCGGGCTCGCAGAAATAGTAATTTTCTTCTATGGTTTCGATAGCCCAGCGATAGGACGAAACCGTTTTATCGAAGGAACAGCGGCTCACGAAAAACCCTGCCGTAAACGATAAAATTACCGCGAGCACGGCGCTTACGACGCTGACCGCTATTTTAGCCTGTTTGTTCATTTTATAAACCTCACTTCAATTCATACAGGATACGCAGAATCTGAAAAGTTACCGCCGTTTCGAAATTTCTCAAATCGAAACCCGTACTTTTCTGTATCTTGTTCAATCTGTAAATCAGAGTATTTCTGTGCATATACAGCCTGCGCGACGTTTCCGACACGTTCATACCGTTTTCGAAAAAAGCGTCCACCGTCAGCATAAGATCGGCGTGTTCGAAAATACGCGCGAAGCTTTTTACGTCGTATCCCGAAATCAGCCTTTCGCGCTGTGAACGCGTAAGGTTGGAAACAAGCTCGGAAAGGCTTATGTTTTTAGGCAAAACGGGCGTTCGTTGGGGCATATTACCGCACGAATCAGAATTTTTACCGATTTTCTTTACAGAATTTTCCGACGCTTTTTTACTGTTTTCCGTGTTTTCCATACACTGCATTATAGCGCATTTTTATATCTTTTGCAATACTTTTTCGGTGCTGAAAACAAATTGCCGTACTCTTAATATATTGCCGTTTTTCAGTATAAATTCCGCCTATCGGAGTAAAATATTAAAAAAGCCGAAAAACACTGTTTTTTCTATTCCTAAATAATATAGTCCAAATATTGCCGTAAAGCGCAAAATTTGCTGTTTTTCCTTGACATAAAGTTTAAATTGTATTAAAATATAAAAATGAATAGTCGGTGCATATGCGCTCGTCAATTCGTGAATTTTCTTTCTTTTTTAAGAAGTAAAATATTCTACCTTATTTTACCGAGGAGATATTATATGCAGAAGTCAAAAAAGTTTGTTTTGCTTGCTACGTACGCCGTTGCCGTCATATGTCTTTTGGCGGGACTTTTTCTGCCTCTTTTCGAGGGCAAAAGTCTGCTTGCACTGCAACTTCCCGACGTATTTAAAAGCCTTTTGAATAAAGGACTCGGCGAAGGCGCAAAGTACGACGCAATCGCATTCCCCATACAGTTTTTCGGTATGGGAAAAAAAATAGATTTTATGGCTGTGATAATAGTTCTGTACCTTGCAGTAACGGGACTTTCGCTGCTCGCAGCCGCGCCCGTAATTCTTTCCGTACGCAAGGAAGGAAAGCTTGCGGTAAAGCTCTGTTATGCGTTTGAAATTTCGGCAGTGACCGTACTCTCGCTTTACCTTGTTATCGCGCTTCAATTCTATCCCGAATTCCCCGTCCATTACAATATGATAGTTGCGCTCGGCGGTTCGTTCGTCAGCCTTTTACTTCTCTGCTGTATGGACAAGGGCAAGTCAGGGATAGTCAGAATAGTTTTGTTCCTCCTCTCCGCCGTCGCATTTTTATCGCTGTTCAACTTCGTTATTCTGCTCGGCAAAGAGGAAGCTTACGTTTCGGTGTACGAAAAAATAAAACTCGGTTCGGGTTATATAGAAAACGATAACGGAGCAGGTTATCTCACCTTACTGTTTGCGACAAAGATTTCCGACCTGTTTACAGAAGGCGTAAGCGTAAAAGACAGAGCCTTGATTATGCTTGCCGCGCTCACCGCAACGGTAGTGCTTATAAATTACTTTATCGACGCCGTACGGCTCGGTACGGGCAGAGATAAAAAGTTCGGACGTATTTTCGATATTTCAAGATACGGACTCGGACTTGCGCTTGCCGTATGCGTGCTTGCAACAACGTTTATCTGTAAGAGCCGTATCGGAATTATGCTTATAATTCTTCTGGTTGCCGTTGCGATTCAGCTTACGATAAGCGTAATAAGAATTGTATCAAGCGCAATCAAAAAGAAAGCAAACGCCGTTTCCGAACAGGAAGCCGAAGACGCAGACGAGATTACTATCTGGAAAGAACCCGAACCTGCGAAGCTGACGGCGACCGCAGGCGCAACCGTCGAAGAGTTTGAAGAAATTCCCGAAGCGGAGATAATAGAAGAGGAAATCGACCTCACCCCTCCCTTTGACGATCTTCCCGAAGAGACGGTTACGGAGCCTGCCGAAGAAGAAAAAACAGAATTTACAGCAGAAGCCGAAACGGGTGAAGAAGTCAAAGCAGAAGAAGAAATTCTGCCCGAAGAACTTCACGAAGAGTTATATACCGAACCTACTGCCGATTTCAAAAACGAACCCGTCTATATTGAACCCGACGTAATGCCCGAAGATCCCTATAAGGACGATACGGTTTACGTTGAAAAGCCCGTCGAAGAAGCTGACGAGCCCGAAGAAATTGCAGAAGAAAAAACGGAAACCGCAGAAACGGTTGAAGAATTTGCAGGAACCGAAGAAGAAATTCTGCCTGAAAACGTTCCCGAAGAAGACGATGAAGACGACGAAACCGAGGAGCCTGCCGAAGAAGCGCCCGTAGCCGAAGAGGCTGAAGAGGAAACGCACGAAGAGCCTGAAAAGCAACCTGCCGAACCCTATAACCCGTATATGCACCGTGACAATCCGTTCAGGGCATACGAGCACAATTCGCAGACAGAGCCCTACAATCCCTACACTCAGCGCAAACCTTCTAATCCTTTTGAAAAGACTTACACCTCTTACGAGCCTAAACCCGTTGAACCTAAACCGGTTGAAAAGCCCGTCGAGCAAAAGCCCGTTCATCAGGAATATAAACCGCGCGAGCCGATTACGGACAAACGCCCTCCCGTCAAGCCGTTACAGCCCCGCCCCATCATTCAGGAATTCAAGCCTGTTCCGCCCGTAAGCGAACAGCCCCCGAAGGATCCGCACATTTACACTATCGATACGATATACGCCGGACCTATGGACGACTTCATACGCAAGCTTTCTAACGATGAAAGAATTGAATTTGCAAAGACTTTCATCGAAAAGAACAGAGGCGATTTAGGCAATATTCCCGACTACGTAGTCGGCGGTGAGAACAAGAAGTTCTTCAACGTGGCGTTCATTTATCTCGGCAGAATACGCGGACTTGTTTCCGACGGACTGCTGAACAAGATGTATAAAGAACTGAATATGTTATAAAAAAAGACTCGACCGAAAGTGCACTTCCCATAGTGAATTAAAAAACTAAATTATTAAGAGTTATACTTTCAAGCAAGGACAAAAGCTCTCGAACGATATGTTCGAGAGCTTTTTACTACAAACCTTTTAGAAAGATAAATTGAAATTTATTTCATCTCTTCCAATATGCCGTAGGTGTTTTTGTAGGGTACAATATTTATTGTTTTCTTTTCTTTCAGAAACTTCGCTTCTTTGTGCGTGAACCAAGACTGCGCCCATTTCTCTTTCGCCAAGCCGTTCTCGTCTTGATATTTTACCTTAACGTAGCAAACTATCCATTTCAGCACTTTGGTTACTTCGCCTGTTTTTATAGCGTCGGTATTAGTCTTATTGCCGCCAATATAATCGTTTTCTTCTAATCCGAGCTTTTTTCTTATTTTATAGTTTATTACACTTCTGTAAATTCCGCGATAAATTAAGAGGTAGAGAGCTATCGGCACGGGAAAACAAAATACAATAGCCAAAGCAAAATCACGCTCATAAGTTAGCTTTAAATTTTCTAAATCAACATGTCGTAAATCGTTACTATTTGGATCAATTACGATAGTAATCTTTTCTCCAATTTGTGATTGCGCGTTCTCTTTATTTAAAAAACGCTGAACTGCATTATATTCCTTCCCATTTGAATCCACATATCGATACTCACAATAGTAAATCTCACGATGCATGTCATTATAATCTACAATTGAATACCAACCTACACATTCAGCCTGAACTTCTATACCGTTTTCAATCCAATAGGCATTGGTGTAATTAGCTTGATACATTCCCCACATAATGGCGCAAACGAGAATTGCCGCGAACGTAATAAAACCTAATATTACGCCAAGTGCTACTCTGTTTTTCTTTATTCCTATATCTGCCATAGTTACTCCGCTAAATTACTGTTTATCGTACAATTATTATATCACGAAAAATGAAAGAACGCAACCCATTGAATTTTGCAGGAAATATAAAACATATCTATATCTCACTAGGCTATGAGTAGCCTAATTCGTCCACGAAAAAAAGTACAGAAAAGGCACAGCTTAACGCTATGCCTAATCTTTTTATTTGCGTTTTATTAAATTCCCTGCGGGAATTACGGTAATCCGGTCGAGTCTTTTTTTATCGATTATTTGTCGCATTTATGCCGTGTTATTACCACTTTTACTTCGCCTTTATCGCTGCGCTGGATATCGGTAGAAAAGCATTTTATAATATACAGCCCTCTTCCGCTCTCGGCTAAAACGTCGGGAACGGGACGGCAGATATCAACGCCTTTCAGACTTTCGGCAGTGACGGTGACAGTTATTCTGTCCGCGCACATTTCGCCCTTGAACTCCGCCTCGTCTCCGCCGTGGCGTATGACGTTGGTAATAAGCTCGCACGAGATAAGTTTGCTTGCAAAAATATCCTCGTCGTTAGCGCCCGAAAGACGCAGAAACTCAACGAAGTCGGCTAAATTTTCCTTCATTGATTTTAAGTTGTCGACTTTAAAGTTTATCATTACAGGAGCGATTCCCTCAATTTATCTACGATTTTGCGCTCGGCGCGAGATACGAACATCTGGCTCACGCCTAAAATTCTGCCGACCTCTGACTGGGATTTGCCCTGAACGAATCTGAGCAGGACGACCTTTTGTTCGGTAGCGTCGAGCTTTGAAATTTCACTGCGCAGAGCTTCGTTGTCCTCGAACGCCTCGAACCTGTCGGAGGTGTCGGGAATTACGTCGTAGAGTCTGCCCTCGCCGTCCTCGCTGACGATTCTGGAATCAAGGCTGACGGGAGCGCGGTATTCGAGCGCTTCGATTATTTCTTCTTCGGAAACGCCCAACTTTTTGGAAAGCTGTTTTACGGTAGGCTTTACGCCATATTCCTTGAAATGCTCGTTTGTTTCGTGTCTGATTTTTGCGGAAAGCGTATAAACCCTTCTCGGCGGACGGACGGCGCGCGAATAGTCCCTGAAATAGTTTTTGATTATGCCCGTGACCGTCGGGGTTATGTAAGTAGAAAACTGCACGCCGATATCGGGATCGAATTTTTCAACTCCCAAAATCAGAGCTTCGGACGCGACCTGCAGCAAATCGTCGTATTCCACCCCTCTGCCTGCAAACTTCTTTGCAAGAATTTCCGCAACGTATATGTAATTTTCGACAAGGCGGTTGCGTATTTCCTTGTCGCCCGTTTTACGGTACTCACGGAAGAGCCGTTCCGCTTCTTTTGCGTCAATCATATTCTAAGCGTTACCCTGTCGATTATTCCGCCTTTTCTGCTGATATCGCAACTTTCGACAAGCGCGCCTATAAGCGCCAGAGACAGTTCGCTGTCGCCTTCCTTCGCGTTTCCGCCTATTCCCGAAATTACGGCCTTTACGCCGTCTTCCGCAATAAATTCCGCCCGTACCCCCTCAAAACCGCAGTTTTTGAGTATGAGCGCGCTTTCCGTAACGCAGACCTTAAAGTCCTCCAACACGTCGACCGAGCAGTCGGCGGAAGAGCAAACCGCGCCTGCCACAAGGCGGAGCGCCGTCATATATTCGCTGTCCGAAAGATAAAATTCCAAAGTCAGTTTTTTCATTTTATCACCATCAACCTGTCAAGCGAGCAGATTTCGAAAAGTTTTCTTATTCTCGGCTGAACGTTTTTAAGTTCTGTTTTAAATCCGTCCGCTTTCAATTCCTTGAAAAGTTTTACGAACGTACCGAGCATAGTGCTGTCGATAAAGGTCAGCAACGTGCAGTCGAATTCGATATCCTTTTTATCGTGAAGATACGCCGTCTTTACCTCGGCGTAAAAATCTTCGCTCGTAGCCGAATCGATCTCGCCAGAAAGCGAAAAATGCAGTTTGTTTTCCGTTGACGTTAGTTTTACCTGACGCATAAGCTCCTCCGTAAAATACTTATACTTTTATTATAACCTGTTTCACCGTCCGTGAAACAGGTTACAGATTGCTTTCGAATATTTTTCCGTTCAGATACGACAATTCCCCGTCAAGATTGAATTCGAGAAATTTTGCCGTAAGACGCTGACGCTTAGCATTATATTTTGCATTAAACGCCCCGTCACCGTATTTGTTATCGCCCAGAACGGGACAGCCTATAAATGCCATATGCGCCCTTATCTGATGCGTTCTGCCCGTGTGAAGATTTATCTTAACCGTCGCAATATCGCCGTCTTCTTCCGTTACGCTGTATTCGGTTATAATCTTAACGGCGTTTGCGCAAGGCTTACCGAATATTTTGACTGTACCGCTCTTTTCGCCCTTTTTAAGGTATGCAGTAAGAGTTGATCTCTTTTCTTTGAAATTATTTTTACACAGAGCTATATAGGTTTTGTTTATTTTTCTGTTTCTGAAAGCGGACAAAAGCTCCTTTTCCGCCGATTTGGTTTTTGCGTAGATTATGAGCCCCTGCGTGTTTCTGTCAAGTCTGTGCACGGCGTAAACTTCGCGTTTTTCTTTCAGTTCGCAAAAGAGCGCCTCGCTTGATACACCTGAAAATTTGTCGGCAATAAGTACGTTCCCGTCCTCGAATACTACGGTGTGCGAAGGCATTTCTTCCTGCTTTTTATCGGTATAGTACACGACCGTATCGCCCTTTTTCAGGGCGGTATTTTTGTTTACGCGTACGCCGTTGATCTTAACGTCCCTGCCTTTTAAAAGCGCGGACAGGCAGAAACTGCCCTGCGGATACACGGCGTCGGTAAAGTTTTTTAAAGTTGTGTCTTCCGTAACTGAAAATGTTTTCATAAAAACAGTAAATGTATTAAAAATGCTCCCAAAAAGGCGATTATAAGTTGAAGTATAAAGCACTTTAACGTGAATTTAAGACCCGTTTCTCTGACCGATGCGGAAACCGCCGAAATGCACGCAGGGCAAAGCAGCATAAACGTGCAGAGCGAAATTGCTTCGCCCAAGCCCAAGGTGAAATCGGGTATCAGCATCGCTATCGTCGCCGCGACGTTTTCCTTTGCTATAAAACCGCAGAGGACAGAATAAGCTATGCGCCAGTCAGTGACCCCCATAGGATAAAACAGCGGTAAAATTATTCTGCTTGCGTGCGACAGCATACTCTTATCGGCAGGAACGTATTCAAAAGAAAACGAAAAGTGTGAAAAGAACCAGCTTATAAGGCAGAAAAGCGTGATTATCCCTGCCACCTTAATTATAAACCCTTTGAGATAAAAATACAACTTTTTCAAGACGGTATTCGCGGACGGAAGAATTATGGGCGTGACTTCGGAAAGCATTCCCTCCTTTCCGCCCTTCAACAGAAGCGAAACCAAAAGCGACAGCCCTAGCCCTGAAAAATACAGCAGAGTAATCACGGGGAAAGGATTTTTGAAAAGCGGTGATAAAAAGGTAAGAAAGACGGGAAGTTTTGCTCCGCAGGGAATAAAAGGCAGTATTGCAACGGTGCGTTTTTGCGCGCTTTCGGTGGAATAGCCCCTCGTGGTCATAATTGCGGCGGCGGTACAGCCGAAGCCCGAAACGAGCGAAAACGCCGTTCTGCCGGAAAGATTTACTTTTTCGAAGAGTCCGTCGGTCGCAAACGACAGCGCGCTCATAATTCCGCTTTCGTCCAACAGCGTCAAAAAAAGATACAGCACGGCAAGCTGCGGAATAAACGACAGCACCGAGCCCGCTCCGCCTAAAATTCCGTCCCGAACGAGGGAGATCAGAATTTCATTCTGCATAAAGGAAGTCAGCGCCGAACCGAGTTTGTCGACTATGAGCGTTTCCGTAAGGCCTTTCAGATACGCGCCTATCATAAGCGGATGAAACGCAAGAAAAAACATAAGCGCAATGGCGCAGACAAAGAAAAAAGAGGCGAAATAGCAGTTATAAAACAGTTTATCCGCCCTGCTTACGCCCTCTCTTCCTGCGCTGTAAAACCGGCTCTGCGGAATATCTTTTTTCAAAATATTAAAGTTTATTCCGTTTTCTATCTGTCTTTTCAGCTGTTTGGGCGAACAGATAAATACGGGTATTCCGAGATATGAAGAGAGTTTGTCTTTGTCTATCCTGCCTCCGCGCCTTTTCAGCTGTCCCGATTTCGTAACGTACATAACGACGGGCTTGCCCACACTTATAAGCCTGTGCGTTAAATTGAGGCTGTTGACAAGCGTGAGCGCGTCGCAGACGTTGACTATCAGATCGGCGCCCTTCAACTCTTCCGAGGCGCAATTCTCCTCCATAGAATATGCGTTCATAGCGTACAGACCGGGGGAATCGACGTAAGTTATACCGCCTCTTTTCTTTTCGGAAGCCGTCGTTGTAACGCCGTGAAAATTGCCCGTTCTCAGCGAACTGCGGGTAAGAGAATTGAAAAGCGTCGTTTTGCCTGCGTTCGGGTTGCCTGCAAGCACCACACGGAGATTTTTATCGGTGCGGGCGGTTTTCAATGCCTTTACGCGCATTTTTCCACCTCAATACTTTCGGCAACCGCTTTTCTTATTGCAAGGCGCACCGCGCCGCAGGAAATGAGGACGCTGCTTTTAAAAAGCGAATATGCCAAAAGTGTTACTTTTTTGCCGGAAACTATGCCGAGGGACTTAAGCCTTGCCTCTGCACTGCCCGTAACTGCGCATTTTTTTATATACGCGCTCTCGCCTTTTTTCAATTCAAAAACACTCATAGAATAACCTATGAGTGTTCAGCAAAAATAATGATATATTATTTTCTTATAATAGTGAGAACGACTTTTTCGCCGTTGACGTTCTGCTCTTTAGTAAAGCCCTGCGCCTCGCCTGATTTTATCGACTCCGCCAATACGTCCTCTGCGAACGCGCCTTTTTCAAGAACTTTTTGCGCTTTGCCGACGGCTTTAAAGTAAACTTCTATTCTGTCGGTCACTTCAAAACCTGCGTCCTTGCGCATATTCTGAATTTTGGAGACGAGCTCTCTCTCAATCCCTTCGAATACAAGCTCGTCGGTCAGTTCCGCGTCAAGCGCGACGGTTATTCCATTATCTTCCGCAGAAATAAATCCGCCTGCGCTCTCGGTGAAAATCTGTAAATCTTCCTCGGTCAAAACGACGTCTTCGCCCTTGATTTCAAAACTTCCGCCGCCCTTTACCGCCGTAACGACTTCTTTCGCGTTGCAGTTTGCCAGAAACTGCGAAATTACACCTAACTTTTTGCCGTACTTAGGTCCTAAAGTTTTGAGCTGAGGCTTTAATTTATAGCTTATGAACTTGTCGGCGTCGTTTGCAAATTCCATCTTTTTGACATTAAGCTCTTCGGTGACTATCGCCTTATCCTCTTCGGTCAGATCTATCTTCCTGTTTGTTACAACTACTATCTTCGAAAGAGGCTGTCTGTTTTTCAGATTTCCTGCGTTTCTTGCCGACCTGCCCAAAACGACGATGTCCAGAACCTCGTCCATTCTGTCTTCGAGTTTTTTATCGATAAACTTTTCTTCCGCTTCGGGGAACTTGCAAAGGTGAACGCTTAAAGGCGCGTCTTTATAGAACGAAGGCACTAAATTTTGATATATCATTTCCGAAACGAACGGCGTATACGGCGCGGTGAGCTTTGCTAACGTTACTAAAACCGTATAAAGCGTTGTGTACGCCGACGCCTTGTCGTCGGTCATATCCTTGCCCCAATAGCGTTCCCTGCCGCGGCGGACGTACCAATTAGATAAAATATCAACAAAGTCGGCGACAGCGCGCGAGCTTTCGAAAATTTCATACCTCTCCAGACTTTCGTCAACGGACTTTGCAAGCGAGTTGAGCTTAGAGAGTATCCATTTATCCATAACCGAAAGCTTGCATTTTTTAATATCGTACTTAGACGGATCGTACTTGTCGATATCGGCGTAGAGTGTGAAAAACGCATAAGTGTTCCACAGTGTGCCTAAGAATTTGCGCTGCGCTTCGGACACCGTTTCTTCGGAAAACCTCGAAGGAAGCCAGGGCGCGGACGATGTATAGAAATACCACCTTACGGCGTCTGCTCCCTGTTTGTCGAGCACCGACCAAGGGTCCACGACGTTGCCCTTGTGCTTTGACATCTTGATGCCGTTTTTGTCGTTGACGTGACCTAAGACGATACAGTTTTTAAAGGGCGCCTTGCCGAAAAGTATGGTGTTTATTACGAGCAGTACGTAGAACCAGCCCCTTGTCTGATCGACGGCCTCGGAAATGAAATCTGCGGGGAAAGTTTCTTCAAACAGCTCTTTATTTTCAAACGGATAGTGATACTGTGCAAACGGCATCGAACCCGAATCGAACCAGCAATCGATGACCTCGTGCGTGCGTTTCATCTTTCCTCCGCAGTCGGGGCACTTGCATACAAGTTCGTCAAGATATGGACGGTGCAGTTCGATATCCTGATTTTCTGCAATTCCGCACTTTTCTTTGAGTTCTTTTTTGGAACCCATTACCTCTGTCTGACCGCAGTCGGGGCAGACCCATACGGGCAGAGGAGTGCCCCAGTATCTGTCGCGCGACAAACCCCAGTCGATGACGTTTTCGAGGAAGTTGCCCATTCTGCCCTCTTTTATGGTGTCAGGCATCCAGTTTACAGAGCGGTTAGCCTTTATTACCTCATCTTTGACTTTGGTGACCTGTATAAACCAGCTTGATTTCGCGTAGTAGAGAAGCGGCGTGTCGCAACGCCAGCAATGGGGATAGTCGTGCTCGTAGGGCAATACTCTGAACAGAAGCTTAGCGCTTTCAAGCATATCCAGAATAGTTTTATCGGCTTTTTTTGCGAAAACTCCGTCCAGATCGGGGAAGCGCTTGTCGAAGCGCCCTCTTTCGTCAACCAATTGCACTACGGGCAGATTGTAGCGTCTGCCGACCTTATAGTCATCCTCGCCGAACGCAGGAGCAATGTGTACCACACCCGTACCGTCCGCCATAGTGACGTAGGTATCGCAGACGACGAAATGCGCTTTCAAGGGCGAATTCGAAGGCGAAATGCGCTTTATCTCTTCCGTTGTGTAGTCAAACAGCGGTTCGTACTCCAAATACTCGTATTCTTTGCCCTTCTTCTTGTCTATTATCTTGTAATCTTCGAAAAACCTCGATACGAGAGCTTCGGCAAGAATATATCTGACGCCGTCCGCCTCGATTCTGACGTAAGCCTCGTCAGGGTGCATACAGAGAGCTACGTTCGAAGGAAGAGTCCAAGGGGTCGTAGTCCAGGCAAGAATATATTCATTCTCTTTTCCCTTTACCTTAAAACGCGCAACGGCGGAATTCTCGTTTACCTTTTTATAGCCCTGCGCAACCTCGTGCGAGGAAAGCGCCGTTCCGCACCTCGGACAATAGGGGACTATTTTGTGACCCTTATATAAAAGCCCTTTTTTGTGCATTTCTTTTAAAGCCCACCACTCGGACTCGATATATTTATCGTCGTAAGTTATATAGGGGTTGTCCATATCGACCCAATAGCCGACTCTGTCCGACATTTTTTCCCACTCGCCCTTGTACTTCCAGACGGACTGTTTGCACTGTTTTACAAACGGTTCTATGCCGTATTCCTCTATCTGCTGTTTTCCGTCCAGACCGAGCATTTTTTCGACTTCCAGTTCGACGGGCAGTCCGTGAGTATCCCAGCCCGCTTTTCTTAAAACGTGCTTGCCCTTCATAGTCTGATAACGCGGTATGATATCCTTCATAACGCGCGTTAAAATATGACCTATATGCGGTTTACCGTTTGCCGTAGGCGGCCCGTCGTAGAATGAAAACTCTTCACCGCCCTCGTTTTTTTCAATGCTCTTTTCAAAGACGGAATTGTCTTTCCAGAACTTGATTACTTCCTTTTCTCTTTCTACGAAATTCAAAGAAGTATCTACTTTTTTATACATAAATTAACTCCTTCACAAAAAATTTCGGCTATTCTGCGCCTCAATTTTTTCGTGATTTGAGAGGCGTTGCCTCTCTTTTCGCAATCATAAAGGCAAACGCATATATAATTGCGAAAATTCACTCTACTGAGGCGCAGGTATGCGCAAATTGGGTCTGCCTGTCCAAAAGCGCAGTTTTGGACGGCAACATAAGTTATCAAAACAAAAAGCGCCCGAAGTTGTTCGGACACTTAAAAAAGCGTTTTTATATACCACCAAAACAAACTGACATTTGCTGTAACTTGTAACGGGTTACAAATCCGCACCGCACTACTTGTTACCGTTCGCGCCGTGGACTAAAAGGGGATATCCTGCACGGGGATTTGCTTTCTCACACCGACCGAAAGCTCTCTGAAAAATCTTGCCGCAAGGCATTGTCCTTTATCACTGTCTTTAATAAAATTGTTTTCACGAAAATTTATGACTATTCTGCGCCAAAAATTTTCCGTGATTTAAGGGCGTCGCCCTCTTTGCACAAATCATTAAGGGCAAACACATATATAATTTGTGCAAATTCACCTACCGAGGTGCAGGTATGCACAAATGGAGGCGTGCTGCGGAAAAACGCGGTTTTCCTTGCACCATTATATATTTAATAAAATTATAATAAACTAAACAGAAAATGTAAAGCAATTTGACGAAAATTTTTACTTCAAAGGTATCTGGGCGCAGGCGTTTATATTCATTTTTGCGAAATTGCCTGCATTGTACTGTATCAGCCCCTCCATTGCTATCATTGCGCCGTTGTCGGTACAGAAGCCCTTTTCGGGCAGAACGAGTTTAAGATTATGCTTTTTGCACTCTGCTTTCAGCCTTTCGCGCAGATAGCCGTTTGCCGAAACTCCGCCGCCTGCCGTCACGGTGCCGATATTCAGCTTAACCGCGTTTTCAACCGTCTTTTTGACGAGCGGGTCTATCGCGGCTTTTTGGAACGAGGCGGCGACGTTCGCTTTATTTACCGTTTCGCCCTTCTGCTCCGCGGTGTGGCAGTAGTTTATAACGGAAGTTTTAAGTCCGCTGTAAGAAAACTGAGTATTGCTTCCGCGCACGAGCGACGGAGGAAAATCTATTACCGCTTCTCCGCCCTCTGCAAGGCGCTGAACGTTAGGACCGCCGGGATAAGGCAAACCCAAAACACGGGCGACCTTGTCGAACGCTTCGCCTGCGGCGTCGTCCGAGGTGGACGCCAACACTTCAAATTCCGTGTAAGTTTTTATATGAATTATTGCAGTATGTCCGCCGCTTGCAAGCAAAGTTATATATGGAGGTTTCAGATTATTATCGCAAAGATACGCCGCCGCAAGGTGTCCGCGGATATGGTTTACCGCAATCAGCGGAATATTCAGCGAATATGCAAGCGATTTTGCAAACGAAAGCCCGACCAAAAGCGCGCCTAACAGCCCCGCGCCGTAGGTTACTGCCACTGCGTCAAGCTCTTTTACTGTCAGCCCTGCTTCGTTAAGAGCCTGTTTTACAGCTTCGTCGACGGCTTCGGTATGGGCGCGCGAAGCAATTTCGGGCACTACTCCGCCGTACTTCGCCTGCTCGGTTGCCGAAGAAAATATTACGTTTGATAAAAGACGCCTGCCGCAAATAACCGCGGCAGCCGTTTCATCGCAACTCGATTCAATTCCCAAAATGAATTTTTCTTCCATATTTAATGCTTGTTATCACGGTAAAGAAGCAAGCAAGACAAGGCGTCTGCGGCTTTTGCGAATGAGTTTACATAGACGTAAATGATTGAGCAAAAACGTAAAGACAACGACGTATTGCGAAGCTTATTTGCCGTGTGCAGTTATATCGTTTTCTTTAAATAGTCGATTATAAACCCCTGAATATCCCCGTCCATAACCGCCTGAATATTCGTGTTTTCGTATCCCGTGCGGTGATCCTTTGCGAGGGTGTAAGGGCAGAAAACGTAGGAACGGATCTGACTGCCCCACTCTATCTTTTTGATTTCGCCCTTTATGGCGGCGTCGGCGGCTTCGCGCTCTTCTACCTGACGCTCGGCAAGCTTGGCCCTCAAGTACTGAAAAGCCATTTCTTTGTTCTGAAGCTGACTTCTCTCGTTCTGACAGGTCACGACTATTCCCGTAGGAAAATGCGTGATTCTTATCGCCGTTTCCGTCTTATTGACTTTCTGACCGCCTGCGCCTGAGGAACGGTACACGTCGATACGGATATCGTCGGGCTTGATTTCGATTTCGCCGTCGTCCTCGATTTCGGGCATAACTTCCAAAGATGCAAAAGAGGTGTGACGCCTTTTATTGCTGTCGAAAGGCGAAATTCTGACAAGGCGGTGCACGCCCTTTTCAGCTTTTAAAAAGCCGTATGCGTTTTCGCCGTCGACGCGGAACGAAACGCTTTTCAGCCCTGCTTCGTCGCCGTTTTCGAAGTCGAGTTCGGTAACTTTAAACCCCGACCTTTCGCAATAGCGCGTGTACATTCTGTACAGCATCTGCGTCCAGTCGCAGGCTTCGGTTCCGCCTGCGCCCGAATGAAGGTTCAAAATTGCGTTGTTATTATCGTACTTGCCCTTTAAAAGCGCGCGGATTCGCATTTCGTCGATATCGTTTGCCGCAACGGAAATCATTTCTTCGAGTTCGGGAATAAGACTTTCGTCGTCAGCCTCTTCTATAAGGTCGATAAAAGCGTATGCTTCGGCGAGGGCGGTTTCGCCCTTTTTGTAAGAAGCTATTTTGTTTTCAACGATTGCGATCTCTCTGCCGATGCGCTTCGATTTTTCAAGGTCCTGCCAGACTTCCGGCTTTTCCTGTTCCGCCGTCAGCTCTTCGAGCTTTGCCCCGATATTGTCGATATCGAGCGCATATTTCGCTTCCGCGAGAGTTTCCGAAAGAGATTTCAATCTTAATCTATAATCGTCAGCTTTAAACATAAACGTTCCGTTTAATCAATGTTTCTTTATTTTGTTACTGCAACGACAGCTTTCAACTAATCAAACTTAAATTATTTTGCTTTTAAATATTTACTGTGCGAGCAAAATCAATTTACTGTGCAAGCAAAATCACACTTTTGCGCAGCACACCCCAATTTGCGCATACTTGCGCCTCAGTAGGTAAATTCGTGCGATTATATATCGGTGTGCCCTAAATATCGCACGAAGAGGGCAACGCCCTCAAATCACGAATTTTTTTGACATCATCGAACGTCAAAAAAATTGTGAACTCTATTTGTGGTCTTTCCAGTAGCAGCAGTCTTTGTATTTTTTGCCCGAACCGCAGGGGCAGGGATCGTTTCTGCCGGCTTTGGTGTTCTTGCCGGCAACTTTGGGCTGAGCTTTACCGCCGACGTTGGTTGCCAGATCTTCGGGAGGTTTGGGTGCGTCGCCTATTACGGGACCTGAGGTCTTGGGTGCAGACTCGGACTGCTGTTTTGCTTCTTCCTGAGCGCGCTCGGAGGCAATCTGTCTTGCCCTTTCCATAACGGAAGGGTTAAGCGCGCCGGGCTGAGGCGCAGGTCTCATAGGCTGAACACGGACGATTCTGCCCTTCAAAAGGCGCGAAATAGTCGTGGTCTGGATACGGTCTATCATTTCCATAAACATATCGTAGCCTTCCTGCTTATAAGCAATTACGGGGTCCTGCTGTGCATAACCGCGAAGTCCTATGCCCTTTCTGAGCTGGTCCATTGCGTCGATATGGTCTATCCAGTTTCTGTCTACGGCGCGGAGAAGTTCGTTGCGCTCTATCTGATAATAGTCTACCTGACAGTTGGTTTCCGTTCTTATATTGACTATCTTCTGCTCGTACGCCTTGGTTACTTCCTTGGTGATTTTATCGATTGCGTACTGATAATCCCATTTTTCAAGCATTTCACGCGTGACGGTGAAAGTGCACTCGTCGGGATAAACTTTCTGTACAAGTGCTTCGTTTAAAGCGTTCTCGTCCCATTTTTCGGGCATTGCGTCGGTATTGACGGCTTCGCCGACTACTTTTGCAACGTAATCGGGGATAAATTTAAGCATCTGGTCGTGGATATTTTCGCCTTTCAAAACCTTCAAACGCTCGGCGTAAATGGTTTTACGCTGTTCGTTCATAACTTCGTCATATTGAAGAGTATGCTTTCTTATTCCGAAGTTTCTGCCCTCGATAGCACGCTGTGCGTTTTCGACACTGCGCGAAAGCATTTTCGATTGCAGGCACTGGTCTTCCTCTATCTTGAAAATCTGATAGAGCTTTTTCATACTCTCACCGCCGAAACGCCTTGCAAGGTCGTCTTCAAGCGATATAAAGAATATCGAAGCGCCCGGATCGCCCTGACGACCGCTTCGGCCGCGGAGCTGGTTGTCGATACGGCGCGATTCGTGCCTTTCGGTGCCTAAGATGCAAAGTCCGCCTGCGGCGACGACCTTTTCTTTTTCAGCGTCGGTTTCGGCTTTGTAGTTTGAGTATAATTCAGCGTATCTTTCTCTTGCCCTGGTCTCTTCTTCGTTGAATTCCCTGTCGGCATAGGAAATAGCCGTTTCTATCATTTCGTGTTCGTAGCCCTCTTCGCGCATACGCTTTTTAGCGAGATATTCGGGGTTGCCGCCCAAAAGAATATCGGTTCCGCGTCCTGCCATATTCGTAGCTATCGTTACCGCGCCGAATCTGCCTGCCTGTGCGACAATTTCAGCCTCGCGCTCGTGGTTCTTTGCGTTGAGGATATTGTGCTTAATTCCGTTACGTCTCAAAAGTCTTGAAATTTCTTCCGACTTGTCGACGGTGACGGTACCTATAAGAATGGGCTGGCCTTTTTCGTGTCTTTCGATGACCTCGTTGACGATCGCCTTTTTCTTGCCCTCGACGGTCGAATAAATCATATCCGCATAATCAACGCGCTGTACCTTGCGGTTGGTGGGAATTTCGACGACGTCCAGAGAATAAATCGTTCTGAATTCATCCTCTTCGGTCTTTGCCGTACCAGTCATACCCGAAAGCTTGTTGTAAAGACGGAAATAGTTCTGGAAAGTGACGGTCGCGTGGGTCTTGTTCTCGTCCTTGACCTTGACCTTTTCCTTTGCTTCTATCGCCTGATGCAAACCGTCGGAATAGCGTCTGCCGTTTAAAACACGGCCCGTAAATTCGTCGACAATGAGAATTTCGCCGTCGTCGGACACGATATAGTCCTCGTCACGCTTGAAAAGCTCGTGCGCTTTCAAAGCCTGCTGTATGTGGTGGTTGAGATCTGCGTTTTCGATATCGCCGAGGTTGGGGATATTGAAAAACCTTTCCGCCTTTTCGGCACCCTTTTCGGTTATGGTAACGGACTTATCCTTCCTGTCGATGATATAGTCCCAGTTTTCCATTTCCTCCAAAATTTTGGTAAGCCTGTCCTGAGCTTCCTGCTCTTTTTCGTTTAATTCCTTTTTCTTCCTCGAAGGCGCCCTCTTTTCTGCGTCCTTCTTGTCGTCGTCAAAACCGCCCGAAAGGGTGCGGACGAATCTGTCGACCTGCTCGTAGAGAACGGAACTCTGTCCGCCTCTGCCCGAAATAATGAGGGGCGTTCTCGCCTCGTCTATGAGTATGGAGTCGACCTCGTCGATTATACAGAAGTTCAGTTCGCGCTGAACCATTGCAGGAATCGAAGTTTTTAAATTGTCTCTTAAATAGTCGAAGCCGAGCTCGTTGTTGGTTGCGTAGATTATATCGCATTTGTACGCTTTCTGCTTTTCGTCGTCGTCCATTCCGGGAACGACTACGCCGACGGTCAAGCCCATAAATTTGTGGACTTTGCCCATCCACTCGGCGTCACGCTTTGCAAGGTAGTCGTTGACGGTTACGATATGCACGCCCTTGCCCGAAAGCGCGTTCAGGTATGCCGGAAGGGTTGAAACAAGAGTTTTACCTTCACCCGTCTTCATTTCCGCAATTCTGCCCTGATGCAAGCAGATACCGCCGACTATCTGAACGTGGAAGTGCTTCATTTTGAGTACGCGCCAGCTCGCCTCTCTCAAAGCCGCGAACGCGTCGAAAAGGATATCGTCAAGCGTTTCACCCTGAGCAAGCCTGTCCTTCAAAACTTTTGTCTGTGCCTTTAATTCTTCGTCCGACATAGCCTGATATTTAGGCTCCAACTCTTCAACCTTTAAAGCGAGCTTGTTCAGCTTTTTAAGGCTTTTTCTGCTGTCCGAACCTAAGATATATCTGATAAGTCCCATATTAACTCCGTTATCGATAGAGTATAATACTCTATAATATTTTCATTATATTTAATTGTACTATATTTTAAACAATAAGTAAAATTGTTTTTCGGAAAAAAGAGGAAATTTTTAGTAAAAAAATAACGCAATGCCGTTAAGCATTGCGTTACCTCAAGCGCGCCATAAAAAAATTAAAATATATTCTTTTAAAAAAGAAATAAAACTATGAAAGAAGTGACTGATTACGTACGGCTTACTGCGACTTCGGATAAAAATTTGAAGCAATCCGAAAAATCAATTTCGGGATGACCGAAACACGAACAGATTATTTCGTTTTTTAACATAAAAAAGCGTCGTCCCCGAAGGAACGACGTTATAGCAAACTGCTCCTTGGTTGCAACGCCATTAAATAACTTATTCTCCGTCAAGAAAATCGTATTGGAACGGTAAAACTACCGAATCCCCCAGCAAACTTTTTTAAAAAAGTTTGCTGGGGGATTGAAACTATTGTACGAAACTGAAATATTTAAATCAAAGCTTCGACGAAGTCTTCGGCGGAGAAGGTTTCCAAGTCTTCGAGCTTTTCACCCGTGCCGACGAAGGCGACGGGAATTGCAAGCTCGTTGCAAAGAGATACGACAAAGCCGCCCTTTGCCGAGCTGTCAAGCTTGGTTAAAACTATGCCGTCGAGTTCTACCGCTTCGTCAAAGACTTCCGCCTGATTTACGGCGTTTCCGCCTGTGGTTGCGTCAAGAATTAAAAGCTTATAAAAATTAGAATTCGGGCACTCCCTTTCGACGACCCTTGACATCTTTTTAAGCTCTTCCATTAAGTTGGCTTTGACGTGGAGTCTGCCTGCGGTGTCTATAATTACCACGTCGGTACCCTTTGCCTTTGCGGACGAGAGCGCGTCGAACACGACTGCGGAAGGGTCGCTCCCCTCTTCGTGCTTGACTATTCTGACCTTTGCCCTGTCTGCCCAGACGGTGAGCTGATCGGACGCAGCCGCACGGAAAGTATCCGCGGCAGCAACCACTACGCTCTTTTTCTGCGAGAGGAAATAGGAGGCAAGCTTTCCGACGGTAGTCGTCTTGCCGACGCCGTTTACGCCGACGAGCATAATTATTGCAGGGTACTTGATTTTAAGCTCTTCCGCTTCGGTAAGTTTTTCTTCCAGAATATCTTTCAATAAACCGGTTACAAATTCCTTGTCTTTAAGCTTTTCCTTTTTTGCTTCGGCTCTCAAATCGTCGACGATTTCTTCGGCAGTGGTCACGGAAATGTCCGCGCCGATAAGAATTTCTTCGAGTTCGTCGTAAAATTCGCTGTCTATTTTATTTTTTGAAAACAGCGCGGAGAGAGCGCCCGAAAGTCCCTCTCTCGTTTTCTTCATTGCATTTTTTAATTTTGAAAAAAGTCCCATAAAACCTCATTCGTCTGCTTTTGCAGACACCTTGCCCTTGAAGGGAAGGCTAAAATATGGATTGCGACGCATATATGCGTTTTAGGAGATAGTATCTCCTCCCAACCTACTCTCAACCTCTGATAATTTAACTGAAACTATCTTTGAAACGCCCTTCTCTTCCATAGTTACACCGAAGAGAACGTCTGCGTTTTCCATAGTGGGCTTTCTGTGAGTGATTACGATAAACTGCGTGTCGGACGAAAATTTCTTTAAATATTTTGCGTATCTTGCGACGTTTGCCTCGTCGAGCGCGGCTTCGATTTCGTCGAGGACGCAGAAAGGCATAGGACGCATACGGATGATTGCAAAAAGAATTGCGATAGCCGTCAGCGCTCTTTCACCGCCCGAAAGAAGCGAAATTTTGGTGAGCTTTTTGCCGGGAGGGCAGGCGATAATTTCAACGCCCGCGTTCAGGGGATCGTCGCAGTCGGTGTAGTCGAGCTGTAATTCCGCTCTGCCGCCGCCGAACAGTTCTTTGAAAGTGTGTTTGAAGTTTTCGTTGATGGTATTGAAGCCGTCGTCGAAAATTTTCTGCATTTCCGCGCGTATCTCGTTGAGCGCGACGGTAAGGTCGGATATGCCCTTTTCAAGGTCGTCTCTCTCCACCGTCATCTGCTCGTAGCGCGCGTTGAGCTCGTCGTATTCTTCAACCGCGTTGTGGTTGACGGGGCCGAGCATTGTAATAGCCCTTTTGAGGTTTGCAATAGTCTGACCTGCCGAAGCGGTATCGTAATTTTCTTCCTTTTCTTTAAGACAGCCGTCATAGTCCTCGCCGTACTCTTCGGAAATACGGGTCTGCAGATATTCGAGATCGCTGTCGATTTTCTGCAAAGCTAAGGCAAGCATACTCTGTTCTTTGGTGAGTTCTTCCTTTTCTTTATATGCGGAAAGTCTTTCGCTGTCGTAGTGCATTATGCGCCTGTTCAGCTCTTCCTTGCGTTCGCGGACTTCGTTTACCTGTCTGTTGAGATCGGATACGACTTCCTGTTCCTCGGGTGAAAGCGCGGCTTTCTGCGCCTGAGAAGTGAAGCTCTGCATTTCCGCCTCTATCTGCGGAATGCTCGCCTTAGTTTTTTCAAGGCGCTCGGAGAGGCTTTCCCTCTCGCTGTTGAGTCGTGCGACGTTTTCTTCGCCCGATTTTATAGCGCTTTCAAGCGAAGCGATCTCGACCATAATCGCGTTGAGTTTTTCGTTGAGTTCGTTTCTGAGATTGACGAGCCTGTCGTTTTCACCGCTCATATCGTCGATAGCCGAGGAAGCCTTGTCCGACTGCTCGGATAAATCGTCCGCGCCCTTGCTTATGCCGGAATACTCGCTGTCAAGCCCCGAAAGTCTGTTTAAGAGTTCTTTCTGCGACTGACCGTAAGCGGCGTATTCGCTCTCCGCGTCCGTAACGGAAGCAAGGAGCGACGACTGCTTTTCGGAAAGTCCTGCAAGCTCCATTCTCGCGTCCTGCAACTTTTTGACGAGAATCTGCTGTTCGCCTGACGCTTCCGCTTTCTTCGAATCGAGCTCTTTGTGCTTTTCGTCCAGCTTTAAAAGCGACTGTTTCTTTGACTCTATGCTCTCTTCGATTTCCTGTATTCTTCTTTCGTTGGCGAGGAGGTTGCCTGCGATTTCTCTCTTGGAACCGCCCGTCATCGAACCCGAAGTGGAAATGACGTCGCCGTCCAGAGTTACTATTTTGAACGCCCTCGGATAGCGTCTTGCGATAGCCGTAGCGTTTTGTATGTTGTCAACAATCAAAGTGTTGCCCAAAAGGTTGTGTATGACGTTTTCGAACTGTCTTTCGTATCTGACGAGGTTTATGGCAAAGCCTATCGCGCCCGTATCTTTTACCGCAGATTTGATTTCGTCGTTTTCGAACCTCGGACGGAGCGCGTCAACGGGCAGGAAAGTAACCTGACCCGAACGCGTGCGCTTTAAGTACTCGATAAGGTCTTTCGCATCGTCGCGCGTCTTTGTAATGACGTTCTGCATTGCTCCGCCGAACGCCGTCTCTATTGCAACTTCGTAGTCGCTGTCGCACCTTACGATATCGGCGATAAGTCCGCCGATTTTTTCGGAAAGATACAAGTCGTTTTTGGCGTTGCTTAAAAGTTTTTTGACCGAATAAGTATATCCGTCGAATCTGTCGCGGAGCGCGCGGCAAGTGGTTAAACTGTCGTTTAAACTTGCTATCTGAGCCTGCGTGTCGTAAGTTAAACGGATGAGCTGTTGAATTTTCTCTTCGGCTTCTCTCGTCTTGGCTTCCGCCTGCTCCAAAAGCGCGTTTTCGTTGCCTAAAAAGCCGTTCAGCGATTTACTGCGCTCGATGCAGTCTTCGTATTCCGCCTTAGCCGAATCCCTGCGGTCGTGGATTTTTTTCATTTCCGCGCCTATTTCGGAGAGCCTTTCTTTAAGAAGGTCTTTCTGGGCGGACAGCGAACCCATATTCTGGCGCATATCGGACAGATCCTTGAACGTGTCCATTACCTTTTTGCGGTGTTCGCCCGTCATATATTCGTAAGTTGCGATCTTCTCGGAAAGTTCCTCTATCTGGGCGCGGAAGCTGTCTCCGCTCTCTTTCAAAGAGTTTATCCTCTGACCGTTTCTTTCGGCGTATGCGCCCGCACGGCGGATTTCCCTGTCGATATCGTCTATTCTCTTGGTCGAATAGACTACGTCCTCCTGCGCCGAGGCGAGCTTTGCTTTTACCGAGCGAGCCTTTTCGGTGAAGAGTTTACTCTCTCCGCTTCTGTGTTCGATATTGACCTCATAACGGCGGAGCCGTTCGTTGAGATCCTGCAATTCCGCGTCCGCCGAATTTACTTCGTCACGGCGCGTCTGATACTCTGCAAGAAGTTTTTCGGAAAGCGCGGTTACTTCATCTATACGCTTTGCGATATTGAACGCCTTTGTATTGAGTTCTTCCTTTTCGCCTGCCGCGCTGTCGTGACGGGATATGTACAGGTTCATTTCGTGATGACGAAGCTGGGTATACAGTTCTCTGTATTTGAGCGCGTTTTCGGAAGCGCGTTTAAGCGGTCCTATCTGACGCTCTACCTCGTTGAGCCTCTGCATAAAGACGTAAAGATTTTCTTTCGAAGCGTTGAGCTTTCTCTCCGCGTCCGCCTTTCTGTCCTTGAACACGACTATGCCCGTGGCTTCCTCGAAAATCGAACGTCTGTCTTCGGGCTTGGCGTTCATTATCTGCTCTATTCTGCCCTGTCCGATAATCGAGTAGCCTTCCTTTGCCGCGCCGGCGCCGTGCAGAAGTCCCGTCAAAACCTTCATTCTCGAAGGCTGTTTGTTCAGGACGTATTCGCTGTCGCCGTTGCGGTAAAGACGGCGGGTCATTTCAACTTCGTCGCAGTCGATATCGAAAATTCTTTTCGTATTGTCGAAAGTCAGCGTAACTTCGCAAAACGACATCTGACGTCTTGCCTCTGTTCCGCCGAAAATGACGTCGAGCATCTGAGAGCCGCGCATCATCTTTGCCGACTGTTCGCCGAGTACCCAGCGGATAGCGTCGGCGACGTTGGATTTACCGCAGCCGTTTGGTCCGACGATACAGGTCACTCCCTCGTTGAGAGGAATGACCGTCTTGTCCGCGAATGATTTAAAACCGACTAATTGTATTTGTTTAAACTGGTTCATTTCTGTTTCCTGCCGTTATAATATGCGAGCGCCGATTTGGCGGTAAGCTGTTCAGCCTCTTTTACGCTGTCAGCCTGCGCTTCGAACGTCTTACCGAATATATTTAAAGTTACCTTGAAGATATGTCTTTGCGGAGTGCCTATATCCCTGCGGTTGTATTCAGGGACGGGCTGTCCCGATCCCTGCAAAAGTTCCTGCAACTCGCCTTTGTAATTTACTAAGGGCTTGTCCGCCGAAAAATCGAGTGTGGAGAGAACGAACTTTTTCGCAGAGTCCATTCCGCCGTCGAGATATATAGCCGCCGTCACCGCCTCGTACGCGGACGGCACCGCTTTTTTGTTGAGATTGTCCTGTTTTCCGCGAATGAGAAATTTATCTAAACCGAGCCGTTCGGAAACGGGCGTAAGCGCGGCGTCGGAAACGAGCGTTTTGCGCATTTCGGTAAGTTCGCCCTCGCTTATTCCCTCTGAAAATATCCGCTCCGAAACTACAAATTCGAGTATCGCGTCGCCGAAAAATTCCAGAAGCTGATTGTTTTTGTCCGAAGCCGAAGCGAGCGTAAGCGCGCGCTTTAAAAGCTGTTTATCCTTAAACGTATAACCGAGACGCTTTTCGGCTTCCTCAAAATTATTCATCGCTCACCGTGATTGCGTCGAGATTTGCCTTTTCGAGCAGGGCTTCGACTTTGGAAATAAGGTTGCCCCTATATACGTTGACGGCGTTGGCGATCGAGTTTGCTATCGTTTCGCCCTTGGAAGTGCCGTGGCTCTTGATTACGGGTTTTTTAACGCCTAAAAGAAGCGCTCCTCCGACCTTGTCGAAGTCGAGCTGTGCGCGCATACGCTTAATAGCTTTTCTTATAAACAGATAGCCTATCTTCGAAGAAACGGACGAGGACAGCTCTCTTTTCATAATTCCGAGAACGAGCTTTCCGCAGCCCTCAATGGATTTGAGCGCGACGTTGCCGGAAAAGCCGTCGGCGACAACCACGTCGCAGTCGCCTATGGTAATATCCCTGCCCTCTACGTTGCCGGCAAAATTTATGCCCGACATAGAAGACATTATCTTATACGTTTCCTGACGGAGCGGATCGCCCTTGTGTTCTTCGGTGCCGTTGTTTAAAAGTCCGACTTTGGGGTTTTCTATGCCGAAAGCCGCCGTAGCGTATGCCGAACCTAAAAGCGCGAACTGGCAGAGCATTACGCTCTTGCATTCGGCGTTTGCTCCGCAATCGGCAAGAAGGGTCACTCCTCCCCTCGCATTCGGAATCGCAGGACAGAGCGCAGGGCGTTTAATTCCGCGTATTCTGCCTAAAATGAGCTGTCCGCCGACTATCGTTGCCCCCGTAGAGCCTGCCGTGACGAGTCCGCAGATATCGTCCTGTTTTTTGAGCATCCAGTACGCCGTAATAAGCGAGGACTGTTTGCGCTTTACCGCCTCGGTAGGGATATCGTTCATAGAAACGACGTCGGGGCAGTCGACTATTTCGAGACGGGTTTTGTCGTAACTGTATTTTTTAAGCTCCGCCTCTATCTCGTTTTGTCTGCCTGTCAGAATAAGATACAGCTCTTTGTCTTTTGCAAGCGCAAGGACGGCGCCTTTGACGTTTGACGCAGGCGCGTTGTCTCCGCCCATAGCGTCCAATAAAATTTTGACCATAAATTTCCTGCAAGTGAATTTTTTCCACATAGCATTATAACACAGACCTTTTAAAAAGACAAACAAAACGGTTAATAAATTTTTATCGGCCGTTTTGCATTTAGTCGGTTATTTCGGGAAGTTCTCCGTCTTTGTTTTCTTCCTCCGTTTTGAGTACCACGCGCTTTTGCGGAGCGTATTTGTCACGGCGCAGAAGCCTGACTTTTGTCACTCCGTTTTTCGTAACAGTAAGATACCCTTCGCTGATTATTCCGTCCCTGCCTGCCCTTACGAGAGCAATATCGTCGGTCTGCTCCTCGCCTGCCGCAATCGTGCCTGTAACGAAAGTGCTTAGCTCGTACTTCGCGCCGTCGCTTATTCCGTACAGAGTAAATCTGACGTAATTCGCGCCTGCCGAGCTTTTTATATATATCTCTCTTCCGGAGACGTTCTGAAATTTCAGATCGTAATACGTTCCGCTGACCATAGCGTCCCTCGACGGAGCGACGTAGCTTACGGGCAGGGAATGGGGATGATACTCGCGTATGATACAGCCCGAAAGCAGAGCCGCGTTGTAAAGCGTCGTGCTGACCTGACAGACGCCGCCTCCCACGCCCTCGACAAATTCGCCGTCCTTGATAATTTTGGCTATTTTAAATCCCCTCTTTACCGTTCGCTCGCCGACGGCGGAATTGAACGAAAACACTTCTCCGTTTTCGATTTTTGTTCCGTCGATGAGCTTTGACGCAAGGCGGATATTGTGACAGCGGTCCTTATTATCCTTATCGAAATACGTCGTAAACGAACAGAGGACGGAAGGCGCAAAATTCTGCACGCCCTCCCGCGTATGGAACGAGAAACCGCAACAAAAAATAAAGCCCGCCGTAACGGCGAGCGCAATAATTAAATTTAAGAATAAAGTCCTAATTTTTCGCAAAGTTCTTCTCCGCAGTCGAATACGGGAGTTCCTATTTTTTTGTTTCCGCCCTGAAAATGCGTGTCGGAACCGCCCGTTACCGAAAGATTGTATTCTTTTGCAAGCTGTGTATAGTATGCCGTCTGTAAAGAAGTATGCGCAGAATACTCCGCTTCTATGCCTTTAAGCCCCTTTGAAACGAGTCTTTTTACAAGTGCAATTAATTCCTGTTTTTCAAGTTCTATCCTGCCGGGGTGGGCAAGCGAGGCAAAGCCTCCGCAGGCTGTTATCACCTCTACCGCGGTTTCGGGAGAAGGTCTGCCTATGCCCGAATACGCGTCGCAGCCGTATGAAAGGAAATTTCTCTGAAATGTAAACGCGTCGCGCGCATAGCCTTTTTTTACCGCAGTACGGGATATATGCATAGAGTGAACGGGCGCATAGGGACTCTTTCTCTGTCCGAGCACCTCGTCGAAAGGCAGGCTTATGCCGGATTTTTTAAGCTTTGATAAAATATCGTCGGTGCGTTCCAGAGAACCCGTGACAAGCGTTGACAAAAATTCTTTGAACAAGGCGCTGTTTACGTCCATACCGTAGCCGAGGGTATGCAGGCGCACTCCGTCGGTATAAGCCGAAACTTCTATTCCGCACACCGCCTTTATTCCCGTTTTTTCACAGTGAGTAAAAAGTTCGGGATAGGCAAGAACAGTGTCGTGGTCGGTGACGGAAATAAGCCCGACGCCGTTAGATTTCGCACAAAGCGCAACGTCTTCGGGGGATTGAAGCCCGTCCGAAAAATAAGTGTGAATATGAAGATCCGCCCTCAATGTTTTATCTTACCTCCCTCTACCTTTATCTTGTTTACGTCCCTGCCGTACAGCACTCTTTCGGCGTGCGTGCAGGTCAATATAGTCTGCAAGCCCTGCGTATAGCCGACGAGTTTTTTTCTCCTCGGCAAGTCGAGTTCGCTCATAACGTCGTCTAAAACGAGCACGGGATATTCGCCCGAAATCTCTTTGAAAATTTCAACTTCGGCAAGCTTCATCGAGAGCGCCGCCGTGCGCGTCTGACCCTGAGAGGCGAAAGCCTTTGCGTCCTCGCCGTTTATAACGATATCTATATCGTCCCTGTGCGGACCCGAAGCGGTGTAGCCAAGCCTTACGTCGCGCTCGTAGCTGTTTTGCAGTTCGTTGAATATGCGCGCTGCAAGTTCTTTTTCATCGCCCCCGTACTTCTTTTCGGGGGAAATTTTAAGCTCCTCCGCTCCGTCGGTCAGATTGGAATGTATTCTTTCCGCGACGGGCGCGAGCCTTGCGATAAACTCACTGCGCTTGACCGCAACGATTGCGGCGTATTTCGAAAACTGTTCGTCCCAGACGGGCAGAGTGTCCATAACGAGATTTATATCCCTGTCCTTTAAAAGATTGTTGCGCTGGTCGAGAATTTTATTATAGCGCGAAAGCGCCGTAAAATACGGGCGCGAAAGCTGGGATATGGAAACGTTCATAAATCTGCGCCTTTCGTCGGGTCCGTCCTGAATAAGTCTCAGCTCGTGCGGAGAAAAAAAGATGCCGTATATATTGCCTAAGATATCGGCGTTTTTGGTTATTCTGGCGCCGTTGAGGCGGACTTCCCTGCCGTTTTCGCAGATTTTTGCGTACAGCTCGATTTCGCCGTATCTGCCCTCAGCCGTTGCGGAAATTTCGGCTTGTTCACAGCCGTGGCGGATGAGCTGTTTGTCGCGTCTGTTCCTCGGAGACGTGCCCGTGCAGAGGTAATAGACGGCCTCCGCGCAATTGGTTTTGCCCTGCGCGTTTCTGCCGAAAAGCACGTTCAGCCCGTCCGCAAAGGAGACGCTTTCGTCCGCGTAATTTCTGAAATTTTTTAATTTTAAATTTTTTATGCGCATTTTATCTTAAAAACACTTTATTTTGACTGCCGTTTGGTGTATAATCATTTTAACAAATAATTTGAAAAAACTCAAAGGATTAAAAGCACGATTATGGCAGAAAAGGGCAATTTTGACTTTTTATATACCCCTATAAAGGAAAAAATGCGTGAAATTATATCCCACACGAATTTTATTACCTTTATAGACAACCTCGTGCCCGTCGACATCGACGGACGTATTATCGTGCTCGAAACCCCCACGGAGAGTTTTGCAAAGCACATAACCAACACCCTCGCCGAAAAAATGCGCGAAGCAATTTTAAAAGCCGACGTCGGCATTTCCGATTTCAGGCTCAAAGTCGAGGGAAGCGACGATTTTGCGTACAATGCTCCAGAGGAAGAGGAATTTACGCCTCCGACAAATCTCAACCCAAACTATACGTTCGACAGCTTTGTCGTGGGTAAAAACAACGAATTCGTTTACGCCGCGGCTTACGCGGTGGCAAAATCGCCTGCGGGTGATTTGAATCCTCTGTTCATCTACGGCGGAACGGGACTCGGCAAGACGCACCTTATTCAGGCTATCGCACACAAGGTTTTGAAAGACAACCCCGACATCAAAGTAATTTACGTCACCTGCGAACAGTTTGTAAATGAAATTATCGATAATATGTTCACGGGACGCGGTCCCGACGCAAGGGACAAGAGCAATAAACTGAGGCACCACTACCGCAGCGCCGACCTTCTGATTATAGACGATATTCAGTTTATCGAAAACAAGAAAGCCGTTCAGGAAGAATTTTTCCATACCTTTAACGAGCTTGTGTCGAAAGGCAAACAGATAGTAATTTCGTCCGATCACTCTCCCAAAGAGCTGACCGCGCTTGAAGACAGACTGAGAACACGTTTTTCCGGCGGAGGGCTTTTCGATATTCAGCCCCCTCAGCTTGAAACCAAAATCGCCATTTTAAAGCGCAAGGCGTTTGAAAAGAAATGCCACGTTCCCGACGACGTTCTGCAATTTCTCGCGCAGGATTCGGGCGACGACGTGAGAACGCTCGAAGGCAGGCTGACGAAAGTTATCTTCGCCTCCAAGCTGCACGAAGAGCCTATCTCCGTAACGCTTGCCAAGTCGGCTTTGAACGAAGCCGTATCCGAGGGCGGAAAGGAAGAAATCACGCCGCGGAGCATAATCGATGCCGTGACGGGATATTATAAACTCGGAAAAAACGATATTGCAGGCAAGAGCAAGAAAAAAGAAATAGTCATTCCGAGGCAGGTCTGCTGTTATCTTATGTGCGAACTTCTCTCCCTCCCCCTTATTGCGATAGGCAAAGAATTGGGCGGAAGAGACCACACCACCATTTTGTATTCGCGCGACAAAGTCGAAGATATGTGCCGAGTCAACGACAAGATGGCAAAAGACGTAGACGACATTAAAAACATTATACTTAAAAAATAAGCTATTGCCCGATTGTTTCGGGCAATATGTTTGTAGATAAGTGACTATTTGCCGGTGATTAGTGTTCCAAATAAAGTACGGTGCAAGGAAAACCACGCTTTTGCGCAGCACGACACAATTTGCGGCTCCGCCGCCTCAGTAGGTGAATGTTTGCGATTTCTATTATTGTGTGCTTTAGCTATCGCAAACAGAGGGCAACGCCCTCAATTTCACGAAAGAATTGAGGCGCATCTTAGCCGAAATTTTTTGTGAGACATATGATTAATTTTGTTGAAGGACAATTCGATATCGTAGTAATAGGCGCAGGACACGCAGGCTGCGAGGCGGCGCTGTGTTCGGCGCGTATGAATTTAAAGACGGCTATGCTGACCTTAAACCTTGACAGCATAGCTTTTCTGGCGTGCAATCCCTCTATCGGCGGAACGGGCAAAGGGCATCTTGTAAGGGAAATAGACGCGCTCGGCGGAGAAATGGCGAAAAACGCCGACAAGACGGCAATTCAGATGCGGATACTTAACGAGGGCAAGGGCGAAGCCGTGCAGTCGCTCCGCTGTCAATGCGACAAAAACGCATACCACAGGGAAATGAAGCGAACACTCGAAAACTGCGAAAACCTGAGGATTATTCAGGGTGAAGCCGAAAAAATTCTGACCGGAAACGGAAAAGTTACCGGCGTTTTAACGACCTACGGCGGTATACTTTACGCAAAGGCCGTGATAATTGCCACGGGCGTGTATTTAAACGCGGAAACAGTGACGGGCGAGCTCAGGCAGAAAAGCGGACCTTCGGGCTTTGCCGCGGCAACGCGTCTTACGCAAAGTCTTATAGATTTGGGCTATAAGATACGCCGTTTCAAGACGGGCACTCCTGCGCGGCTTGACGGAAGAACGGTAGATTTTGAAAAATGCACCGTACAGTACGGCGAAGAGGGTGTTCCCTCCTTCTCCTTTCTCAACGGCAAAGCCAACGAAAACGTACGGGAATGTTATTTAACCTACACCAACGCCGAAACGCATAATATTATTCTTGACAACCTTGACCGCTCGCCCCTTTACAACGGAGAAATAAAATCCGCGGGACCGAGATACTGCCCATCGATAGAAACTAAGGTAGTGCGCTTTAAGGACAAGGAACGGCATCAGCTTTTTTTGGAACCAGAGGGGCTTGACACAAACGAAATTTACGTTCAGGGCATGTCGTCCTCTATGCCGTTCGATATTCAGAGGGATATGTACCGCTCGGTCGAGGGGCTTGAAAACTCGGAAATTATGCGCTACGCTTACGCGATAGAGTACGACTGCATAGATACTTTGGACATATATCCCACTCTCGAATTCAAAAAGGTTGAAAACCTTTACACCGCAGGGCAGATAAACGGAACTTCGGGCTACGAAGAGGCCGCGGCGCAGGGGCTTATGGCAGGCTTGAACGCCGCTTTCAAGATAACGGGCAAGCCCCCCCTGATACTCGACAGAAGCGAGGCGTATATAGGCGTTTTAATAGACGACCTTGTAACCAAGGGCACGGAAGAGCCTTACCGCATAATGACTTCGCGTGCGGAATATAGAATAAATTTAAGGCAGGATACGGCGGATTTCCGCCTTACGCCCAAAATCTTCGGCACTCCGCTTTTCACCGAAGAGAGAAAAGCCGTCTTCGAAAAGAGAAAAACGCTCTATGAAAACGCGCTCGAAGAGCTGAACAGGCGCGCTGATAAAGAAAAAACGCAGTCGTTTATAGAAACAAGCGCAAGTTTAACTTACGCCGACCTTATAAAAAGAGGTTTCAAAATCGAGGATATCAAAACACACTTCGGCGTATTTTCCGAATATCCTGCCGACGTTTTGAAAAGCGCGGAAACCACAATAAAATACGAGGGATATATAAAGAAGAACGAAGAGCAGATAAAACGAGCCAAAAAACTCGAAGAAAAGGCAATTCCTAAGGATATCGACTACGACGGAATAAAAGGTTTAAGGCTTGAAGCGAGAGAACAGTTGAAGCGCGTCCGCCCCCTCACGTTAGGTCAGGCGGGCAGAATTTACGGCGTAAACCCCGCCGACGTGACGGTTTTAATCGTGTGGCTTGCAACAACCTTACGCTGACGGCATATCTTTATTGCGTTGGCAACAGACTGTCTTTCCGCTAATCAAAAGTGAACCGCCCGAGCGTTCTACGAACGCTCGGGCGGTTTTAATCGAACATACTTTCGGCGACGAGGCGCACGCCTACTTTTACTCCCTTTTTGAAATACAACTTCGTTGCAATGTTATACTCGTCTAATACTATATCTTCGAATTTCAGAAATTCTTTCAGCTGTTCTTCCGTTAGCTTTGCTTTCAACTTCTCCGCTATTCTGTTGCTTAACATTTCTATCTTTTCAAATTCTACGTCCGTCTCTATTTTCTTTCGCATATCGTCATCATAATATAAATTTTCTATTACCGACCGTTCCATTTGTCATTCCTCCTGTTTCAAACATTATATTTATATTATAGTCACAATTTAGACTATTGTCAACTAATTAACTATATATTATAATATAAATATGATAAGTTACAGACCGTTTTGGAAAACTCTTGAAGCGAGTAGCGAAACCACATACACTTTAATAAGTAAATACCATATAAGCAGTAGTACTATTGATCGACTAAGAAAGGGGTACGGAATAAGCACGGCAAAAATAAACGATCTATGTAAAATTTTGCACTGCAAAGTTGAAGATATAATTGAATATGTGGAAGATTAAAACCCGAGCGCCCATAGAACGCTCGGGTTGTTTTTTATTTATTATTCAATCCGCCGAAAATATCGGCATCGGTTGAGGCGTGGCTGTTTATAAGCTGATAGTACGGATCGGAAGAAAAGTCGCGCTGTTTTTTATACGTTCCGCCCAAAGCTTCGATAGCCATTAAAAGCTCTTTATATTCGATAAAGGAAATACCCTCCTCGTCGATTTTATCCAACAGATATTCAAGCGCCCTCGCGTCGCCGTAGCTTGCAAGATAGCTTGCGTGCAGAGGGATATTGTCTATATCGGAGCGGAACTCGTTTAAAAGAATTTTAAAAATCTTTTCGTCGGGAATTACCGTACGGGACATTATTTCAAGCATATACTCCCGTTCCGCGCCTTTTTCATAGTTTTCGACCGCGTCCTTTATGACGAGGTCGGCTTTTTCCTTTATGCAGTCGGCAAGCCTGTCTTTAAAGTCGGCGTCTTCCTCGTTTAAAAGCATCTGCATATATTTGGCTATCGCCCTGTCGTCCGAGCCTATAAGATTGACGGCGTACTCCCTCTCGTCCGCACTTCCGTCTAAAAGAGGAATCAACAGCGAGACCGCGTCCCTGCCTTCTATCGCGTCGCAAAGGAAAGCGGAAACAGGCACATTTTGCTTTAAATGCGCCCTCAGAGCGGACACAAGCTCGGCATCGGTCATTGCTGAATAAAAGCCGTTCGGAGTATTGCCGACTGACTTTATATAGACGTCGCCGAACTGTTTATATAGTTTCGGAATAATATCTTCGAGCTGACTCTCGGAATATTTCCCTGCGTTCTTTTCAATAAAACCGGTTATTTTTTTGTCGAACATTCCGTCGAAATCGTAAAGCTTCATTTATACTCCGTAAAATTCAAGAATCTTTTTGCCGTCCGCATTGAAAAATTTTAAAATATCTTCGCGCTTTTTCAAACGCGGAAGCTTTACGCCGGCGTCGAGAAAAATAGCGGCTGAAAGCTCGCTTCTGTTTTTAACGCTTTTGAGCTTATCCTCCGCCTCTAACTTATTATATAGGCGGTTGCAGGCGGAAGCAAAACCCAGACTTATTTTTTCGCCGAATATTCCGAAGTGCGCCGCAAGGTAGGCATAGCTGTCGACGAAAAGTTTTTTCTTCGTACGCGGAAGCTGCAAACGGTAAAATCTGACCGACTTGTTCATATTGCAGAAAACGATATTCCATTCGGCGTCATTATTTCTTTCGCCAAGCTCGGTAAGCACTTTTATTTTTGCGTTGTCTTCGATAAATGCGTTCAAAAGGAAGTCGGAAACTATATCGTCGTGACCGGTGCGCGAAGCGCAGATTGCGCCGAGCGTTTTTAATTCGGTATTGCCAGTACCCTCGCTTTCGTCAAAGCACCAGCGTATACACTGCGTCAGATCCACCGCTTCGCTCATTTCTTTTATATGTGAATCGGGAAGCGAGACCGTAGCCGCAAGGATTTTGAGCGTGCTTTCTCTCTCGCTCTGAGGCAGGCGGTAAAAGTAGCCGATGTCTGTCTTTTCGTTTTTTCTGACGGCGATTTTTATTTTCTGTCTGAAATACTCCGCCGTGACCGCGTAGGGATTGAGTATCAGCATTTTATCGAAAACGGTAAGGCACTTTTCGTATTTACCGCAGTTATAGGCGGAAACCGCCGTAAAGAACAGCACCGAGCTGTCGTACGGGTTTTCCTCCTCTAATTTCAAAAACAAACCGTAAGCTTCTTCGTGCATTCCGTTTTCACAGCACACGGTGGCTATTTTGAAAAGTTCGTCGTTGTTTTTGGGTTTGAGTCTGAGAATTTTTTTCGCATATTCTTTGCTTTCTTCCCTTTTACCCTGTTCGGTCTTGACCGCCGCAAGCGTAGCCAAAGCCTGTATATCGTCGGGAAAAAGTTCCAAAATTTTAAAGCACTCCTGCTCTGCGACGTCGGCTCTGTCCGAAAGCATATACGTCATAGCCATTAAATTGCGCGCGGGTGCGTAAGCCTTGTTGCGCCTGTCGACCTTTTCAAACTCTTTCAAAGCCTTGTCGAACTCGTTGCTCTTTATAAAGTCGACGCCCTTTGAAAGTACCTCTGAATAATCGGCAAGTTCGGGGGGATAGACGAATTTCAAAGGGTTTTTAATTTCGTGCAGAAAACCGCCCAAGATGTCCTTGCGCATTTCGTCCGGAATTTCTTCGCCCGAAAGCGAAAGTACTTTATCGTAATAAAACGCCGAAAAATGCTCGTCGCCGAGGTTCATAAACCCGACTGCCAGTCCCTCGTACGCGTCGAAAAGGTCTTCCTCGTCCAAGTCGTCGCTGAGCGCAATAAATTTGAACCACTCGTTTACGGAGCGTTCGTAAAGTCCCAGATCGTCGAAAATCTGAGCGTACAGCATATGAACGTACGCCTCGTCGCCGTTGCGCTCCGCATTTTTGTTGAGAATTTTCAGCGCGCCCAGATAGTCGCGGCTGTCTATTAAGTTTTCCGCGGTCTGAACCAGACGGTCAGCACTCAAATCAAAACTTACGCTTTTATTCATAATTAAAACAGTTTGTCAACGTCGTCCTTAGTAAAGACGTAATCGGTGTTGCAGTAATGGCAGTGCGCCTTTACCGCGCCCTCTTCTTCTATAATTTTGTAAAGCTCTTCTTTTCCGAGAGAGAGAATGACCCGTTCGAGTTTTTCCCTCGAACAGCTGCACTTATATTCGGGGAAATACTCATAAGTATATTCTGCCTCTTTGCCGAAAAATTTTTCCATAATTTTATCGGCGCCGAGCTTTTCGATAACGGAGGCAACGTCAACAAACGCCTGCATCTGCTCTTCGGCTCTGTCCATATTTTCCTCCGAACAGCCGGGCAGAAGCTGCATAATAACTCCGCCTGCCGAAACGCATTTTCCGTTCTCTATTTCAGCGTCGACAGCCACAGCCGTTTCGACCTGTTCGCTGATATGGAAATACTGCATAAGATTTTCCGAAACGCTGTCGCCTTTGAGTTCGCTTGCGCCGACAAACGGGCGGAAAAAGCCGTCCTCTTTGACGACGGTAAGATATCCGCCGTTGAGTCTGCCGCCGCACGAACCGTCTATATAGCCCCTTATGTGCAGATTTTTATCGCCCGAAACACTTGCCGTACCGCATTCTCCGCCTGCCTTGACGGTTATCGAAACAGCGCCTTTTTCGCTTTTGAGACAGCCCGCCATAAAGGCCGCGGCCGTTAAAAGACAGCCGAAAGTTTTTGCCGCGTCGCCGTCGAGAGAGTGTATTTTTATAGCGTCGTTTACAAGTTCGGTCGTTTCAAGCACCGAAAGAGAAACCTGCTTGTCGTAAATCAAAGCTTTATATAATTTATTCATAGCCGTATGCAGATAAAATTTATCCTGTCCTTTTTGTCTTTGCCGAGGTGCCCCGCGCTCTCCGCGGAAAATCCCGAAGCTTTCAGCGCGGAAAGAATTTCGTCCTCTTCATAGATATACTGAATATGTCTTTCGTCGAAGCGGTTGTAGTTATTGTCCTTGCCTTTTTCAAAAAAAGTCAGATCCATAATAACCTTGTCGCCCTCGACGGAATTGAACCACATATACGAGATATCGTCCCTGTCCTCCGCAAAGACGTTGTTCCCGACCACGGTTTTAAGCTTTTCCGACGAGCTGATATCGAAGATGAAAACTCCGCCTTTTTTAAGACAGTTATAAACGTGTGAAAACGCCTTTGTAAGTTTGTCTTTCGGAACGTAATTGACACAGTCGTTGACGGCTATGCAGAAATCGACTTTGCCGTTAATAGTTAGTTTGGTAATATCGCCGAGTAAAAATTCTGCTTTAACGCCCTCTTTTAAGGCGAGCGTCTTTGCGGTATCGAGCATCTGCGGTGAAATATCCACGCCCCTGACAGAGAATCCCTCTTTGATAAAAGCGCGCGTAAAATAGCCGTTTCCGCATCCGATATCAAGCCCCGACAGCCCCGAAGCACGCGTTTTTACAAGGTCAATTAAATACTGCGACCATTGTCCATAGTCGCAGTCATCGTTCAGATATTCAAACCACCTGCCGAGCGCAGAGTAAGAATTTGCCATTATTTTTTCCTATTTCAAAAGATTTTCAGAGCTGATCTTTTTCTTTTTGCCCTTCTTCTTGCCGTCCTCTTTGAGAGCCTTTTCACGTTCAGCGAACAGTGCGTTGTATTCCTTGTACACGGCGTCGTTTTTATGCTCGTTTTCGTACGCGGAAATATTTTCGCTGAGCTTTGCGCGCTCCTCTTTTACTTCGCTTAAATTTTTACGCGTGAAAGTTGCCGAAAGCGGTTTTATTGCAGGTTCGGACTGTATGGGAAGAATGGGTTTGCAGATAAGCTCGCTTCTGCCCGAAGCCAGAAGCTCCATTGCGACGCGCTTGGATTCCTCTATCTCATCCGCCTTGACCTGCTCGGGCGTTCTCTTTGCCTTCGCTTCTTCTTCGGCTTTTTTGAGGTTGGGCGTGACGTATAAATCGAACACCCACTGCGTATAGCTCATCCACACAAGCAGTATAAAAGAGAAGCCTATGAAGATAAATATGATATACGCGAATATTTTAATGAACGAAACGGAGAGACCTATAACGAATATCCACACAGGTATGAGCGACATACCTGCAAAGAAGACAGTCTGAACAGGGCTTCCGACCATAAGCACGAAAGCATTTTTCAGAAGCTGACCGACTTTGAGCTTGTAGCTCACTCCCGTTGCTATAAGCCAGGCGCAGTAAACACCGACCAGCACGGTTGCAATTATTATAAACACATAAGCCGTAGTCGCGCCTGCAACGGAACCGCCCTTTGCGCCCGTAAGGTCACGCCAGTCACCGATAATAACGCAGGCGAAATAGAACGTCAGAAATACCATTAACGGCGCGGCGACGTTGAGGTAGCCGATTTTGACGCCGTGGAAAAAACTTTTCAAAGAGAATTTGCCGTGGGAGTTCAAAAGGCGCTTCATAGAATACGCGCCGCCCGCAATTCCGACCGAAGCGATAAGCCCTGCGGCGATCAGAAGGCCGTAAAACAGCAGATCCGCCGAAAGATATATACTTTCGTTAAGTCCCTGAGTGCCGGGGTAAGCAGGATAGCCTATGCCCGTGTTTGCGTTGAAGGGATACTGATAGCCGAGACCGCTTATATATATGGTGCGTATGAACAGCAAAGCTATTGCAGGAACGAAGAACAAAAGCACGAAAATATTGTTTAATACGATTTTTCCGAAGTTGCTTTTGAATACGCCCCAGGTATCGCCCCACCTTCCGCCAGTAGCAGCGGTTCTCGTATAATCGTCGGCAATTTCGTTGCCTTCGAGATTAGTTACCGTAAAAGCCATTTTTATAAACCTTAAAATATTTCTTCAATTTATTTTAACATAGCTTAAAAAATTTTACAACTGTTTTAAGGCTTAAAATAGCCGTCTTTCAGGGCAGGAATACAATTGTCCGGCGAAATGTTTCAGATAAACTGTTACAGAGCAGGCTCATATACAAAATATTATAAAAGTGAAGCTGCAGAAGCAGTTTCTGATATAATTTTTGAAAAATATATAAAGCAAACCGAAGCTCGGTTCGCTTTATATTATTGCATTATTCTATTTCAAATTTTCCTTTGCGGTGGCAAGCATAAGTTTAATTCTGTTTTCCTGATTGACCTGCGTTGCCGAAGGGTCGTAGTCGACAGCGACGATATTCTCGTCCGCATAGAGATTTTTCAGCGTTCTTATTACGCCTTTGCCTGCTATGTGATTCGGAAGGCATCCGAACGGCTGAGCGCACACAACGTTTTTTACGCCCGTTTCGGCAAGCGCCGCCATTTCCGCGGGAATAAGCCAGCCCTCGCCCATCTTTACGCCCTGATTTATCACCTTGTCGGCGCAGGCTCTCAAATGCCCGAAGTCGTGAACGGGCTCGAACGTACCCTCTTTTCTGAATATTTTTATTATCTGCTTCTGCATACGGTGAACGTATTTATATACGATGGAATAAACGAACGCCGTCGCTTTGCTGTGACCGTAAAGCTTATAATCGTTTATAACGTTGACTACGCAGTATAAAAGAAAGTCCAACAGCGCAGGAACAACGGGCTCGCACCCCTCTTCCAGCAAAAACTTTTCAAGACCGTTGTTGCCGAGCGACGAATACTTGACGTAGATTTCGCCGACGACGCCGACCTTTACTTTCCTTTCGTCCGTGCGCGGAACAGAAGCAAAAATTTCTATTATCTTTTTATTGATTTGTTTATATTTTCTGTAACCGCGGTGTGCGAACTTGTCCACTATAAAATCGACAGCCCGCTGTCTTGCCCTGTCCGCCGAGCCCTTTTCCTTTTCGTAAGGCTTGGTCTGGTTATAGCACCACATAACTGTATCGCCGTAAATGAAACAGTACGCAAGGCGCAGGAACATTCTCAGCGAGATGTTTAAAGAACTTTCCTTTTCGAGGTTGGAAAAATTGACGGAAACTACGGGGACCTGCTTAAATTCGGAATTGAGCGCCTTTTTTATCAGCGAAATGTAATTCGAGGCGCGGCAGCCTCCGCCCGTCTGCGTGATGAGAACCGCCGTTTTGTCAAGATCGTACTTACCGCTTTTCAGCGCGTTTATATACTGACCGACAACGCACAGACAGGGATAGCACGTATCGTTATGAACGTGCTTTAAGCCCTCATTTATTACCTCTTTGCTTTCGTTGTGCAGAATTTCGATGTCGAAGCCGTCCAACTTCAACACTTTTTCGATTATCTGAAAGTGCCACGGAAGCATATTCGGTACAAGAATTTTATGCGTTTTTTTCATATCCGCCGTCCAGCGCGGATATTTGTCAGTGTAATCGGTAACTTTTTTCATAGCTGTATTTTAATCATAAGATTAGTTTAAACTGAGGAGTTGCGAGCAACCGCACAGAAACTCTAAACTGCGGAGTTACAAGCAAGAGCAGGAAACTGCGCAAAACGCAAGGGAGCTTACTCAAAGGTAAGTGACCGAAGCGGTGCGTAAAGTTGACGAACTATTGCGCAGTAAATACGCAGTTTAATTTATTGCGGCGAGCATACTGCGGAGACGAATTTTCACTACACCCAGGTTATTGATTTCGTCTATCTTTATCTGGGTGTAAATTTTACCGTTCTTTTCCAGAATCGCGCGCACTTCGTCGGCGGTAATGGCGTCAAGTCCGCATCCGAAAGAAACGAGCTGAACCAAATTAACGTTTTTTCGTTTTGCGGCGAAGTCTGCGGCTCTGTACAGCCTTGCGTGATAAGTCCACTGATTGAGCACGTTTACCTTTACTAAATCTCCCTTTTCGAAAACACTGTCTTCGGAGAGCACGGCAATATTCAAAGAAGTTAAAAGTTTGTTTATGCCGTGGTTGATTTCGTTGTCGAGGTGGTACGGTCTGCCGGCAAGAATTATGACCTGCTTCCCCTCCTCTTCCGCTCTTTTCAGAATTTCGTCGGCTTTAGCCCTGACGTCAGACTGATAATCTTCAAGGCGTTTGAAGCCCTCTTTCAGCGCGTTCTTCACTGCGCGTTTTTTAACGCCGTACTTTTTCAAAGATGAATACAGTTTCAAAACAGTACTCTTTTCCATATTCGGATCGATGTACGGCATCAGGAAATTTTCGTCCGTCAGCCTCTCGTTGTTGGCTTTCAAAAGCTCGGGATAATACGCGACGACGGGACAGTTATAGTGATTTACAGAACACTGTTCGTCTAAATTATAGCTCTCGCAGGGCAGAAAAATGAAGTCGGCGCCCCTATCCAACAGACTTTCTATATGACCGTGCATCAACTTCGCAGGATAGCACGCGGTGTCCGAAGCGACGGTATGCTGACCCTTGAAATAGAGCTGTCTGGAAGATTTTTCCGACAGCACCACCTCAAAACCGAGGCTTTCGAAAAAGCCCGACCACAGCGGAAGCTGTTCGTACATTCCGAGCTGTAACGGAAGTCCTACTTTGATTTTTCCCTTTACACCGTTTATGCACTTTAAAAGCCGTTCCTGCTTATATGTATATATGTCCGAATCGGAATCGGCAGGTTTGAGCCCTGCGCCCTTTTCGCATTTATTGCCTGAAATAAACTTTCTTCCGTCGCCGAAGGAAACGACGTTTATATTACAGTTGGAAGTGCAGCCGCGGCAGTTTGCCGACTTTGAAGAATACGCAAACTCTTTCAGCTCCTTATCGGACAAAAGAGCGGTCGTACCGTCGGTTTTTTCCATTGCGTACAGCGCCGCGCCGAACGCGCCCATAAGCGCCGAAATACCGGGGCGTATTACGTTTTTACCCGTCTCCTTTTCAAATGCGCGCAATACTGCGTCGTTTAAAAACGTTCCGCCCTGAACGACTATATTTTCGCCGAGTTCGTCCGCATTAGAAGCTCTGATAACTTTATATATAGCGTTTTTGACTATCGACGAGGAAAGTCCTGCCGAGATATCGTCGACGCCTGCGCCCTCTTTCTGCGCCTGTTTTACCGCGCTGTTCATAAACACGGTGCAGCGCGAGCCAAGCTCTACGGGACGCTTTGCGTAAAGTCCCTGCAACGCAAATTTGTCGATTTCCATTCCCATCGCTTTCGCAAAGGTCTGAATAAACGATCCGCAGCCCGACGAGCAAGCTTCGTTGAGCATTATGGAATCTATCGCGCCGTTCTTTATTTTAAAACATTTTATATCCTGACCGCCGATATCTATGATAAAATCGACGTTCGGGTTGAAGTGCATTGCCGCTTTGAAGTGCGCTACTGTTTCGACTATGCCGAAGTCGGCTTTAATCGCGCTCTTTATCAAATCTTCGCCGTAGCCCGTAACCGCGCTCGATCTTATGTTGAGCCTGCCGTCGGAAATACGGTATATTTCACGGAGTTTATCGATGATAACGTCGAGAGGCTGACCGTTGTTCGACTGATAATGCGAATACAGAATACGGCAATCGGGTGTTATTAAGATGAGTTTCGTCGTCGTCGAGCCAGAATCTATACCGAGATAACAATCGCCTTTGTACGACTGAATATCGGCAAACTGCAAATCGGTTGCACGATGGCGTCTGACGAATTCGCTGTATTCTTCTTTGCTTGAAAACAGCGGTTCGCCCGTAGCGATGTCGTCGCTTATTTTAACGCCTTCGACGGCTTCGATTATTTTTTCTATGCTCTGCTCTCTTACGCCTTCGGAGGCAAGAGCGGAGCCTATCGCCATAAAGCAGGGAGCGTCTTCGGGGAAAACCGCGTTCTCCTCGGACAAATTCAAAGTCGTTTTAAAAGCTTTGCGCAGTCCCTTTAAAAAGTGCAGAGGTCCGCCGAGAAAAAGGACTTTTCCTTTTATGCGCCTGCCCTGAGCAAGTCCCGAAACGGTCTGATCGACCACCGCCTGAAAAATAGAAGCCGCTATGTCTTCTTTTTTCGCGCCCTGATTTAAAAGAGGCTGAACGTCTAATTTCGCAAACACTCCGCACCGGGAAGCGATAGGATAAGTTTTTTCGGCGTTTAACGCGTATTCGTCCATCTGCGGTACGGTGATATTCAGAAGGGTCGCCATCTGGTCGATAAACGCACCCGTTCCGCCTGCACAGCTTCCGTTCATACGCTGTTCTGTTCCGCCGGTGATAAATATGATTTTCGCGTCCTCTCCGCCGAGTTCGACAGCCGCGTCCGCGTCGGGATAAAACCTTCTGATAGCGATAAAGGCAGATTGAACTTCCTGTACGAAATTCAGTCCGCTTTTTTCGGATAATCCCAGACCTGCGCTGCCGGTTATGCTCACGCGAAAATCCCCGCCGATTTGACGGCGGACGTTTTCAAGTTCAGCTAAAACCGTCTCCTTTACGCGCGCAAAATGCCTGACGTAGGATTTGTATAAAATTTTCTCTCCGTCGAGAACTACCGCTTTAACGGTAGTCGAACCGACGTCTATCCCTAAAAGTTTTGTCATATGTTTTTTCGGCATTTTTTTGTATTATATCACTTTAATACTGATTTTTCAAATTTATTTATATGAAAAATATGTAAATAAGAAATTTTACGTTAAATTCATATACTTATTTTTAGTCGCCATACCGCCGCGGATGTGCCGTTCGGAAAGATTTTTATTGAGAACCCTTCTTACTTTTTTAAAAAGCTGCCCGTCGATATTTTTCAACCGCTCGGTTACATCTTTATGTACGGTAGACTTGGAAATGTCGAAATGAGAGGCGCAGGCCCGCACCGTCGTATTTGTCTCTATTATGTACTCCGCTTCTTTTATCACACGCTCAGATATATAATCCCACATGACAAACTCCCGAATTTAGATATTATAAACTTATTCGGAATTTTGTCGAAATATGCGGTTTTTAAGTACATTTAAAAACAAAAAAGAGACTCCCTTACTATGGGGAGCCGTGTTACCGCCAAATTGAAATTTATACTTATTTATGGCGATAAATAATTTCGCCGAGTTTGTAATCTAATTCTTTTGATATTTCAACACAATGCTGTAAACTATCATAATGTTTACTCCTTCTTATCGGCGCCCGTTGCCGCCGCTTCTTCCTTTTTATTTAATAATCTGCCGAGATTGCCTCGTCCGCTTTCACCTTGCACGTTTCAAACATACCGATATGAGCAAACGTACAAAGTTATCTTCGCTATTCGGATTGTGAAAACGAAAGTTAAGTTTTGGCTTGTCCATACAATAACTTACGCCTTCGTTTCGACAAATAGCACTATCTTTCCTATTATTCCTACAAGTTATTTCATTTTGTTTTTTCACCTCTTAATTTACGACATTTTATGTTTCTTCATTTGTCTGATACTGTGAAAAATTTAATTTCCTGTGTGCTTCAACTATAAAACTTTTTAACCTCCACGTTATTTTACATCATAATTTTCCTCTGTCAAGAGCAGAATCAGTCTTACAGAACTTTTTAGAAAAAAGTTAAAAAAATTTTTTAAATCCGCTCTGTAATACTGATTTTAGTATGAAATCGCCTTTTCAAGGTCGTCCAATGTTATGACTGCGGCATTAAGCCAAATGTCAATTCGGTCATTTTTAAACTATCACGCTTAACACGTTTACATATCCATTTACCTCTCCTATACTGATTTTTGCCAACAAAAAAAGCGGAACTCTTTCAAGTCCCACTTTCCGACAATATCAGTCTAACATATTTTCATTTTCAACCCATACGCATTTTACTGACATCATTGCGACAATTTCTTGCCATTTTTTGTGACATTTTCGTGCCAATATTTTGATAATTTTGCGCCTCACTTACTAAAATCAGTTTCAGTCTCACATAATAATCGCTTTTAATGTTCTTGCTATTCTGGCAACTTCTTCATCTGTATTATATTTGCCAAAAGATATTCTTATTGTTCCATTTGCATATTCCACTGGAACTTTTATTGCCTCAATAACATGTGACAGCATCGTATTTACTGAATCACAGGCTGCTCCAGTTGAAATACTTATACCTTGTAGATCTAATCGATGCATTAATGTTTCCCCATCAAAACCCCTAAAAGACAAACTAATATTGCCAGGAACTGTTAACGGCGACCCATTCCTAATAAAGTCAATTTTAAATGCTGTTAACGCTTCCAATAATTTATCTTCTAACGATTTGATAAACGAAATATTTTTTGCTATATTATTGCAATTATTCTCTAACGCAACTGCCATGCCCACAATTGATGCAACATTCTCTGTACCTGCACGAAGCGAATGTTCTTGCTGTCCGCCACTTTCATGTTCAATTATGTTTGTTCCTCTTTTTATATAAAGAAAGCCAACACCTTTAGGTCCGTTAAATTTATGAGCCGAAGCAGATAATAAATCTATCCCTAACGCTTTAACATCAACAGGGATGTGCCCTATCGCCTGTACTGCATCTGTATGAAAGACTGCACCATTATCATGAGCAATCTCGCACAACTCTTTGATAGGTTGTATAGAGCCAACCTCATTATTTGCCATCATTATTGAGATAAGTTTCGTTTGCTTAGTTATAAGCCGCTTCAGTATTTCAGAGGTTATAGTAGCTTCTTCATTGGCTGGCAAATAAGCAACTGGTATACCAAGTCGTTCAACTTGTCTGCAAGAATTCAGAACTGCATGGTGCTCTATATTGCTTGTAATAATGGCTTTCCGCCTAGCACCATTAAAAGCCATACCTTTAATTGCCCAGTTATCACTTTCTGTGCCACCCGAAGTAAAATAAATTTCATCAGGCTCAGCGTTGATACATTTTGCAATCACTTCGCGCGATGATTTCAATGCCTTTTTTACTTCGCTAGAAAAAGAGTAGGGCTGCGAAGCATTGGCATAATCTTCAAGCAAAAAGCGTTTCATTGCTTCAAAAGCTTCAATATCAAGTTTCGTCGTTGCTGCATTATCAGCATAGATTATTTTTTCTATTTTCATATGCTTCTTTTAATATTAAATTCACTCTTTGGCTAACAAGTAGTCGATTATCACTAATAAATTTTATCCATTTGCTATTAACGAATATTTCTTTGCCTCGAATCTCATAAAACATTTCATAACGTTGAGATAATTCCTCTATTTTCTGGTTTTGTTTGTCCCAAGTCAAACTATTCAACTTAAACTCTTTCACAAAAGGGAATAAAAGCCTATACGGAGCACACGCTGACATTTGCCTAAGTCTACTTATAATTTCTTTATCTGAACTGTTTAAAAGAAACTCAAAAACATCTTGACACGAAGAATATATTGAAATATGTATATTTAGACTTAATACATACTGAACTAAATCATATATCCTATCATTTTTTGTAAATCTCTCATAATATTTTTCATAATACTCCCAAGCCATCGCAACTATACCACACGATAACTCTTTAAAGGAAAACACCGACTTTTGTTCAGAAATATTCTCCACCAAATATTTCATAAGAAATAATTTATATGAAGTATTCCTAGGGATAAGCATGTTTTCTATAGTTTCAATAGATACTGACTCAATCATTATAACCTTTCACTTTAATATCAGGCATTAAATCTCCTCTGGCATATTGAGGATCCATAAAAGCCAATTGTGTTTTAACAATTTTTCTTTTTTCAAACGCAGGCAAAAAACAATAATTATAAAAATCTTCTGGACTTATATCTGAACTGGTTTTTACATTAGGGAATAATAATTTTAAATACGCCGTTGCAAGTCTCTGAATCGCTTTTTTATCTCTTGTATCCGCATCATTCGGAACAACCAAAAATGAATTCACAACCTGTCCATACTCAGGCATAGAGCGCATTGTATTCATTATTTCGCTGAAATATTCTACGTTTAATGTATAACCGGTAAATATCAAATCTTCCTGCATAACGGGCAATTTCCAGCCTTCTATAAATCCGTGGAACCTAACCAATAATGCCGTATCATGGAAAACTTCAGGTAATTCATAGAAGTATACTTTATTCTCGGGAAAACCGTTAGAATTTAAATTAACATTACCCAGTAAAATCATCCCACAAGACGATGTTTGTTTTGTTTTACCAACAGTAAACGTTCCATCCTCCAAATAATTCTTAAGTCCTCCAACAATTTCGGCTGGATTGTCAAATTTTATGGTTTTAATTTCGTCCATGGCAACAAAATCATATGTTGCCAAAATTCCAGGTGTTTGTGTTCCCATATCATAGAACAATTTGGCTCTAGTTACTTTTCCTCCACTAATATGCCAGCCGTATTTGCTAAGATTATTAAATACGTATGATTTACCTGTTCCTTTAGGAGCAAGTTCAATCATATTTAATCGCGGTTCAACAAAAACCATCAATCTTGATAAAAAGTTGATTTTTTTAGATAAAGAATCAAATTGGGTTGAATTTGGATTATATTCCATACAAGATAACATAAAGTCTATCCATTCTTCAACAGAAAACTGACCTCTTGCCCTACAAAAATAATCATAATCAGGTTTATAGGGTTTAAACGACTGAAAAGTTAACATTTGAATATATCCGAAATCATTATCAAAAGGCGGAACATATTCCAGTGTCACTATGCCCCAATTTTCCCCAGTCTTCACATTGCCTTCCGCCATTAAACCTTGTGACACCCGTCCTTCGGAAGATCTGATGCCCAAATCAGGGATAGCAAATTTATACCTATTTGTCTTAATATCAACTTCAACTAAAACTCTTACTAAAACTTTGACTCTTTCATTTTGTAAAAGTCTATTTTTAATATCATCGTCTTTCGCAGGAATATGTTTTTGTAAAAAATCTTTGATTTTATTTACATCTGGCTTTCCAACAGACATTGAATATCTTTTTAAAAGCCAATCTTTGATAAAAGATGGAATATTGTATCCATTAAAACAGCTATAAATAGAAGACGCTTTATAAATGCACTCATCTGCAAAAATATTTAAAACTTTGTTATCTAAATTAGTCATCAAAGCCATCTCCTCCTATCGACGCGCCCATAGTTCCTTGAATTAATAATTCTAAAATATTGCCATTTATAATAATCTTAACATTTTGAGTCTTTATTTCAGATATAGCACATTCCCACATATTATTACCTACTAGAGACATTATGTGCCTTACTCCACTTTGCTCTTCTAAAATGGGAGCCTCTTCTATATGCGGAAGTATTTCTATGGTTACCTTGCGATTTAAACCACTTATCGGTGGCGACAAAACCTTTATATTATAATTAATATCTTCTTTATCTTTACTATCTGAAAACATAATACACGGCACAACCACTTCTTCAACTGTTGCACCCCCATGAGATTCTCGTTTGGGTTTATCTTTTAAAGAAACTTCATTTAATGAAAATATCCATGTCGTACCATCAAAATTCGATGTGTATTTGTAATAGTCATCGCTGTCTGAAATATTTATAAAATCGTTAACTTTTGCGCATCGTCCTTCATGGTCGCTTTCAAAATTATATTTCTTATTATATTCAATAATTTTACTAGCAACCGTTGCCCCATGATCCGCAATTAAGGCAACTCGCTTACCCGGATACTTTCTTATCAAACGATCAATCAATTCTTTGATTAAATCTAATGCTGAAGGTATAACATCCTCTGGATGATAAAACTTGCCATGGATAATATCTCTGTCAAAGGAGACATTCCATTCATCGTATTTACCTTCCAAGATGGCTTTATTTGATGTCGTAATAGAAGGCAAAACGCATTTGCAGATGTTCGAATAACTAATATTTTTGCCTTTATATTTCAAATAAGATATAATAAATTCAAAATACTCTGCTCCAACGCCATCTAAAACAATCAAAAAATCATACGTTTTCTTATTTAACGCTTCAAGCGGCAACTTTAAATTACCGTTAGAATACCACTGCGGGAAATTTGCAGCATTGTTTCTAATCGCCACATCATAATCATACATAGGCGTATCAAAAATCTTTGATAACCTATATGTATGAAGATATGACGCTATCCATTGTAAGGAGTTCCCAATATTTACCGAAGTGTCACTCCCAATATAATTAACCAAATCTAAATATAGTTCTTTAGCTTCATTAATTTCTATCAATTTTTCCTTAATTAAAAGTAATACTAATTTTTTCTCTTGTTTAGTTTTACAAATCAGAATTTTAGATAGGAATGCCCCATAAAATTCCCTAAAAATTGATTTAAAATAATCTTCATTGACATTAAATTTTTCACAAAAATTTTTAACTGAGATTGAAAATACATCATATTTTGTAATTAACACATTAAAAATTTTTGTTTGCAAAAACGAATAAAGTGCATTGTTTATTGCATCTGCCAACATATCATCTACAGGTGATAATTCGTCCGAATCTAACTGCTCGATAAAAAATTTTCTTGCTTTAAAATATGTTTCTGAAAATAGTAGATTAACAAAAGAAACGATATCTCTATTAAAAGTCAAAAAGCTATTACTCAAACTTTTATCTAAAATTGAGATTAAATATTCACTGTAATTAATCCTATTTCTTTCCTCTAATAGATAGACGTATAACATTTTTTTATACGACAAGTTTGATTTGTTAAATAAATTTATAAAATTATTTTCGTCAATATTAGTAGTCTTTAGGAGCTTATGAGCAATTTCAACAAGGTTATAACAATTATTTTTAAAGCAATTATCAAACAAAAATTTCCAGAAATCATCTTCGAATAATTCTTGTTTGCAATAATTAAGCTTTACTTTAAACATATTTGTAAGCAAGCTATAGTAACTATCAAGCTTTTCAATTAAAACAAAATTATCTGGCTTTGCCTGTTCGTACAACGTAACCAATGTATCAGATATGCAGACTATGCCATTATTCAAATTTAATCCTTTTGCTTTATAGAGAGACAACCACTCTGTTGTCGTGGATATTTTATTATTAAAATACTTCCCATCAAAGCTTGAATTTGCATAAAACACGCAAATTTGATCAGAATTGTCATCAATAATAAAGCTTGGTTTCAATATTGGATTTATACTTTCATTACGGCTGTTTGACCTTAACTCTATCTCAATTTTCTCGAATAGCGAATAACATACAAAATAAATACGTTGTTTGTTTTTTTGAGAAATACTTTCTATATTCGTCATAAAAGAGATTATCAAGGCTTCTAAATCATTTCTACTATAAAAACGAATTAGCTCAGAGAATCCCGTAATAAAATAGTCTTTAGTTGGATCCAGTTCATTAATATACTTTAACAATTGAGACTTAGATATCCAACCGTCTTCATAAGAAAGCAAATCGTATAAATCAATAAATTTTATATCATTAATTTTGTTATCTTTATTTTTTGAAAGATTTACTAATTCTGAAATCAAATTAGATAAATCCGCTTCAGCGGTCGATGAAAGTTTCATAAATAAAAATCTAATAGGATACCTATCGTATGTATTAGCTTTTTTCTTATCATCAATAATCAATTTAATTAGCTCTTGCTGCTCAGTCATATAATCTCCAAAATTAGACTAACAAATTTTCTATAAAAGCCACAACCTCAGGGAACTTTTTTGCTACTTCAATTAGTATTGATTTGAGTTCGTCAATAGACTTTTTACACCCTACAATTTTATCAGCAAACGAAATATCTTCTGTTACACCTAAATCAATCTTGGCAGTAGGCACTTCCTTTGTTGACACAGAGTTGTTTTGCGGAATAGCTTCTGCCATTTTTTGTGTGTAACAGGTTATAATTTGCATAACAACATCAGGTTCTTTCCATAAAGATATTTCATCCTGAATATGTTGCTTTATGTACATCTTATAACTTTCTAGCTCTTCTTCCTCTGCCGTGCTCCCGGTATTTTGTTGCAGAGTGATGTTTATAAATTTACCCATCAGATCAGTTTGTCCATCCTTTACTTTATCATATGCAATGGACAAATCTATTTTTATATTGCCAATATTTTTAAGTAATGAACATATTTTGTTTTGATTAATAGTTTCATCAGCATCTGTAGTAAAAACAAATAATTCATCTAAGGCTGAATTGTATTTTGGTGTTTGTCCATCACTTAAGTACTTTAACATCCACAGCGGGAATTTACAGTCTTTCGTAAAAGTTTTTCTAATTTCCCATTTTAAATGAGTAAGGCCTGCTTGATTAAATTTAAAGATTTGGTTTAAAGTGTCGATTAATGTTAGTTCTTCGGCGCTACTAAACCTTACTTTTAATTTTGTATTAGATTTCCCTGTTGATTTGAACTTAAACAAAGCTTCAACTATATCTTTCATAACGGTTTTGTCTACTTTTATACCGTTATCAGCAACAAATATCTTGTCCACAAATTGCTTTAATGATAAAGCTACCGCAGAATAAGAAATCGGATTACCATAGTAACCATACGGAACATCAAATAAGAAAGAGAGCTTTGTAGTTAAATCAATTAATGGACTTACAGAAGAAGCCTTTAATTCACTTTGCACAGCCTTTATTAGCTTGACTATAGGATGCGTTTCAGGTGCATTAGGCAAAAGGTTCATATCCTGATCGAAAATATAATTATTATTTTCATCTTTCAATAAACACCTTAAATTTGTTACTAAACCACCTGTTAATTTTTTCTCGATATCATCTCTACGTTGCTCATACAAGAAAGCTTCTATTGCGGCCTTTGCACCTTTTTCTTCCCAAATTGTATCTTTGTTCGCGGTTTTTAATGTATCTAATCCGCAAGTAAAAACAAAAGGAATGTACTTATCACAAACTTTTGATGCCAAACCTGCAACATTTGTTATATCGTTTTCTCCTCTAAACGCTGTATATAATTCTCCATCATTAACAATATAGTCAACCCAATTTTTAATTCTTCCAGAAGCCTTTGCTCTTTCTGATTTTGCCTCTTGATCGCTAGTTTTTTCAATAATTTCGCTTCTAGAGTAAGATTCAATAAAACGATTAAAGTCTAATTCTGATATTGTATTTTCTATATAACAAAAAACAACATTTGCGAACTCGCTTCTCTTTGAAAAACTCAAAATGCTTTGTTTAATTTCTTCAGGTCCTCTTTCTTTATTCGCAATATTATTTAAATTATCACATGTCCCATGAGCAAAAAATGCAACGACATATAGAGCATGATTGTTTTTAACTTTATTCGTTAATAAAGTTTCTATTTGAGTGTTTTTTAAAATACAACTTAAGCTTATAAGTTCCACTTTACGCATTGTTTTACCATTGTTTTTAGTAATGCGCCGTTTAAGAGGATCAATGAGTGTCGGGAACACTTCAAAGCATTTTGTGATTTCATTAAAAAACTCATAGTTTTTCTTTTTATATGCGTTTAAATCTTCTTGAGAAATTGATGATGTGGAAACCTCAAAAATACCTTCAGGAGATTTTACAACTATACTATTGCTATCTAAATATTCTAAGGCCTCATCAACTTCTACCTGTTCATAAACACCCGAATAACAATCACGAATATTCCTTATATTCGGAACAACTAAGCTTCGCTCATTATTCTCTTCCCCGGTGCTGACAACTGAATTCAGGGTATTTAACAATAACACCGTCTTAAATATATTTAAATAGATGGAACCCTTTTTCTTGACGTCATCAAGATGCATATTATATTTGTTTATAATTTCGGCTAATTTCGTACCGGAACTTGCTGTATCGTTATTAATTTTCAAAAAGAAGTCCCAAATACTATTAGATGCTAAAAACTTTTCTTCTTCAATTGCTGAATTAATAAACTTTTTAAAGCCAACAGTCTCATCATTTAAAAAATTGAATACACTTCTTTCGGAGGCGCCCAATTGCCTAGAAACAAACGTCGATAAATATGCGGTATAAGGATGAAAAGGATATAAGCTAATTATTTTATTTCTAATTTCAGCCATATTCCCAACAGTATTTTCACAAATTCTATCTATAAGATTTGAAACTGTCAAATTAGAATTAATTCTGTCATCAACTAGCTTTTTAATGATTCCTTCATCTTTTCTATCTAAAGTGCTAGACAAAATATGATATGTAGTGTTAGGTTGCATATCATAAGAACAAGTGATAAATCTATCTAATGCTAATTTTCTCTCTTCGGCATCTCTTAACTTGTAAGCATCGGTTTGCTCAAATGTTTTATGAGTAACCAAAAAAATATATATCCCTTCTGGCTCACCAGAATCATCTAGTGCTTTACTCATTTCTGCAATATCTTGCACCGTATTCAAAATGCTTCTGCATTCGGCGCCAGATAATAATGATGTAAATTCGTCCCACACTATTAACAAACTATTCGCAACACCATTGGCGACCAGTTGGTTTTTTACATCTTTAAGCCAATTAACTATACTTGAAGTACCAAAAGAAGCTCCTGTATCATTTTTAAATTTTTCATCAATAATGCTCAGAACATCACGATCACAATCTATTAATCTTTTTTCAATATCCTGCTTAGTCTTACAATAAATTTTTAATTCATTTTGCAACAAATTATCCCAAAAAGATTCATAACTCGGATTGTTAAGAACTTTTATAGCCATTTCATAATCTGTTTTAATATTGATTGATACCCCTGCACGTTCTAAAGCGGCACGCGTTTCTTGTTGAAGAACGTAAGCCATATCTTTTACGTCATTAATTGTATAGCGTCCTTTTAAAACAACGGGAAAAGAGATATGATCCTTTCTATATTCTTCGATATCATACTTTAATTGTCTATCTGACAAAGATTTCACAAAATCTATTATTTCTGACTGAGGGTCACACAATAAATGTTTTATAACCGAAGTGGAATGGCTTTTACCGGTACCGTATGTGCCTTGAACCCAGATAGATTTCCTATCATTCAAATTGGTCGATATCGGCGCAGTAAAAGCATGGATAATCTTTTTTAAATTAATCTCAAATTGAGAATTAGTTATAAAAGACTTCCATGATTCGGGACGCTCTTGTGTAATGTTAAAAGTATCATCAAAGTTAGGCCTAACTCCGATTATTTCGTTATACTTTACTGCTGAAATACTCATAAAAATAATGTACACCCCTCTTCTTTAAATTGTTCTATTTTATCAGATAATGCCTCAATAGATGTATCCAAATAATCCGCCAAACAGTTCATGCAAAAGAACTCTTTCACATGTTTAGAAATTAGTTTTTTATTTAATGCAATCACATCTTTGTCAATTTCCGCCCCACATCTTTCACAGCAAATTTTTTTCATAATTGCTTCTCCAGTATGGCTAGCACATCATACGAATTAATGCCTGCATTTAATTTGATATTATCCAACCCTGCTTGAAGCTCAGCCGTTAAAACTCCTTTTTCAGTTAAACTTCTCATTATTGTATTAAATTTATCGAGTGGCAAATTAAATACAACTCCAGGTCCATTTAATTCTTTTATCTCGTATAATTCTGACACAGAAAATGCTACTCTATTTTCTTTTTCGGATATTAAATATAACAAATAAGCAACTGCTACTTCCGAAATGTTATCAGAGCCAACTTTTCTAGTCATTCTATTTTGCTTACTACCAGAAACAACCCCCATTTTTAAAGAATAATTGGAGAAATCGACATCCTCAATCCTGCATCCAAATGGAGAGTTTTCGAACATATTCAACAATGCGCCAGCCGGATTGCCTAATGTTGCCTCCGACAATCCAGGAAAACGATATTGCATCATAGTAATTAAATCTGGCTTACTATAATCACTTAAATTAGTTAAATCTTGAACATAGCATTCAACCGCTGGAGCATAAAAACATAAATTAATCCATATCAATTGCCAAGCGATAAATGCTTTCTTCGTGAATACCTTCTGAATTAACAATCCTAACTCGGATAATTTTTTTTCTTTTAAGTCTACAAGTCTAGCATCTCTTAACCAATTTATAGCCGCAGGTATCATTCTTGGACCTAAACCGGGATATTCAATAAACCACTCATTACCGATTTCCATTATGTTGTTGATCCAATCTTCCTTTAGCCCAAATGTAGAATATCTATCTATTCCTGCAGTTCTTATATTTTTAGCATTCATTATTCCAACTCCTCCTTCAGATACTCTTCTCCTACTACCAACTATGCATCCATAGGAATTTACCTCATAACATTTATGGCAATGAATACAAGCAGTCGTGTTAATAGAAATGGTATTCTTTCTAATGGTTAAAGCACCAGTCGGACAATCAGCTTCACAAACTCCGCACCGTTCGCAATAAGCAGTTTTTGTTAAAACCTTATTCATATAGCTCGTTAGGTGAATTTTCCCGCTCGTCCCTAACATTTTAACATGTAGTTTATCTTCGCTTGCATCAATTGAAAATTTTATAATTTCGTCGTTGCAGTTAATTGTTCCAATATAATTGCCATTCCCGTTATCACTAATGACATATTTACCTATTGTATTTATCCAAATCTTCCAATCCTGTTTCGGTTTATGTATTACACATTCATAATCTGGTTCTTTTCGCAATATGTCCATTCTTGTGTCATCTTGCTCCAACCCCTTACCACCAGCATTTTTCTTCCAATTACCTGAGGATATGTATTGATCAATATGTTCTTGACTTTTTACGCCAATCTGTTTTGCCATACGCTCGATTATTTGTATGAATGGCTTGGATATTTCTGGATAAAGGTAATTAATTAAATATTCGGACCAAGACGATGCAAAAGGACAAATATTGCACCCTATCCTAGTCAATCCTTTTGTATAACCATCATTGATGTTTACTTTTGAGCGACATAAGATATATAAATAAACTTCTGTATCACTCCAATTAAATATTGGTCTACAGTTTATTAAGTTAACGTGTTTTACGCCTTCACCTACTCTATCATATGATTCTCGGCGCGAACTTTCATCGGCGCGAACACCTTCAAAAACTACACACTTGGGTTGCTTTTTGGTTTTTAGTTCGTCTTTTAAAGTCCTTGCAAAAAGTGCTGTTTTTCTTACTTTACAACACCACCTGTTCATTCTACTCGGTGGGCCATACTTTTCCCATTGTTTTAGAATTGAGTCTTCAGACTTGCAAGTTATAAGTTTAAATTCAGGATATAATTTCTTATAAGTTTTCTTAGTCGTTTCTATCGTTTCATATGTACACGGCAATTCCATCCCTGTATCTGTATAAAATACTTTGTACTTTTTGGGAGGAATAACGCGAGTAACTAAATCCAAAACAACTTGCGAATCTTTTCCACCGCTAAAAGCCACAGCAAGTAAATCTACTTTATTTGAATAATGGCTATATTGCTCATTAATAAAATCTATTGCTTCATTTTCAATTATGCTTAATTGCTTTTCATTAACCTTAGAGAGTTGAATTAAATCAATCGGTTTTAGCTTCTGAAACTCAAATTGCTTTGGATATATAATTTGTGGCTTATTATAAAGATCCCCACCTTTTGTTTCAAAAATTAAAGTTCCTTCATAAAAATATTTTCGATCACAACACCAACATACAGGCACATTCTCTTTAGGAAATAAATACTTTTCAATTCCTAAAACTCTTAATTCGTCGGAGAAAACTATTCTCGGATCATTAAGTGCCACTTTATCATCGGCTGATTCTACTAATCTTATTAAATTCTTTTTTTCCCAAATTACGTTATACATAACAATAAGTTTTCAGCTATTTTTTGCTTTATCTAAAAATATTTTATACAGTAACATTATATCATAATTCGACATATTTTTCAATAAAAAAGAACAATAAGTAAAAAATTCATTTGATTTATAGTGTGAAGAAATATTTTTATCTCTTATTACACCCTTTAATTACCAAATACTTCTAATCTTCTCTGCAAATACTCTTCAAGCTTTTTGAGTCGGTTTGACGGCAGGTTATATTTTGAATGTTTTATAAATTTAAAGTTTTTCATTTTGCGTAGTTTTTCGATTTGACGTTCCGATATAAAATTTTTTGCCAAATCGTCAAACGTCACATTGCTACAAGCTGGAAATCTTGTCTTTGCGTATTCATTCAACTCCAATAAATCTTTTTCAGTTGCGCGATTAAAAAGTGACTGCCCGTTATCGAAAATCGGAGCAAACCGGATTGGTTTATTCGTTTTATTATCTACCAGTAAACCGAAATTACCGTAATGCTTGTCAGTATTACATATGAGCGAATCAAAGACGATCATATCTGCAAAGTCATCATAGAAGTGACTGCCAAGACTATTTAGAAAATCTGCAATGGTTAATAAATTACAATTCTTTATAAATTTATGAATCGGAACAAATGAAGTATTTATATCCGTAAACAGTTCACAAGTAGAACAAAGCGTATCCTTCCATTTTGTAAGTCTGTAAGATACATATTGCATACCCATTCTATCCGCTATCTGCGCAGCATAGAATTCGGAATAAGGTTCTGCCAATCCGCCTTTGTATAGATAAATCTTTTTATTTAACCGCCGCCACGCTTTACGCAAAGTTCCGTTTGTTGTGAATTCAGGCGACGGTATAAATTCCCTATTGATCCTATTACCGTACCCAGTAAAAGCAATCTCCGATATATTTCTGTCAAACACGTTTTCGTAAAGATTGTATTCCTTGAACCGGCCTTGAAAACCCTGTTCTACAATCCAATAACAGTCATTTAAGGATAAACCCTTATTTGCCTTTATAATACCGAGATAATCATTTTCGGATAAACCGCAACGTGAACAAATCTGTACGGCAAACTCTCTGTTCTTGGGCAATACTCTATGTTTAAGCCATGATAAAATTCCATCTTCGGAAACTATCAGACCGTAAGGTAACAGATATTCACTGTCTTTATCAACTGAAATGATTCTGCACTCCACTCCTTCGAGATGGTTAGACACAATCTCAAATATTATTAATGTTTTATCGTACTGCCTTAATTCATAAACCATATTTTAATTATATCATAAACGCATCATTTTGTCATTTAATTCCCAATCCCTCTTCAACTATAGACAAATCAAGCAATCTAAATGTGACTGAAGAGCCGAGATACTTTTTCAGAAAGTTATATTGATGCGGAAAGCATAGCACTTCTGCCTTTGTTTGAGAATCAAAATCTTTGGTTGCCATTTTAAATTTCCTGAGCCTTACAATATCGCTATCAAGAAATGAGTACACATATGCTCCGTCAATTAATGCATCATAAACAAAAAGCCCACGCTCATAAGATCGTATTTCAGGTTCAAATAATTCATCCAGCAATTTTTCTTTCCAGTTCGGTATACTGATAATTTTAAGTTGTCTGACGCCAAACTCATTAAGCGGTATAAAATGAATATGCTGATAGATTCCGTCAAACCTAAGTCCAAGCCTGCGACTCTTTTCATTTTCTTTTAATGTTGTAAACGCAACCTCATCCGTCTTGCCAAAAAGTATAGCTGAATCTACTTCTTGAGATACATAATTCCTACACACAATATCAATCAAATAATATTTAGCTTTACATTCCCCATTGCCATTCCACTTCATGAGCGAATTACGCGTATTATAAACAGCATATCCGATTCCACCGGAAAACAGCAATCCTGTCACTCTTGTAAACATAACCTTTTTCATATCACTTTGCCCTATTTGTTTCAACTCCCTAGATAGATATATAACCGGATAATCGGGTACTATTTTTATTCTCCTGTCAAGCTGAAGTTTTGGTAACATATAAGGACGGAATTCAATGCCTGCCGCCATACACATTGCAACCGTTTCGGCGATTCTGAAGTTACGCTCCTTATGGGCAACATCCGCAGGGAAATTGCTGTTTCGGAATGTACACTTGTAATACTCATCTGCCCCTATCCATTTGAGTATAGGAATTGCCCCTTTATAAAGTTTGATCGTTTTCTGTGCACCTTTGCCCGACAGTAAAAGCAGTTTAGTATTTATCTCGGTATTGGAGTTACGGATATTGTCAAATTGAGTTAGTTTTTTAACAAGCGCTTTAACAACTCTCTCTTTACCGACGAGATAAAGAGAAGATGTCGGGAATTCACCTGTTACGGAAAGTAGGTCCACAATTTTGTAGGCAAGATTGTTTGGTTCGAAATGCAGCATTTTAACACCTCCTGAATTTACGACATCGTGACTGCTCTGGTTGTCGTATTTTTTTTATTAAAAAAGCCCAAAAACGCCATCCTTATAGGGCGCATTTTCGGGCTAATAAAAACATATGTAAAAAATTTTTTCGATTTTTAAAGCATTTTTACATATCTTTTTTACTGTTATATCGGTTTATTATCATCAATTCCTATTCCCTCAAAAAAACCGGATATTGCTCATTCAATTGACGTAACATTCTAAATAGTTTATAATCAATCACATATATGAATAACCAATTGCAATATGACAAACTGTATGAAATCTGCCGTTCAGACGATAGTAAAACATTTAATTCATTTATTAGAGACAAATGCGAAATAAGTAAAAACACCCCCATATTACATGAAGATGTTTTGCATGCCATATTATCCACGGTAAATATTTTCAATACTTTTTTAATAGCGTATCAAAGCACAGAATCCAGTAAAAAACTTTTTGCTCACCCGTTACTATATCAACTTTTAAGCTTTGCCTTGACGTATTCCGAATTATACGAAGAGCATATTTTCAGAATATTAAATTTCGGAATAACGCACAATCTGGGTATTTCAAAACAAATTAGCTGCGATAAGATTTTGCATAATGGCGATTTAATATACAAAGGTGAAATCATCGGGCGTGCGGTTGTGTTCAGTACCACTAGCGCACTTAACGGCACAGATAAATTGTTTGCAAAATTAGACGAATTAAATAACAGCGTAAAGGCAATTCAAGCAAACCAACGATATCTTGCTGGAGGATATTCTGGGTTATCCGTAAAACTTGCAGACGGCGTAATCGAAAAAGAAAGAACACTTAATGAACACGAATACAACTTTTTAAGAATTCTCGAAGAGAGCGGCTATCCAAAAACTCCAAGATATTTGGGTGTAAAAAACGATAAAGATTTATTCAGCTATATCAATGGCGAAACGATTGCCTATACCTACGAGATGGGCAAAGCCTCTATCGTTGAAATAACGAAAGAGTTAAAAGCTATTAACACAATCTCAAAAAGATATCTAAATGATAAAGTTTACGTTCACGGCGATTTAGGTACACAAAACGTTATTTTTAACGGATTTGAAATTGCGGGCATAATTGACTGGGACAATACGTTTTTAGGAGAAGAATACGACGACTTTATATACGTTTTCTGGGTTTGGGCAAACGTCGGAAATGTGCAACGCAACGATGATAAAATGTTTGAATTATTAAGAACTATGATAAACATTTATCAACCCGACACCATATTCAGAAAAGATTTTTCCGATAAGATTTGGCAACGTATGGAACGGCAACTTGCAAAAGCGCCCGTTGGCTCTCAAACGTATCAACGCATATATAACTGGGTGAAATGGAGTCAGAAATGGGTGGAAAAATATCACACTAAAATCTTGCACGAGATAGGTTAAAAAAAGGATAAACTAATTACATAGTTTATCCTTTTTTATTAATCTTCGTTGTCCGTCGTTGAGTCATCGAACTCAACTGTCTGCCCTTCTTCTTCGCTATTGACAGGGCTATTTAACTGCGCAATCTTCTTTAATTCGAACTTTTTAAAAAATATTTTTTCTAATAAAAGAGATAGCGCGAAATGTACTACCATTCCAAGCCCGAACATAATTATTATGGTATCCATAGTAAAATTAATTGCATGCGTTAGATACAATATAAAGAATATTCCGTAATATACAAAGTTGATAATAAGCGAGTTTAAGCATTATATATCGTCTTACCAAGCCCTGTAAAAATATTATCTATTATTGCGCAACCAGCATAGGCAATATAAAACGGAACGAGCTTTATTACAATTAAGAAAACTTCGTTAGCGTTTGAGAGTCCTTGCGCATACTTGAAAAACGGAGACCATACAGGAATCGTAATTGCCCATAACAAAACTGTTGCGGCGGCAATTATGTAATAGTTCGATTGCTTTAATTCACGATATCCGTCTTTACAATCCCGCCTGATTATTTCGGAAAGCGCACTAATAGGGATAAGCAACCAGCCCCAGATAAAGTTGTTAGCTATCCAGTAGTTGCCCTGTTCCGCAACCATATTTACCATTCTGCCGATCATTACGGCATAAATCAAATTATCGATAAACTGTTGTAAACCGGAAAAAGCACCTACCTTCCCCCATTCTTTAAAAGTTAATATGTCGCTTTTATGATACCAACAAGGTTTTATCAATTTTTGTAAATACAGCATTATAAAACTTGCTATGGCAAGTACCGAATTAACTATTATATTTGATACCGCCACACCGTACACGCCCATGTTCGGTATAAGCGCAAAGTCGCTGATAACCGAAAGAACGGTGCTTATTGCTAAAAAGATATAAACGTTTTTATCTTTCCCCACAACAACGAACACAACATTTACAAAACTGACGATTATTCCCACCATAAAGGCAATCGTTTCAAGTTGCAAATAATGATTTGTTATTGCCAGGTCAATTTCCTCGGGATTCATTGCCTGTACTAACACAGACCCGTATATCAGAACTCCGATTGAAAATAGTGCATATACGATAAAAGCTATCAGTCCCGTCTTGAACGTATGCTTTGCAAAATTCTCACCGTCGTATTTAAACAATCTATTTAATATTGAATAAAGCGGAATTATAAGAAAAGCCTGCAACGTTTCATTGATTAAATCAAACCACTCCATTTGACCTATAACGTCGAAAGCCCCGCCACCGGCGCTTGAAGAAATAATAAATGTTTTAATAGTCTGATAAATTGCCGGAATAAGCGCCAACGCACATAGCGCCGCAAACAACCGCCAATTGAACAGTTTTAATTGTTTAAATTTTTCTTTCATGAAGTTTCTTATCCTTTCGTATATTAAAAATGCGATTTATATTATTTCTACGGTATCATATTAACATATTTGCATTTGCAATACATAAGCATTTTTGTGCCAACTTCTTGCCATTATTGTGCCATAAATTAAGAAATTATATCAACAACAAAAGGTGACCAACATTTACATTATCGTTAAGATGCCAATTTGAAAAATGTGCCCACATTATTGTTTTCATTTATATTTCCTTTATATAATTATAAGTTTTACAATCCCCAAATTTGTTTTAAATTTACATTCTCACTTTTTGGCATTAAATCAGGAGACAATATATTGATCTTTGCTAATACAGGAAAGTTAGTTGCAATCCCAGAAAATAAGCAACCACCCGGAGGAAGTATAGAAATCATTTCATTTGAGGCCTTATCTGAAAAAGCTACCGTCTTATATATTTTTCTTAAATCTTCCTCATTTACTAACCTATGAATAAAGTAATTATGTAGTTGGGAAATAATCGTATCTGAAATGTCTGACGGTCTTTGACTTGCTATTGTCAAAAAAGTTCCGAACTTGCGACCTTCTTTTATTATTTCTTCAAAACTCTCTAAGCGATAGTCTTTCCACTCCTCACTTTCTCTTGTTGACATGTAAGATAAAATATTGTGCGCTTCATCTATGATAAAATGCAACGAAGTTTCTACTGCCCTTTTACCCTTTGCTTGTTTTTTAGCATCATACTTGGTTTTACAAATTATCATTGGGACCAATTTTTTCATTTGTGTGTTTAAATTCACTAACGAGATAATTTTAATGTTATTATTCGTTTCCTGCCCGTTTATTGCAAATATTTTTTCCAAATCATCAATTTTATTTGAAGAGCGAGCCAATATTGGACCAATATGATGTTGCGCAATATACCCCTTAGATATCTCTAAACAGTAATTGTAATTGAGCATAAATCTAAATTCGACAAATGGAGTTGATAAATTCAAATCTAAATAGGATTCATCTATTTTTTCATCTGCAAATAAAGCTTTATATACTTCTTCAAAAGAAACCTCCCAATTAATATTAGAATAAGTATTGTAAGAAGTCCCTTTTGTGTAAAATTTCCTCAATTTTGAATTATATCTTATTTCTTCTTCAAAACCTAAAAAACAATCTTTTAAAGTTGCGATTTCAAATATTTCTTCAATATTATATTTTAAATCCAAATAGTGTTCTTGTGAATTCAAAACTAAATAAGCCAAATCTTTTTTTGAAAAACAAAACCCATCGTTTCTCATATTTATAAATTTAGATAAAGTTCTTTTAATAAAAGGCTTTTGTGTTTTATCTGTAGCCTCAAGAACAATTGCCCAAAAATCCACTTCAAAAATCTCATTCATCTTTAGCGGATATTTATTACTATGTCGGTTTTTTCGAGTTGATAATGCATATGTTTCTGCGCTTGGGAATGTACTGACATATTCTCCGTTAAAATCCATAAAAATAAATTCAGAATTCTTTCGGAATTTACTATTATATTTATTTAAATCGAAGACTTCAGTATATAGACGTGCTAATGTATTTGATTTTCCGCTACCCGTATTGCCAAATATACCGATATGACTACAAATCAAATCTTGTACACTTACCTTAAATGGAAATTCGGGATAATCAATTAAATAACCTAAAGTAAGTTTTCTGCCATTGCCAAAAGAAAGAATCTTTGAAAGCTCTCCTTCTTCAATTACGTAAATATAATTGCCAATTAACGGCAGCTCGACTAGTCCATGCGTAAATTTATTGTTATTTATACTTCCAAGAATACTGATTTCAATAACTCTGTTAATATTGTGCCCTTTGATTTCAAAGTCATTTTCCTCTGTTTCTTGCCCCTTAATATACTCCCCCTCAACTTTACCTATAATGTTTAAAAAACCTTTTCTGATAGCGACATAACCACCTATGCCGATATTTTTTATAATATCTCCATTATAATTCAAATATGTAGAATTTTTATCATTGTATATTCCTGCTTTAACCTTTTGCCCCTTTACTTCTATTACTTCACCAACTTTAAGTAAATCATCTAATTGCATTATATAATTCCTCCAAAAAGGAGTCTGCAATATCCAAAGTAAGGGATTTATAATTACAATTATTCTCCTCATCAACTGATGCAGCATAAAGAATCCTTACATTGTTTACATTCTCAAATTTCTCTTTATACGAATTTAAAGAGTTTTCATCATAGGCAAAAATAATTAAAGTTAAAGTAGGATTTTCGAGTGCTCTGTCAATTATAGTTTTTAAATGTTCATCATTAAAAGAAAAACCAAAAGCAATTAAAAGTGTATTATTTTTATCCAATTCATTATTTAATAATCTGATTTGATCATAGTAAGTCGAATTTAATACAGTCAAATTGAACTTTTCTTCATTAGGATTTACAATTAAAAATTCTTTTTCATAAAAGTCTACAAACTTATCCGGATTATTTTTTAAACTTTCTAATTGAGAAATTCGGCTCTTGAAATCACTATAAATTATCTTCTCTCCATTATGATACCAGTACAATGAGCCATGCAATTTTATCAAATTAACTGAAACCAATTCAGATGTTTTATTGTTAATCGCACTTTGTTTTGAAACGATTTTTCCATAGTTATTTGTAGAAAAATCAGAATTAATTTTTCCTGTAAATCCATCAAAATAATCAACATGTTTATCTTCTAATGATATTTCAATAAGATTATCGTAATTAGTTGTAAATATATTGAGAATCTTATGCAATACGGAAGAGTGCCGCACTGAAATTATATCTATAAGCGTATGAATAAAACGATTCCTTAACGCATTTGTTTTTGCAACTTCATATGGATTCGCCAAAGGTAAAATGCAAGTCTCGTAAAATTCTTTTTCAATCTCGTAGATTTTGGATAAATCATCATTCTTTTTTGCAATCGTTAGTCTTTCTTCAATAGAACCTAGTACGGATAATAACGGTTTGCTAAAGCCTGAACCAAGCAAAATATTAACATTGGATGAAGCCAAAGATTTAGTTAATTTATTGCTAAATAACTCTTTTTCATTCTTGTCTTCTAAATTTATTAATTTCATTTATCATCTCCTCGTAATTTAATAAAATATTTCACACTACCGCATTACTCTAAAATTTTTATTATAAAACTGATTTTAAATTAATTTGTAGATAATATTTTGTTACATATTGCAAAAGTGCTTTTGTTTTTAAACCTGTGCTTAATGTTTTATCATATTAAATAAACAACGCCATATAGTGCGGAAGGGTGAGCTTGATGTCTGTAAAACCGACATTCCCATCAATTAACTTATAAGCGATACCTGGCTTGTTTTCCTGTATAAAATTATTAAGCGATGCCGACTGAGTATTGCCTGCCTTTACTTCTACAGGCAAAACCTCAGCATTCTTTTCAATCAAAAATTCTATTTCAAGCGTGCTATCGGACTTCTTGTAATAGTGCAAAGTATATCCGTTTTTAATCAACATTTCCGCAATTAGATTTTCGTAAATACCACCCTTTGCATTACCCTTCAACGTTCCGTTCAGTACGGCAAGTTTCGTGTTGAAACCGTACATGGCACATAAGAGTCCCGTATCGTTTACATAAATCTTAAACTCGTTACTTTTCTCATTTGCGATAAGCGGCAGATACGGTTCTGTTACGTTATAGCAAATATAAACCAAATTGGAATCGCGCAGCCATTGTACACTATCCTCATACTTGCGGGCAGTTGATTTCTTTTCTACTTCCGAATACTTGAATTTCTTATTCTCCTTGGCAAGCTGACGGGGTATACTGTCGTAACAGGCTTTAACCTTAATCTTTTCCGCACCCTTAGCATGAGAAGCAATGTCGTCCATATAATCCAACAAAATTTTGTCCTGTGTTTGCTGCACTGCGTTGAAGTCCTTGTTCTTCATGAACTCGACGATGACTTCAGGCATACCACCGACTACAATGTATTCTTTAACCAAATTTTCAAATTTTTCGTTTATCTCGAAAGGAACCTTTTCTTTCCTCACAAAAAAGCCTTTGATATAATCAATCGCATCGGCATCATAGCCGTACGCCCATAAAAATTCTTCAAAATCAAGCGAATACATCATAATCTGACGCTCATAGCCGACAGGGATTGAAGAGACCTCTTCCACTTCCGCATCAGCGTCCTGACCGTAATGTAAGCCTAAAAGCGAACCAGAAGCTATGACATCAAAACGCCTGTCCTCCGCCAGAAACTTCAAAGCCGTACGAGCGTTGGCACACTTCTGGATTTCGTCAAGGAATATTAAAGTTTTACCTTCCACTAGTCTAATATTGGGAATAAACGCACTCATTCGTTTATAAATTTCTTCACTTGATAAACCGCCCGCGAAAATAGACTTTAATGCAGGCTGTTTCAAAAAGTTTATCTCAATAAAACTTTCATACTCGTTCTTTCCGAACTGTTCTACAAGATAAGTCTTACCAATCTGCCTTGCGCCTTTAATCAACAAACATTCTTTACCTCTGTTTGCTTTCCATTTAAGCAAGTTATCATAAACTTTACGTTTTAACATAATACACCTCATAAGTATTATACATCTTTTCTGATATTAAAGTCAATAGCATATACATATTTTTAGACTATCAAAATTATAGATTTTACATATTTTTTGACAGTTGGTTTGCAAATTAATACATATTTTTTGCGATATCGACAAAATGAAAAATCGGCTACTCCGGAAATTAATTCCGAAGTAGCCGATTTTTTGAATGTGATGTTTAATTTCGACGATTGTAACGCATTTTACAATGCCGTTTCTTGCCTGCGCATTCAACCACTGCCGAGCTTTATCTCTGATAGCCCCGCCCTTGCCGCTACTGCCGTAGCCATGGATAATGTAAAGACAACCGACGTTTCCGCTTTTGGTATTGTTTATACTTGATTTTAATATAATAAGAGCGTCGGCAACCGTAGGCTTACCGTCTTCTAAATTAATTTCTTTTAATCTTTTCATAATTCTTTAATCATCGTCTTCGTCGTTTTCTCTGCTGTGCCAATACTCGTCATTATTTGGATTACACTGATTTGCGTGATTGTCCAAATCGTCCCAATATGCATGATTATTTGGATTATGTTGATTAGCATAATCATCTAATTGCTGTTGCGTATGTGTATAACCCGAAACTCCGCGTCCTTTACTCATAATTTCTCCTCCTTAATCTAATTGATAAATATTGTATTCGTCAGACGTTCCCCTGACGCGCTTTGCCTGAAACCTTTTACCGTTAGCCGTCCAATTAGGAAATGAATCGGCTTTTTCGGCATTTGTTGTCTGATTGCAAATAACAACATTTTCAAGACAATCTTTACCGCCGTTTGAAATCGGTCTGATATGGTCTATTGTCGGGCAATATCGGCTATTCTGATTTCCTATGGCAGAACGAACCATTCTTCTACCGGCATAATCAATTACCTCATTTTGTCCGGGAAATATTTGGTCCCATATTCCTATTAAACTATACTTTGACATTTTGTTCCTCCTTTTACTATCTCAATTATAATCCAACACAAATGATTTTGTAATGAACTGCTGTTCAAATGAAAAAGCACCCTTTATGCAAGGATGCTTTCCATTGAAACATTGAATAATTGAGACAATCCATAAATATGCTCAATCGCTGGCGAACGCTTCCCTTCTTGCCAATAATAAATTAACCGTTCGGAAATATCCAATGATAATGCAACCGATTCTATTGTTTGCCCCGATTCAATTATCATTCGATAAACGTTCTTCGCCAATCTCTGCTTATTCAGTTTCTTTACTTCATTCATAATGTCACCTCCGATAGAGAAATGAACAGGTAACGTTATGAATGTATCTTTATTATAGCATTAAGCCTTTGTATCGTCAAGTTTTGGTATACCTAATTGACTGAACAGCTGTTCAAAATTCTTTATAGTTTCTTCTTCAAATTCGTTAGCCGACTTTATCTTTTCTTTGTCAATTTTCATGACTCCTTTTATTTCACTAAAATAACGCTTTTGGTCGATTTGCGCAAAGCAATCTTCAAGCGATTTTCTAAATCCATTAGCAGGTGTAAACACACAATTAGAATTTCTTTGTATTTCTTCTAAATATGTTTTGTAGCCATGTTCCACCAAATAACCTTCTCTTGATTTTTCTATCGTATCTCTGTCAAATAAAGCTTTAAATTTTATCCCCCAAGTAATACAAAGATGTGCAACATCTAGAATAGGCTGACCACGACATTCAAATATACAATAATCAAATCTGTCACATTTTAACACATCAAAAAACTTTAACAAACAAGCCTTATCCGCCTCGCCTTCAACTATCAATGTTGTCTTTGCCAATCCAAAAAGAATTTCCGAAGTTCTCTGAACACCCAGTTCGTCGCAGATTGACTTAAGAAGATCATCATTACAATTATAACTGCTTATCTTCGTACCATCTTGGGGGCTCATCTCCACATTGTGAACCACATTAAAATTATCAGGTATTAAATAAGCACTATGTGTAGAATATATTACTTTTAAACCTTTGGAAGCTAATGACTGCAATTCAGCTAATACTTCTCTCTGTGCAGCTGGATGTAACATACCTGCCGGTTCATCAATAATAAAAATATCACCTGATTGAAGTGTATTCTTCATAAAATAATAAGTAAAATACCACCTTCTACCAGCACTAGTCAAATTCAAATCTATTAACTCATCTTTCTCTTGTAATTTAATCGAAATAACTTTTTCTTTGCCATATTCTACTTTGACAGCGGTAAACATATTCCTATCAAAATTAGGAATGCTATCATTTAAATATCGTTCAAATTCTTCTATAGCATTTTTTGTAAGCTCAATTTGTTTATTCTCGCTTATTGCCTTTAGTAACTCGTCTTTATTGTCGCTATTATAAACTTGTCTCAGATACGCTTCCACAATATAGTTTGTGTTACTTCTCTGATATTGAAGCTCCATATCTTGCTTTCCGAAAAGCAACTCACTGTTATTGTTTCTTAAAAAGAGACTTCTTCTTCCAATACATTGTTGCACTTCTTTTAAAAAGTAAAAATATTTCTCTTCTTGTGTTCTTAACTTGATTTCATCAGACTCTAATGCTTCACTTATAGAGTTCGCTCTATTAACTAGTTTTGTAGATAATTCAGTAATATGATCGCAGGTTTCTTTGGTCTTCTTGTTAATTCTATTGATCGCTTTTTTAATACCTTGTTTGTCTATATTAATGTATTTTTGTTCAAAAAGCGACAGCTCTGGCTCATCGTACTCCAGCTTAAATTCTAAATCGTTCAGCCCATAAAAACCAATATAGTTATTAGCTATATAGTGAAAAATATTTTCCTTATCATCAAAACACTTTAACAATCCGTCCGTTAACTCTATCGCCTGCTTAACATTATAATCAATATGATTTTTTAGACTATAGAAATTAGTTGTATGGTCTTTATGATCTTGCAAAGTAAATCCTATTAAAGACGTATTTCCGCGATCTTCTATACATACAGACTCTACAATTTTAACATACTCCAATAAGAGTTTTCTTAATTGTTGCGCCAATACTCTTATATCTAATATTTCTTGCTTTAATAAAGGAATTAAACTTTCGGACTCAATTGTATCAATTTTTAGCCCTTCGCCATAGTTATATGCAATCAATACATTGTTGTCTGCATTGTACTTAACTTCAGGAAGAATAGTTTCTATATCTTCTTTTTCCAATTTTATGTAAGCCCTATATTTTAATTCAATTGAATGCCTAGTATAAAAATTTAGTTTAGCATTAGCTTCAAATACATAATTTAAAGCTTCCAACACGTTAGTCTTTCCGCTTCCGTTTTTGCCTATTAAAGTAACAACCTTTCCTTCGTTAAAATAAACAGAAACAGGATTCTTGATGGACTTATATTTTAAAATATCAATTTGAGTAAGTTGCATAAAATTCTTCCTTTGAATAAATCAATTAAATTATCACGCTTTTAACAACGCCGTTTCTTGCCTGAGTATTCAACCATTGCCCAGCCTTATCTGTGATAGCTCCGCCCTTGCCGTGTTAAGTCTGAACACTAAGACTTCCTTATAAAAGCTGTCCGGCTCGGTTTTAAGCCATTCTAGAGCCTTTTCGATATCCAACTCAAAGCCCTTCCCAAAGTGCTCATACATAACCCTATGCGATCCAGAAAAAGGTCTTGCTACGACGCGCTTCACATTCTCTTCCATTGGCAAATTGCGATTGACAGATGGGTTACAGTTTAACAAACTTTTACCGTTGTCGAAGATAGGCGCAGACCGATAGCTACCGTCTGCATTCATAATGACTCCGAGATTATGAAAATGCCTGTCTTCATTCAGTACGATATAATCGAGCGTAAACACTTTCCGAAAAGAATCGGTTAAATCAAGCCCAACCGTTTGTTCACAAAAATCAATGACGTAATTCACCATTGCATTGATACTACTAAATCCTTTGATCTTCTCATACAGCGGAACACCGACGACGTTGCCGTGCAAACGTTCCAAAGTTACAAACGACTGCTCGGGCGACAAAAATGTTTTGCTTCTGCAGCCTGATTTATTGTTGATTTTACCCTGCTCGTAAACAACGTAATCTTCCGGTTGTAGCGTTGAAAAAGTTAAAAGCTTGGAAACAAGATACTCAACCTCGCCCTCACAGCCTTCGTTATCTTCTTTATACCAATATCCGTCCTTGAAAAACTTCAACTGCGTACCGTCGCTTGTTCCTTCGGTATCTACAAGAAAATCGTCGGAAATTTTTACTTTAAACATTTCTCATCCTCCTCGGGGCTACGTCCTTCCATGTCAAAATTTCGCCATTAAACCTAAACCATAGAAAATCGTTATAAGAAACTCCATGAGTCTTTTTAACTATCGCAAGCGGATCGTAATAGGGAATATCGAGCTTTTTTAAGTAATTATCAATATTGCGGCAATCGCGCTGCCAACAACGGGTTTCGAGTATAGTTGAAAGTTTGAAAACATCCATTTCGACGTCACGAAAAATCTGTTTTACGGGGTGGTCGGTAAACCTCTGTATTTTGACTCTATTACCATTAGCCATCACAAACGACACAAGTTCGTCACGCCAAAAACACAGTATTTCAAGCCCATCCCACCTGTCTGACACGCTTTGAGGCATAAGACTGATTTGTAACCCAAGCTCGGCTGCAATCTTCTCCAGCGTCACCAAACTCGGCTTAACTATCCCCGCCTCGATACGCCCCACAGTTGACTGCGGTAGTCCGCACCTTTCGGCGAGTTCCCTTTGCGAAATCTTAAGTTGTTTTCTCTTTTGTGAAATTTCCTTTACAAATTGCATGCATATCACCTCGATAATATAATAGCATATGTGCTATCAAATTGTCAAGCCTTTATTTAAACATATAAAGACGTAACATTGCTTAACAGAACGGTCGGGGAATTTTATGCATTAAAAAAGGACGATTTATGCATAAAATCGCCCTTTTTTAATGGTTTACTTCAGCAAATATACAAAACGTTCTGTTATGTTACTACCGTATGTACGGTAGACTTGGAAATGTCGAAATGAGAGGCGCAGGCCCGCACTGTCGTATTTGTCTCTATTATGTACTCCGCTTCTTTCCTCACTCGTTCGGAAATGTAATCAAACATACTTCTCTCCGCTAATTTTTGTATTATAAATTTATTCCTATGTATGTCGAATTATGCGGTTTATTGTAAATAATAAGATTTTTTTTACTCCAAGATTTCTATAAAATTGACTTTGCCTTCCAAATCTTTGAAAAGTTCACGCTTGTCTTTCGGGAGAGTGATGCTTTCAAGATTCACGCAGTCGTCAAGGTCGATTCCGAAGCGCATTGATTTCGGAATAACTATGGCTTTAAGCGACGCACAACCTGAAAAAGCTTCTCCGTAAACGGCTTCAACACCTTCGGGGATTACAAGCCGTTCGAGCGACGAACAGCCGTTAAAACTGTTTTTTACTTCTATTATGTTTTTCCCTGACGGAATAACACTGTTTTTACACCGCTCAAAAGAAGTTTTGCTTTCACTTCTATAAGGCAGTTCCCTGCCGAACGAAAAACAGAATTACCGGACGCAACCTCTATACTTTTCAAACCCGAACAGTTTTTGAACGGCTGTTCTTTACGGCTGACTTTTTTGAGCGTAGACGGCGATGAAATTATTTTAACATAAACAGCTTTCTTTTTCAAGTAAAAGTTAAGACGGAAAAATTAAAGAGTTCGGGCTGAAATTCCGAACTCTTTATAGTTTGATTAATCAGTGATTTTCATATAGTCCGACAGGTCGTAGCGCACATAGCGGCAGCTGTCCGCGTTGCAGTGCAGAACGATTCCGTCGGCGTCCGGATCGGGACAGACCGCCGATGACAGCGCTTTTCCGTCAACGAAGATTTCAACGGAAAACAAGTCCGTTACAACGGTGACAGTATGTTTCTGCCGACTGTCAAGAGGCAGTTTACGCAAGCCTGCAAGCGATAAAGCGTCCGTTTCTTTGCCTACGATAGGCTCGCCTGACATTGAACGGTCGAAAGTCAACTGCGCTTTATCCGCGGTAATAACAGTTTGCATACCGTCTTTTTTCCGAAGTTCGAGGCGCAGGCTTTTCAGATTTCTGACCGAAATTTCTATAACGCCCGTGCTTGCATTGTCGTAAACTTCCCGCGCGCGTAAATCTTTGACTCTGCGGCCCTTGAATAAAGGCTTCTGAAAGAGTCTGCCCTTTTTCACGCAGATTTTCCGCGGAAGCGTGAGCATACCTGCAAAGCCGTATTTGCCGTAGGGAATATTTCTGTCCCACATATTCAGCCAGCCTATCATAACGGGTGTTTCCTTAAATATCTGCGCCGCATAAAAATCGAAACCGTAATCGATGATTTCGCTTTCACCGAAACCCTTATTCAGATTGCCAGCACGGTAAAACGTGCTGTGGATGTTGAGATGTTTTTCGCCCTGCGGAGGCTGAAACTGTTCGCAGTAAGTGAGCAGACCGAGTTTTTTACTGTAGTCGGGACACTCTATCATAATGCCATCGCTGTCTTCTTTCAGAACGTCGCGAACGAATTTCCACCTGAACATATCGTCCGATGAAAACAGCAAGATTCTGCCTCTGCCGTCCTTTCGCCGCGCCGCGACGAGGCAGTAAAGTTCTTTACCGTGTGCAAAGATTTTAGGGTCGCGGAAATCGCAGGGGGAATACTCATCAGGCAAATCTTTTTCGCCTATGACTATGCCGTGCTTTTCAAAATGCACGCCGTCAAAAGACGATGCAACCGCCTGCAACTGTCTGATGTTCTCCCCTCCGCCGTTTTCTTTAAAGCTTGTGTACATAAGCCAGAGTCTGTCTTTCCATACGATTGCCGTACCGGAAAAACAGCCGTCGTCCTGACTGTCGGGAGATAGCGCCACGGGAAGCCGTTGCCAGCTTAAAAGATCTTTACTTTTGACGTGTCCCCAGTGCATAGGTCCCCAGTTAACGCTGCTTGAATAATACTGAAAAAATACATGGTATTCACCTTTGAATTTTATGAGCCCGTTAGGGTCGTTTATCCAACCGCGTTTACCTGTAATATGAAACTCAGGTCTGATTGTGTCCGTATGTTCTGCCATATATCGCCTCGAAAAAGTTACTGCGGTGCGGTAACACGCACCGCAGTATATGTTTTATTCTGCTTTTACGGCTATACGCCATTTAAGCTGTACTTCGCCGTAAATAATTTCTTCCTCTTCCCTGCCGACGGGAGCGGTTACGGTATCGTAGCCGTTTTCGATATCGGGTACGTTTTCATAATATGTTACGACGTCGTCAAAGAATGCGTGCGACCAAGTATCGTTATTACCTGTATCGTGAAGTTCCAGATAAAGTTCTTCGCCTATCAACTCACTCAAATCAATAAAGTAAGTTCTCATACAGGCCCACGAGCCTTTACCCTCGCCGTCGCCTTCGAACGGGAAGTTCGTGGCCGAGAAGTGGTTCGGTTTGTAAGTTCCTATGAGCGTTCCGTCCGCCTTATAGACTTTTACCGCTGCAGCGTTACCGCCCGTTTTAACGGAGATATAACCGGAGCCCTGAAGAGTAAACTTTGATGACCTTATTGCCCAGGCTTCAGCCTCCGCCTTATCAGTATACCAGCCGTCAAGATGAAATTTGCCGCTTTGATTATAAGGAAGTTTTTCTCCCCAATACGTACTGTCGCCTATTATCGAGGTCGTGCCGTTCATACCCTCCGTAAGAATTGTCCATCCGTACAAATCACCCGTTTCAAAACCGCCGTTGATAATCTGATTGACCGCTCCTTTGCCTGTAACCGTAACCGGAATATTTACAGCCTCTTTTGCATCGGCAGGGATGAGATTTTCACTGTCATAATAAGTTGTGAAACTGTCTGCGAAAATTACGCCCCAACCCGATGCGGCTTTATCAACAACTCTTATTTTGACATCTTTACCACGAGCCGCATCAGGCAATTGCGCTTTATATAGTACCATATTTGCCATATAAACTCCGAAGTCGGCAGGATTTGCAGGATTTTCAACAGTACCCGCAACAATATTGCCCACGTTTGCATCAGAGAATAATCGATTGCCGTATCTTGCGTAAGTTTCTCCGCTTTCTGCATCGATAACCTCAACATAGCAAAGGTCAGTATTTTGACCGCCTCCGAGTTTAAATGATATCCAACCGTTTGTACTTACCGTAAAAGCAGAACTGATAAGAGCGCCTCTGTTTTCTTCTTTACCCTTCCATCCGCTGAAGAAGTTTTTACCGTCTTTATTGAATGAAGCGTTATAATGCCAGTAAACGGTATCGTTCGATATTCCGCCAAAATCACGTCCTTCTTCAACACTGCGTGTAGAACCTATTTCAATCGTCCAACCATAAAGCGGGTCTTCTTCGTTTTCAAATCCGCCGTTTACAACGCGGTATGCCGTAGTATCTTTGATAACGAGTTTATAGGTATAAATTACCGTAAGCGCGTTTTCCTCGCTTCCGACGGTTACGTTGAAGATGACTTCTACCGCTTCATCGCTGTAATTACCGTCAAAATTATACTCGTAGCAGTTATCCGCGTCAAGCGTTAATTCCTCTGAATTTCCGTCCGCGTTTACAGTGAATTTCAAAGTGAGGTTTGCCGGATTGCTGACGTTCTGATCGAAGTCGATTTTTATCTTGTTTTTGTCGGTAAGAGTGAAAATATCTATATCCTGCACAACTTCCGGCTTGTTTACGACGGGTTTGTCGCCGCTTGAAATTTTTACGGTAATACTTATCGTAAGTTTGGGTTCACCCTTATATTTTACAGTAAGAATTACGACCGCGTCACTGTCATCGGTTACGTCGCTTGCTGTCAGTTTTAAGCCGTCGACGGAAAGTTTATCGCTTTCGGCGGAAAGTTCGTAAGTAAGTTCGAGCCCGTTATCGTCAACATACTTTGAAGTATCAATCGTAATTTCCGCGCCCGACTTGACCGATTCGATTCTGTCGCTTTCCTTTTCAACGGGAACTTTCAGCGTAAGATTGTTCTTTGCCGCGTCTATTGCGTTCAAAGCCGAGGTAAGCTCTTCTTCGGTTACACCCTTCTTTGTTATAACTTCCTCCGCTGCGGTTATCTTTTCCCGCAAGATATCGAAGCTTTCCTGCGTGTAGTCGCCTATCTCAATTTCCTTTGCCTCGGCAATCTTTGCGGCGAGCGCGGTAGTATCCGCAAGCTCGTCTATTGCGTAAAACGCGTTTTTTGGTAAGCCGTCCGCGCTTTCGTAATAGGTAACTAAGCTGTCAAAGGTTACGAAACCGCAATCGGCGGTCGCATTGTCGTTTATCACAAGCCTTACCGTTTCGCCGTGCCACTGCGTTAAGTCGGCGACGTACGTTACTAAGTTAAGAGCAAACTGTTCAGTGCCGATTTTTTCGGAGTCCCAGCCGTTGCCGATATTATCGAACTTGTAGTTGCGCCATACGGCAAGCACTTCTCCGTCCTCTTTTTCAAGCGTTACGAAACAGCCGTTACCCGAACCGAGCTTAAAGGAAATTTTATTGATACCGCCGACGGTGAACGCAGAGCTTGACAAGGTTCCCATAGGAGCGTCAAAGCCTAAGAAATATTTACCGTCGTTGAACATAGGAAGATTTTCCCAGAAGGTTTCGTTTTCTGAAATTTCGCCTATACCGCCCTCCATAGTCCAGCCGTCGAGCCCGTCGTCGAATCCGCCGTTTGCGACTCGGTAGGAAGACGTATCCTTTACCTTTACTTTATAGATATATTCTATCTCAACGCCGTTCTCAGATACTGCGGTTACGGTCAAAACGACTTCCGACTCGGAGTCGGTAAAGTTACCGCTCACCGTATACGAACTGCCCTCGACGGCAACGCCGTTGACCTTGTAGCTTTCTATCTGCGAACTGTAATTTATATTTGCCGAAAGGTCAAGCGTGAGCGAACCCGAATACAGATCGTGAACTTCGCTGTCGGAGACTTCCTCCTGCTTCACGCTTGCGGGAGGATAGGCAACGTTTACGGTTATTACCGCGGTTATTTCCCCGCAGGTTACAGTAACCTCCGCCGTGCCCTTATCCTTTGCCGTTACCGTAACGGAGCTGAGAGTCGAGCTGACCTCCACCGTGTCCGTCTGCCCGCAAGCAACCGTGACCGTGTGTCCGTTGGTTATTATATAGTCGGAGATTTCAAGCGTTACGGTCGCATCCGTTTCAACGGTAAGATTGATTGTATCGGTGAGTTTGACCGCCTCCGGAGGGGTCTGGGGGATATCGCCTATTACCGCAGTAAAGTTAAGATTGCCCGTTACTGTAACCTGTGCGCCTGCCGGATACGTATCCCTTCCGTCCGACCAACCGTTAAACTGCTTGCCCTCTTCGAGTTCCTTTTCGTATTCGGGAAGCGTCACTTTTCCGCCGTGCTCTATAATCTGTTCGACTCCGTCGACGGTTACAGTATAAGTTTTAGCTTTAAATACTGCCGTAACCGTAATATCTGCGGTTACCGTTATTTCGTATCCTGCCTGTCTCTTTTCGCCTCCGACCATCCAGCCGTCGAATTCTTTGCCCTCGGCAGAAGCGCCCGTGTATTCGGGAAGAATGAACTTTTCTCCGTCCGCGACAGAAGTTTCAACCCCGTCGACAGTGACTGTGAAGTAAACTTTTTCATCGCTGTCGATAACCGAAATATTTACCCTGAAAGTTATATCTTCGTAAACTTTTTCGGGGTCGGCTTTTTCCGTGCATTTTGCGGTGACTGTTACAGAATACTCGCCCTTTTCTGCGGGAGTGAATTTGAGGATGTTTCCGTTTATCGAAACTCCATCGCTGAGAGTGGCGGAGTATACGATATCGAACTCATCTCCGCCCGATACGGGAGCGAGCGTGACTTCTGCAAAATCTTGGTCTTTCAAATCAAGATTCACCGAAACATCACTGAACACGGGCGCGTCGGTTTCCGTCTTTTCCGCCGTAACTGTTACAGGGAAAGTTATGCTGACTTTACCGCATTTGATTATTACGCTTGTTCCGCCCTCGGCTTTGCCCGTTACCGTAACGGTGCCTCCGCTTTCAACCGCTTCGGCGACGGCGGTATCGGATGATTTAACTTCGATTTTGTTGCCGTTTGCCGTTATGTACTCGCTGACCGTTATGGTCGTACTCTTGCCCTTTTCAACTGAAATATTTTCTCCGTCTTTGACCTTAACCGCGTCTTTTTGCTGTTCTACCGTGTTCTGACCGCCGTTGTCTCCTCCGTCACAGCCTGAAATGACGGCAGGAACCGCACAGACCATAAACGTAGACAGTAAAAACGCAAGCAGTTTTTTTGACTTTTTCATAAAATTCCCCTTTAATTATTTTCTAAAATATTTACGGCTGTCTGCCATTTGAGTTCGTAATCGTACGCTTCGCCCGTGGACGAGGTCGCAGAGTTGAGTTTTATTATATCCTTGCCGTTTTCAACGTCGGGAGCGGTTTCGTAATATGTTACGATATCGTCGAACATTGCTATGCCGAACTCGCCGCCCTCCTTGCCGTCAAGAATACGGATATACAGCTCTTCGCCTATATATTCGGAAAGGTCCGCGACGTACGTCTGCATAGTTGCGAGCATACAACCCTCGTCTATGTGAGGGAAATGTTCATCGCTGAACGCAGTGTTTTCGTAGACGGCGATTTTGGTTCCGTCCTTTTTATAGACTTCGAGCATTGCCGCTCTGCCGCCCATCTTAAAGGAAATAAATCCGCTGCCCGAGAGTGTGAACAACGACGACTGCAACGCGTACGTTTCTTCTTCCGCAAACTGAGCCTGCCAGCCGTCAAAGTGGTAGTTTCCGCCCTGATTGTAGGAAATATCCTCGCCCCAGAAGGTTGACATGCCGCTTACCGCTTTGTCGTAGTGTACGTTGCCCTCAACCACCGTCCAGCCGGTTAAATCACCCGTTTCGAAGTCGCCGTTGTTTATCTGCCTGTCGTCGAAGTAGGCGTTTACCGTTATTTCGACTTCATGCAGTTCAACTTTATTGTCGTGGAATTTATCCACCGTCCTGACGGTAATTTTAACCTTGTAAGTCTTTTCGAAGCCGTTTTCTATCTTGCCTTCGGGGTCGAAATAAAGCTTCAGATTAAATTCATTGAATTTAACCTCCGCGGCGTTCTCATTGTAGGCGATAAGATAATCAAAGCAGCCGTTTTCGCCGTTTAAAAGCTTCAGCGCAACCTCGTCTTTATAGGCAAGGTTCAGGTCGTATTCCGCGCTCTCGATATCGGGTGCGCCGAGGATATCGACTGCCGTATAAGCGTTCGAAGGCAAATCGTTTTTATCGGCGTAATAGGTTATAAAGTCGTCGGCAAACAGAAGTCCCCAGTCGCCCGTGGCGTTATCCACGAGGCGGAGTCTGACTTTTAGCCCCATAAGCTTGGAGATATCCGCCTTGTATAAATTCATATTCGCGCCGAAGCCCTCGCAACCGACGGTTACGGGGACGCCCGTAAAGCTGCCCTCTACCTTTGAATATCTGTCGTTTGCAAAGCGGCAATATACTTTTTGGGGATTTCCCGCGTCAACGACTTCGAGATAGCACAAATCGGGGTTCTTGCCGCCGCCTAAAAGGTAGGTAATATAGCCGGAGCCTGCGACGGTGAAGGGTGAGCTTGTAAGCGTGCCCCTGTCTCCCTCGTTGCCCGAGAAGCCGCTGAAAAGATACAGCCCCTCTTTATTGAAGGTGTACCACTGATCCCACCATAAATACTCGTAGGAAACGTTACCGATATTGCCGTTCATTTCCCAGCCGTCGAGGTTTCCTCTTTCGAAGTTGCCGTTTTCAATCTGATAGGGCGAGCTTGCGCGCTCCTCGAAGCCGAGAAGGTTGACAGCCTCGAACGTCTTTTCGGGGAAGCGGTTGATATCGTTGTCGGTGTAGTAGGTGATAAAGCTGTCTGCAATCAGAAGTCCCCAGTTACTTGTTCCGAAATCGCAGAGCCGTATTTTAAGTCTCTGACCGTACCACCTTGTAAGATCGGCGCGGTAATCGACCATATTTGCGATATTCGAATTCATGTTGATATTTCCGAGTCCTCTGTCTGCGAACATATAGTTTGAATAGCGCGCGACTTCTTCGTCCCTGTCGTTGATAAGCGATATATAGCTGTACCGCGGATCGTAAGCTCCGCCGAGTTTGAAGGTCATAATCCCCCTTCCGCCGACGGTGAAATATTCGCTTGTGAGCGTACCCTGATTTTTTTCGTAATTTATTACTTTATCGTAGAGGGGTTCGCCCCTGCCGTTCTTTTCGTAGCACATTCCCGAAAAATGAAATTTTCCGCTCTTGTTATAGGGAAGTTTTTCAACCCACCAGGTACTGTCGTCCGTGATAACGCCGATTTCGCCCGTCATCGTCCAGCCGGTAAAATCGCCCGTTTCAAAACCGCCGTTTCTGACCTGAAACTCGTTTTCGGGAATTTCTTCCCTGACTTCTGTTACCACGTCGAACCAGTCGGTGAACTGAGGTTTTGTTTGGTGATAAGTAATTACGCTGTCTAAAACAATACAGCCTGCCATATCGGAAGATGAATTGTTATCGACGGCTTCGATGACGAACTGCCTGCCGGCGTATGCGGAAAGATCTACGCGGTACTGATTTAAGTTGATTACCCTGAGTCCGTTTTCAACGTTGGGAAACTGCATATCTTTAAACGCAAAATTCGAGACAGTGAAAATTTCCTCTTCCTCTCCGCCGTCCTTGATTTCGATAAATCTCAAATATGCGCTGTTATTGTCCCTGCATCCGCCCAACTTGTAAGTGACGAATCCGCTTCCGCCGACAGTGAATACGGAAGAGCGCATAACGCCGACAGCCGTCGGGTTATAGTAGCCGTAATGGTAGTTGCCGTCCCTTTCGTACGGAATCTGTTCGGCCCACCAGAATGGATCGCAGTTGACGCCGTCGTCGGAAAAGGCGAGTCCCTCTTTTATTTCCCAGCCTGCAAGACTGCCCGTTTCGAATCCGCCGTTTGCAATCTCGTAAATACTGCTCTGCTCCGCCTCGCTTCTGTTTGCGGATTTGGTAAAATACGCGCCCTCGCTCTGAGGTTCGGCGGATTTGCCTATCCTTATGTCGTCGACGCTGAGATAGCCGTAATAGTAACTTGTGTCGTTGTCGACTATTCTTATATACAGTTCTTCGCCGATATAGTCGGCAAGTTCTATCTTGTACTGACAGAAGTTGTCGGTATAACAGGTTCCGTTCTGATAGTCTTCGAGTTCTATATTCGAAGCGTCCTCGGCAAAATAGCGGTTTGTCTGACTTGCTATCATCTTGTTGTCCGAAGCGCGGTAAATGCCGACGTAGCACACCTGCGAGAGAGGTTTCTGTTCCGCCGTGTCCGAGCGCGACGTTGCCTGCGCTCCACCCGCGAGCTTCATTGAAACAGTCCCGTCGCCCGTGAGCACGAAATTGTCCGAACGGATTGCGCCCGTACGAGTCGAAGGACGAGCGTTGTCAAAGCCCTTTCCGCTGAGATACCAGTTGCCCGTCTGATTGACGGGAATGACGTAGCCGTGGGGATCGACGTCGGCGGAATAGGAAAACGTTCTGCGCGAGGATACGCTGTCGTCGTCGTAAGCGTCGCCGTATTCAACGGTCCAGCCGCTGAGATCGCCCGTTTCGAAACCGCCGTTTACGACTTCGACGGGAAGCTTTTCTTCATCACCGCCCGAACAGCCGATCGCCGTGCCTGCACAGCATACCGCAGTCAATGAAAGTAAGCCTATTATAATCTTCTTTTTCATTGAACAGCCTCCTGTAAAAATTCGCTGTAATAGGGCGGTGTAACTTCGTCTTTATACGCGCCTTTCATAGCGCGGACGGTGAACTTCGTAAAATTCAGCGACGAATTTTCTTCGAAAATTTTAATGTAGTCCGAGTCGCCGTAGTGAGGGTAAATTCGGGTTGTAAAGCTCATTACTCCGTCAACGTAAACTTCCAGCGTCGACCTGTCCATAAGTATAGTCAGCTCGTAACTGTCTTTCACCGTTTCCCAGGTCAGGGTTTTGAAACCCTTTATATTGCCGTTGGGCTTTGCCGAAGCAAGCGTGCGGTCGATAAACACGCCCTCGTTTGAAAATACGATTTTGGTCTGTTCTGTTATTTCCGCCGTCGAATAGGGATTGTAGCGTACTGCGATTCCGCCGTTATACTCCGCCCCTCCGCTATTGACCGTAAACGACGCGTCTATGCGCAGAAGATCGCCCCTTACGTTTTTTATCGCCTCGTTGAGGCTGTTTGAATTCATAGAAGCCGACTGCATTTCGTAAAGCGTTTCGCCGTACAGCGTTTCTATTTCGGAAACAGGTTTGCGTAAGAGCTGTCTGCCGTCGGCGGAAAGAGAAAGCTCCACAGGAAACGCGAAATTGTGCGCCCAGCCCGAATAGTAAGTGCTTTCCGCGTCCGTGCCCTGAACTATGCCGTAGAGAACGGTTCTGCCAGTCTTTTCGTCGACGAAGCCTGCCTGACCGTTGAAATGTCCGTCGCCGAAATCGAACTTATGCAGTTCGTCCGCATATTCTTTATCGGGAATGAAACGGCAGGTGAGTTTATCGAACGTTCCTATCCAGTAGAACGTGTCGATCGACGTGGAAGAATTATCAGAAAACTGAGGTATAGTCATAAGCACGTACTTGGTTTGGTTAGCGTTGGATACGGGAAGCATAAGCGTACATTCCCAGTGAATACCGAGCTGCTCCACTTCGCCGTTTTCATAGAGATATCCTCTGTACTGCCACTTGCGCATATCCGTCGAAGTGTATACAGGTATCGCTCCGCCCGCATTGGGGTTTGACGATGAAACCATCAGATAATACGTGCCCGTATCTTCGTCCTTGAAGCAGGTGCTGTCGCGGAACTGATTTACTTCGCCCTGAGTGCCGTCGGGCGCCTGCGGAATTGCCACTTTGTCCTCGACAACCCAATCGATGAGGTACGGATCGTTTACGTCCGCAGGGTGCGCGAACGCGACGTTCTGTCCGCTTCCGCTGTTTCCTGCAACCGAGCCTGCGGTGATAAGAAGCCACGGCGCGCCGTCGGGTCCCTTTACCGCACCGCCCGTCCAGACGCCCTTATCGCATATTCCCGAAGGAACTACGGCGTCCTTGACGTATTCCCAGTGAACCATATCGTCGCTGACCAGATGTCCCCAGCGCATTATAGAGCCTGTAAAGCGCGGACCGGCAGGGTTGTGCTGATAGAAGACGTGATATTTGCCGTTGAAGTAGAACGGTGCGTGCGGTTCGTTCATCCATACTCCGGGAGGCAGAGCGTGGAACTGTGCACGGTATCTGTCGCCTTCGTACTGCGAAGAGTCTATCGCAACTTCCTTCCATTCGAGCGAAGGGTGGGCGCCGTCGGCACATTCCTTATAGAGAGAATTCAACTCGTCGGGATTGAACGAACGGGAATAAATTTTCACCTCGTCGACAAGTCCGGCAGGCATCTGGGTGTTGATGCCGTACTCGTCCTGCTGTGCGACCGTATAGCCGAGATACAGCGGTTCTTCCCTGCTCCCTACGAAAGTCGAAAACGCCATTTCGCCAAGAACCGTTTCATAGGAAATTTTACCGTTGTACGAGAGCGCGAGATAGCCGTCGTTCAAATTTATGCTGACGGCGATATGCGTCCATTCGTATAACGGCAGAGTATTTATCGGGTCGTAAAAACCGTAAACGACGTCGTTGCCGGCTTCGTTGGTGATTGCAAATTCTACGCCCCAAAGTCCCTGCGTGCCGTAACCGAAAGAAAAGCCTTCGCCTATATCCACGGAGCTCTGACCCAAAACGGTGGTAAGTCTTTTATACCCCTCCGCCTCCTCGGTGTAAGCACCTAAGTCTTCGAATACCCTCGGCGCCACCCAGGCTGACATAGTGGCTTCCTTTTTAGGCATAGTGAAATCGTTATTGACAACGCGCACGGAAAAGCCGTCCATATAAAGCGACTTGCCCTTTACACCCTGTTTTAAAAGAGGATCGCTCGCCTGTTTATATAAATTCGCCTGATTTTCTTCGTTGAAAACATAGTCTATCTTGTATTTTCTGCCGTTTGCTCCGTTTAAAGTGCGGTTGCCCTGCGTGTCCTCGAAAGAATAGGAAACAATCAGGTCCTTATCGCCCTTTTCGCAACCGGAAAGGGCGAACGCGCACGCTCCCGCACAGAGAACAGCCGCAGAAAATATTGCGATTGCTTTTTTCAGAATTTTCATAAATTAATCTCCATCTTAATAAACAGCTACTGGAAATACGGAAAGTATTTCGCAATGAATATTTATTAAACTTTAAGTCCTGCCGTACCGAAGCCCTGAACGATATATTTCTGAGCGGCGACGTAGACGATAAATATGGGAATACTCGTGATGACGAGCGACGCCATAACTTCGCCCGTGGTGATGCCCTCTATGCTCTGAATTGTAGTGAGCGCGGACTGTATAGGCATCAGGTCGGGATAGTTGACGAGTATCATAGTCGGCCAGAGGTAGTCGTTCCATACGCCGATGAAACAGAATACCGCAACGGTGGCGACGATGGGTTTTGAAAGGGGCAGAATAATTTTGAAGAAGATTGCAAGATTTCCGGCTCCGTCCATACGCGCCGCCTCTTCGTAGTCCTTTGGAATACCCTGAAAAAACTGCATAAACAAAAACATATTGAATACGCTTATCGTCGCAGGCAGTATGATGCCCAGAATGGAAGCCGTACCCTTAATGTTGAGAAGCTGTTTTACTATCATATACAGAGGCACTATCGAAGTTTCGACGGGTACTACTATTAAAAACAGAATAATGAACGTAAAGAAATTTTTACCGGGGATACGGAACTTTGCAAGCACATAGCCGGCAAGTCCGTTTATTATTACGTTTAATACGATAACGATTATCGCATAGCGGATACTGTTCAGGGCATATTTGCCGATTTCGTATTCGACGAACAGTTTTTTGTAGTTGGAAAACATAGAGCCGATATTTTTGAAATCGGGCAGAAACATTTCCAGCGTACCCGCGCTCGCCGCTATCGACGCATCGCTCTTTGTGGAGACGGCAAGCATATATATCAGCGGAAACAGAAAAAACAGCGAAAGAACCGCTCCGCAGGTGTAGTAAATTACGTTTACAACCACTCTTCTGGAACTCTTTTTAACAACGGTTATTTCATTTCCGCTTCCGTCAAGCAAAACTTTTTTCTTTTTCATATCACTTCTCCGATAAAACTTTTTTCTGGATAAAAGTAATCAAACCGATAAATATCGTCATCAGGAGCGCGACTGCCGAGGACTTGCCGACGAAGCCGAAATCGTAGCCCTGTTTGTACATAAAATAGCTCAGCGTTACGGTGTGCTCCTGATAGCCCGTCATAAGCATAGGCTGAACCATTATCCTGCACGCGCCGATAAACACCGTGATGGTTATGTACAGCACCGAAGATTTGAGCCCGGGCACGGTGATGTTGACAAAGCGTTTCCACGCGTTTGCGCCGTCGAGGCGGGCCGCCTCGTACAAATCGCTTCTGATATTTGTAAGTCCCGACAGGAAAATGAGCATCTGATATCCGCACCCCTGCCACGCGCTTAAAAGCACTATCCACAGCATAGCCGTGTCGGGGTCGCGGAGAAAGTCCTGCGGAGGTATGCCGAACGCGCCTAACAGCGAGTTGAAAAGACCCGTTTCGGCAGGATCTAAAATAGTCAGCCACAGATACGACGTTACCGTGAGCGAAATTACCACGGGAGCGAAAAAACATACTTTGAAAATCGCCGCACCGCGCACCTTTCTGCTGCAAAACAGCGCAAGCCCCAGAGCCATAATGATTTGCAGGGGAACGACGCAGACGACGAAAATCGCCGTATTCTTTATAGCGGTCAAAAGTTCGCCGCCCGAAAAGATTTCCTTGAAGATATCCGCTATGTTGTCGAACCCGATGAATTTTACCTTATCGGGCGTAAGCAGCTGATAGTCGGTAAACGCGTAGCCGAGCGAAAACAGAATCGGAAGCATTATAAAAACGAAGCTTAAAACTACTGCCGGACCTATCATAAGAAAACCGACCGCGCAGTGTTTTATATGAAATTGCGTATGCGTTTTTTTCGCCCTTGCAAGGTCATACGCGACCACGCCGAGAAAGACGGCGGCCATAACCGCGAAAATCAGTACCGTAAGTTTTGTCATATTTTCTCTCCCTTACCTCAATAGTCCTTGATAGTCGCCTGCATAGTTCTGGCTTTTTCAGTTAAAAAGCTCTTTATATCACTGCTCTTTTCAAGGTCGTTGATTACCTGATTGAAAGTTGTGGACAGCACTGCGTATCCCACCATTGCAGGGCGCGATTTGCCCGTGGTTGCAAGCTGTTTTAAAAGCATTGCCTCCGGCGAGCCGTCGGCATACCTGCCTTCGTTGACGGCTTTTTTTGCCGAAATCATACCCGTATGTTCGGTAATGACCTGCGAGCTTTCGTCGGTGACGAGCCAGCGGAGCAGCATTCTTGCCGCCGTTTTATCCTTATGATGGTTGTCGGTTATTCCGAACGACCAACTGCCCGTAGCGCTTGCGGCTTTACCCTCCGCCTCGTAGGGATAGGGCAGAAGCCCCCAACCCTCGCCGCCGGGGAAAGCGGTATAGTTTTTGTTCCTTAAATCGGGAATAGTCCAGCCGGAAGATAAAAACATTCCGACCTTGCCGTTATAAAAATCGTTGGCGTCAACCGTGTAGGACGAATATTTTTTATCTAAAAGAGTTTTAAAAAATCCGAACGCGGACGCGGTTTCGTCCGAATCGAAAAATCCCGTCACCGTATTTCCGTCTTTCGAACAGAATTCTCCGCCCGACGCGTAAACGAACGGATACAGAAGATAGGGCGCGGTTTCGTCGGTAGTAGCCTTGAAGCGCATATCCACCGCCGAAGTCGAGCACACGGACGAGAGACGTTCGCAGACCGATAAAAATTCGGTATACGTCCACGGCGTTTCGTCGCCGTATTCCGAAATTTCTTTGTCTGAAATTCCCGCCTGTCTGAAAAGGTTTTTGTTATAGTAAAAACCTGCGCTCGACTCCTGCACGGGCAGACCGTAAATTTTATCTTCGTAGTAGTTGATACTGCTTGCGATAAACTCGTCCTTGATGTCCGAAACCATATTCGTGATATTGTAAAGGATATCTTTCGAAGCGTAATAAGAGCATTTGGGCGAGTCGAAAGTTATGATATCGGGAAGAGTGCCCTCCGACTTCATTGCGGTAAGCGCAGTTTCGTTTGCGCTTGAACCCGACGTACGGGGTATGTAAGTCGCCTGCGCCTTTATCTTCTGCTCCTTGTAGTGCTCGTTAAAGGCGTCTATGCGTTTTTTGTAAGCCTGACCCTCTTTCGACGAGGTGGAAACGTGGAACATAACCGATACAACGGTATTTCCGCCAGAGCTTTCGCCGTCTTCCGCTCCGCTCACCCACGCCGGAATGCCCGATGCGACTACGGCGACACAGGCGACGGCGCCTATAATTTTCAAGATTTTGTTCATTTTTTTATTTCCTTATTAAACGTTTTTTCTTGCTGTTTACAGCAAGAAGTCCGTATACGGACTTCGAAAAATCCCTGATTTTTTTACTTGGTCGTACCGCCGATAACAAGTCTGGAGCTTAACACGGTTCTTGTTGCGGACGGCTTTCCTTCTATGACGTCGGAAAGAAGTTTGACTATCGTCTTTGCCATATCCGAAATCGGCTGTTCTACCGCCGTCAGCGAATTGAGACTCCATTTCGAAAACGAGCCGTCGTAAGCTATAATCTGCAAATCTTCGGGGACTTTATATCCCTTTTCTCCTGCGGCGGTCAGAGTGGTCTGGGCCATAGTATAGCCTGCGGCAAATATTGCGTCGACGTCGGGATAGTCCGCAAAAAACTCGTCAGCGACTTTTCGCTCATCGCCGTGAATTATGACCTCGTTGACAATCCGCGGTTCGCAGCCGTGTTTTTTTACCGTGTCGAGATACGCTCTCTCCCTCTCCGTGACCTCGCTTTTTACGATGGGCTTCGAGCCGACGTAGCCTATTTTTTTACAGCCCCTGGAATACAGATATTCGAGTGCGTTCACCGTAGCTTCGTAATTGTCGCTCGTAACGTACGGTATATCGCTTGTCAGAGGGCGGTCGATGGAAACGAGCGGACAGCCTGCAAGCTCGGCTTCGTCGTGTTTGTAATGCGTGACGAATATCGCGCCGTCTATCTCCTTTCTCTTTATCCTGTCTACTATGCTCTTTTCCTTGTCAATCTTCTGCTGGCTCGATACCACTATCACAGACCAGCCGTATTTTTCCGCCTCGTCCTCTACGACTTCTAAAAATTCCGAAAAGAACGGATGGTTTATGATTGGAACCAGAACGGCGATAACGCCGGTTCTGTTTTTACGCAGTCTGTGCGCCGTTACATTGGGCGTAAAGTTCAAATGATTTATCGCCTGCATTACGGTGTTTTTCGTATCGATATTTACGCTTCCGCCGTTGAGCACCCTCGAAACTGTGCCGACGCCGACGTTTGCGTATTTAGCTACGTCCTTGATCGTTACCGACATCTTCGGTTTCTCCCTTTTTGTCTTTTTTAAGTATAATGAACGCTATCAGCGCGGCTTCCGCGACGAGCACTACTCCGACTATTACGAACAGCGCGGTGTAGATTGCGCCCGTGTCGCTTTCGTTGAAGCCTGCCTCGATTTTGGCAAGTTCTTCTACGGTGACTTTTGCTTTAAGGTTATCGCCGTAAGAGACTTCGTTTTCGGCAAGTCTGAATGAGGAATAATAAATTATCAGCTGGGTTCCGTCTATTTTGTACTGCGATTTACCGAGCGCCTTGCCGTTTACAACGACTTTATCGGAAACCGTTCCGCCGATATAGAAAACCGCGTTTGATTTTTCCTGCAATTTAATATCCTGCCACACCGGCGAGGGAATACTCCCGACGTCGATTACAATATGGTAAAGGCATTTGGTTCCCCTGACTTCGAGGGTGTACCGACCCGTACGGGGAAGTGAAGAAAGATAGTTCTGCGAAAGAGTGACTTTTCTTCCCTCTACCTTGTAAAAACCGCTGTCTATGAGTTTGTTGTTCAAGCCGAGATTTGTCACGGTAAAGACAGATTCGTCCGTGTGATTCCAGCTTACGTCGCCCTCCGTATATTTTTCGTGAGTAATATCGGTGACTGCGACCGTCTTGAACTGCACGTCCGCCGAGCAGACGTTCAGCCCGAATTTTCCGCTTACGGGCGCGTTATCGTTATATGTATAATCTATTAAAAGCTGTTGATTGAGATATACCCTGATATTACTGCCTTCCGCCCTTACCGTGAGCGTAACGTCGGTTAAGTCGTTAAGTCTTACGGGGATATTGCGTCTTTTGTATTCCGCTTCGTTTTCTTCTTTGGTTTCAAAAACGGGATCGGCCGACGACCACAATTTGACGAGTCCCGCGCCGTGGTCGTAGTTTGCCATAATGTACTCCGACTTGTCGGCGTTTGAGCGGAAAACGAGCGCCGCGGCAACGCCGCCGTTCAGATCAAACCTTGCCGAATACAGAAAGTCGCTTCCCTCCCGTTCGGAGAGTATAAACGCGTCGCCAGACTTTATGACGCCTCTGTAACCTTCGTCTGAAAGATACCATCCGCCTGCCAGAACGTCATTGTATTCAACGTCGCTGTCAGCGCTTCCTCCACATACGGAAACCGAAATATATTCAACTCTGTCGCCGCAGGTTGCCTTTATCCTTGCCTCGCCTGCGCTTGCCGCAAGCAGTCTTATTCCGCCGTCGGTTTTGCGATAGCTTACAACGTCTGCGCCTTCTGTGATTTCGTATTCCACATTCTGCGAGCCGTCTACTACAATATCCTTTTGCCTACTCAGAGTAAGATCGAGTTCGACGTTATCGCAACCCAGACGGAGATACGACGTTTCGTTTTTGCGGTAAACGGACGGTATGGAACTGATTTTAAGTTTACCGAAAGTTACGTCCTTTTCTGAAACGAACGACATACCGTCCGAGGAGGGCGAAGCGAAAGTCACCGCATAGAACGCATACGCGCCGTTTCCGCAGAAAACTTCCACACCGCCGTTATCTACTAAAATGCAGAACGAAAGTTTTTCTCTGTCGTCGGTTGCGGCGGTGAATTTCCCCTTATAACGGGGAAGAAGAAGGTTTCCGCAAGCAGTATGGGTACGGTCGAGGTAGTATCCGTCCGTTTCGTTCCAGCCGATTTCGGTGTATTCGTTTTCACCGACGCGCACACGGAACGCTACGGCACCGCCTTCGGGATTGTCTATCTCCGCATCTATTTCAAAGGCGGAAGATTTCAAATTTTTAAGTACGTCTGCGCCTGCCTCCGCCTCGTATGCCGTTACGGAAGCGAGGACGGTTTTGTTTATATTGTTATCCTTTGTTATCGGAGTCTGGGTGAGGACGTAATCGCCGTCCTTTTCTATTAAATTCCACACGACGGGTACAGTCATTCCGCAATTCCAGCGGTTTCTGAGATCGGTCAGAAGTCCGCTGTCGACAGAAGCTTCGGCGCCGGGGACGCCCGAAAACCAACTGACGGAAACCGTCTTGTCTTTATATTCGCCGTCCTCGATATAGAAGGTTTGCGTCGCGTAAGAGTCGGGTCCGAAGTCCATCTGCTTTACTGGTACTTTTGTATAATCGAGAGTAGAAATATCAACGCCGTCCGCGCGGAGAATAAACTTTCCGCCGCTGAACGAAAGTTCACCCGTTATATAGCCCCTGCCTGCAAGCGTTATCACTGCTATTTCTTTACCGCTGACTTCGAAAAACGCAATGTCGGGACATTCGGGACCGTTTGTGCTGTCGGTGTTGACGAGGGGAACTTTGGCTTTGAAACCGCCTGCTTCCGACCAGTCGACGAGATTGTAAGATTTCAAAAACCAGACGCTGTACGGCTCCTGCATACCCGTCAGCATCATTCCGTAAACCGTCCTGCCGTTATCGTCGAATTCGAAAACTTTCGGGTCGCGGCAGTCTTTCTTTTCTGTTCCGAGATTTAAAATTTGCTGTGAGGGGATATATCTGCGCTTAGTCCAGCTAAGACCGCCGTCGTCGCTTGACATTATCATCTGATCCTGCTGTGCGCCGTCGCGCGTATAGAATGCGATAAGACCTACGCCGTCGCCGTCCTTGAAAGACGGAGCTTCGCCGAACCATTTCTCGCCGTCTATCACCGCGCTTTCGCCCTTATGATAGATACGCGCCGAGCCCGACCACATAAAGCCGTCGCCGTTGCCGAAGCTGCCTGCTTTTCCTCCGCGTTCGGGAAAGAGGCAGATGGGAAGATTTTCCCAGTGCATCAGATCGGTACTGCGCGCGTGTCCCCAGTACATATCGCCCCAGACTTTATCGAAGGGATAGTGCTGATAAAAGAGGTGATAATAACCGTTATAATATACAAGTCCGTTCGGGTCGTTGTTCCAGTGCGCAAACGGACTGAAATGAAACTGATTGCGGTATAATTCGTTGTAGTAAGTGCTTTCGCTTGCGCCGTACTCGGCTTCGGTAAATCTGACGTCCGCCCTGCGCGCGAAGTAACCGATATTTCCGCCCTCGTAGAATAGTCCGTCTTCGAGCGCGTTTATATCCGTCCTTTGCGCCTCTTCACTTCCGTCCACGAACGCAAAACGCTGTATTCCGTCCGCATAGCACTCTAAATAAGGATTTCCGTCCTCTATAATAACTACTGCTTTAAGATAAATTTTCGAAACCGTTCTGACCTTCGGTTCTACGATATCGCGCTCCGCTTCCGTCATTTTTCCGTTGCCGATAAAATACTCCTCTCTGAGCGTCGTCTCCGAAAAACCGTCTTCCTCGGCCGTAAAATAGCTCAGCTTTACTCTGTTGGAAGCCCTGTCTGCCGTGAACGCGAATCTGCCGTGTCCGGTTTCGCCGAACGTCAGCCCTGCACATTCCCCGCTGTTGAAATTCACCGTTGCGGAAAAGACGAAAGAAGCTTCCTTATCGAAGGATTTTTCTTCCGTTCTGAACGCGTCGCCTGCGTTGGAGGTTATCTCCGTTCCGTCGGTATAGGCAAAAACGGGCTTTAAAGCGAAAAGCCCTGCTATAAGACACACGGTACATAACGCAAGCGCAATAAAGAGAGTAATTTTTCTCGCTGTTTTCATATTTTCCCCTCCGCATTACAGCGGTATATTTTTTAAAGTTTTTTCGATTTTTTCCCTGTCAGGCAAGAAGTCTATTGCGCCCCTGCCGAGCGTGTTCAATGCTCCGCAGACGTTCGCCTCTTTGAATACGCGGTTTAAAAATTCCGCCGTCCATTCATTCCTGTCGGTTCCGTCAAGCCCTTTCAATACGCCTGCGAAAAACGCGTCGCCTGCGCCCGTGGTATCGACAGGCCTGACTTTTACGGTTGAAACCCTTCCGGCATTTCCGTCAAACCGCCATTCGCTGCCATTTTCGCCGAGGCTTATGCACAGAAGTTTTCCGTTCAGCTTTTCTTTTAAATAACTTTCGCCGAAGATTCCGATTTCCTCTTCGGAAAATTTGACTATATCGGCTAAACCGAGCATCGCTTCGTATCTTTTTTTTGCTTCGTCCCTGTTTTTGAATATGTCCGTGCGGAAATTAACGTCGAAAGCTACTTTTTTACCGAGCGAACGCACGCGCTTTGCAAGATTTACCGCGTAGTCAAAACCGCAGTCCTCCGAAAGCATAAGCGAGCCGATATTTACGATATCCGTCTTTTCAAGCGCGCTGTTGTCGAGTTCGGGAAGAAAATAGTCCGCCGTATTCCTGCGGTAAAAGCAGAACGAACGCTCTCCGCCCTCGTCTATCTGAACGAAAGCAAGCGTAGTGTTCCTGTCTTTGAGTTTATCTATCTTTAAGAAATCAAGCTCCCTGCTCTTTGCAAATCCGACAAGAAAATCGCCTATCAGATCGTCGCCGACACTGCCTGCAAACGCCGAGCTTCCGCCGAATTTTTTAATTGCGCAAGCGACGTTGAAGGGCGCTCCGCCGGCTTTTCTTTCGTAAAAAAAAGTTCCGTCGCTTTGACTGCCTATCATATCGGCAAGAATTTCACCGACGCATAAAATCATAATTTACTCCTTTCTGCCCAAAATCGATTTTTCGCTTTCGGCGTCGAACAAATGGACGTTTTCTTCCGAGAACGATATGTGCAGTCTGTCGCCCGTAGCAAGCGGAAGTCTGCCGTTGAGGCAGGCGATTAAGTCGCCCTCCTGACCCTCTATTTCAAAGAAAACATGCATATCGCTTCCGAGAATTTCGGTCACGTTTACGCTCGCCGAAACACCGCTTTCACCCACGCAGACGTGTTCTCCCCTGACGCCCAGATATACTTCGTGAGGGTTGCCGTCGAGGTACTCGCCGAGCACGGGACGCATTTTATCGAGGCTGAGTTTCAAAGTTTCGCCGTTTGTAAATTTTGCGTAAAGCGTCTTTGCCTTTTTTGTTATTTCAACGCGGAAAAAGTTCATCTGCGGAGTGCCTATAAATCCTGCGACAAACTTGTTTTCGGGATAGTCGAAAAGGTTTGTCGGCGTGTCTATCTGCTTTATGAAGCCGTCCTTCATTACTACTATGCGCGACCCCATCGTCATCGCCTCTACCTGATCGTGAGTGACGTAGATAAAAGTCGTTTTAAGCGCCTTGTGAAGTTTTACTATTTCCGAGCGCATCTGTGTTCTCAGCTTTGCGTCGAGGTTTGAAAGCGGTTCGTCCAAAAGGAAAACCTTGGGTCCTCTGACCATTGCCCTGCCGAGCGCGATACGCTGGCGCTGTCCGCCCGACATATCCGAAGGCTTGCTCTGCAAAAGTTCTTTTATGCCGAGTATGCCTGCCGCCCACTGCACCTTTTCGTCGATTTCGGCTTTGGTGTAGTGGCGCATAATTTTTATTTCATTGCCGTCCTTATCGAGTACGGGATTGCCCTCTTTGTCTCTCCTGACGTCGGGAATCTTCCTCATTTTCAAGCCGAACGAAATATTTTCGTACGAGGTCATATGAGGATATAAGGCATAGCTCTGAAACACCATTGCTATATCCCTGTCCTTTGCATCGACGTTGTTCACAAGCTTTCCGTCTATGTACATTTCACCTGCGGAAATGTCCTCGAGTCCCGCTATCATTCTGAGCGTTGTCGACTTTCCGCAACCGGAGGGACCTACGAAAACTATAAATTCGCCGTCCTCTATCTCCATATTGAAATCCTTGACAGCCGTAAAATCTCCGACGCGGACCTCGGTCTGAGCTTTTTTCTTCTTAAAGTTGAACAGCGACTTTTTTGCACCGCCCCTTGCAGGGTAAATTTTGCAGATATGTCTTAACGATAAATTTGCCATATTTTCCTCGTAAATCTAATAGTTGGAAACGTTTCCAAATGCAATTATAGTACAAAACTTGTGTAAAGTCAACATTGTGTGCGAAATTTTTATTTTTTGTTATAAATTTTCAAATTAACAAAAAAGCAGGGATTAATCCCTGCTTTTACATTATTATAAACGGTAAGTCTTTATTAAGTGATTTTGAGTATGCCGAAATAAAATTCAGATTTTGTTCGGCTTCGTCAGAAAGCCGTGGCGGCAAATCAAAAGAAGCTATCTAATCATATAGCCCTTATTTTCCATAACGGAAATAATATGTTCGGCGCAGGAGCTGTTAAGCTGCCCGTCTGCGCTCTCTATCATAAGGCGGATAAGCCGTTCTGTTCCCGAAGCTCTCAAAAGTACCCTTCCGCCTGCACCCAACTTTTTTTCAACTTCCTTTACGGCAGTTTTCACATCTTTATCGGCAAGAGGTTTTTCCTTATCCGAAACGCTAAGATTTACAAGCAACTGAGGGTAAAGTTTAAGCGGTTTGCAAAGCTTTGAAAGGGCGCTTTTTTTTGCGATGACCGCTTCCATAACTTTCAGGCTTGTGAGTAATCCGTCGCCCGTGGTGGAATATTTAGAAAAAATGATATGCCCCGACTGTTCTCCGCCCAGTCTGCAATTATGCTTTACCATATACTCGTGAACATATTTGTCGCCGACCGGAGTTTTGACGTATTTGATTCCCTCTTTATCAAACGCCTTATAAAGCCCGAAGTTTGACATTACGGTAGTTGCCACTGTGTCGTTTGAAAGTTCGCCCGTCTCCTTCATATACTTTGCCATAATATAAAGTATCTGATCACCCGTGACGGTATCTCCGTTTTCGTCTACGCAAAGACACCTGTCCGCGTCGCCGTCATACGCAAAGCCGATATCGAGGTGTTTTTCCTTTACTGATTTTTGCAGCCCCTCTATATGCGTAGAGCCCGCGTTCCTGTTAATATTCAGTCCGTCAGGTTCGGTATTTATAAGATAAGTTTCCGCGCCCAAAGCTTCGAAAACGCATTTTGCGATATACCAGCTGCTTCCGTTAGCGCAGTCAAGTCCGATTTTAAATCCCCTGAACGAAAAAATTCCAAGCGATATAAGATGACCTATATAACGGTTTCTGCCCGAAACGTAGTCGACCGACCTGCCGATATTTTCACGCGTGGCGAAAGGCAGAGTTTCGTTGCCGTCGAGAAATTCTTCAATTTTTTCAAGGACGCTGTCCTCCATCTTCTCGCCCTGAGAATTTATTAGTTTTATGCCGTTGTCGAAGTACGGATTGTGACTTGCGGAAATCATAATTCCGCAGTCGAATTTGTCTACCCTTGCGATGTACGCGACGGACGGTGTTGTGGTGACGTGCAGGATATACGCGTCCGCACCCGAAGCCGTCAGTCCCGCGACAAGACCGTATTCGAGAGTATACCCCGAACGCCTCGTGTCCTTGCCTATGACGATTTTTGCCCTTTCTTTATCACCCGAACGGCGTTTGATTTCCGAAAAATACCAGCCCAAAAACCTGCCTGTCCTGTATGCGTGGTCGGCGGTGAGCTGAACGTTTGCCTCGCCCCTGAAACCGTCTGTTCCGAAATATTTACCCATTTTCCACCTCCCTGCCTATAATTCCGCAAACCGATGAAAGCGGATAGACCGTTGCGCCTTTTTTTATTATACTTCCCGGATTTATCACGCAGTTACAGCCGACTTCCGCACCGTCGCCCAAAAGCGCGCCGAACTTTTTCAAACCTGTCTGATAGATTTTTTCGCCCTTGATAAGTATTTTCGCCTTATCGCAGCGGACGTTTGAAATTATCGCGCCTGCGCCCAAATGGGCTTTATAGCCCAGAATACTGTCGCCGACGTAGTTAAAATGCGGAACCTGAACGTTATCGAAGAGAACGGAGTTTTTGATCTCGGTAGAATTGCCGACGACGCAGTTTTCGCCTATGAGCGCACTGCCCCGTATAAAGGCGCAATGCCTTATACTGCTGTACGCGCCGATTATGCACGGCGCGGTTATCGAAGCGCTCGGCGCAATTTCAGCGCTTTTATGCGCCCAGACGGACGCGCTCAATTCGACGTATTCGTCCCTGTCGAGGGTCTGAATCAGCTCCTCTATGATAGTTCTAAGTTTCGGCACTGCCTGCCAGCCGTAAGAGTATTTTTCAAGATACGGCTTTGAAAGGGAATGATTTAAATCGAAAAGGTCGCTGATAAAAATATTTTGCACATACCATATTATGAAAAAGCGCAGAAAAATGGCACGGCTGAGTTTTAAAACTCAGCCGTGCCGGAATTTAATCAGATATTGTCAAGTATACGTTCGATTTTTTCAAGTACGCCGTCAAGCCCCTGACGGGTCTGCGACGACGTGACTAATATATCGCTTATTCCGCATTTGTACGAAGTTGCGATTTTCTGTACGCACCTGCCCGTCTGTGCCTTTGAAAGCTTGTCCGCCTTGGTTGCGATAATCGAGAACGGGATAGTATTGTAATAGAGATATTCAGCCATCTGTATGTCGTCCGCGGTAGGTTCGTGACGGATATCGCAGAGCGCGAAAACGTGGCTTGCGCAGTTTTCTTTGAAAAAATCGTCCAGAAGGTGCGCCCAGCGCTCTTTTTCGGATTTGGAAACCTTGGCAAAGCCGTAACCGGGGAGGTCGGCAAGCAGAAACAAGCCGAAGTCGAAATAGTTTACAAGCCTTGTCCTGCCCGGATCTTTGGAAACTTTGGCAAGTTTGCCCTTGTTCGCAAGCATATTTATAAAGCTTGATTTGCCGACGTTGGACTTACCGCAGACGGCGATTACGGGCTTTTCGGATTTTATGAACTGCTTTTTATCCGCCGCGCTTATTATAAACTGCGCATTTGTAATTTTTATCATAAAGTATCCTTCTCACAAATTTTTCGGTACCCGATGCCCCGAAAAACACCGTTAAATATTTATAATGAAACTATATTCCGATTATTGCCTGTTTGAAAACTGCCGCGACGTCCGTTACGGGGATAAAATTGATACTGCCCTTGACCGATTCGGGAATCTCTTCCAGATCCTTTTTGTTCTCGGCAGGAATAATCACGTCGTGAATACCTATCCTGTACGCGGCAAGCGCCTTTTCCTTTAATCCGCCTATCGGCAGAACTTTACCGCGGAGGGTTATTTCGCCCGTCATTGCAATGCTCTTTTTAACGGGTTTCTGCGTGAACGCCGAAAGTATCGCCGTCGCCATAGTTATGCCTGCGCTCGGTCCGTCCTTCGGCGTTGCGCCCTCGGGAACGTGGATATGGATATCGGTATTTTCGAACAGTGCGCTGTCGATGCCGTAGCTTTCGCTGTTGGAGCGGATATAGCTTATCGCTGTCCTTGCGCTCTCTTTCATAACGTCGCCGAGCTTGCCCGTTAAGAGTATATCGCCCTTGCCGTGCATAGTCGAAACTTCGATGGTGAGCGTCGTTCCGCCGACAGCCGTCCAGGCAAGCCCCGTCGCCGCGCCGACCTCGTCGCATTTCAGCGCCGCGCCATCTCTGTCGAAACGGGGCGAGCCTAAAATTTCATACAGGTTATTTTCGTCGACCGCAACGCTTTTCTGCTCTGACGAGGAAAGCTTTACGGCTGCTTTTCTGCAAACGGCGTCTATCTGGCGTTCAAGCCCCCTTACGCCTGCTTCCATAGTAAATCCGTCGATTATCATATCGACAGCCTTGTCGCTTATAGTAAACTCGCCCTCTTTGAGTCCGTTCGCCTCGCTCCGTTTGGGAACGAGGTAGCGTTTTGCGATTTCCCTCTTCTCTTCGGGAGTGTAGCCCGTGAGCTCTATTATTTCCATTCTGTCTTTGAGCGGAGCAGGGATAGTATCAAGACTGTTTGCCGTGGTTATGAACAGCACCTTGCTGAGATCGTACGCAACTTCGATATATCTGTCGACGAAAGCCGAGTTCTGCGCAGGGTCTAAAACCTCTAAAAGCGCGCCCGCGGGATCGCCCCTTAAATCCGACGAAATTTTATCCACCTCATCCAGAAGGAACACGGGGTTTATCGAGCCTGCTTTTTTCATTCCGCTTATAATACGACCCGGCATTGCGCCGACGTAAGTCTTTCTGTGACCCCTGACTTCCGCCTCGTCCTTAACTCCGCCGAAGCTCATTCTGACGAATTTTCTTTTCAGACTTCCCGCTATCGAGCTTGCGATAGAAGTTTTTCCGACGCCGGGAGGCCCGACGAAACACAGAATAGGCGCGTTCATTCCGCCCGTGCGTTTCAGAACGGCAAAGTACTCGGTTATTCTCTCCTTGATTTTTTCAAGTCCGTAATGGTCTGCGTTCAGTACCCTGACCGCCTCGGAAAGTTCTTCGGTGTCGTCCGTGCTCTCGGTCCAGGGGATATCGAGCATCCAGTCGATATACGTTCTCAAAACGTTATAGTCGGGCGACGAAGTCTGCATTCCTTTCATTCTTGAAAGTTCTTTCAGCGCCTTGTTTTCCGCCTCTTCGCTCATTTTCCTGCTTTTTATTTTCTCTTCGAGTTCGTCGCATTCCTGCGCGTCGTCGCCGAGTTCCTTATGAATGGCTTTGAGCTGTTCGCGAAGATAGTATTCCTTCTGATTCTTGTCAATGCTCTGACGCACCGACGCGTTTATCTTGCGTTCCAGACGCAGAAGTTCAAGCTCGTCGTTTAAAATTTTGTCGAGCTTTTTGAGTCTTTCAACGGTTATACGGCACTCTAAAAGCTCCTGCTTCTGCTCGGTGCGCAGCTGCATATAATGACCCGTCATATTGACGAATTCTTCTGCCGAAGAGCATTTTTCGAGAGCGGTTATGCCCTCTTTGGAAATTCTTCCGTCCGTCGCACCTATGTCTTTTACAATCTCTTTCGAAGTGCGGAAATACGCCTCTTCGAGAGCGGGATCGCCGTGAACGGGCTTCAATTCCTCGACAGTTGCAATGAACGTACCGTTCTCGCGCCTCACCTGTCTTGCGACGGCACGGAAAAGCCCCTCCGCCGTAAGACGGAGACTGCTTCCCGGAAGCTTTGCAATCTGTTTCAATTTTATAACGGTGCCTACCGTGTAGACGTCGTCGTCGCCGATTTCGTCCTTTTCGGATTCTTTCTGAGCGCAGACGAAGAGTTTTGAATCACCCTCGGTCGCCGCCTTTACCGCGGCAAGCGAAATCATTCTGCCCACGTCGAAACTTACCGACGTATCGGGAAAAACTACCCTGCCCCTCAATGCAAGAAGGGGATAATCCTGAAAATTCGCCATAATTTACTCCTTGGTCAACGTAAAAATAAAGCGCCGTAAATAAATCGGCGCTTTCTGTATCGGTTATGCCGTCTCTTCGTAAATCAGCTTTGGCTCCGCATTGCTGGTCACGCATTCTTTGGTAACGACTACTTCTTTTATATTTTTTTCGGAAGGGAGCTTATACATAACCGAAGTCATAAAGCTCTCTATTATCGTCCGCAACCCTCTTGCGCCTGTCTTTAATCGGATTGCCGTATTCGCAATTTCACGCACCGCGCCGTCCTCGACCGTGAGTTTTACCCCGTCCATCGCAATGAGTTTCTGATACTGTTTTATAATAGCGTTTTTGGGCTGGGTCAGAATATTGACGAGGGCGTCCTCGTTAAGAGGGTGCAGACTTACGACGATGGGAACGCGTCCGACAAATTCGGGAATGAGCCCGAAAGAAGTCAGATCCTGAGGCTTTACGTCCGACAGCATATCGTAAGTATCGCCGTCGCCGTTTTTGACCGAACCGCCGAAGCCGAGAGTCGTATTGTCCTTGCGCTTCTGAACTATCTTGTCAAGTCCGACAAAAGCGCCTCCGCAGATAAATAAAATATTGGTCGTGTCTATTCTCAGACATTCCTGCTGGGGGTGCTTTCTTCCGCCCTGAGGGGGAACGTTGGCAACGGTGCTTTCGATTATTTTCAAAAGCGCCTGCTGAACGCCCTCGCCCGAAACGTCGCGCGTTATCGACACGTTTTCGCTCTTCCTTGCAATCTTGTCGATTTCGTCGATATAAATTATGCCGTGTTCGGCTCTGTCTATATCGTAGTCGGCGTTCTGTATAAGCTTTAAAAGAATATTCTCCACGTCCTCGCCGACGTAGCCCGCTTCGGTCAGAGTGGTGGCGTCGGAAGACGCGAACGGCACGTTTAAAATTTTTGCAAGCGTTCTCGCAAGCAAAGTTTTTCCGCAACCCGTAGGACCTAATAAAAGTATGTTGCTCTTCTCTATTTCGACGTCGTCGTCCTCTGCGGTTTCGAGAGTATTGTTTATACGTTTATAGTGGTTATAAACCGCAACGGATAAAACTTTCTTCGCCTCGTCCTGTCCGACGATATACCTGTCGAGTTCCGCCTTTATCTCGTCGGGCTTTTTCAAAGGCACAGCCTCGTCCGACTTGGGATTGCAGAGTTCGTCTATCATATCGTTGCATATAATCACGCACTCGTCGCATATGCACGCTCCGTCCTGTCCGTTTATGAGACGGGCGACTTTATCTTCCGATTTACCGCAAAATGAACAAAATCTTTTTTCTTTCAAGAAAACCTCACAAAAAATTTCGGCTATTCTGCGCAATTCGCTATGCTGCACGAGCAATAGCGACGCTTTGCGCACCTTATATGTAAAATGTTTCAGATTATAAGGCGCAAAGGCGCAGTTATGCGCAAATTGTGTGCGCTGGCGCAGGGAAGCCCTGCTTACGCCGTAATATATTCTAAAACACCTGCCGCTTGCAACTACTCACTTCTATCTTTTACTGAATACTTTGTCGATAAGTCCGTATTCCATCGCCTCGTCGGCGGACAGATAATTGTCTCTGTCGGTGTCGTGTTCTATCTGAGCGAGCGGTTTGCCCGAATTTTTGGCAAGTATTTCGTTGAGTTTGCGTTTGGTTTTTAAAATGTGTTCCGCCGCAATCTTTATATCGCTTGCCTGACCCTGCGCTCCGCCCAGAGGCTGATGTATCATAATTTCGCTGTTGGCAAGCGCAAAGCGTTTGCCCTTCTGTCCGCTGGAAAGAAGGAACGCACCCATGGACGCAGCCATACCTATACATATCGTCGAAACGTCGCACTTGATGTAATTCATCGTATCGTAAATCGCAAGTCCTGCGGAAACGGATCCGCCGGGGCTGTTAATATACAGCGATATATCTTTCTGCGGATCTTTTGCTTCCAGATATATAAGCTGAGCTACGACCGTGTTTGCGACCGCGTCGTCTATCTCTCCGCTTAAAAATATGATTCTGTCCTCTAAAAGACGGCTGTAAATATCGTACGAACGCTCGCCTCTCGAAGTCTGTTCGACTATATAGGGGACTAATGCTCCTCTCTCCTTACGCATTTATTACTCCTTATTTTCTTTTTTTGCCGACGGCTTTTTTGCCGTGGTTTTCTTTTCGGCTCCGTCTTTTGCGTCAGCCGTTTTTTTCGCCGCGGCGGGTTTCTTAGCCACAGTTTTCTTTTCGGTTTCGCTCTTTGCAGCCGTCTTCTTTACGGCAGGCTCTGCGCCCTCGGCGTAAAGCTCGTTGTTTGCTTTGAGGAAATCGAACATTTTGGTTATGACGATATCGCTTGCGATATATTCGAACTGACGGGGCTTCATATCCTTTTTGTATTCTTCCGCAGTCTTATCGACAGACTTTGCCTGCTCGGCAATCTTTGCTTCGATTTCGCTCTCTTCCGCGGTAAAGCCCTTTTCGCTTACTATCTTGTCGATGACGAGCTGGTTCAAAACTCTCGGCTCTGCCTGAGATTTAAACTGCGAACGGAACTGATCCAGAGTCATCTGCATATACGAAAGATAGTCATCAAGCTTTAAGCCCTGATACATAAGACGCATTTCGAAGTCGCGTACGAGCTTGTCGATTTCGCTCTCTATCATAGCGTCGGGAATAACGCATTTTGCGCCCTTTGCGATAGTTTCGAGTATGCTGTTTTCGGTTTCGTCCCTGCCGCGGTCAGCCATATTCCTTTCAAGGCGTTCCCTGACTTTTTTCTTATAGTCCGCGACCGTCTCGGCGCCTGCGTGGGCTTTGACGAATTCGTCGGTGAGTTCGGGGTAGACCTTTTCGGTTATCTTGTTCACCTTAATTGCGAAAACGGCGTCCTTGCCCTTTAAATTATCCGCCTGATAATCGTCGGGGAAACGGACCGTTATATCTCTGTTTTCGCCCTTTTTCATTCCGACGACCTGCTCTTCGAAGCCCTTTATGAACGCTCCGCTTCCCAAAACGAGGTCATACTCTTCAGCGGTACCGCCGGGGAATTTTTCTCCGTCTACGCTTCCCGAGAAGTCGAGATTGACCTTATCGCCGAGAGTGCAGGCTCTGTCGACTTCCTGATCCTTTGCCTCGCTTGCAAGAATTTTTTTCGATTCTTCTTCGACGTCGGCATCGGTAACATTATATTCATATTTTCTGATTTTTAAACCTGTGTAAGCATCGATAGTTACTTCGGGTTTTACGGGAACGACGGCTTTGATAACCACGCCCTCGCCCGCCTTCATATCTTCGAGGTCGAGCTCGGGTTCGCCGACAGCGGTGAAATTGTCCTTTTCATTTCTTAAAATTTCGGGATAGTGGTTGTTATAAAGAAGATTTAACGCCTCTTCGAAAAACACGCCTTTTCCGTAATAGTTTTCCAAAACGGGCTTGGGAACTTTGCCCTTTCTGAAACCGGGAACGGAATATTTGCCCCTTACCTTTATATAAGACGCATTGATGGCGTCCTGCCACTCCTGTTCGGTAAAAGCTATCGAAAGCTTTATTGTACTCTTTTCGCCGACGGCTTGTGTGTATTTCATAACGATCTCCTAAAAAATGTATTATATATTTTCGTACGGATAATATTTTAACATAAGTAATAAAAATTGCAAAGCGTTTTACATTTACTTTTTGTAAAATTTGAACTATAATATAATTCGGTAAACCGCAAATTGCGGAACTTTAAAATAAAAAGAGGGTTGGATTGTGCCGCAGGACGCATTTACTTTAAGATATATAGCAAAAGAGCTGAAACAACGGCTTACGGGCGGAAAAATTTCGAAAATAGTTCAGCCCGACAGAGATAACCTGATATTTATTATATACACCGCAAACGGCAACGTTAAACTCGAAGCCTGCCTTTCGGCTCAGGCTTCGAGACTGTCGCTCACCGACGGAGAAACCACCGCTCCGCTCACCGCGCCGAATTTCTGTATGCTTTTGAGAAAGCATTTGCAGAACGCGGAAATACTCGATATAGAACAGCCTGACTTCGAGAGGATAATCTACTTCGACTTAAAGTGCGTATCCGATTTTTCCGAAAGCGTTATGCGCCTGTATTTTGAAATTATGGGCAAGTATTCGAACGCTGTGCTTACGGAAAACGGCGTCATCACGGGCGCGCTGAAAACCACGTCTATCGGCGAAAACACCAAGCGCGTACTCTTCGGCGGAGTCAAATATACCCTTCCCGAACCGCAGGACAAGTTTCCGCCCGAAGATACGGCGGCTGTCGCCGAAGCATTAAAACGTTACGAAGGGGACAAAGCCGGATTCATAAGCGGAAAAGTCAAAGGAATATCTTACGCCACCGCGGACGAAATTTCAAATTCCCATAACGGCAATCCTTCGGCGGAGGATATAAAAAATTACGTATTCGGAACCGTGCCCGCGCCCTGCGTCACCTTTGCGAACGGCGAGCCGAACGACTTTAAAGTGGTTTCCGTTTCGAAGGACAAAAAGGAATTTGACAGCGTGCTCGGCGCGCAGAGCTATTACTATTCTTATATTACCCGTAAAAAGAAATTCGGCGAAAAGAAAAACAGACTTCTCTCCGCGCTCGATTCGGGGATAAAAAAGATAGATAAAAAGCTTGCGAATATGCGCGACAAGCTGGAAGAGTGTAAAGATACGGAAATCATCAGACTAAAAGGCGAACTGATTACCGCGAATATTTACTCCCTTTCAAAGGGAATGACGGGCTTCGAAGCGGTCAACTATTACGACGAGGACTGCAAAAAAATCACCGTCGCACTCGATAAAACGCTGACCCCGTCGCAGAACGCACAGCGCTATTTCAAAAAATACGCAAAGCTTAAACGCACGAAACAGAACGTTGACGTTCAGCTTGCCGCCGCAATCGAACAGAAAGATTACCTTAACGGCATACGCACGCACGTCTGCACAGCCGAAGAGATTATGGATCTTGAAGAAACCGAACGGGAGCTTGCAGAAAACGGGCTCGTAAAAAAGACCGACAACAGGAAAAAGAATCCTGTTTTAACGCCTTACAGGGAGTACGGCTTTGAAGGTTTTAAAATTCTGGCAGGCAGAAACAATTTACAGAACGAAAGACTTACAAAGAGTCTTTCTCCTAACGATCTCTGGCTTCACACACAGAAATACCACTCTTCCCACGTCGCCGTCATTACGGAAGGCAGAGCCGTTCCCGACAGCGTTATAAAGACCGCTTCGGAAATCTGCGCATACTATTCCGAAGGCAGGAACGGCGGAAAAGTTCCCGTGGACTACACGCTTAAAAAATTCGTTAAAAAACCGCCCGCCTCGAATACGGGTTTCGTAATATATACAGACTATAAAACCGCGCTGGCAACCCCGTGCGCACATACTGAAATTTCGGAGGAAAACAATGGAAAACGAAAATAAAAACGGCAACGGACAATACGTTTACGCCTATATCGCAATAGGGCTGATAATCGTAGGCGCAATCGCTCTCGGCGTATCGTTTACGGTACTCGGCGTGTATGCGCTGATAGCTTCTATGCTGTTTGAAATAGCGGCGATGACGTTCGTCAACCTGCAAAAGCGCAGGCAAGATTTAAAGTGGCTTATCTATCTGAAAATTGCCGCTTATGTACTCTTCGGCGCGGCTCTTCTGATTTTCGTCGGAGGAACGGTGTGGTCTGCCGAATAGCACGAAAATTAATTTTAAAGACGCTGAATAAGTGAAAGGGTCGGGTAAAATACCCGACCCTTTCACTTGTTACCGCTATTTGATTTTCCGTTCGGCAAACGATTAGAGGTTTGCCGTCACCGTAATTTCCTGAATTTGCGCTTATTTAATAAGTAAGCAGCGCGCTCTTCTCCGGCTTTTAAAGCTTTTTTATACCAGTCTGCGGCTTTGCTTAAATCTTTTTTTAATCCGCATTTACCTTTCTCGTACATATACGCAATGCAGACCATACAGTCGGTGTCGCCGATTTCAGCGCCCATTTCGTACCACTCGACCGCCTTTGCGCCGTTCTTTTTTACGCCGTCGCCGTGACGGTAGCAACAGCCCATATTGTACGCCGCCATTGCGTTTCCGTTCTGCGCCGATTTAAGATACCAGCTCACGGCGGTATCGGCGTCCGGAGGCGTACCGATGCCTTTAAAGTAGCAATAACCGACGTCGCTCATTGCCTGCGCATTTCCCTGCTCCGCCGATTTTAAAAGCCAATCCAAACACTTCCCGCCGTCTTTATAGATTCCGTTGCCGAGCATATAGCTCCAACCGACGTGCAGCTGAGCCCTGTCATCGCCCTGCTCGGCGGATTGCATATGCCAATAGAACGCCTTTTCTGCGTCGGCGATAACTCCTTCGCCCGTTTCGTAACACATTGCAAGATTGTACTGTGCGCGTTTATCGCCCTGTTTTGCGGCGCGCCGAAACCACCGAGCGGCTTCGTACAAATCTTTTTTTACTTCTTTCCCGACTTTAAAACACCAGCCGTATGAGTTCTGCGCAGGCGGATAGCCGAGCGAAGCGGACTGTCTGTAAAGATTTACCGCTTCCGTCAGGTCAGGCGCCGCGCCGACGCCGTTTTCGTACATCGATCCGAGCGCGTACTGCGCAGGAGCGTACGGCTCGGAGTCCTGCTTTTCACTGCAATCGGAAGCGCGTTTATAATATTCCGCCGCTCTGTCCGTATCCTTTTCTACGTATTCGCCGTTTTCATACAGCTGACCCAACTTAAAAATCGCCGCAGGCAGCTGCTTTTCAGCCGCTTCTTCAATTAACTTAAACCCTTTTTTTCTGTCACACTGCGAAGACTTTCCGTAAAAATAATATTCGCCCAAGCGATATAAAGCCTGAACAAGCCCCTGACGCGCTGCCTGCGCGTACCAATAAACGGCCTTTGCTTCCGATACGGGAAGGTATTTGTGACTGCTGTAAATCCTGCCTAAGCGGTATTGCGCATCCGCAAAATCGTTTTCCGCGGACTTCTGATACCAACCGAACGCCTCGGTCATATTTTTGTCGGCGCCGTCGCCGTACTCGTAACATTGCGCAAGAAAGTACTGCGCCGCAGGATTGCCCTGCGACGCCGATTTATTCAGCATCCCGAACGACGCGCACTCGTCGCGCTCAATTCCGCGTCCGGCGCGGAGACACGCCGCAAGGCACAGCTGCGCGTAACCGTCGTTCAGCTCTGCCGAAGTCCGCCAAAGCTTTACGGCGGTTTCATAATTGCCTTTTTCGTATTCGTCCGCCGCCTCAAAACAAAGGCGTTCGCCCTCCGAAGACGGCGCGCCTCCGAGTCTGAGCGCGCGTAAAATATCATCGCTTATCTTAAACTCTAAATACTCGGACATACTACTTTTTTAAATGTTTTTTCGCTTCTTTGTTGCCCTGTTTTGCAGAACGCGCATACCATTCGCGCGCCTCTTCCAAATCGGCTTCCACGCCGATTCCGTCTTCGTAACATACGCCGACGGCGTATTGAGCGTCTGCGTCCCCCTGCGACGCAGACCGCATAAACCAATAAAATCCGATTTCGGGATCCTCGTCCACACCGATGCCGTTCATAAAGAAACTGCCTATTTTGTACTGAGCGTCCGCGTCGCCGTTCTGCGCGGACTGCATAAACCAGAAAGCCGCGGCGCTGTCGTCACGCTCCACATACTGCCCTTTATGTAAATGCTGGGCAAGATTGTACTGCGCCTCGGCAACTCCGCCGCGCGCCGCGTGTTCGTAATATTTTATGGCAAGAGCCATATTCACTTTGACGCCCTTACCGAACGCATACACGTTGCCGAGATTGTGGCTTGCCATATAATTGCCTGCCGCCGCGCCGCGCTCGTACATCTCTATTGCCTTGGGCATATTTTTCTTTACGCCCCTGCCTTCCTCGTACATACAGCCGAGATTGCAGTAAGCCTGCCCGTAATTGTTCTCCGCCGAAATGCAGTACCACTTTAACGCCTCGTCAAGGTCGCGTTTTACGCCCTCGCCGTACTCGTAACAATAGCCGACGTAACACTGCGCTTTGGCGTGATTTCTTTTCGCCGCTTCTTTATAATATTTGAACGCCGTAATGGAATTCCGTTCGACGCCTTCGCCGTCGTCATAACATTCGCCCAAACGGAAAAGCGCGTCCGCCGAACCTTGTTCCGCCGCAAGCGCATAATATTTTACAGCCGATTTATAATCGCGGGGGACGCCGCGTCCGTCGTAATACGCCCTGCCCAGACTCAGCTGTCCCGTCGCGTCTTTCAATTGCGCGGATTTTTTATACCATTCAAACGAAAGGCTCATCGATTTGGCGTATTTTTTACGTTTCGTTTCGCTGTCCTCGCCGTCTTCGTAACCGCCGTCCTCGCCGTCTTCACCGTCCTCGTAACCGCCGCAATCGTCGGAACCGTCAATTTCAACGTCTATTTCTCCCCGTTCATACATCTGACCGAGATTATTCATAGCCTGCGTACAGTTTTGCGCAGCGGACTTTTCAAACCATTCGACTGATTTTTTCAAATCCTTGTCAACACCCGTTCCGCTGCGGAAGCAAAGACCTGCGAAGCACTGCGCTTCCGCGTGGCCTTTTTCCGCCGATTTGATAAAGTAGCCGCTTGCAATACGGGCGCGTTCTTCCTCATCCCCGATTTCTACGCCGAGGTTATAATTATAACAGATTCCGAGCATATACAACGCTTCGGCACAGTCGGCGTCCTCTAAACTCTTCCATAATTCAACCGCTTCCGGAAACTTTTTTTCGTTATACAAAGCAGTTGCTTTTTTTAAAGTTTCGCCCGCGTCGATGGATTTTTTCATAAATTTCTCCTTACCGTATCTGATTGTTTTTTAAAAAACTTGCGGATTTAATAATTTATACGTCGATATTATAGCACGCTATGCGCCGATTTTCAATAATTTTTACGCAATTTTAAATATCCGAAGATATAATATCAATTCGCGCTTACATCCGGTTTCAAAAAACAGTCAATCAAAAGTTTTAAAGCTTAACGCTTTTGTCAATATAAAAAGTTATGGACAGAATATGCGGTGCGGTTTTAAACAGAATACACTCACTCAGCCCTGCCGGCAGGTATCTCGTCATCGATGAGGACGAGCTTCTGGAAGCTTTTCCCGACGAGGCTGAAAAGACTTTCGACGAGCTTAAAAGGGTTTTGACTACCCTTTGCAAGGGCGGATTTATCGACGTTAAATATTCGAGGGGCGAGCTGTACTGCATTGCGCCCTTGAAGACGTATACCGAGGAGCCGCCTGCGCCCGAATCCGTCGAAGCGGAACCGATTTTAACGGAAGAGCCGAAACGCTTCAAGATAGACGCCGTGCTCGTTTCGTCGTTCTTCGGGAGTATTCTCGGAAGTATGCTTATAACGCTCATCTTCGCGTTCGTGTGATATGCTGTCGAGAAGCGAGAACGAAATTATGCGCGCCGTGTACGATCTGTGCGACGGCACGGACGGCTGTCTTGTATCCCCCGTAGACATACTCTGTCTTCTGCCGCCGAAGAGAAAATACGATATACCGAAAATAGATTCCGTCCTGCACGATCTTTCGTACGACGGATATTTCGACATTATCACAAGCGAGCGCAAGGGCGAAAAAATGTACGTCATCAATTTGAAAGAGTCGGGTATGTCGTACAAGCGTATGATACGCCAAAGGCAGCGCGATATCGCGTTCAGAATAGCGCTCGCCTTCGTCGGAGCGCTGGCAACGTTTCTCTTCGGACTTATCATAAGAGGATTATTCGGTTAGGCATTGCGCATAGTCTTATAAAAACAGTTGCTTTTTGAATTGCGATTTGTTACAATATATTTTACTAACTTATCAAAAAATATAGGTAAAGCTATGAAACGTAAGAAGTTGTTTATATCGCTGACCGCCGTTTGCGCGGTACTCGTATTTCTGGGAATTTTCGTTCTTATGTGGTACGTCGGCGACAGTTACAAAGATTTCAAAAAATTCAGCAAAGAGTTTGCCATAGAGGGACTCGACGACGGAGCGGTTCCGCAGGGAATGACCGCATACCCCTCCAACTACGTTTACGACGTAGACGAGACGGGCAAGGAGAAAGTCAAGCCGCAGCAGTACTTCCTGGTAAGCTCGTATATGAGCGACGGTTCGGCTTCGCGTATCTACGTTACGGTACAGCTCACCGACGACAAAAATAAGGTTACGGGCTATCGTTACATAGGTTTCGTGACTTTGGAAAACGAGGACGGCACGCCTCACCTGGGGCACGTCGGCGGAATTGCCACAAACGGAGCGTTCCTTTGGGTCGGTCACGATGATAACGTACTCGTCGCCACAGCCTCTTCGAAAGATTACGAAAATATCTTACGCGAAATAATATTGAAAGCACAGATAAATCTGAGCGGTGAAGCAGAAGAAATTCAGTCCGTGAAGTTCACCTCTTCGTTCAAGGCGAACTGCAACGCGTCGTTTATGGTCTACTTCGACGACGCAAGATACACCGACATTACTTACGACAGACTTTACGTCGGAGAGTTTTACAGAAAAGGCAATTACGAAACGGACAAAAGCCACCGCATCGAAACGCCCAACGGCTACAAAAATACTGCTTTTATGTACGAATACAACGTCGATAAGAAAGCAAGCTCGGAAAACCCTTACGGTCTGACGAGAATAGATCAGGACGAAAAGGACAAGACGCTTTCGGACAACGTTCCCAAAATTCAGAAAATTTTCTCTATCCCCGAAAAGATACAGGGCGTTGCATTCTCGGGAAGAAAGGGCAGCAACACGACTTCGAGCGACCCCGAATCGATGGTGGTTCTGTCGCAGAGCTACGGACTTGCAAATTCGCACCTTTTATGCTTCGACTGGAAATTAGCGACGGAAAGCGCAAACAGAGAGCTTTACCGTTCGATCGCAGGCGAGAGCTTCGCCTATAAAGACGTTTACAGAAACAGAAGCAACGGTGATAAAACGCCGTACACAGACAGCGGAGTTTACGTCTATTATCTTGACAAAAACAACGAAAAAATGTTCGTCAACGACTATTCCGTACCCTCTATGTCCGAGGGAATGTGCACAGCCACAAAAACGGGCTCGAACGCGGCGGCGATAACGGACGTCTACGTTCTGTTTGAATCGGGCAGCAAAAAATACAACTTCTTTACGCGCGAAAGCATTAAAGACGTATTCAGATTCGTACCCACTTTCAGATAATAAAAATATGAGCGGAGCGCTTGAAAGCGCTCCGCTCTTTTACTTTAATTCGGTTATTATTTTATAAAGGCACAGCAGGCTTTGTACAGAGAATACACATCCGCCTTGGAAATGAGTTCGTAAGGTGCGTGCATAGACAGCACGGGAACGCCGACGTCCACCGTTTCGATGCCTAAATTCGCAATATACATAGCGACGGTTCCGCCTCCGCCCGCGTCGACCGCGCCGAGTTCGCCCGTCTGCCAGAAAACGTTATTGTCCTCTAAAATGTCGCGGATAAATCCCATATATTCCGCGGAAGCGTCGTTAGAGGAATTTTTTCCGCGCGAGCCGGTGTATTTGGAAATAGCCGCGCCGCACGAAACCTTCGTGGTGTTGCGTTTTTCGAAAACGGATCCGAACGAGGGATCGTAGCCTGCGGTAACGTCCGCGGAAATACACTTCGAATTATACCTTACCTCGATAGGATTTACTCCGAAAGAGTTTGCAAGCGTGTCTATAACGTCGCAGATGACTTTACTCTGCATACCCGTGTTTCCGTTGCTGCCCACTTCCTCTTTGTCGGCAAACACCGAAAGCACGGTATGGGGCGAATCGATATCGAATATAGCCTTCATTTCGGGATACGCGCAAACCTTGTCGTCGTGACCGTACGCGGAAATCAGCGCGCCGTCGAAGCCGACGTCCCTCGCCTTTCCGGCAGGCACGAAGCAAAGCTCCGAGCACTGAAAATCTATTTCGGTAATACCGTATTTCTTATTGAGAAGCTTTAAAACGGCGGTCTTGACGCATTCCTTTTCATCCTCGTCGTCAACGCAGGGAAGTCCGCCTATCACGGCGTTGAGACTTTCGCCGTCGATAGCCTTCGAAAGCGGTTTCGCCGACTGTTCGGCGCCTAAATGAGGCAGAATATCGGTGATGTAGAAGACAGGATCGCTGTCGTCCTCGCCGACGCAGATAGACTTTTTCTCTCCTCCGCGGAGCATAACCACGCCGTGCAGAGCAAGCGGAATTGCCGTCCACTGATACTTTTTGATACCGCCGTAGTAGTGCGTTTTGAGATAGCAGAGCCCCTCTTCCTCGTACATAGGATTGGGTTTCAGATCAAGACGGGGAGAGTCGACGTGGGCAACCATAATTCTTACGCCGTCCTTAGCTATATCCTCCGTGCCGACGCTGATTAAAAACACGTTCTTTTCACGGTTGATGAAATAGCGTTTGTCGCCTGCTTTGAGTTTTTCGGAAAACGAAAACGGCTTGAAGCCGTGCGCTATCGCCTCGCGCTTTGCCTCCTCCGCCGCGTCGCGCTCGGTTTTTGAATTATCCAGAAATTTTTTATAGCCCTCGGCAAAACCGTAAATTTTTTCAAGCTCGTTGCCGTCGGCTTCTTTATATACGTTTTTACGCTTATATTTAAGTTCCATTTCTTTTGCTCCTTGATTTTTCTATACATTATAATCGCGCCGCGCCGTTTTGTCAAATACCGCAGTGCGAATTAAATAATTTAATAAATATTTTTTTACTCATTTTGTTTTTTTACCCTTTAAAATATTTTACTTATTTAATATAATAATGTATAATAAAAAAGTATGAAGAGCGGAAAATTTACGGCTAAAAAAATTGCCGTGCTGGCGATCTTTATAACGCTCAGTTTAATAACGTTTATAATCGAAAACCAGTTCCCCCCTCTCTTCGTCCCCGGCGCGAGAATGGGGCTTGCGAACATTTTTTCGTTCACGGCGCTTATTATGTTCTCTCCCGTCGAAGCGTTCATCGTTGTTGCGGTGCGCACGGGGCTGGGCGCGATATACGCAGGCAACGTATCTGCGCTTTTATACAGCTTTACGGGCGGAGTCGTGTCTATGGCGATTTCTTCCGTCTTAATGTACACGGTATATCCGCGCGTTTCGGTAATGGCTGTTTCCGTGCTCGGCGCAGTGGCGCACAACGTGACGCAGAACATAGTTTTCGTGCTTCTTACCGACACTTCCACGCTGACTCTTATACCATATTTCATTTTAGCGGGTATTCTGTCGGGGGCGATAGTCGGAGCAGTTACGCTTCTTCTGTTTAAGAAAATTCCTATGAGCGTATTTGAAAAAACCATAGGACGGAAATTACGGGAAAGCAAAGCGGAAACGGTTGAAAACACAGAAACGGCGGAAACAAGCGAAAACAAAGAAGATTAAAGTAATAAAAACAGCAGAGAAACGAAGTTTATACACCGTTAAAAAAATAATTTGAAACGACGGAGATACGAAGTATATAAGCCGTTTACAAACGGTGGAGAACCGAGCAGGTCAAGGAGCGCGAGGAAAACTTAAAGGAGTTTACAAAGATGTAAATGACTGAAAGTTGCCGCAGCGCCGACGCCGAAATGCGACGGTTATACAGCGTTTTAATGATAAAAATAATATAAGGAGTAATATAAAAAGTTGAAAGCAGTAAAAGGAAAATACTACTTCGGCGGAATTCACCCTCGCGGTATGAAAGAATTGTCCGCGAACGCCGCTCTGGACGTATTGTCCGTTGACGAAGTTGCGATTTCAACGCATCAGTCGGCAGGAAAACCTGCAATAACCGTCGTCAAGGCGGGACAGAGCGTTAAATGCGGCGAACTTATTGCACAGGCCGACGGCGACATTTCTTCCAACGTTTTCGCAAGCATAAGCGGAACGGTCAAAGAAATTAAAGACGTTGACGGCGAAGAGCATATTTTCATAACTTCGGACAAGTCGGACGCAACTAAGTTTCTTCCCCCTCTTACCGATCCCGACGCCGACGAAATCAGACAGCGCATTAAGGACTGCGGAATCGTAGGTCTGGGCGGAGCAGGTTTCCCCACGGCAGTGAAAGTGAGCACCGACAAACCGGTCGACACACTGATCGTAAACGGAGCCGAGTGCGAACCGTATCTGACGTGCGACTACCGTCTTATGATTGAAAAGACGGAAGAGATCGCAAAGGGCGCAAGATATATCGCCAAAGCTCTGGGCGTAAAGAAGATAATTATCGGCATAGAATCGAACAAGCCCGACGCGGTACGCGCGTTCGAAGCGTTCGAGGACATTCAGCCCGTTATCCTGCGCAAGCAGTATCCCGCAGGCGGAGAAAAGCAGATAATCTACACTACCACGGGCAGACGGCTGGGAATTAAAAAACTTCCTGCCGACGTCGGCGTTATAGTACAGAACGTAGGCACCTGTTTTGCCGTTTACGAAGCAATAGAAAACGGCAAACCGCTCATAGAGAGAGCGCTGACCGTTTCGGGCAAAGCCGTGAAAGAGCCTAAAAACTTATGGGTCAAGGTCGGTACGCCTGTCAGGGATATCGTAGAATACTGCGGAGGCGAGAGCCTTACCCCGAAAAAGGTCGTGACAGGCGGTCCTATGACAGGCAACGCTGTTGCAAGCTACGACGTATACACACGCAAGACGACTTCGGGCGTGCTCCTTCTTTCAGAGAAGGAAGCGGCTGCCGAGCAACCCACCCCCTGCATCAACTGCGGAAAGTGCGCCGACGTATGTCCTATGCACTTAATGCCTATGAATACGGCGTTCTATTCTGCGGCAGGAGACTTCGAATCGGCTGAAAAGTACGGAAACGCGACTTCCTGCATAGAGTGCGGAGCGTGCGAATACGTCTGCCCTGCAAAACGGCCGTTGATACAGGCGATAAGAAAGACGAAAGCCGAGCTCAAAAAGAACGATAATAAGCCCGTTGAAGTTCACGACGTTGCAGGCAAGACCTTAGAAGAAATAGACGGAAAACCCGTTGAAGAAGCGGCGCCCGAAAATCTTAAACCCGAAAAGGAGGAAAACAATGGATAATACGATAGTCGTTTCCACCCCTCCCCACGTCAAATCGAGAAGGACGACTCGCGGAATTATGATAGATGTCTGCATAGCGCTCCTCCCTTCGGTTATCGCGGGCTGTGTGTTCTTCGGCTGGCAGGCGTTAATGATTATTTTAATGTCGGTGTTCGCCTGCGTTGCAACCGAGTTCGTTTACTTCTTTATTCAGAATAAAGGATTTTCAAAGAAATGCGCCGACGCAAAAGCCGTCTGTCTGAGATTTGTAAAGCAGTTTGATTTTACTTCGGTAGTCACGGGACTTCTGCTCGCGCTGATACTTCCCACCACAGACAAGTGGTACGAAGTTTTCTACGAAGTGCTCATCGGCGGAATATTCTCGATAGCCGTCGTCAAGATGTTCTTCGGCGGTACCGGCAAAAACATAGTCAACCCCGCAGCGGCCGGACGCGCGTTTATGTTCATAAGCTTTTCGATAACGACGTACACGGCGGCAAAGATATCCGCACTCGACTTCACGAGCGGAGTATTCTCCGACGCAACTAACCTCTCCTGGCTTTTAAACTCTACGGGCAACCCCGAAACCAAAGCGACGGTGCTCGATCTGTTTTTGGGAACGGGCATTGCAGGCTGTATAGGCGAAACGTGCAAAGCGGCAATACTTGCAGGATACGTTTATCTCGCAGTAAGAGGAGTAATCAAATGGTGGCAGCCCCTTCTCTTTATCGCCGTATTCGGTTTCACCGCCGTATTTATGAGCGGATTTACTTACGTTAAGAGCGGCGGATATATCTTCGATATGGAGCTTTTCCTCCCTCACGTTCTTTCGGGCGGCGTGCTGTTCGGCGCAATATTTATGTTCACCGACTACACTACTTCGCCTAAGGGAATTTACGGACAGATATTCTACTACGTTATCGGCGCAGTATTAGTCGCGGTTCTGAGATATTTTACAAAGCTTGAAGTTACCTCGTTTGTAATTCTTTTAATGAACCTCGTAGTTCCTCTCATCGATAAATATTTCATAAGAAAGCCTTTCGGCTATAAGAAAGCTAAAAAGGAGGGCAAATAAATGACGGTAAAACAATTTTTCAAAAGCAGTACTTTCAAATGTCTTATAACTCTCCTCTGCGTGCTTTTAGTCAGCGGCGTATTCTTAACGATTATGAACTCGCTTCTTAAAGTCACCGACGAAGAGAGATTCGCAAGAGCAATCAACAAAATTTACGGCAAACCGGTCACAACCGAAGCCGTCGCCGTCGGCGAACAAATCAACGAAGATAACTATCATATCGACGAAGCTTATCTCGTCAAGGACGACGGAAACTACCTCGTAAAATCGACCGGTAAAGGCGGTTTCGACAACGGAACGGTAACCTGCTGGGTCGTGGTAGTCGTCAAGGGCGGAGCAGTTTCGGGAATTGAAAAAGTAGTTATCGACTCGAACAAAAATCAGTCTTATATAAGCAAAATCAATTCTGCGTTTTTGGACGGCTTCAAAGCCAACTTCACTCCCGACGTTCCCTTTAACGCAAACGTCGGCTTCGTGAAAACGGGCGCAACGATGTCCGGCAACGCTATCTGCCGTTCGGTAAACGGCGCAGTCGATTTCGTAAACGCGAAGTTCGGCAACATCAAGGAAGATATATTCAAAGACAAGAATTACACCAAGTATATCGACACAGCCAACACCAAGGGCGAATACGACGAAGCTACCGCTACCGTCAAATTCGAAATTACCACCTCAGGCGCCAAATACAAGGGCGATAACAAGGCAGGCGCGTTCACGATAGCAATCGACGTCGACGCCGTAACGGGAAAAATTACGAATTACAACATTCTTATCGACGGTTCGACGGGCGCAAGTTTCACCCAGAAAATGGAAAAGGTAATTAAACCCGACGGCAATTATATCTTCGTGGGAATGGATCTCGAAGCCGTTATCAACTTCCTTAACAACGGTATCGAACTCGAATATCCGGGCGACAATAAAGGCACCCCCATTTCATCGGGTGCGTCGCAATCGGTTCACCAGTGCTTATACGCCGCTGCGTTTGCAACCGAAAACTACAAAATTCTGCTCCCTGCCGTTGAAGAACCCGACGGCGACGGCGAAACGGAAGGAGGTAGCGAAAATGAATAAGTTTAAGAAAATCACATTAGACGGACTTATCTATCAGAACCCTACCTTTATGCTGGTACTCGGCACCTGCCCCACTCTCGGACTCATCTCATCGGCTTTCTCTTCGATGGGTATGGGACTTACGGTTTTAGTCGTGCTGACGCTCAGCAATATCATTATTTCGGCATTAAGAAAAGTTATTCCCAACGAAGTGCGCATACCCTGCTATATAGTGGTCATCGCAACGCTCGTAACGTTCGCAAGAATGTTTTTGGAAAAATTCGTGCCGGATCTGTATGAAAGCTTAGGCGGATTCCTTGCGCTGATAGTCGTGAACTGCATTATTCTGGGCAGAGCGGAAGCGTTTGCAAACAAGCACACCGTAGTTGAAAGCGCGGTTGACGGAATTGCAAACGGTTTAGGCTTCACTGCGGCGCTTACTGTAATGGGCGTTATATGCGAATTCCTCGGCAACGGCTCGCTGTTCGGATATCAGATAATGGAATTCAGAATAAGTATGCTTGCAAAACCCGCAGGCGCGTTCCTCGTATACGGAATCTGCATCGCGCTGTTCGTGTATATCGTGGACGGCTTCGAGAGAGCAAGAAGAGTTAAGGCAAACAAGCTTGCCCGTGAAAATCTGTTGAAGGAGGGTGTGTAAATTATGTCGACTTTTATTGCGATAGTTTTATCCGCCGTACTCACAAACAACTTTATCACGGCGAAAACCTACGGTATCTGTCCGTTTTTGGGCGTTTCGAAAAAGACGTCTTCCGCGACGGGTATGGGCATTGCGGTAACGCTTGTAATGGTGCTTGCAACGCTTGTGACCTATCCCATCTACACTTATGTAATGGTACCGCTGAAAATCGAATTTCTTGAAATAATTTTCTTCATCTTCATTATAGCTTCGCTCGTACAGATGCTTGAAAAAATTATTCAGAAGCTTTCCCCTCCGCTTTACGGCGCAATGGGTATCTACCTCCCCCTGATTACTACGAACTGCGCCGTCCTCGGCGTGACCGAGCTTGTTATCGGCGATATGTCGGCGGTTTTAGGCACGGCTTCGATGAATATCGGCTGGGCGGTTCTGTACGCGCTGGGCGCAGGTCTCGGCTTCACGCTCGTTATGATAATAATGAGCGGTCTGCGCGAAAGAATCAACTGTTACAAAACCCCGAAGGCAATCGCCGGCTTTCCCATCGCAATGGTTACGGCTTGCTTCATATGTATGGCGTTCTACGTGTTCAGCCTGATAACGTTATAAGGAGGAAAGAGATATGAATTTACTTGCTGTCACTTCCGAAACCTGGATAACGGTTGGAATCGTTGCAGGCATATTCGCAGGTTCCGCGCTCCTGATCGGAATACTCATCCTCGTTGTCGGAAAAGTTTTCAAAGTCAACGTCGACGAAAAAATAACCAGGATTTTAGACAATCTTGCAGGAGCAAACTGCGGCGGCTGCGGCTGTTCGGGTTGCAGCGGATTCGCACAGAAGCTTGCCGAAGGCGGAGCGGTGCTTTCCGACTGTCACGTCACCTCTCCCGAAAAGAAAGCGGAAATCGCAAAGCTTCTGGGAATAGAACTCAAAGACGAAGAACCTACCGTGGCTATCGTGCACTGCAACGGCGGTGCGGAACACTGCGCGGATAAGTTCGAATACGTCGGCAATCCAACCTGCGCGGCCTGCAATGCGCTTCTGAACGGCAACAAAGCCTGCTCTTACGCCTGCCTCGGCTGCGGCGACTGCAAAGCCGTCTGCCCCGAAAACGCAATCAGCGTCGAAGGCAGACTTGCAAAAATCGACCCCGACAGGTGCGTATCCTGCGGCGCGTGCATAACCGCCTGCCCCAAAGGCATTATAGGCAGGATCCCCGTATCCGCTCCCGTATATATCGCCTGCTCGTCGCAGTGCAAGGGCAAAGAAGTTATGAACGCCTGCTCCGTCGGCTGTATCGCCTGCGGTATCTGCGTTAAGTCCTGCCCCCACGGCGCAATCACTATGAAAGGCAACCTGCCCGAAATCGATTATTCGAAATGTACCGGCTGTCTTACCTGCGTAAATAAGTGTCCGAGGAAAACGATTGTCAGCCGTAAAATAGTTGCGGAAGAAACACCTGCGGAAGCAGTCAACGAATAAAGTCAATATAAAAATCCCAAGGCGTAAACGCCTTGGGATTTTTAATTTTATATTAACCGAACGGTATTACGGGATTATCCAAATCACGGAACAGCGGTTCTATTTTTACGCCGTGCGGACTGCACGAAATAAAATCGGAATTATCAGACATCGGCGCAAAATACATACAGTGCTTACCCCTGCAATTCGATTCGCTCATCTTTACCGTCTTTTTTGCGGTATCGATATACACCTCGTTAAAATTATCTCCGTCGCGGACGGTTACCGTTAAGCTCACGCCCTCTTCCTTTACCTCCACTTTATCGGACAGCTTGCGGTATTCCTTTCCGAATTCATATTCGAAAACCGTTTCCGACTTTAAAAGTATTTTAACGCCCGTAAGCTTGCTTTTGTCCTGCGTGGTAAACATAACTATAAAAAGTACGGCGACGGAAATTATTATCACGCCGTAAATTATAAGGTCGAATATGCGGAACCATCTGTCCTTTTTTGTCTGTTCAATCTTTTTAAGCGACATATTAACCTGACTCTTAACCGACGTATCAACTACGCTTGCCTTTATCCTTCTTTATAGCAAATCAAACTGAAATAATCATTGCTTCCTTGCCGTATTTACTGCGTATTGATTAATTTTCGTAAGTAAACACTACCTTTTTGTCGGTCAGTTTTTCTTCGATGAACTTAATAGCAGTCTCTTTGCTCATACACATAATCGCGGTAGTAAGCGCGTCGTTTTCGCCTGCGTTTCCGCCCAGCACCGTCGCAGACATTATTCCGTTCTGCACGGGTTTGCCCGTAAACGGGTCGATTATGTGGCAGTAGCGTTTGCCGTTGATTTCAAAGTACTGCTCGTTATCGCCGCTGGTCGAAAGCGTGACGTTGCGGGCAGGGATATTTATGTAACCTTCGTGCTTGAACGAGCGCGGATCTACGAGCGAAATAGTATAGTCTCCGCTCTGCGGATGACTTTTCAAAAGCATACTGCTTGCGCCGAAATTGAAATACCCGTAATTATAGCCGTATTCGTCGTAAAGCCTGTCTATCTTGTCCACCGCGTAACCCTTGCCTATTCCGCCCAAATCGAGCTTTAAAGTCAGCGTTTTATCGTCGACGACGACGGAATAATCGGGCTTTTTGACAAAATACTTTCCGTCCTCCTCTCTGAGCGTGATTTCATTGAAATGGCTTGCTATTTCGGTATACACAGACAAAGTTTCATCGTCGGGCATTTGCTCCGCGCTTTCGGGGAAATCGTAACTGCCGTTGAAGCCGTACTTCTGTATATTGTAATACAGCGCCGGATTGTAATAGCCGCCCGTCAGCTCGTGTACCGAAAGCGCAAGACTGAGAACTTCATAAGTAATTGCGCTTATTTTATACTCCGCACCGGCTACGTATTCGTTGAATTTCCAGATATCCGAATTTTTGAACCCCGACGACAGCGCGGACTGAACGTCTTTTAAAACGTCGTTGACTTTTGCGGAAAACTCGTTGAATTTTGCTTCCGCGCCTTCGGCGGTAAAGTCGTCGGCGACGATAAGCTCGGCGTCGGCAAACATATAGTTGTAGTACATCCTTTTATGCGAATAATTTTCGGGCGGAGTAAACGGCTGATTGTCAATATCGCCTGTATAGCCCGAAATCTTTCCGCCCTGCGTGTACTGCTCCGCAATTACGCTGTACTGCCCGTCGGGCATATTCGTAAAGAGTGTATAATTCTTTTGCTTTTCGCTTCCTCCGCAGCCTGCCGAAAACACCACTGCGGCAAAGGCAAACGGAAATAACAGTTTAGTAAATTTTTTCACAAACATATTATATAAAAATAAATTAAATTAGGCAAGCAAAAAACCGCTCAGGTTTACTAAGCGGTTTTACTATTATTTGAATTTAATTATTTGCTGAGAGCGTCCTGTACTGCAAGAAGAAGTCTGCCGCTTCCCTGCGTGGAGTTTGATATTATAAGTCCGCTTGCTGCAAAATCCGTATTATCGTCCTTGCCGTAAGGCTCTCCGTTTTCGTCATAATAAACCTTTATATCCATTACATCTGAAACGGACATTCCCTCATACTGCTGTAAAAGCCAATTTTCTTTATTGAGCCAATTCAGCTTATCGTCCTCCGTCCAGTTGCCGGTAGGAGCGCTGACCGAATGCCAATCCTTGTTAAAAGTCGTGACTTCTTCATCGGTACGCAGCCAACCGCCGTGCTCGTCGCGCTGGGGACCGCCCTGCGTCCAGTCGATTACGACCTTTTTATACGTTACGGAGAAAGCTTCGCCGTTGCCGTAAGTATGGGTCACGTCCTCAACCTTTTCGATAATATTGTTTTTAACGGTTACCTTGACAATCATACCGTAAGCTGCGTTATATTCGTTTGCGTAAGCGTAGTGACCTATATATTCGCCGTCCGTGCCGCCGCAGCCTGCCGCGAACGCAACACCCGTACCGACAGCCGCCGTTGCCGCTAAAATTGCTATGCCTTTAAAGATTTTTTTCATTAAAATACCTCTAAATATTTATTACTATAATATTTTAACACTTATAAAAATTACTGTCAAACGTTTTTAACGGATATCGGTAATATTTTACTTATAATTTTAGTTTCAGACCCGGCGGAAACGACGGAATTTTCTCAATCTTCCTCTATTCCGTTCGCAGTGCGACGACGGGGTCTTTTTTAGCCGCGCTTGCCGCAGGGATAAGCCCCGATATAAGCGTGAGCACCACGCTTATGCCTATCATTATAAACGCCTGCCATACCGGCAAAGCCGCAATCGTATAAACGCCTGCAATCGAACCGACGATTATATTTACTATAAGCGATAATAGATACGTCACCACTATTCCGACGACGCCGGCGGCAAGCCCTATTATAAAGGTTTCGGCGTTGAAAAGGCGTTTTATGTCCTTTTTCCTTGCTCCGACGGATCGCAGTATGCCTATCTCTTTTATACGCTCCACAACCGAAACGTAAGTTATAATTCCGACCATTACGGTAGATACTACCAGTGACAGCGCCGTGAACGCTATCAGCGCGATGGTTATCATATCTATCATAGTGTCGACCATAAAGATTATAAGTCCTACCGTGTCCGTATACTTTATTACTTTAGACTCGTCAAGACCCGTAATAGTCTTCTCCGTTCCGTCAGCCGCGGTGTAGCTGAGAATTCCGCTTTCGCTCTCGCAGGCGTCATTCCATTTATCGAGCCAGTCGGTGATTTTATCCTTTGTTTTGAAGTCGACCGGATACATTTCAAACGTCATAGGAACGTCCGTTCCGCCGACGCGGTTGAGCGACACCGAATAGGGATTGTAGCCCGTCATTCCGCCCATCATCATATTCATCATATCCGTACCCTTTGCAAGGGGGATAGTTATCGTTGCGTCGGTAAGATCTTTCCTGTCCTCTTCGGAAGGATATGTATAATCGTAAGTAAAGGGAACTGTGGGAATCTCTTTCCCCGTGGTTCTGATAAGCTTTGCTATCGCGCTGTTTTCGCTCGATTCCAAAAGGTGCTGTGTCAGAGCGTTGGTATAGTACATACCCGATTGCAGACAGCCGTACGAGATGTTGCTCTTCTTTTGAAGTATAACTTTTACTTTCATATCCACGGCGCCGTCTTTTTTAAAGTCTTTGCTGTCGCCGTTGTATTTGAAAGGCATTCCCCTGAGCTCTACGGGCGTAGGCGACTGGGGATAGACCACGTTGAAAACTTCGTTTTTTGCGTCGGTGTAAACGGTGTCGTTGGGGTACCAGGTGAATTTATGTTCGTCGCCGAAGAAGAAAGAGAAATCAGTTCCCTCTTTTCCGTCCTCGTATTCGCCCTTGTCGGAATTCCACTTGCCGTTGAATTTGTCAAGCATTTCCTGATCGTAGTCGGCGCCCGTCGCCTTATACGCAAGGTTTAAAAATTCATCCTGCGTCATATAACCGTACTGTCCGAAGTTCAGATCGGAAAAGGCGTTCTTGTTCAGCACTATGATAAGGCTGTCTTTGTTTTCGAAAATTTCTTTCAGCTCCGCTTCCGATAAATCTTTGACTTTTCCGTTTTCGGTCGCAAGGATATCGTACTGCGAAAGCACGTAGTTATAGTTATTAGGAATTTCGGCAAACGCGGAAATGGTGCTTATCATACTCGCGTAGTCCTTGTATTTTTCCTGTTTTTCGAGAATCGAGGTATAGACAGAGCGGATAGCCGTGACGGAAAGGTTGTCGGTGACTATCTTATGTTCCTTGGTTTCCTCGTTCACAAACTCGGCTACGGGGTGAGTGAAGTCGGTGAATATGTAATTCGACATATCGAAGCCGTAATCGTAAACAAGCGCGTTGTAGTACGAGGACGGCATATCGTCTATATAATTTTTATAATCTTCAGTTATAATATTCGTTGCTATCGCGTTGTCGTAGCTCATAAGCGTTTCGAGCATAGAATCGACGTAAACTTTGTCTTTAAGCCTCGGTATTTCTATCTTCTGGTTTTCCGACGCGTTCATCAGAAGTTCCATATCGATAGAAGTCACCGAAACTTCCAGAGGATAGCCCGACAGCATATCGTTTTCCATATCCGCGATATAACCGCGCACGCCTGCCGAAATGGCAAGTACCATAGAGACGCCGATAATTCCGATACTGCCCGCAAACGCGACCATAGTCGTACGCTTGACTTTGGACAGGAGATTTTTAAGCGAGAGCATAAACGCCATACCGACGGACATAGAAGATTTTTTCTTTCTGCCCTTATTAGTCTTAGGCTGATCCTCCTGCGCCGTCTTCGCCGTCTCGGCGATTTCGTCCTCCTCGGAATAAGGCATAGTGTCGCCGACGACTTCGCCGTCCAGAAGGCGGATTATGCGCGTGGAATACTGCTCGGCAAGTTCGGGATTGTGCGTGACCATTATGACGAGCCTGTCTTTGGAAATCTCTTTCAAAAGCTCCATTATCTGAACGCTCGTGACCGAATCGAGCGCGCCCGTCGGTTCGTCCGCGAGCACTATTTCGGGGTCGTTTATAAGCGCGCGGGCTATCGCCACCCTCTGCGCCTGACCGCCCGAAAGCTGGTTCGGCTTATTGTGTATTCTGTCTTTCAGCCCGACTTTTTCAAGCGCTTCTTCGGCGCGTCTGCGCCTCTCTTCCTTGCTCACGCCCGATATGGTGAGGGCGAGCTCCACGTTCTGAAGCACCGTCTGATGAGGAATCAAATGATAGCTCTGAAAAATAAAGCCTATCGAATGGTTTCTGTATGTATCCCAGTCCTTGTCGCCGAACTGTTTTGTGCTGACGCCGTTGATAATAAGATCGCCCGAAGTGTACTTATCAAGTCCTCCGACTATATTCAGAAGCGTAGTTTTTCCGCAGCCCGACGCGCCTAAAATAGACACGAACTCGTTCTTGCGGAAGCTTAAAGATATACCCTTCAAAGCGTTGACGAAGCCGCCTGCCACGGGATAATCTTTCTTGATTCCGGAAAGTCTTAACATTGTTGTTTCCTCATAATTTTTAATACTTAATATTTTATGTTTATTATCCGTAAAAGTCGAATAATGCCGTATTTCCGGCATTATTTTTCACTCGGATTTTATTTTAAATTCTGCCGTTTTTCATTCTTCCGACCGAGCGCGCTCCGCCTAAAATTTTCATTATCGAACACAGGTCGGGAGAGTTGGGTTTGCCCGTCACTGCAATTCTCAGAATTTCGGCTATATCGGAAACGCTTCCGCCGAACTTTTCGGGCTCTGCCTTATACACGCTCATCTCGCTTGCAAAGCCGACATCTTCGGCGACTTGCTTGACTTTACCGAACCATACCGAATTGTCGTCGGCTTCGTCGTAAAGCTTTGAAAAACCGTCAAGCACGGCGTTTACGATATCTTTACCGAAGCGGTAATTATACTCAGGCGCGAAAGTGTCGTCGAAGAAATAGTCGATAAGTCTTACGCCCTGCTCCGCCCTCTCGATATCCTTTCTGCGTTTTTTACCGCCGACGCCTAAAATGAGATTGAGTATTTTTACGATATAATCTCTGTCTTTGAAATGTTCCCTGTCGCTGTCTGTGCCGAACTCGGTAACCCAGCCGTTTAAAAATTCAAAGCACTCCTCCGCCGAAAGACGGGAAATTTCGTTTTTGGAAACGTCGTTGAGTTTATCGAGGTCGAACAGCGCTCCGCTCTTATTCATCTTCTCTATTCTGAACCTGAACGAGCGGTAATCGGCGTCGGGATTTTTAAGGCACCATTCCTCGAAATCGGAGTTTAAAAGCGTCATTAAATACTTGACGACCGCTAAGGGGAAATAGCCCGCTTTTCTGTAATAGTCGAGCGAAAGTTCGGGGTCCTTGCGCTTGGAAAGTTTGCGCTTGGTTTCGCCGTCCATCTTCATAAGCGAAGACGTGTGCGCGTATTTAGGCGGTTTGAAACCCAGAACTTTATGCAGTTCGAGATGCACGGGCAGGCTTGACAGCCACTCCTCGCCCCTTATTACAAGCGTGGTGCGCATAAAATGGTCGTCTATCGCGTGCGCAAAGTGATAGGTGGGTATTCCGTCCGACTTCAGAATAACGACGTCCTGATCGTTTTCGGTGACGGTGACTTCACCCTTTATCGCGTCTTTGAAAGCAATCTTGTTTTCGATACTGCCCTGTGATTTTAAGCGTATAACGAACTTTTTGCCCTCTTTAAGGTTTTTGTAAATTTCATCTTCTGAAAGCGAACGGCACTTTGCGTACTTGCCGTAGTAGCCCGTAGTTTCCTTGTTTGCCGTCTGCCGCTCTCTCACCGAGCCGAGCTCTTCCTCACTGCAAAAACAGGGATAAGCAAGTCCCTTTTCTATCAAATCTTTTACAAAGCTTTTATAAATTTTTTCTCTTTGGCGCTGGTAGTATGGGCCGTATTTGTTTAAGGGAGAATCTATTTCCGCACCCTCGTCGAAGCCGATGCCGAAATATCTGAGCGAACGGATGACGCTTTCGACCGCGCCGTCGACTTTGCGCTTTTCGTCGGTGTCCTCTATTCTGAGATAGAATATGCCGCCCGTAGTGTGCGCGCTCCTCTCGTCGGCAAGCGCCGAGTACAGATTGCCGAGGTGTATAAAGCCCGTAGGCGAAGGCGCAAGACGCGTTACCTCGGCTTTAACTTCCATCCGGCGTTCGGGATAAATTTTTTCGTATTCGGCTGTCGGCAGCAGGTCCTTATCGGGAATAAGCGCCGAAGCAAGCTTTTTCAAGTCCATAAAACACCTCTCTATTTGACGGGATCTCTGCGCTTGTAGAATTTGCGCAGTAGAAACCAGAATATAACCAAAAGTTCAAAAACGCCTGCAACGATATATATGACGAATATTTTGTTAAAGCTTGAAAAGGTTATAACGAAAATATGGAATATTATCGCGAGCGACCACACAAGAAGCGAACAGGCAAATATATGAGTTATCCAGTTGCCCCACTTCGCCGAAAACACGACGAGCGGTATCGAACAGGCGAACGGCGCGCATACGAACGAAAGATACGCGTACGCGTCCGTTGCGGGAATGAAATAAAAAATCATAAACAGGACCGTCGCCACGAACCACGCAAGTCCTGCCGAAAGCACGGATATAAGAATCTGTTTTGTCCTTATGTTCATTCTCGGAATAACGTGTCTGCCTTCGGACGGCTCCCTGACTATTTCGTCGATGGTGATGTTGTATATATCCGCAAGCTTGATAAGTACTCTTAAATCGGGCAGGGCTTCGCCCCTCTCCCACTTGGAAACGGCTTTATCGGTATAGTTTATTTTTTCCGCAAGCTCCAACTGTGTAAGCCGCGCCTTTGTCCTGAGTTCGACAAGATTTTTTGCTATTACGTCTTTTAAGTCTTCCATACCGTCTATTTTAGCACGTTTTGAGCAAAAAAACAAGCATTTATGTGTAACTCTACTGACAGTAGAGTTAAAATTAGGTGAAGTAGAATTCACTCTACCGCCGGTAGAGTCGAATTTTTAATCAGTTTACATTAAAATAAAGTTAGTAGAGAACAATTGAATATTTTTGCGTTGTAAATTACAATTAAAAGGTTATAATATATCTATAACATTTTTCAGCAAAAGGAGAATCTTATGACTACGTTCGATATATTCGTCGATTCGGCGGCAAATCTTACCGATGATATGGTCAGAGAAACGGGTATAAAAGTTATACCTTTTCATTATATAATAGACGGAGTTGAAAAACCCTGCTACGACGAAAGCAGACCTTTCGACGAGGTGGCAAAAGAGTTCTACACCCTGCTTGCTTCGGGCAAGGATATCAAAACTTCGCTCGTATGCGAAGCGGACTTTATAGAGGCAATGACGCCGTCGCTCGAAAGCGGAAAAGACGTAATGCTGGTAACAATCACCGAATCTCTGAGCGGAACCTACGCGCAGGCAGTAAAGGCGGCGACAGTTCTCAAAGAGAAATATCCCGACAGGAAGATAAGCGTATTCGACAGCGCGAACGCTTCGCTCGGCGAGGGGTTGCTTGCATACAGCGCCGCAAAACTCAGAGACGGCGGAGCAAGCTTCGAGGACTGTGAAAAGTGGCTTGACGAAAACACCTATTTTGTAAATTCGTACGTCACTGTAAACGATTTGAAGTATTTAAGAAAGGGCGGAAGAGTTTCGACCGTGGCAGCCGTAGCCGGCGCGCTTTTAAACATAAAACCTATGCTCAAAGCCGACGGGGCTTCCCCTGCCACTCTCGCCGTATACGCAAAGGAACGCGGAAGGCTTAAATCCGTCAGCGCGCTTGTTTCGGCGTTTACAAAGCACATTAAAAACGCAGAGGAACAGACGGTTTACATCACGCACGGAGACTGTGAGGACGAAGCTAAGGCGCTTGCCGAAAAGTTCAGGGAGCTGGGTGCAAAGGACGTCGTATGCGAGTACTACGATTTATGCACCGGTTCGCACGTCGGACCGGGAACGCTTGCAATCTTCTTTATGGGCGGAGACAGACGCACTCCCGAACAGGTCGCAACGCAGAAAAAGAGAATTTTGTTCCTGCGCCGTAAGTCAGCAAAGAATTAATATAGAAACAGAATAAAGGCTTCCCTTTCGGGAAGCCTTTTAATTATCACGGTTTTCATACGGCAGATTTTTTTCTTTTACGATAAAGTTGAGAAAGCCTTTACAGCCGTCCTCGATATCCGAAAATGCTTTTTCAAAGTTCCTCGAATAGTACGGGTCGGAAACGTCGCGCGGATTTTCGGTGAACGAACACAGTTTGAATACCCGCGAAGAATACTGCCAGCCTGCAAGACGCAAAACGTCAATGAGATTTCCGCTGTCCATAACAAGGATATAGTCGTTATTCTTGACGTCAGCAAAGGCGAGCTGTTTTGCCGTATGACTGCCGGGTATACCGTGCAATATCAGCGTTTTTTTTGTAGGCGGATAGATGGGGTTGCCCTCCTCCTCGTCGCTCGTGCCGAAAGAGGTTACGTTGAAGTATGCGGAAAGTCCGTGCTCTTTAACCATATTTTTGAATACAAGCTCCGCCATAGGCGAACGGCAGATATTGCCCAGACACACAAACGCTACGTTAATCAATTTTCGTCCTCTTTATCTTTTTCGGTATTCTTCGGCTTTAAATCGTTTGTGAGCGGTGTTTTCACGTCGAATAACTCCCTGTCCGACATTTTGCCGTTTTTACGTTCGATCTTGATTTCCCACTGAATAAGAAAAGTGAGCGCCGCGCGCAGAAGAATAATCGCGCCCAGAATCAGAAGTTCGTTCCACTCCCTTACGATGACCGTCCTTAAAAGCTCGCCGCCCATCTTGAATTCAAGAGCGAGCGCAATGCCCTCGGCAAGTTTTAAACGGACGTGACTCTGTCTTCTTATAAGACCTATCACCGCCATTACTATTGCGTAAATGAGAATGATTATACCGACGAGTTCGACCAACAGAATTAAATACTGTACGAGCAAGTCAAAAATTTCGGATATCTTTTCGTAAACTTTCATATGCTTTCACCGCTTTTCGTCTATTATACCACACGAAAACGACTTTTTCAAGAGAATTGTCGGATTTTTGCTAAAACAAACGCCGCGCTTCAAGCGCGGCGTTTAAAATTACTTATTCTTTTTTCTGTTCTTTTCTTTTTCGAACTGAACGTCGATGTCTTCCTTATTCCTGGGCTTGATTACGAGAAGAAGCACTATCGCCACGAGCGAAACGCCGGCCACCGATAAGAGCACTATCGACGCGATATTGTTCTGAAGCCACTCGCTGTCGCCCTTCAACGCCTTTGCCTCTACCGAAGCGACCACTGCAAGCGAACAGGTCACGGGTTCGGTGTTGTACTGCTTGTCTGTGACTTCCGCTCTCATATAATAGAAAGCGTTTCCGTCCTGCGGAGTGAAGCTCGTCGTCGTGCTGTTCCAGTTGTAGTCTTTGAACTCGTCGTACCTTTCGTCGCCCTCGGCAACTTGAAGAATTTCCTTGAAGTACGTTCTGTTTTCGCCGTTGAACAGTTCGTCCATCTTTTCGATAAACTGATCGTACGAGAAAGTGACGCCTTTGTCGTTGTAATATCCTGCTCTGTCAAAGAGGAACAGTCTGTATTTTGTTTCGTAAGTGTTGTCGACGCCGTTGATATCGAACGAAGCCGAATTATAACTCGTACCGACGTAAGCCGTAGCCTGCTTGCCGGGAACTTCTTTAAAGCTTGCGCCCGTATAGCCGACTTTGAACGAGAACCAGGGGAGTTTTTTGCTCAGCTCCTCGTCGTCGTACATCTTCCAGATATCGCTCGAAGAGAAATCAACTTTTTTCCCGTTGTCGTCAAGGTAATACATATCGTTGCCTGCAACGTCGGTTGCGTAGAGAGTGAACGTGTAATTGCCCTGTTTGGGAATATTCAGCGAAAGATTGTTTGTCGCAAGGTTACTGCTCGACGACTGGCTGTCGCTGTAATAGTAGATGCTTATCTTCATATCCCTATACGAAGTTCTGTCGTCTTTGAACAGTTCCTCCGCCGAGGGGAGATAGAAATAACTCGACGAGCCTGCGGAAAGGTTTTTCGACGCTTCCTCTACTTTCTTTGCGTAGCTGTCGATAACTGCCTGCCACTCCGATTCGCTTCCGCCGTAATTATAGGTCACTCCGCGTCCGTCCTTTGCGACGGGAATAAAGCCGTATACGACGCTGTCGAAGTTGTTTTTAATGTTGAGTCTGAGTTCCTTGTCCATATACCAGTCAAGGTATACGAAGCTCGTTTCGGAGTTGGTCGAATAGTCTTCGATCTTTGCGTAAACTTTAAGCGCCATATCGACTTCGAAACCTTCGGGGAAGTTGTACTTGTTATAGTCATCGTCCACGGGGAGATAGAATTCTCTGTCCGAATCGAGCACGGTGTCTGTTTCTACTTCCTTAAACAGGTCTGCATTATTGAAATTGAAAGATTCGCTTTTCGTCTTATCGTAATCTTCGTATTCGAGTAAATAATAGTAGAGCTGGCTCGAAGGCGACGAGGACGAACGCAGAACGTCGATGACCTGATAGTCAAACTTGACTTCGCTTCCCACCGAAAGATAGGATATATCCTTATTGAGGCAGAGAACTGCGGGTGTATCGTCGACTACTTGTGAGCCGGTGTAATAGACTTCTCCGTCCTCTTCGTGTTTGGTTGCGGAGGTCAGTTTGAATTTCTGACCGTTGAGACAGTACAAAATCATCTGTGCGGTAGATTTCTTCGCCTCTTCCGTGCTGTCCTCGGTTTCCGTAAATTCCGCGCTCAGAATGAGGGGATATACGGGAGTCGTCGATGAGGAAGAATATTTAGCATAATTTCCGCCGACGTTCTTCATTTCACAGGTTATACCGTCGTTTGCTTCGGGGTCGGGGTTGCCTATTCTCACATTATAGCCGTTTGCCGTCTTTTCGGTAAATCTGATAAAGATATGGTCGCGGTGAATAACGTGCTGTCTGATTTCAGCCGTAAGGTCGTCTGCCGTCTTAAACTCGTCTTTGTCGTCGGTGACAACCGCGTAAACGCCGTCCGTCTCGGAAGCAGGGAAAAACATCAAGTAGTTTACGGTCTTGCCGTCTTCCGTCTTTGAAGCCTGCTGTGATTCGAAAGCTATGATATATCTCGTGAAGTAGGTGTTTTTGAAGCCTATTTCCATATTGAAAAATCTTTCAACGCCGTTGACGGGCTCTTTCTTCTTGTCTTCATCCTCGCCCTGTTCGGTCTCTTCACCCTCGAACCAGTGATAAGCGAGGTGCTTTCTGAAAGAAAAGCCGTCCTCTTCGCCGTAGCCGTGCGACAAAAGCGTGTAATAGACGTCCTCGTCCTTGCCGTCGGCGTTTGTTATCGTCTGCTTGTCCGCAAGTATGGAAGCTTCGCCCGATTTGGTGAATATGCTGGTTCCGTCTACGGTAACCGTTCCCTTTGCCCCCGCGGGCTTGAAATTTACGGCTAAAAACGCCGTGAACGAGAAAATGAACACGAGCGCAAGCGCGAGTATTGAAAATTTTATTTTAATATTTTTCATAACGTACTCCGATACAGTTATCAGTTATCTTCCTTATTTAAGAAATATCTTTTTTATTTTACAATAATATAATTTACTTGTCAAACCAAAATAAACAAAGTTCACAAATTTATTGACGAACGGATATCCGAAAAGTTTTGCCATATTCCGTCCTCGGGAGGTTCTGCGATAAACCGCATTGCTTCGCCCGTGACGGGGTGCGTGAACCTCAAAGAGTATGCCCAGAGCGCAAGTTTGCCCTTTTTCGCCTTTTCGCCGCCGTAGCGCATATCGCCGTATACGGGAGTATTTATCGAGGCGAACTGCACTCTTATCTGATGCGTCCTGCCCGTGTGAAGATTGACTTCGGCAAAAGCAAGGCCGTCTTTTTCCTCTTTTATCTCGTAATCGAGCGCGGCGTATTTGGCGCCCGTCTCCGTCTGTGTGCAGACGTAGACTATATTGTTCACCGAATTTTTTCTCAGATAATTTTCAAGTATCGCCTTTTTCCTCGACGGAACGCCGCAAAGTACGGCAAAATACCGTTTTTCGAATCCGCCGTTTTTCATCTGCTCGGAAAGACGGCTTGCCGCCTTGGAAGTCTTGGCGTAAACCATAACTCCGCCCGTAGGTCTGTCCAGCCTGTGCACAAGCCCCGCAAACGCGTTGCCCTGCTTGTTATAGGTGACTTTAAGATATCTTTTTATGCAGTCTAAAAGATTGTCGTCACCGCTCTCGTCGGGACAGCACGGCTCGTTCTGCGGTTTTAAAACCACTAAAATATGGTTGTCCTCGTGTAAAATTATCAGATCTTCTATATTCATATAATTCCTTAATTTTTTCCTTTCCACATACCGCTGCAGCCGCAGGGCAGATTTATTCCCTCTTCGGTGGGAATTCCGACTTCGTAAGCTTCGACTTCGCCGCCGAAACCCTTTAAATTGAGCTTTAAAATATTTTTTATGACCTCGGGCTGTAATCCCGTGGTATAGCTGTTGATGAGAAAGAACAGCGGTTTATCGGAAAGCAGCTTTGCGCACTCGGACACGAACGGGAAAATATTGTCCTCTATCTTCCACGTTTCGCCGTTCGGTCCCCTGCCGTAGCTGGGCGGATCCATAATCACCGCGTCGTATTTGCTGCCTCTTCTGATCTCGCGCGCGACGAATTTGGCGCAGTCGTCGACTATATAGCGTATACCGCTTGAAATTCCCGAAAGACGCGCGTTTTCACCCGCCCTCTCAACCATTCCTTTCGCGGCGTCGACGTGCGTGACAAAAGCGCCGGACTTTGCGCAGGCGACGGACGCTCCGCCCGTGTAGGCAAATAAATTCAAAACTTTTACGTCCCTTTTTGCGTCCTCTATCATTTCGCGCATAGCGTTCCAGTTGACAGCCTGTTCGGGGAAAAGCCCCGTATGCTTGAAGCCCATCGGCTTTACTTTGAATTTAAGATCACGGTAAGAAACAGTCCATTCGGGAGGAAAGTCCTTTCTTATCTGCCAGCCCCCTCCGCCCTTTTCGCTTCGGTTGTAGACGGCGTGAATACCGTGCCTTGAAGAAAGGTCTTCGCCCTTCCAGATTACCTGCGGATCGGGACGGAGCAAAACGACGTCCTTCCACCTCTCCAGCTTCATTCCCTCGGAGGTAGCTATTATTTTATAATCCTGCCAGTCGCTAACCGTCTTCATATAAAAAATTATAGCAATAAAGTAAAATTTTGTAAAGTGAAAAAAGGCGCGCGGACGAAATTCGTCCGCGCGCCCGACGCATCTTTTATTACTTTTCGTACGTCGCAAGCACGTTATACAAAGTTTTGTAATAAGTGCCGAGATATTTTTTCGCCACCTCGTCGGAGGCGTACTTCGTCATACGCTCTGAAACGTCCTTTATTCTGAGATAGTAGTCCCTGACGATGACATACCTTTCGCTGTACGAAAGCGAATAGTCGACTCTGTACTCAGTCTGCGGAGCGTCGCCTCCGCTTCCGCCGCCGCCCTCCGACGACTGACCTATCGCGCTGATGTCGAAGAGAAGGTCGTCGGCAATTACGGCGCACTTACGCCCGACCTCTTCGTCAAGCTCTCTGCGTTTGCTTTCGATAAGCGACGAATAAGCCATTCCCGCGCCCATAACCGAAAGCGAAAAAGCTTTCAGCTCCCTTTCGGCTTTTATTAAAAGCTCGTTCTTTTTATTCTGCGCGTCCCTTAAAAGCCGAAGCTGCGCCGTACTCAGTTTACCGACTTCCGTACCCGTAACGGGTATTATGTCAAACTGCATTTTCCACCTCCGCGGTCATAACGATTTTTGAAATTGCTTCCCTGCCCGAAACCTTTATTTTAAATTTTTTACCGCGCATTTTCGGACGGATTGTTCCGCCCGATAAGACAAACTTTCTCATCCGTCTGCCGTCGCATACTTCCATAACGCACGCGCCGTCGCAATAAATTTCGGTCAGAGTCTTATCTCTGCCCGTGCCGAAATCCACGAAAGAAGTTTCAAAAGCAAAGCTATCCGCACTGACAAGTTTTTTCTTCTCCGCGCCTCTTATGAATATCAGTCCGCCGTCTGAAAGCGCGCTCTCCGCCTGAACGCCGAGAAAACAGCTTTCACCGCTTTCGGGCTCGATACAGACCGCGTCCTCTCCGCCCTCTCTCCTATCGCAGGATATGAAAATTTTATTGTCGTAAGCGATGGCAAAGCGCGGAGCCGAAATTCTGTCCGCAAGTCTGAATTCAAAAGGCGAAATACTTTTTCCGTCGAATACCTTGAAGCCCGTTCCGTTGAAAAAATACAGCTTGCCCGAAACGGTGCAGGCGGTGTTCTTTATAACTTCCGCGCAGGCGGTATCGGTAAAGTCAACCGAAAACTTTTCGGGCGCGGACTGCATATTCAGCACGGTGATTCCGTACTTTCTCACAGCAACGATTTTTTCGCCGAACGGCAGAAGAGAGAGTATTTCGCCCCTCTCCGCGCAAAGATGCAAAAATCCGCTTTCGGCAAGCCCTTCCGCCGCGTCCGTAACTCCGCCCGTACCCGACCAGCAAAGTCTGAGCCTGTCGTCGGCGTCCGCGCAGAACAGCCTTCCGCAGTGCATAACTCCGCAGCCTGCTCTCACGCCCAGCTCTGCCGAGGTGTGCGTAACTCCGTTGTAGACGACGGCGTTTGTTCCGCATACGACGAATGCGCGGGGGATATCGCCCGTGTAATCTTCGGCAAGGAAAGGAAACTTTGAACCGAAACCGAAAATCCGTACGAAATTCACCCCGTCGCCGGAGACTGAAACTGCGTCTTCGGCGACGGCGAAATACCGCTTTACGGCAGGCGAATACAGTATCTTTTCCGCGCCGTCGGGAAAACGCCCGTCGCAATCCGACACGGCATATGCGGGGATGAGTTTTCCGCGCTTGTAAAAACAGTTTTCGGTGACGGTCAAAAAGCCGAGCGCGTCCGCCGTTATCTTCCTGCTCATACCCATCTCCTCGGCGGAATATGCGCGCACTCCGGAAGCGTACGCTGTATGTCGTCGATGAGATCCCTGTATTTCGCCTTCCAGATATCGCCCGCTTCCGCTTCGCCGTTTATGTAAGAATACTCCTCCGCCATACCGGCAGGTATGATATCCGTACAGACGCTGTCGTTAAAATCGGCGGAGTCGTCAAGCCTCTTTCTTCTCGGCGCATACTCGTATTCGATATCTATCTTATCCGCCTCCGCGTACAGATAATCGGGAAAAATTTCGTAGTTCACCGATCTGCCGTTTCCGGAAATTTTCTTGACCCTTAAAGGCGTTTTCGAAAACGACGTATATAAAAATTTATTGTTCTTAGACAAAAGCTCCTCGCGGTAAACAAGCGGAATATAATTCCTTGCAATCTCGTTTTCTACGGCGTTGAAACAGTATAAAAGCGTATCCGTCAAATCCTTTTCCTCCTCCGCTCCTGCACCCGAAGCAAGGGCGGAGGCAAGCTCCGCCCGTCCGAGCAATATGAGCGCAGAGGCAATAACTTCCCTGACCAGCATATTCTCTCTCCTTTTAAATTCAGTCGCCTGAAGCGGTTTCGAAGTTTGTAAGCATCGCCTGACCGCAGGGTTTACGGCAGATGAGTTCGGCGTACTTGACAAGCGTTGCGCAATACGCGGGCTTGCCTGCGACCTGCTTTAAAATTTTGCCGTCCTCGTCTTCGAGCCACTCCCAGTCGCAGAGCTGATACAGCGCAAAATCGTCCGAGTTGAGGAACATAATTCTGTCGTCGGGACAGAACCTGTCGGCGTATACGGGAACGTCGTTGACGGAAACCGCGCCGTAGCCTGCGCGCACGTCTATCGTGTTGACAACGCGTCTGTTCGCGTCGGCAAGTTCGGCTATCTTTTTGCGGGTCTTATACGAACAGAGAATGACGTTTATCTTCGAGTTGAAATTCTCCTCCATATAGTCTAAAATATCGCTGAGCATACCCTCGGTGAGCGTACCCTTTCCGTCGCAGATATAGGGCGCGAAATACTTGTCCTCGCTCTTGTCGAAGCCGTAGAGAGTATCGCCGGAAAACACCGCGTCAAGCCCCGTAAGTTCGCCGTCCTTGGATGCGTGGACGTAAACCGAACCGTTGTTTATAAGATCGCTTATCTCAACGCTGAACGTGACCGACGGCGCGTCTCTGTCCACGGCCGTTATGTAAATTCCGTTACAGCCAGATGCCGTTGCGCCGACCGCGGTATATACGTCAACCTGCATTCCGACAAAATAGTCTTTCGCAGTATCGGTCTTATAAGTGGTCGAAGAAACCTTGCTCTTTACGGTGCAGAGTTTTCCGCTTCCGTTGCCGAAAAGCATACGGCGGAAATTCTGCTTTGCGCCCGAAATAAGCCCCTCCATTTCCGCGTTGATGAGGTTGACGAACGCGCCGGAAGATTCCCTCGACGCCCTCAGAGCCTTATCGCTTATCTCTATCGTACCGTAGATATTTTTAAGCGGTGCGACGATATTCGCGTATCTGTTTCTGAACGGGTCGGGCAGATTTCCGTCCTCGGCACCGGCAACGACGTTGCCGGAATATCCCCTTATCACCGCAAGTTTTACGTCCTTGCCCGAAACGTAGTCGCTGTTCTTTTCTATCGCGGAAAAGAAAGGCGAAACATTGTCGTTGAGCTGCGCCGTCACTGCGTCGAGATAGTAGTCCTTCAATGCGGAATCCGCATTCTGAATAGTTATCATTTTCAATTCTCCTTAAATCTGTTATTCAAAAAACTGCGTGCAAGTCTGCCTGCTTCCTTTATTGAAACGGGCGCCGTGCGCGGAGCCTGCACGCCTCCTCCGCCAAGCGTTAAAGGAGGTGAATTTTTTGTAATGCCCGAAAGATATGCGCCTATGACGGCGTCCCTGACCTTTTCGTTACATACGGCTTTTTCAACAAATTCCTCCTCGTTCAAACGGGAGGGCTCCGCCGTTTCCGCGTCCGCAAACGGCTTTGCCTTGCTCTCTTTTTCAAGCTCTCTGAGCCTTTGGCTGCGTCGGGTGAATTCCGCCTCCAGCTCGGAGTAAGCTTTTATCAGGGACCCTACGTCTTTAAACTTTTTAAGGTCTGCCGCAGCTTCTCTCTTATCTGCCTCCGCAGTGTCTGCCGTACCTTGTTTAACCGTCTCGCGTTTGTCCTCGTTTTTTATTATTTCCTGCGTTTTACCGCTCTTTGAAAAATTATCCATTGTCATTCTCCTTTAAAAATTTTTTATGTCTGTCTATGTGTGCGCATATACGCTTTTCAGTCTCTTCACTCACGCTCTCCGAAAGCAAAAACGCGGTATGCTCTTCGATATGCGTCCTGTGCTCTTCGTAAGCTTTAACGTCCGTTTCCGCCGTGCGCATCTTTACGTTTTCGTTACCCGCTCTCATTCTGTTCAGCTCGCTGATATCCCTTCCGCAGGACAGCGCCTTGAAGTCTAAGAGCTCTAAAATTTTATTCTTCGCCGAAACGGATAACCTGCCGTCGCTATCGCTTAAAAGCCCCCCTGTCGATAAGCTCGTAGACGTAAGTTCTGCGCTGTGCAGGCGAAAGATTAGCCTCGCTGTCCGTCGCAAGAAAAACGTCGTCCGTCGAAACGTCGCTGCCCTTGAAATAGGTAATGCTCAAAGCGTCGGAAGCGTCTGTGAATTTCAGCAGGCGCACGTCGGCGGCGAACTGTCTGTAAAGGCGCAGTATCTGCCTTCCTATATCTCTCAGAGCCCTCTTTATCTGCTGGCAGGAAAATTCCATTCTCTCTTCGTCCTGCTCTAATATAAGCTGTAATCCGGTAGCAGAAGTCACGCCCGTAAATCCGTCCGTATTCTCCGTGATATTACCCGTTCCCGAAACCTTTGAAAACTCTTTGATAAGGTTGTCCTCCTCCGCGGAGAATTCCGACGGCACCGAACCGAGCGTAAGCATTTCGGGCGGTTTTCCGCCCTGACGGTAGACTATTATTTTGCCCGGCGTAAGCCCGTCCTCGGCGAGCTCGTCGACGTCCACCGATCCGTCCTCAACCGCCACCGTACCCATAGAGATTCTGTTCAGAAATTCGTGTTTTCTGTTTTTCACCGCGTTATATGCGCGCTGTAACGGTATCAGACGCGACACCACGCTCGCGCCGAAAAACTTTCCCGCGGAGGGAAGAGCGAGCTGTCTGACGAAGGGATAACACCTGCCGAAGCCGTCGCCGTTTTCGTACGGCAGATCGCCGTCATAAAGAAGCGCCCCGCCCGCGACTATCGTCAGCCTGCCCCTCGCCCTCTCCTCCGTAGGGCGCTCGTATCTCTCTATTAACAGCTCGTACCCTGCGCCGTCTTCGCCCGACGTACCGTTACCGCCGTCGGGATTTGAAACTTCCGCCAGACTCCTGCCCGAAAGTTTTACGCCGTACGCCGAATATATATCCTGAACGGGAACGGCTTTCGCGTGAATGATGCTCGGCTGTTCTTCTATTGTTTCTATATCCGGCGAGTACGGATAAATCTCGAACGGCGAAACCGCGCACAGCCTGACGTCGCCTGCTTTCACGGTTTTGCCGTCGCCGCTGACAGCTACCGCACCGCCCGAATTTCCGTCCCATACCACTTTATAAAATGCCGTACCGCATATCTCGGACCAGACTGTCGCGTCCGATACCGCCTTGTCGATTTCCTCGCTCTTTGCCGACAGTATTGCGGAAGCGACGAACGAAGAGTGCCTGTCGCCCTCGTCCTGCGAAGGCGATTTGACTATCAGCGCAGGGCGGATTTTTCCAAGCTTAGAACACCTTAAATCGACTATCGGCGCAATATGGTTGAACACCCTTTTCGTCTGCCAGAAGTATCCCCCGTCCTCCTCGTAAATGTCGCCCCTGTCGTTGACGTCGCAGTACTGTCTGCCGTCCGTGAAATTAATATTGAGTTGCCAGCCGCGCTCGGTGAACCGCCTCTCTTCCTGCCTTCGCAGAAAGTCGTTTTTCACCTCCTCGGCAAGCGCCTCTTCCGCCGTTTTAAAAGTCTTTAATTCCATTTTTCAATATCCTCCGAATTTAAAATTTTCAAAAGTCTCTGCCTCTCTTCTTCAAGCTCGCCGTCAGTAAGTCCGTCGATATTTCCGCCGTCCAATAAAAGCTTTACCGCCTTGATATCGGGAGGAATATTCCGCTTCGTGACCTTCTTTTTGACGAGCTTCAATTCATCGTCGACGACGCTGAACTCCTCGACGGTTTCTTTCGTTTCAAGCCCCACCGCGCATTTTTTCAGCGCGCCGAAAATTTCGTCTTCCATAAAACCTCCTTTTGTTTTTTTTACTTTCACCTGCGCCGAAGCTTCTTTATCCTGCGAAGCTTGTCGCAGGCAATGAGCGCGGACTGCTCCTCTCTTTTAGGCGGTTCGGGCAAAGACATAACGTAGTACCTCAGCTCGTCCATACAGTGGTCGTCCTTTTTTACGGGCATATCCCCTGCGCCCCAGAAGTAGCCCTTGAACTCGTCTATCATATTGACGCAGTCCGAAAAGATATAGATATTCCCCGTGCCGTTGTCCCTTGAAAGATAGCTCTTGACTCTGGCAATGCCCGAAAAAATATCCTTCCTCACGTCGGGATTGACGAGTATTCCGCGCTCGTAAAAAAGTTCTGTTACGCTCTTTTGCGACGCAAGCGTGCGCTGGTTCGCCGCGCTGTCGATGAGCGCCGAAACCCTGCCGTAAGCGTCCGTCTTCCAACCGAGTTTTTTACTTATTTCCTTTATCTTTTCCGCGTGAAAATCGATATCCTTCCCCGACGCGAAATGCTCGGCCGCCACGTAGATATTGCCGTCGTAATCGACTGCGTACCAGTGCGCGGACAGCGGATTGTTCAAGCCCGGATCGATAGAAATTTTGTCCTGCCACTCCGCCGGAATTTTAAAGGGCTTTATTACGTGAACCGCCTCGTCGAACTCGGGATAGACAAGCCCCTCCCCGTCGGAAAATCTGCCGTACTTTCTCGCGTCGAGCACCGATTTATCGAGGGAACTTTCCAGAAGACGCGCTTCCTTTTTAGGAAGATACGGGTTGTCCGCCCAGGTCATAAACTCGTGCCATATCTCTTTGTTATTGCGGCGGTTGAGATAAATTTCGTTATAGATAAACGTTTTGCCTTTCAGCGGAGTCATCGTTCCGAATATATCTCCGCGCCTGTCCATAACGCGCAGAAGACACTCCTCGTATATATCCTTGGGCGGTTCTTCGTCAAACCACACGAAATCGAGCGACGAGCCCTGAAATTTTTCCCTGCCCTGATCGCAGCTTTTGAAGCCCAGCGTAGAAATTCCGCCGAACACGTTTTTAATCTTTATCTGATCTATCACTCCCGAAGACGGACTGTCGCGCCTGCCCGAAAGCATAACTATTTCAGATATCCAGCTCTTCGGCAGATATTTGAGAATTTTCGCCTGCGCGACGTCGCGCTGGACCTGTGTCGACAGCGAGACCGCCCAGCCGAACGTATCTTTTCTGTTTTTGCGGTAAGGATGTATTCCCCTTAAAATCCACAGACATTCTACCGCTCCGCACTCCGTCTTGCCCGAACGGTTACCGCCGAAAACCCAGCGGTTGCGCTTTTTACAGCGGTGGAAGGCAAGCTGTTTTGCGTGCTTTTTGGTTTTATTGTACTGCGCAATGTTGCGCTCGCCCTCCCTGCGCTTTTTCAGCTCTTTCTCGATTGCGGCAAGGCGCGATAAGATAACTTCTTTCTGCATAGACCTTTTATGACAAAATTATATTTATTTTTTAATTTTTTTAAGTTTATAATTGCGAATATGAAACTCTTTAAAACGCTTGTGTGCTGTCTTTTTTCAGCACTGATTTTCACGGGAATAAGTCCGTCTTCTTCAATTACCGCAAGCGCGGTCGGAGCGAGATATGCGCGCGCCGACGCCAAAGATATCTATTTTTGCGAGAGGAAGGATTTAAGTTACGCCCTGTTTACAATCCCTTACACTTACTGTGTGGAAATTCTTTCCGCCGACGGCGACTGGTATTATGTAAAGTACGGCGAGGACGCTTCGCTCTACAAGGCTCTGTACGGTTACTGTCTGAAATCCAATCTCACACCCGTAGACGAACCGCCCGAAAATATCTACCTTAACCGACCCGTAACCGTAAAATTCCGCCCCGACGCACCGTCGGGGTCACTTCCCGTACTCGGCGAAATAGACGTCACCGTAGCGTTTTACGGAACGTATTATTCGGGCGCAACGGCATACTCGTACGTGCTTTACAACGGCGAATTCGGATACATTTACGGCGCGAACGACGACTATCCTTTAAACGAGATACCCGAGCCCGAACCTCCGACCGAACAGACCGTTTCAGGGAACAAACCGAACGCAAAACTCATCACCGTACTCGTACTCACCGCAGTTGCCGGCGCCGCCCTGATAATTCTTTATCTCACAGGCAGAAAGCGATATTTCAAACCGTGACAGCCTGCGTTCAGTAATTCCGCGCTTCGCTTATAAGCGCGTAGTAATCTTTCAGCGTCTCTATATTCTTATAAAATTCTTTAAGGCGCGACGCGCGGCGCGTAAATTTTACGACCGCGTTCTTTTCGGCGTTCGTCACGCGTTCCCCGTCCGCTCTCCGCTCCGCGAAAGCGCACAGGCGCGCTCTTTCCTCCGCGCGCAAACCGCATATAACGGAGTCGACGTACAGCCACAGTCTGCCTATTTCCTTTTTACTCTCAATTATCGCAAGTATTTTCTCTGCGTTCTTATCCGCGTCGGCAAACGGCAGGCACGCTCTTGCGAGTATCAGCTTTTCAAATGCGCTTTCAAGACTTTCAACCGAAAAATAAAAGCGCAGAATTCCCTTTATCTTCACTTTTTCACCATTTAAACAAACATTTGTTTGTATTCTGTTTGTATTATAACCCCTAAATATGACAGATAACGTACAAATTAAAAATTAAATTGATAAATTTTAGTCAATTTTTATGTAATTTGTCTTACTCAATTATCTTTACAATAAAAAATCGGTGTGGTATAATTTTAATTGTGAAAAAATTAGCGACTTTTACAACTGCCGCTCTGCTTGCCGTCTCTCTTATGGGCGGAGGCGCGTCCGCGAACGCGGCGGACGGCGGCACGATATATCCCGAGGACGAAAAATTCATAAAAGTTCTCGCCTTCGACTCCCTCGGCGACTATGCCGTAGACGGGGAGAAATACGCGTTTGCCGACGGCAAGAGCGTGAAGGTCTATGAGAACGGCGAATATTTCGAATATGCGTTCGGAGATGCCGTAACGAAAGTCGATATATCCGAAGGCGAAATTTTTGCGCAGTGCGGAGAAAAGACTTATACTGTTCTTTCGCAGACGGAAGCCGAGCACGCCTTCCCTGTCGCCCCCTATCCCGTCACTTGCGGAAACTTCGTTTACAGCTTCGATAAAAACGGCGGACTCGTTGCCTACGATATGGGGGAAGTCGCCACTTACCAGTTAGGAACGGGATTTGAAAACCTAAAAACTTACAACGACAGAGTTTTCGCGGTCAGCGAAAATTCACTCTATGAACTGAACGGCGGTGAGAAAAATCAGATTTCCCTCGAATACGCAGACTATTCCGAAACAAGTCAGATATATATCGGACAGGCTTCCGTCGCTTTGAAAACTTACAGACCGGCAAATTTCGTTCAGATAGCCGAAGGCGCGTTTATGACCGCAGTCGATCTCGAAACGGTCAGCGGACAGTATTTCGTTCCCTTGAAAACCGTCAGGGCAAAAGAAAACACGACCGCGCTCCTCCTTTGCTATACCGGCAACGCCGCAGTTGTTTCGATAGGCGAAAGCTCTTATATATTATTAAAGTCCAAGACAAGCGAAACCGAAATCGAATACAGCACCGAAAAACCTTTTGAAACGGCGCAGATGACGAACAATATGATTTACGCCTCTCCCTTTGTCACGGGCGGAACAGCTTGTTACAACAGTGCTATGAGTATGGTCGTGACCGTACTCGCAAGATTAGAATGCGCCGACGTTTTGGATACACCGTTTTACGAGGTGGAATACGAAGTCGCGGGTATGAAAGCCAGAGGCTACGTCACCGAAGGTTTTTTGACTCCGTATATTGCCGAGGACAATAAAAAGCCGGAAGAAGTCCGCGATCCCGAATATTCCGAAAACAGCGACACGAAGACGATACTCATTATATTTGCGGTTGTGGTTTTGGTTCTGGCGGTGTTAGCTTACGTCGTTCATTTAAGTTCAAACAAAAAAAACAAAAAGAATAAAAAGAAAGATAAGAATAAGGAAGAATAAAAAACAGCTTACGGAAATTAACCGTAAGCTATTTTTATATTTTTTGTAATAAGCTTTAAAATGAGTTGACAGCAAAATTTTGATTTGTTATAATTTTCGTTGCATTGAGTTGTGCGAACCTTGTAAGTAATGCGGGTGTAGTTCAATGGTAGAACACTAGCCTTCCAAGCTGGTTGCGTGGGTCCGATTCCCATCACCCGCTCCACCACATTAACGCATAGGCAATGTAATGCGCCTGTAGCTCAGTAGGATAGAGCAACGGCCTTCTAAGCCGTGTGTCGGGGGTTCGAATCTCTCCAGGCGCGCCAGTAAACGGCGGGCGTAGCTCAATCGGTAGAGCGCCAGATTGTGGCTCTGGAGGTAGCAAGTTCGAAACTTGTCGCCCGCCCCATTTACTTTTACTGGGGTGTCGCCAAGCGGTAAGGCACGGGATTTTGATTCCCGCACCCGTAGGTTCGAATCCTGCCACCCCAGCCAAACATTTAAGAAAACATATTTTGTTTTTTTGAAATGTTTTTCTTCGGACATACCGAAATAGCGTTACAGCATTAAGGCCCATTAGCTCAGATGGTAGAGCACTTGACTTTTAATCAAGGTGTCCCGGGTTCGAATCCCGGATGGACCACCACTAAAACAAAACGCCGCAAACGCGGTTTAATATCTTTGCAGCTTTAGCTCAGTTGGTAGAGCAACTGACTCTTAATCAGTGGGCCCAGGGTTCGAGTCCCTGAAGCTGCACCAAAAGAGTATAATCCGAACTCTATACTTGTTACAAGTGAGTGGTTCGGATTTACTTTTTATTTCAAGATTTCATAGAAAACAGGGCTTGCACTTTTGCAAGCCCTGTTCTATTGCTATAAAAATTTAATTCGTTGAACCTTCTACTGCATTTGTCTTATCTTTTAAATCCGTTGCAAGATTCCACTCTTCAAAACCGGCAGTGTGCGGAAGCATTAAGTTCCATTCATCCAAGCAGTTGATTTTCATTCTGCAATCGTCGGATGAAAGTTTAAGGATATGTCCGCCTTTTGTTAAATCTTTGCTGATAAAATGTATGTGCCAACCCGGCATATTTATCCCGTTTACATAGTTTGGACAATATACTCCTACAACAAAGCCTTCTTCATCGTGATACTCAAACTCTCTTTGATCGCAAGCAACTTTATAAAGCGGTTCGTACGGCTCGCTTTGAACAAAACAAGACCGCACTCTGACCTTAAATTTGCCCTCCATTTTTATCATGTAGAAGAAATTATGACTTTGTATGTATTGTTCCATTTTAGTTTTGAAATCTTCGATAGATACAAACTCCAAAGGATTTTCTTCCACTCTCTCATCAAATTTTGCTACCGTTGAGAACGGAAGCGAATCGCTGTCATTCATTTCGCTTACCACGCCTGTTGCTCGTCCGTTATACGCTTTACCATTAATTATAATGGCTTCGCCGTCAAGACCGTCATAAGTGCCTATTCCCGTATCGCCGTAACGAAGCAGGTCTTTGACGGTACAGCTACCGTGATAGTCGCCCATCATAAGACTGTTGAGATTGCCGATTTGTAAAAGTTGATTTTTTTGCATTTTAAATGCCTCCTAAATGATGTTTTCTGGGATGATGATGTTTTGAGATATAATGATTATTTTCGTCATAGACGGCGGCTAAAAGTTCACCGTGAGTCGCACCGAAAATTTTACGGGGATTTTCAATTTTAACGCCTTGATTTGTTTTAAAGTAATGCGTCATAATTCCCCTTGTGAAGAACGGGGATAAAATATTGGTTATGAGTAGCACAAACGCAAGTATAGCAATCGAATGTGCCGCCACGTCAGCGCCCGAAAGCCCTTGAAACGTGTATGTCGCAAACATAGCAGGAATCGATAAAGCCACGCCCGCAAGCGACGAGCTACCGATTGAAGCATAGCCGGGACGCTTCAAAATAAACCTGTCTACCACATAAGGCAATATCATAGTAATTGCCCAAAAGATTAACGTAATTACAACGGCAGCCAATAACACCGTAGGCTGGAAAGCTTTTGCGAGATTAATAGTCGAGCCAAACTGAAATCCCAAGAACGGTAATATAATCGTGTTGCCGCCCTTGAATATTTCGCGTATTTTCGGATCGAGATTACCAAACAAAAATCCCAACAAAAACGGTATTAGTAATGCAAAGATTTGTAAAATTTTACCTATTGTTGCAGCGGACGTACTTCCTGCCGGCATCCCGAATGCGCTAATAAATATAAAAGGAAGTAACGGCATTGAAAGTATTAACATTATGGGGAACGTCGCTCTATCGCTATTATCTGCATAAGGTGCGGTAACGCCCATATACAATGCTGCATTCGCGCTTGTTACAACGCAAGTAAAAGTAATAGCATCGATTCCCAAAAAGCCTTCGGGCCCACAAACTATCCAAACCACAGCCGAAATAATGTAAGCAGGCAAAAGCCTTGCTAAAACAACCCATATTCCTCTTTTAAAGACATCTACAAAATCGTGCGGTTTAATCATTGTCCCCGTACAGAATAACATCAGTCCTATCATTAACATTTGACCTGTAGAACCGAATAAATCTTTGACGGGATTACCGAGATATTGCCATAACGTCATACCTTCACCCGCTTTCCCTGTGCCAAGACCACAAGCAACCGTTATAGTACAAATAACGGCGCTTATCAATAGCGGCACAAACATTGTTCCGGCAGGGATTTTGTTTATAAAGTCCCAAATCCCTATGCCTTTGAACGGTTTTTTGCTTTTTTCTGCTTTCAAAATATGCCTCCTCGCAACCTAAAAACCTGTTGCTTTAATTGATTGTTTGTATTATAATAAAAAAGGAGGCAGAAAGTAATAGCCCACAAATACGAACTTACATTCAATATTTGGGCTATTGGCACAAAGTACTATTATGGATTACGAGGAATTACTGCAAATTGAAGAAAACTCATTTACCGTTGATGAACTATTAAAAGCGTATTATGCATTTTTTCAATTACCTATGGCGGTTATAGATCAGAATTACAATATTAAGGGACACTTCTTCCTTGATAGCGCAGACGATACTTATATGTCAAATATTCAACGCGGCAGTTGGTCTATGGAACTTATAAGTATTGCTAACCTATCTTTTAAAGACGGGGAAAGATATAGAATTTTAGAAACAATAAACAGTAAAGTACGGCGTTTGTTTTATCGTTTGACATTCCGCGATTCGGTTATAGGCTACCTTGTATTACTTGAAAATCAAAAGAATAAATTTGAAGATTTAGATTTGATACTTTTAGAGCATCTGTGTAAGAGCATAATCAAAATTTTACGGTTACAATCCAATGAAGGGCACGGCTTTTCGCAATTGAATTTTTGGAAAGCTCTTGTCAAACACACTTATGTGCGAAGAGATATCTTTCTTTCAAAAGCGTCCGAATATAAAATTCCGCTCACATATAATTACCGAGTTTTACTTCTATCTCTTGCAAAATACGATAATCATGAAGATAATCACTTGCAAGATTCGCTGAAAAACATTTTGCGAAATTTCTACTGCATTGTAAAAGATAACTATGTTATAGTGATACTTAATGAAGATTTGTCGGAATATACGGTATCAACATTGAACGACTTCTTATTTATAAATCACATTTATGCAATATTAAGTTCGAAAATTATAGATTTGTATGAACTGGATGTAATAATAGATAATCTGATAAAACTGTTTGATTACCTTGTAAAAGTAAAAGATGAATATTGTTTAAAATATGAAGAAGAAAATAAGTTGCTTGTTCCGCTTTTTAATGCTCCTACAACCGATGTTATCTTAAACTATATCAACGAAACAATTCTTGAAATTTATATTTATGATAGAGATAACAACACGTCCTTGCTTGAAACACTATATCAGTATTTACTAAATAATAAAAGCTTAAATGAAACGAGCAGAATTCTATTTGTACATAAAAATACAGTAACTTATCGTCTGGAACGAGTTAAAGACTTGTTTAATATCGATTTCAATAACGTTGAAAATAACTTATCGTTTATGTATTCTGCCTCTATAATAAAATACTTGGATTCGATAAAATGCAAAGCTCTTTCCGAACTGAAAATTTTCAGTTAGGTATTGTCTATTATTGTAACCTTGCGGTAAGTGATGATTTACTATTTATAAACAAGACAAAGACGCCTTCCGCATATTTTCGCGGAAGGCGTCTTGTTTCAAATCAATAATTTTCTGCGTGAACTTCAAAATAGCTTCGGGGATGAGCGCAGACGGGGCAGACTTCGGGAGCTTTCGTACCGACTGCGATATGTCCGCAGTTACGGCATTCCCACACCTTTACTTCGCTCTTTTCGAATACCTTTTTCGCCTCTACGTTTTTCAAAAGCGCACGGTATCTCTCCTCGTGGTGCTTCTCGATAGCGCCGACCATACGGAATTTCTCGGCAAGCTCTTTAAAGCCCTCCGCTTCCGCCGTCTTTGCAAACTCCTCGTACATATCCGTCCACTCGTAGTTTTCGCCGTTCGAAGCTTCGGCAAGGTTTTCGGCGGTGTTGCCTATGCCCTGTAATTCTTTCAGCCACATTTTTGCGTGTTCCTTTTCGTTGTCGGCAGTTTTTAAAAAGAGCGCCGAAATCTGTTCGAAGCCCTCCTTCTTGGCAACGGACGCAAAATAAGTGTATTTATTTCTCGCCTGCGATTCACCGGCGAAAGCCGTCTCAAGATTTTTTTCGGTCTTTGTTCCCTTGTATTTGTTTTCCATAATTGCTCCTGTTATTTTTCCGTAAAGATACGGTTTATATAATCTATTACAACATTTTGCAAACGCATTGTCAATTAAATTCAACTCTTTTTTTTAAAATTCAAAGCGGTGTAAAATTTCGGTTTTACTTGAAAAACAGCGCTTTTTATGTTAATATACTTTTATGGTTATTTTGATTTCGGGAACTACGCACACGGGCAAAACCGCCCTTTCGCAGAAACTTATGGAAAAGTACAGAATTCCGTATTTTTCCATTGACCACCTGAAAATGGGACTTATCAGAAGCGGACAGACCGCGCTCACTCCCGACAACGATAAGGATCTTACGCCATATCTTTGGCAGATAGTTAAAGAGATTGTAAAAACGGCGATAGAAAACGAGCAGAATCTGATTGTCGAAGGCTGTTATATCCCCTTTGACTGGCAGAAAGATTTTGACGAAAGTTATTTAAAAGATATTAAATTCTACTGCCTTATAATGACCGGAGACTACATACAAAACAATTTTTCCGATATAGTAAAATTCGAAAACGTAATCGAAAAACGCCTTGAAAGCGATATTGAAAAAGCACGGCTGATACAGGAAAACGCGCTAAATTTAAAGCTATGCGAAAAATATAAACTCGGTTACATTCTGATTGACAAAACCTATGATGCGGATATAGAGCTGTAATTACCTTTTTATTATTAACAATACCGATAAAAAAGAAACCGCATAAGCGGTTTTTTTATGCGCTTTTAATTAACAATTTATACCCGCAGTCGGGGCATACAACGTATGAGGTCATAGACTTTTCCGCTCCTTATTTGCTTTTATTCTGCCGTAAATTTCTTTTACTACAATAACGACACCGTAAACACCGCATATCAACAAAATAATATCTTCGTAAGCATTAGCAATAAACGCCTTTACACCTGTTAATCCCCAAATTGTAATTAAAATGAGTAGAGGTAAATTTCTTTTGCCGTAGCAAGAATATACTGCTATACTCAAAGAAATTATCGGACAAGGCATTATATAAGTTACCATATGCGGAAACTTATTGCCAAGTAAGAACGAAACAAGCGGGTAAAACAAATACAAAGTAAGTAAAAGCATTTGTATGATGTTCGGTTTATGTAAAGTGTCTTTCGGGTTTTTAATACACTCATAACAAAACAATAGTCCAACGCTTATATATAAAGGTGCGGCAAAAAAGAATTGTATGGGCATTTTTCCGAAAATTGCAAAATGTGTTATACCAATAAATAAATTAGTTATTCCCAAAGCAAATTTTACTGTCCAATTTGCAACACGACAATACGAAAGTATAATTGCCGTTATAATTGCGATTAACAGCACAATTTGAATTATATACGTTTGCTGATTATAGTTTTCTATAACTTGCCAAAAAACTTCTGCGTTCATTTTTATTCCCCGACATAACTTTTCAATATTTTAATCTGAAAAATATGTCAGATTAGATTATATCACTTAAATCGACATAAGT
>Ga0137307_100060_pt1 | contig 166806 bp, 140 predicted proteins | sample NAcewD2O_March_2_FD_97180 | JGI IMG/M metagenome (GOLD analysis project Ga0137307, IMG submission 97180) | Mouse cecal microbial communities from Vienna, Austria - N-Acetylglucosamine amended D2O_March | ecosystem: Host-associated > Mammals > Digestive system > Large intestine > Cecum | place... | reverse complement strand
TAGTATACACCATAAATGTGAATTTTTCAAGAGTTTGCTGTTATTTGTTGATATTATTTTTTATTTGTGCGTTCTTAGAATTCCCCACCGGACACAACTATGTCTGGTCTTTTTTTATCCATTTTTCAATATAAACTCAATTCTCTTCTGAGAAGAATTCTCGTTTAGCAACAGTAATGTGTCCCTCTTATTAAGACCGTTTTCCTCGATGAACGTCTTAAACTCGCTTAAGCATTCACGACAAGGCTCATATTCTCCAAGCATTGCATAGCCTTCACATTCTGTCTGAACAGCATTTGTTATGTACACAAGCGCCTGGAAGGAATCAATAGCTTTTTGACTGACATCTCTTTCACCCTTCGGAGACAATATCAGCTGAAGGTCACTCTTATGAGAATGCTCGATGATATGACTCATATTCTGTGAAAAATTCCGCATAAGAATTCTCTTCGCATCTGTGGCACTGTTTACCACTCCGATTAGCGCAACCTCTCTCAGCTTTGCATCCTGTATCATCCGTGCCTGCCTCAATTTATCGCGGGAACTTTCAGCCATAGCCAGTCGATCATTCTGAAGTTCAATGTGTATTTCTCTAATAGCGTCTCCGACATATTCAATCTCATCTAATATCTGAGCCATAACAGCATGTGTAGATAGATTGTTCAAAGACTGAGTCAGGTTAGGCGTAAGAGCCATATCCTCCAACCGCACCTGTTTTACAAATCCATCAGCATCTCTGATTGTCGGAAGAATTTCTCCCTGCTTATCAATCGTAAAACGATATATCCCTTTATCTATCAGGTCCTTAACATAGCTATCCATTTTGGCGATCATCACATGTTCTTTATTCGCCATAGCCCCTATGACTTCAGCAATTGCCGGGAGTTTGACCTGAATTGTTTCCCAACTACCAAAATATTCGATAAGGCTTTTATTGTCTTCATAGGAGATCACGCTCAGATCTCCCCTATTAGATTTCCACTCCTCAATATCATATTCAAAAATAGGAACTATCTCATACTTATCTTGTTCGCTAATAGGCCTCTCGGCATCCGCGCTCTGAAAGCCACAATGAGGACATTTTGTCGCTCTATCAGAGATTTTCGTTCCACATTCTGGGCATAGAATCAAACTCATAATTCTGATACTCCTTAACAATAGTTACTTCCCCTGCAGGAACTCTGACATCTTTCCATACCCGCTGATATAAGCACCCTTTTGGGCTCTTGTCAGTGCCACATAAAGAAGACACTTTTCTGCAGTCATTGTTTCCTGCTCACTGACGGAATCTGTATGGTCGATTGCCGAAGCTAACGGAATAATCCTGTTGTTTGCTGCTACAACAAATACATACTGGAATTCCAGTCCCTTAACTCTGTGCATCGTGGCAACACGGATCCCGTCCAGGCCACGATCATCCGCCTTATTTCCCTTGATCTCATAACAGCGAATCCCACTCGAAGTGAAATGAGCGATATAATCATCAAGCAATTTGTGAGTCCTGACGACAACACAGATATTTTTTGCAGACACACCGCCATCGATCAATCCTTTGATTTTCGCCAGGATTGCTTCAAATTCCTCGTTTGCGTTCGCAGTAGCAATTATCTCCGGAACTGATCCGTGCGTAAGGGACTGACAACGGTCCCCTGTGTCGAAGGAGTCATCCAGATCATCAAAGGATATTCCATTCAGCAAAGCAAATGCCGCCTTCCGAATCTCTTCCGTTGTTCTGTAATTGATTCTCAGAACACTGCTTCTGCCTCTGATATTGATTCCACACTTTGACAGAGCGGCTTTGTTTTTATAAATCCTCTGGTGCGCATCGCCAACTATGAAAATATCGTTCTCGTGTTCTTCACCGGCGATCGACCTGAGCAAACGAAACGCATTAGCGCTAAGATCCTGTCCCTCATCGACGATAACGTGCCTATATCGTGTTTCTGAGGATGTTTTTTCTATTAACAGCCTACACTCATACATAGCTGTATTGATATCACGGACCTGTTTTTCCTTCATCAGATTTTGGTAAGCTTCAAACACCTTCCATATCTGCATTCTCTTTTTTCTATCGAGTCTGGTGCCGCGCCCGGTTCTGCTTGCCTTAACATACTTCTCTAACGAAAAAGCCTCCTGGGCTACGACTACGCGATTATATTCTTCTTCATAGAAGCTCACAGGAAACTCCCCGGAAAAGTCCGTTCCTGTCACCGCTTCTTCCCAGAGGTTGTCCGCCTTTTCGTCATAGGCAATCTCTGCCGGATATCCATGCTCACGAAGGAACTGTGATACCCACGCATCCAGATTGATCACGTCAATTCTTCTGATCTCATCCAGCGTACAGATCTTTCGCAGATTATCCTTAATATCAGAGGCAAGGTTTGCTGTATAAGTGGTGAAAAGAATTCTTTCCTTATCCTTCAGCCCTGCTGCCAGATGCTTTGCCCTGTGCATCGCAACAACAGTCTTTCCGGTTCCTGCCCCGCCTAGTACTCTCGCAGAACCAGAATAGTTTTTATTCACAACTTTCCTCTGTGTCGGATGAAGAAATACTCTCCACTTCTCCAACGGCTCTGCCATGATACGGCGGAGCTCCTCTTCCCCTTCGACTACAACAAAGGATTTCAATGACAACGGGCTTTCCAGCGCATCTGCCAGATTCTCTGCTGGTTTACTACCTTCCTTCTCTTCTTTGAAAAGTTCAATTACCTCATCAACGGGGATGCCTTCTACCACCCATGACAATGCCTCAAAAGTGTCACTGGCAAAGCTGCCTTTCTTGGCATAGAACTCCTGTGCATCTCCAATAGATCTAACAAAGGGAATCTGTTCTTCCGGAACTCCAAGCTCGATCAAGCCCTCATCCGTAAGTTCCGCAAACAGTACAAAGTCCTGAGCTGCAGGCTCCACAACCGGCGTGGTTACAATATCAAATACTTGAATAGCACCGGTCTTTGGATTGATCTCACACTTTTTATTCCGTGCCCAAGCATAAGCTTCATCATGGTGATCAACCCACAATAGCAGATAAACACCCGTCTCAGGCTGTCTTACTGTTATCCCACGGTATGTATCATCAATCCGCACGGACCAGATTTTTTTATCCAAACCGCCATTGATTTTCTCATAGTTGATTCCCGGAGACTGAGGATTGTTGCGGAACTTATTTATAAATTCCGTAACCTTCCCTTGGATCTGCCTCGGCAATGCTGCAAATGCCGTCAGGAAATCTGCAGATATGGCTACCTTTGTTGCTGCCTCCATCTATCACACCTCCTTGAACGTATCATCAATCTCATCCGATACGGTAAATATCTTCCAACCTGAAGCTTTGGCCTTTTCAATATCTGCAGCCTGCTCTTCAGTCATAAATCCTATCTTTTTCTCAATCCACGCCAACTCTATTTCAGCAATGACTTCTCCGGATGCATCTGCCAGTTCATAACCAGCTTCTTCAGGAGCAGGAATGCCACGCGCCTTACACTCATCAGCAATACTCTTGCTGATATCATCAAACAGCATGGATTTAATTTCATCCCAGGCTTCCACCGATACCTCAGCCGGCGTGACATCCTCTGCTGCAGTTTCAAGCTTGCCACTAGGCAATGCTGAATACGTCTGATTATCGAGTCCTGTGTAACATACCGCAATGAACTGATCATCAAACTGCATCACATTGGAGAACTGCCAGAAGCCATTCCATTCCTGTTCATACTTATCTGTTCTGGAATCTTTACGATCATCCAGCACCGCACACACTGAAACAGCTGCATTTCTGTCAGCCTTCATCTTAGCTGCCAGAATTCCGGCATACATGTAAAGATGAGTATTATCACTCCGCGGAATCCACGTTCCAAAGAACGTTCCCGGCTGTACAAAATCATCCTCTGTATAATGAGTCTGCCCGTTCACCTTTCCGGTAACATCGTTCCAATTGATGAAATCTATGGAACTTGCTGCCTTAGTCGGTTCCAGAAGCGACAACGATATACCGTGTGCGTGCGCTGCAAATAACTTATCAGAACCATCCATTTCCAGATATCTCATGAGCAGTTCCATCGCAGACATTTTGTTCGGTTTTAAAGCATCTGCTTTTGCTGCACTGATCGTCGGCTGATACATCTTTGCACCGGATGGCATCTTCTCATACGTCAAGGTCGGCGTGAAATAGTCTCCTTGCTGGGTAAATACAGACTGCACGTCTCTCCAGCTAAGGCTCCATACACGATATCTTCCGCTTCTCCGAATCGCCTCTCGTTTTAAGGTATCATCTGCGACTTTATCCTTATGGTAGATAAACCCGTCTGTGAAGATAGCTACCGGAAGCTTATCTGATTTCCCGACAGGGCTAATGATGAAGTCCGGCTTGCAGCTTACTTTGACGCCCTGAGTAGCATCAAGCAATACCTGAGGCTCAATCTCCCAGGTCTGATCATTGATCTTTAATATGTATCCTTCCTTGCCTGAAATAAGCGACTTGGAAATATCTACTTTGCGGTTCTCATTTCCCATCTGAGCAAGTGCTTCAACAAAACGTCGCTCCAGCTCACTGTCAAACAAAGAGTTGACGGGAACGCTGGCCAGCTTCTCAATCTTTGTCAGATTGTCTTTTCCGCTCAAAATAGAACGCAGGATTCGGATTGCCGTGCTACGTGATATATTGCCGATATTCTGGCTCTGTCTATAAGCATACAGGCAGTGATAGCAGCCATCCTTCTGCGGATCCTCCTTGCAGGAGCACTGCTCCAGTTTCTGGAGAGCACGCTCAAAGATGTCGATGAGCGAATTCTTTTCGTTCATCAACTGCTTCAAATATCCTGTACCGCCAGGAACGGAATCATATATTACAAGATACTGCTTCCGGTAATCAGCATCCGGGACCGGCACCTCACTTACTGTTGCCCGCAGGTGATCCACGTTGCCAAAGTATTCCTTCATTCCAAGCATAAAAGCGGCTGTAAATGACTCCGTTCGTACATTGGAAGAATCCATAGTAGTCGCCGGAATCAGAATACGCAGCGCCTCTGTTGCAAACTCGCGATAAAGGAACAAACACTCTTCAAATGGATCGTTACTGAACGCCGGCATCTTCCTGGTCTTGCAATAGAATGTATGCACTTCCTTCCCATGATCCGGCTGAATCTTTCCACAATATTTACAGATCTTGAAGCCCTTTCTGACATCCTCAACACCGGATACAGAAAGCTTCTCTCCCACCATATCGCTCTCACCGAAATTGATCTCCCTGAGAGTAGCCTTCTTTACAAACTCATAACCGAATGCAAACTCTTCATTATCCATCTGGTAAGCGCTTGAAATATCATGGTCTTCGTCTACATCTACAAGCAGTTGCTTACAATAAAATACGTTTGACCGATCATCGCTTTCATCAGAAATAAGGCTCTTGGTATAATCCATGTTGGAGTAGACCATCTGCACTTTCAACATGTTCCGAACCTGCCCGGAATCCGCCCATGCCGGGCTACCGCACTGCGGACAACATGCGGTATTCTTTCCTGCCTCTTCAATCTGTGCATGAGAGCAGTTCGGACACAGTCTCCACTTTGCGGACTGAGAGCTGGTCAGATCGATCTGGTCTATAGTCAGCTTTCTTCCATCAACGTAAAAGCTGTTGTTCGGAGCAAATTCACTGATAGCTGCAGAAGCACTGCGACTGTATTCATAAACAGACTTCCTATATTTTTTCTTTGCTTCACCTTCGCCAGAATCTGCTTCATCCTTACGATAGAGAACGGCTTTCAGAATGATGCCGGCCTCCGGGAAAGCATAGTTAGGAAGCAGGCCCTCATCCGACAAGAAATTGAACACATCTTTCTTGTTCAGTTCCTTTAACACGTTGATGAGAGCTGCCTGCTCTGCCTTCAGTTCCTTTATCTCATCCTCATAGGAAGAATCTTTCGGCTTGCTTTCCAGATCCTTCACCATATCCTTCAGTTGCTTAATGCTTGCCGACAAAGAATCCCTCTGCTTTTTCATTGCCTCAAAAGCTTCAAGGATGCTCATATGCATCGGACTCTTTTTGAGACGGTCTCCCTGAGCAAATTCTTTCAGTTCCTGCTTTGCCGTATCATCTAGGTACTGAACAAACAGTTGAATGAAAGAATTCAGCAGATGCGTAAGATTGTTCTGCACATAGCTTAGGAAATTAAACGGGAACATATCCATCGGATGGTTCTCCAGTTTTCCAAGGATAATACCGATATTTTTAGGGATAGACTGTTCCGGTACTCCGCGCTTCACCCAAGAATCCATGCAATAGGCAACAAACTGACGCTCCAGAACAGCAGAAGCCTTCAGGAAAATCTTCGGTGGCTGTACATTGCCTTCCATCATATCCAGCGGATCCGCATAGAAGTACAGATCATGCGGTCTTGCAGCTGCAACAGCCAGCGTTAATGCATTTCCATCTTTTCGTCCCGCACGTCCGGTACGCTGCAGGAATTGCGCCTGAGCCGGAGGCATACTGCAAAGGATGACGGTTGAAAGGTCACCGATATCGATACCCATTTCAAGTGTTGGCGTACAAGACAGAACATTCGGATCCCAGACCTTCTGTCCGTCTTTACTCCGCTTGAAATCCACCTCCAGAGCTTCTCTGTCATCCCTCTCCAGAAGTCCGGTGTGCTCCTTAGCATTTATCCTGGCGATATCGCCGGATGTAAAGAGCTTCCCATAATAATCCAGCTCATCGCTCTCTGATGCTTCAAAAGAGCCGTTGCAAACGCTTCTCGTGCAAGGTGCTCCTTCCCATAAATCCTTATTCTCTTCAGAAACAGCATGGCCGATTCCACAGGTATCGCACTTAAGCTGAATCACCTTATCTGTGATATATACACGATCCTTATCCAAGCCATAAACCACATAGTCCGGAGCAATCTGAATCGTTACTACCAGACCAGACTTTACCAGTTCCTCCAGAATGATCTGACTGATCATAGTAAAGGTCGATGGCTCAATCATAAATTCATCGCAGCATGAGGAAATCCAATCCGTATATTTTCTTTCAGCCACCGTATCGAAATTGAAATTCCGCTTTCCCGTGGGATTATTCTGCTTAAAAATGAATCGTGGTGTATTTCTTCCGGACTGCCTTCCGGGCATCCAGCTCACGCGATCATTGGAAAGCAGATAGGTATTTCCGTTCTCTTTCAAAAACAGATAGAATGCATCATCATCAAATGCACCATTCTGCCGCATGATACTTACATAGCCTGCAACCATCTGCTCATATCGCTTCGCAGAAGTGTTCGGCAATGATCCGATCTCGTTAGTCACACGCTCCTGCACATTTCCGGCAACCTCAAGAAGCTCTTCCTCCTTGAAAGAAAGGCAAGAACAACCCGATTTCTCCAATGTGCGTCCTATACGGCTTGTAAGTCCGTATTCAAGCATGATCTCATAGGAGATCCTTTTTTCTATATCTGACATCAGCTTTTTGGCAAGTGCATCCTTACCCAGCTTACGATTCTGGATCATTTCCTCATAGGCACGCATCCAGGTCATATTCGGAGCGATAAAGAAGCTGACAAAGCTTTCATCGTCCATCTGGTCATGCCAGTAATCGATGAACCCTTTTGTAAAATCAGCAAGCGACTTCCCTGCACCGCCGTTTTCTACATAGCGCTGCAGTGCGCTTCTAAAACCAAATCTCCATGTTCTGGCATTAAAGAATCCGGCTCGATGTGCAGCATCCTGAACATTGTCGGAAAATGCCAGCGTCTTTTTGTCATCATTGAATTTTGATGCAAACAGCTGTGAGATACTCGTACTGATCTCTGTAGCACTCCGAAGACCCATCAGGGAGATACCGCGCTTTGATCCACAGAACGGGCAAACAAACTGCTTATGATTTTTAGAACCTGAGGTTTTGATCGGATTCGGAATCAGGACTTTAACTGTATCAGCTCCGCAATTATCACAGGAGGCAGATGCGTCCTCGCCAATCTTTACCTGCAAACACTCAGGGCATAACTGGGCTTCTATGAATCCCCACGGACGATCGTTCTCCTTATGCGGGAACATCATCACGATTTTTTCATCTGCCTTAAAATACAGGTTATAGAATGCTTCCAGGCTTGTTATGGTAGCATTCATACGCTCACTTAGTATCGATGTCCATCCGGTAGCTCCACAATCACGACAGTTTACCACAGGCAGATATTGCTTCGCCTGTTGTGTATTCAAGTCGTGTGCGATAGAGTATGTGACCATCTTCGGCGACACCTTTGCCACCAGACGACGCAGTTCTCTCATCCAAAGCTGAACCTGAACATTTAGGAAAGGCCTCAGACTTTCCGCCGATCCTGTTCTGGCATAGGAAACAAGCGCCAGAAGTGCATTTACAGCCTCTGCCGGGTCTTCCATCTCTTTCAGTGCCGGATAATTGACCTGCAATTCATCAACAATTGCTGATACTTGATAATAATTTCCCTTTATGAAGGAAATCATCGCCTGCATAAAGCTATGATGCATCAGCTGTTTTCCTAAAGCGATTTTTCCCTCTGGTGTTGAAATATCAATATCAGGAAGATTCATCCATGCCTTTACCGCCTCAGCGATATAAGCTTTCTCGTCATCCTGCTGTGTCAAAGTAGTGAGTTTCTTAACTTGTTCATCTGTCGGAATAGTAAAATCCGTGATGTCAGAATCTGCAAAGAACTCTGCCGGTGAAAGTCTATCCTCCGTGATGACAGCATTCTCCTCAAACGGTTCTCCAAAGATCTCTGATGCATATTCCAGGATTCCCTTACCGTTATCCTTAGAACCCATCGTTGCAGATGTTCCGATGCAACAAAGATAGCCTGCAGGTGTCCACAAACGTGATTTCAGACGTCGAAGCAAGCAGGCAAGATCTGTGCCCTGAGCACCATCAAAAGTATGCAGCTCATCGACAGCGATATATTTCAGTGTATCCGGTGCGTTATCTTTCCAGAGTCCGGCATCCTTCGGACGAACAAGCAGATAATCCAACATCTTATAGTTCGTCATCAGGATATCGGGCGGCGTATTAAGCAATGTCTCATGATCTGTGATGACGTTGTCTTCGCTCATCATACGGCTCGGAGTATGCTCACGGCCACCCACATACATGCCAACAGTCACGTTTCCCCTAAGCTCTGGGCTTTTGTGAATAAGACCTGCTATACGTCTTGCCTGATCCGTCGCCAGCGCATTCATCGGATAAATAATGAGGGCTTTAATGCCATTCTCGCCACGATGCTGATAACAGTATTCCAGAATAGGGTACAGAAAACACTCCGTCTTACCGGAACCTGTTCCTGTTGCGATCAAAGTGGATTGTCCATCATCTCCAGTCAGTCTCTGAAAAGCTGTATCCTGGTGCACATACGGGAGGTATGCAGGATGGATTGCCTCAAAGCAGTCCGGCATCTTCTCTGCCACCCGGAAAGGAAGACGCACAGATACATAGGGTTCATGATAAACAGAATCCTTTGTCTCCAGCATATTTCTTACAGAGCCCCTGAAAGGCTCATTCGTCATCGGGAATGTGGTTTCTATATAGTCCCCGATTCCTTTCTCTAATTGTTTTGCAAGTATGGATGGTAACATACTGCACGACCTCCTTCGTTATTCTGATATGTTTGTACCACCTACAAGTACAACTTCCCATCATCGGGAATACTATCGGATGCAGATATTAGCTTTTTAACATCCTTGCTCTTTGATAAGTATTCTTCTTTACTGTGGTACAAGGCATATTCTGCATCAAATTCTATAGAATCCGGTAATAAAGCAATCCTTTTTACACATTTACGACCCAAAACAACCTTGTCCCGATACGGCATATCTGTTTCCAAGTGAATGTAATACTGAATTTTCTCACGAAACCGCTGATCAGAAGATATGTCACTGATCAGCTTTGCCCACTTATTGCATCCTCCAGCCGCCACGCCATTATCATAGAAAAACAGAACCGCGTATTTCTTCAGTACTTCTGTAAAAGGAACGATGAGTGCATTAATAATAACGCATGCAAAAAAGCCGTTTTCACTTCCATCCAACAAACCATCATATATGCGCTTAATGAATGAACCAATATCATTTATGTGTTCATCCACATTACTACTTGTCACTTCAAATTTTGGTAACTCTAGCTTTCGTGCATCAGATTCAAGATAGGTAATAAATCTTTCCGTTTTCTCTTTCAGTTCATTGAAATCCCTCTGGCGAACATATTGTCTGAACTCCTCCATGTTTGAAGAGATATATTCCAGACCAGACAATGTGCGCTGAAATCCCGCATATGTCATTGAATACACCTCTCCTATAGCTGCATTGTTCAGCCAGCCAATCCTAGAGATCTCCTGCATCCCCTCTTCTGAAAGCTGCAGTTTTTCACCAATATGCTTGATTTTTTTATCAGCTTCAATCAAATGTGTCTCATCACTAACCATTTCCTTCAATTCATCCAATGTAAATGAGAGAGGTTTTGCCATATCCATCATAGTTCCATCAGGACGCCTTGCTCCACCCGTGCTAATAGCAACCTCTCCTGATTCAATGGCTTTTTCTGCCTCTGGAGAGTGCGAATACAGGTAAATCCTTCTATTCTTATCTTCATTATGATTCATTATCGCATTCTCCTTATCTCCTCCGCTCTCGCTGCTGTTGCAGTAAGCCCATAGAATAAAGCCATTCGCCTGATGCTACATTCACGAGCCTGAGCCTCTAAATTCTTAAAATCAGATCCAGTACATCCTTGTGCATACAAATCTCTTACCTGAGAATCAGGGTGGACTCCGGAAAAGATTTGATATCGAATTAACTGAGCGGATTCATATTGCTTACAGCGTTCCTCATCATACAGCGCCGTCTCATAAATCACATCTTCTAAAGCCTTCTTCACCCAAATACGTATCATTGTCGATGACTTTAATAATTCAATCTTCCCAACAAGATTCTTTTGAATGTAATAGTACTTACTCGATAACAACCAATTGAGATCCGTCATAGAATTAAACATGAACTCTCTATCAATATCTATCCTTTGTCGGTTTTCTGTTTTCATCTCCTCAAGATTTCTGCAAAACCTGGAAAGTATTTTTCGAGCATCGTGTCCAAGCTCACTATCAACTATATATCCATTTTCTGCGACAAAATCTTCTGCTGCATATATCAGTAATCCTTGTCCCAAAATATAATCTGTGCCATTAAATCCTTTCTGTGCAGATGAAATAAGCTCTGCTTTCGTTTTATGTAGGCCGCAAACGCTCGATACTGAGGCATCGTTGCACTTTGAAAGGATGTACTCAACATAACTCTTTGTCATATTGCCGTTACCCCTTATTCTTGTACACCATATTTTTCTTCAAAGAACTTCCATGCGATTTCGTAATCCTGCTCTCGATCGCAACGGTCGAATGGAGCAACATATTCAATCGTTCTTTCTACAGGGCCTCCTGGTATAGTATCATCGGTAATGGTACGGTAGAATTTTTGACCAGCGGGAGCATCTTTTATTCCGTTTTCCCACTCTTTACGATCAAAACCGACGCCTGTCATACTTCGATTATTGGTAAACACTATACGTCCGTTCGAATCATACCAAGTATCTATTTCATATTGCTTTGATACTGCAAATTGCAAACGATAAATAGATTTTAATTGCTTCAGACTCATTCCTATTGCCATAGCTGTTAAAACGTCAATCTCTACGAGCGCTTGTCTTCTTTCATAGTCAGTTCGCAAAGCTACATTTCTTTCCCATTTATCCGGCAATTCTTTCTTCGGTAAACGTATATCTTCTTTCGCCCACGAGATACACTTTTCCATGTATTCCAGACTTTTTTCATACACAAGTGTGTAATTCTTGGTAACGGCGTTTAACAGTATCCCACGTGTGATAATTGCGGTATCATATTTGGAGTTCAACACCGGGAACCCAGATGCAGCAGCAAAATTAAAGTTTGCTTTCCCCATAACCTTTACATAGAAATCTAACGGTATTGATGCCCAAGAAGAACCTGCTATAAGCAAGTCCCTATAATTAGAAAATGCTACCCCAACAAGCCCATTAATGTGCCCATATCCTTCAGGAATAATAGCAACATTAAATGTTCTTTCTTGCTTCAGATTAAGCATTTTTCTTGACACTAATCGCGGTAAAGAATGATATTTAACTCCCCAAATTTCCGCATCTCGACGGATGTATTCTTCTAAATCAACATCAATCGTGTAGTTAGTTCTAGCCATGTAGTTATCGGGTATAGCGGTAAGATCAACTACGTCATAGTCACCTTTTTCTTCACAGATAGCTCTAGGGGTCTTAAATACAGGATTACCTACAGCAATATGGGGGCCAGAGCATATCATCTCCGCTTTTTCACTTGGAAATGTTGTATTTCTACGTATCGTGCCATCATTCTGTGCATATGTTTCATGCCACATCTCGCTCATATATATATCAACATTTCTTAAAACACTCGGATAATCTGCAAACCGCTGAATAGTTTCTAACAATTCTTTTGTTTGTAGTGCCAGGAGTTTAGCAGTATATGGGTTTGCATCATCATCTGATAATGCCGCCAAAATTGACAATTCTTTTTCTCCATATTTTAGGACACGATCTGGATGCCCTTTGACACTCCATTCTCCATTTTCATTTTTTATTCCCTCTGCTTCACCAACTGCCTCTTCATAGCACTGATCAATAGCACTAGGGTCAAACAGATTTGATATACTATGGAAGCATGAGTTTTTTAATGAGCGCGGCGATCCATAAACATTAAGGCTAAATACAGTAGGGTGCCCTACCTCTGCAAAAAGTAGCTTCTCATTCACAAACTGATAATGTCTTCTTAAACGAGGATATAGCATTATTCGAAGAGCATCACCTTTAGGATCGTCATACACCCCATCAGGATGTATAAAAGCGCTTACCCCATCCTTACTTCCAAACCGCCAGGCTTGTGGTAAAAAGCATTTAAACAAATTGGTTTGTTGTCCACGTAACTCATCATAGTTTTGGATTGCATTCAAAAACGCTTGTTGTCCTGACTGCATTTCAAATTCATTCAAATAATTCCTCCGCGTAACTTCATTACTTAACGCTTCAGATCTGTGATGAGTTGTCTGTGTTGCAGACAGCTTCTTCACAGCAAACATAGGATGACGATCTGAAAGAACCCCTTGTTCATTCCACTCGACTTTGATCCAGGGCGGATTTCCAATAACCAGATCGAATCCACCTCTATCAGCAAAAAGATCAGCAAATTCCAGTTCCCAGTGCATGAAATGGTTCTGTTCCGCAATCTCATAGGCAAGATTCAACCTTGGATTTTCCTTGCGAAGGCGCGGAATATCTACCACAGAACCTTGTCCGTAAGTTGCAACTATATCCAACGCAATCTGCTCCATCTCCGAAGGGAACAGAGACAACTGTCCTCCCTTTGCAGCGTTACTTACATTTACAGAAGCCATCGTGCCTTCCAGTATCAAAGACATGTCAAAGAGAAATTCGCTACGACTAGGCAGTAAATCCGCTTTATCAATAGGCCAGAACCAGAGCGCACACCAATAATCCATAGCAAATTTCAGTCTTGCATATGGACCGGCGTTTCTCATATGTTCGGATTTATAAAGTTCACTCAGGATCTGATCCTTCTGTCTAATAGTTGTATGGGAATCTGTAGCATCATCCTCATATCCATAGACAGACAGAGAATCCTGTGTTTTAGCCTCCACCTCTTTTCTCAGATTGATCTGTGCTTCCCACAATTCATCAATGGCAGTAGACAAGCGGAGCAGCGTTACCAGATCATCTTCATTGTATGGCTCTGTGAACTTCTTGCTCCACTTAGCCATAGCCTTAATTTTATCCGGTTCCAGAGATTTGATGACTTTATCGGAATAACTGCACATGCCGGGATCGCCTAACAGGAAATGATATACCTGTTTTCGCGGCATGCGTTTTGTTCCAAGTGGCACTCTGTCGGGAGCATTCTCATACCACCGTAGCCCCTTTGATGTAGTGCTGAGGGATTCCACACGATATACTTGTCTTCTTGCCCCAATCAGCGAGTTTCCATTGATCAGCTGCGTTCCAAACCACGGCACAAAGCCACCTTCGTAAATCGTATTCAGCCAGAGTGATACTTCAGCCAGTTCTACAGCGACAGGATTCAGGTCGATTCCATAGACATTCCTGTCTGCCATATACATCTTGACCTTCTGCAGTTCTTTCAGCCGGTCATTTGCAGGGATCATTTCCCTGCGCTCTTTCTGTTTTTTATCCAGATACGCTTCCGCAAGCTGCGTAATGGCTTCGTTCAAGAATGCTGCGGAACCCATTGCCGGCTCACAGATGGTCAGATGTAAGATTTCATCTGCAGTCTTTCCTTCCAGCAGCTCTTTTAGGGCATATTTAACCAGGCATTTCGTCAGGACTTCCGGTGTGTAATAAGAGGCAGACTTTTCCCTTTCTCTGCCGGCAAGACGGTATATAAAAGTTCCCTTCTCGTATTTGCGGAGCTGACCTTTCTTATACTTTCCATCCGGATCATTCTTCTCATATCGAACGCGTTCGTCTTCGGTATACTGATCCAACTCATCTTCAGTAACAAAGTAACCGACGTCCAGTTCGTTAAAGCTGTCTCCGGCACGCTTTACTTCAAAGAGTGTTGTCTCAGCTATAAATCCACGGTACGAGAGCAACGCCTCATACACGGATCCCATCTGGTTGATTCCAAGATTCGCGTAAGATATACGCCCACGCCTGTCGTTCCGCCGCCCAGTCTCGCGAGTAAGACTCATAAGGTCAATGATCCGAAGCATGCAGGAATTGCGAAGCTTCGACTTTGAGATCATCTTTGTGTATTCAGGATCAAAGATATGTGCTTTCAGCGGAGCGATCACGAACATATCGTGCAGGCTCTCTTCCTGCGAATACTTCAGCAGGTCTTCCTCAGACTCCGGATATCCGCTGTAGATCAGATCATACAGTTTAGAAAGAGTCTCATGAAGGAAATACCCACTACCGACTTCAGCCACGTCATCACGGATATCATCAGCGATATCTCTCAGATTATCTAAGGAGTATCCGGACTTATATGTCAGATTCTGGATCGGCGCATATCCAAGCTCAGGTCTTGCCTCAATAAAGAGCACAAAAAGCATACGGTACATGTACCGCAGGCATTCTAACGTCAGGTCACCGGCATCTACCGGATCTATTTCCAGGTTTCTCCCCTGACGGGTAGCCATGTCGTAAAGTACTTCGTTTCCAAGAATCTCAATGCTTTCACGAAGCGCATACTTCAGGTCCTGTGATACGCCTGCAGCATGCTTCTGGGAATTCGCATCCAGCTCGTCCAGGAGTGCTGTTCCGTCTTCAGGACACAGGCTATTTCTATGCAGAAGAACTGCCATCGCCTGCAGTGTTGATTCCTCATGACGGCTGAATATATCTTCCAGTTCAAATTGCAGATATCTCTTCTCATTCCATTTATTACGGTCGATTAAAGCTATCTGATTCATTCCGATCAGCAATATGAACCTCGGAGGCTCCGCCTGACCAAAGAGAATCTTAGTAACGAGATCTTCATTCGGGATATTGGTAAGTACATTGGCCGGTACGGAATACAGCCCTTCTTCTACTACTTCATCTGCAGCAAAACAATATTTGTCTAAAATTGCAGCTTCCTTATCATCAGAGGTTGCAAGCAGAATCCATAAAGCCGGTGCTCCATTCGCCTTGGTAAGTTCCAGATAAACAGGCGCCTTCAGCGTATCATCAATCTCAATCCACTCCGGCTTTGCCTCCGGATATCCCAGAGCTTTTAAGTACATATCAGCAAGCGTGCGAATATTCACCAAAGTCTGGGTATCAAACTTTGAGCGAAGAAAACGGTCATGAACTGGGTAATACTGACGCGCAACATCACGCAGAAGTGCCCACGGTGTCCTGATCTCTTCGCTTTCCTTTGCTTCCGCTCTCCATGCAGAGATCGTCTCAGAAGCGTTCTCTTCGAAGATTGATGAGAAATAATGATTCGTGTAGTACTCGTTTTGGTTGGTAATTCCGGTTAAATCCATGCTCATCTTGTTACCCCCTTCATTACCGCCATAATACGAGTATAAGGATTATTCTGTATCGACATGGTGTCTGTAACCCAGGTCGTAAATTTATCAAACAGTTCATCTACCATACGTTCCTGCTCGCTTTTCTTTCTTTCGCTCTCAAACAAAGACAGCTGATAGTATTTATGACGTGTTTCCAGTTCAGCCAGCTTGTCCAATTCTTCATCCAGAAGCGGATTGATATGGCTCTGATAGCTCTGATAGTACCCATCCAGGTATTTCTTTGCGTGTTCAACAGCATCTGGCAGCAATCGTTCTGCCGCAGCCACATCAGCCTCAGTCAGACTTGCGCTGTTCGGGATTTTTGTGCTTCTGAACCCGGTATGCGCAAGCAGCTCATTCATACTCAGACTTTTTACAAATTTGCCATTCTCATACTGCAGCCCAAACCACTCATCTACCAGCGGAGTGGAACGCTTGTTAGGAATGCTTCCCGTAACGATGAAGATGGTCTCTTCCGGTTTCATCTTATCCGGAATGCCAACAAACGGAGCTTCTCCACGTCCGTACAGCAGTCCACCTTTATCATTTACCCATGTAAACAACGGATGCTGCTTCCAGAGATACTGAACCTTTGGCCAGGCTGTTTCTGCCATGTTATTCTGCATACTTCTCTTCATTTCTCCCATGCAGAATTCCTTATCATCGGACAGCCTTAAATAATCTCCCTGCGGCATAGCCTCATCTGGGAGAAGCGCGGTAAGACGTTTTCTCATATCCGGCGTTACTGTCACTTCCATGCCGGATACAGACTGAAGCTTTTCAACCGGATGGCTCTCAGACTGGTTAAGATAACTCATCGCCAGGTAGAGATAATCGGCATCCGAAAACAGAGTCTCATCATTTTTGACTTTCGCCGGTTCGCTTGTATCAGCAGAAGCTGCCATCAGTGCCTCGAAAGGATCAAACTCTGCTTCACCGCTATCCAATGTCTCTGAAAATGCAGCAGCATCTGATCCGTTCTCTATTGCATCGGATACCACTAACTCTTCATCTTCAATGGAGAATTTACCAAGCAACAATGCCGGATCTCCGATATTCTTCAGTGCCTGCTCTTCCTTGGTAATCAGAATCTCAATAATCCTCATATCACCCTTAATACGTGGATTATTGCTTTCAATCATCATATAGCGGATATCCGGACGCTTCTGCTGCCCATAACGGTCGATACGCCCGTTTCTCTGCTGGAACACCATAAGCGACCACGGGATGTCAAAATGGATCATCCTGTGGCTGAGGTAATGCAGATTAAGTCCTTCTGATGCGACATCCGAAGCAACCAGTACTCTGACCGGAGCTTCCTCTCGCCCAAAGTTCTCAACAATTGTCTGCTGCTCTGCGTCGCTCATAGCGCCTGAAATTTCCTGAATCGCATTGGCCGGCATTTTAAGATCCTCGCGGAGTCTTGCCGCCAGATATTTCATGGTCTCAATGCGCTCTGTAAAGATAACAACACGGTCATCTGTTGCTCCGGTCCATCCGTATTCTTTATCTTTCAACAAAGTCAGGAGCTGTTGATACCTTGAAAAGTCCGAAGGAGTAATATTCTCCAACGCGCTCTTCAGTTCTTCCAGTGCGCGGATATCCTTGATCTCGTTGTCTGAGTACTTCTTACGAAGCTTGTTAAGTCTGGCATCAATGCTCTTGATGCAGGCTGCCGGGCTGGAAAAAAGCGACTTCTCCAGACTGGTCTTAAAGAGCTGTCCTTGAGCTCTTGTTTTACTCAAATCCATCTGCAGCTGCATCTCTGCAAAAAAATCAAAAGCAATCTCTTCCTTTGCTGATGCTTTGCAACGCTGTAGCTCAATTCTTCTTTCCAGGAACGATCCGCTGACCTGATCCTTCACATCCTTCTTGAAACGACGCACGCACAGACCTTTAATATCATCCTTGGTATAATCATCCGGATTCGCGATAGCTGTAGGATCCAGCATATTCATCAACGATGCAAAACTCTTCGCCCGTCCATCATGCGGTGTCGCTGAAAGCATAATCATAGTATCTGAACGATCTGCAAGCAGCTTAGCCAATCTGGAACGCTGCGCCTGATGATCGCCACGCTCTGCAACATTCTGAGCCTCATCGATTACAATGATGTCCCAGTATGCCTTCTCCAGATGTGTTCTGTATTCAACATCTCTCTTCAGCGTATCAATGGACACAATGGTCTTGTCGTAATAGCTGAATGGGTTATAGTTTGATGGAAGCTTCGCCCTGATATCGTGGATCTTCTTTGAATCCAGACGCACCAGCGGTATCGTGAAGCGATTCCACATTTCTTTCTGGAACTGCGTCATCATGCTCTTAACCGTAACAACCAGTATCCTCCTGCCTTTTCCTCTGGCAATCAATTCGCTCATCAGGATACCGGCTTCCAGTGTTTTACCAAGGCCAACTGTATCTGCAATCAGGATGCGCTGACGCGGTCTGCGAAGCGAAATCTGCGCAGGTTCAAGCTGATAAGGCATCAGGTCCATAGCCGCCTTATCTCCGATATGTAAATCTGTATCTGTCGGGATCTGCTGCCTCCACTGACTTTCCAGATACAACTGTGTCCGCCGGAAGAAAGATGACCCATCAATGACAAGCTTTACATCCTTCGGATCCACTACTGCAATCTCTTCCAGATCAGTCAGAAATACAGCCTCTTTGTCCTTAACTAATGGCGATACGCCAACACAGTAAAGGGCATTATTCCCCATGTTGTTCTTTTCGACCTTCTTAACCATCCATTCTTCATCTCGAATGATGGTCCTCATCCCTGGTGCGTAATCTACCATAACAATCTATCCTTTCAATCTTCCGCATGCTGTTCAGAAGACATATCCTTTTCTTCCACAGGAACCATCTCCATGATGTCAGAGAAATCGCATTCCAAAGCATTGCAAATCTTCACTAGAACATCTGTCGTGATATTCGCGTTCTTTCCAAGCTTCGCAAGTGAAGCTGTGCTGATTTCGCTCTTATCCTTCAGTTTTGTACGATTCCACTTTTTATCAATCAACAGTTTCCAAAGTTTATCGTAACTAATAGTCTTTTTCATGGTCTTTCCCTCTTTATTCTCACATCCAATGTGCGTTACTCTTCTTCGGGATTTCTTACACTATGCAGGAATCCATAACGTCCCTGCTCTTCATCCATCGTAAACGTTATCCGATTCGCATTCTGATAGTTTACCGTATCTGGGAGCTCATTTTCGGCTACGATCAGCTGGTTATTGCCACAATGATCGATAATGTATTGAATCAAAGATTCTCTCATTCCCTTTGTGGCCTTCTCACTTTCCTTGATGCTGTATTTCTTTTCCTTTAGAGACAGGATCGGCGAATCTAACACAAGAAAATGTGACGCATACTTCCCGCTGCTCTCAAGGTACTTCATCAGGTTGAAAAGCATTATCGTATTCAGAAATGCACGATATCCTTTACCCTGGTTCTTCTTATGTCTTCCTCCAACAACAACATCAGCTGTATTGATGTTCAGATATGACTCTGGCTTTCCGGTATAAGCGCAATCTTTTATCATTTCATTGACGGACTCACTCAAGTCCTTCCAGATATTTTTATCAAAGTTCTTCTTTGCATCAAACTTTGTCGCAGTCTCATCCTCTTCATTTTCCTTCTCGAAGACATCTGTTCCCAATTCCGTTGACATATATGCAATGGACTGCAGTTGCTGCCTTACATGCTGAATTCTACGGAACTCTGCGACAGCAGCTCTGAGCTCTGCAGCATGAGGTCTGAGATTTTGATTCAACAGTTTTGTAATATTACTGTTCTGAGCATTTAATGCCTTCAGCGTTTCTTCAAGTTCTTTTATCTCTTTTCTGGTATCTGTCTCCGTTACTTCCAGATCACCCAATTGCAGTCTGATACGTGCAAGCTCGGATTTAGCAGATTCAACGTATGAAGTACGATCCTCTTCCTCTGCATCCATCTCATGCCCGCAGAACGGACAATTATCCTTGTGATGAATGGTCTTCCCCTTAGCGTCGCCATCCACGATAAAATTCAATCTCTTAATATCAGACATATATTGTGAATGGAGTGCCCGATATCTATTGCCCAGGAATCTGGCTTCCTGAAGCTTTGCATTCACTTCATATATTTGTGCAAGTAACTTCCGGCTTTCCTCAGAAGCATCGACAATCTGCCTTTCAACCTTTTCTATTTCAGCCACAAACTCGTCTATCTTGGCATCAATATCTACGCCATCATCAGCAGCCAAAGCTTCTTCGAGCTGTTCCTTCTGTTTTGACAAGTCCGCTATCTTCTGATTCAGGTAACTAATGACCCCTGCCTTCCGGGTAGCTCTCTTCTCTAGCTCCTCAACGCTGATTTTGGGCAGGAAACGGTTTAAATCATCGGCTGTAAGGAGATAGATAAGCGAAGTCAGACTCTTGGTAATCTTGGAATGATCCGGATTATCAAGCGGAGTTCGCTTTTCAAATATATTTTCTTCACTCAGGAAGAAGAAATGAAAGATAGTTCGAATAGTCATTTCTTCATCCGTCGGTGCCTGCGTTGCGATAATTTTAGGGACTTTATCGATACCTATAAGACTCAACAATAACGTGCTGTATTCCCCGTTACCAACTTTATATTCGTCTTTGTCTACTCCTGGAAAATCAGAGTATACTTTTACAACGTTCGATCCCTTATCACCGCTGCTTCCGTCTTCTATCTTTCTTTCAGCCTTAAATGAATAACCATCGTCAGACTCCATTTCCAGCATGACAGTGTCGTAACCGGTATCATCTTTTGAAAAAGGTACCTCTTTCCCGGCAAACATGAAGTCAATACAGCCAATAACATAAGACTTTCCCGTATTAGAAGGTCCTTCAATAAAATTAACGCCATCCTTAAATGGTACTGATGAATACTCAACCTTCTCTCCGGAGGCAGCAATCTTTGTAATATAAAATCTGCTCATTGATGACCCTCCTGTCGATAAGATTTTCCGCCGAGCTTAAATATCTCTGCAATCAGTGATCTCTCGGACTTTCCTTTGGTTGCATTGATTACAGATTTTGCGGCTTTCCTGTACTCACGAGCATATTCACTCGTTAGAGCACCACTGTAGTCCTCCCCTTCCGGGGTGATGATATATGACAGACCATCCTTGTAGCTGACAGCCTCTGCATTACCGTTCAAAACAAGTTCCTTCAACGCTTCCTTTACAAGATCCCTTTGTGAAGCAAACTCGCTGAACTTTAGATCATTATCGCCATTAAGATTCTGCTCTGATAAGCCAAACGGCTTACTGTATATCGTCATAAAATCCACCGCATAGAGCATGTCCAGCGTCTGCGGCATATCATATTCATCCAGTAATATCAGCAGGCGTAAAGAGTTTTCAAACGTTGAATTAAACAATCGGTCCATCGTCGTCTCTCACCCACCCTTCTATAGTGCCGTCCTTAACAAGGAAGTGACATACCCCTTTTTTCTGGGGTACGCCTACCCAATCTGTATCTCTCAAAAGCCAGCATCTATTCGAATTAAAATCTCGTACTCTTCTCAACACAGCTTTAAGTCGAGCCAAGCCGCTTTCTGCAGGATCCTCATAATCATCCTTGATATATTCATATGTTTCACTTTTCAGCAGGTCGAACTGATCCTCTTTGTCGTAAATATCTCGTGTGCTACGTCTGACAGCCTCTGCAGCAAAATAGTACTTACGCTGTTCTGAAAGATGCTTCTCATACTTCGGATACTCTCCGATTCTATCCATAGGAAAGGTTTTTATGTTTTCTGCTTGAGCATAAGCTGCGGCAAGTGCTGTCGTATATTCGTGCTCTTCCTTGATTATCGTTTCCGGTATTTCCGCATCCTCCAGCGGATGTCTCTTGTATTCCTCTAACTCTGTATCCAGCTTGGCCTTTGCCTCAGGTGTAAGGACATTATCTCTGGTAAGAGAATACAGGTAGACTTGTCCTAAGAATTCATCAAATGTTTCCTTCTTGCCCAAACGAAGAAGCTCATCTTTTTTGCTGTCAGATATTTTACCGTCTGCCTTTATATCTCCCCTAAAATGAAAGATAATTTCTTCTTCCATTCCTGGCATAAAGTGCCGTGTGACATTCTTTTTGAAAAAGGCTCCAATTGATGACTTAACTTCAGGATCTTGCGAATGGCCTTTTATGATTCTAAGCGGATTGCCCTGTGGTGCCCTGTTCACAATTTTGCTGGCAGTACCTTTCCCCACTTTGCTTAATGTCATCCCCAAGGGTTCAGCTACACCTCTATAAAGAAGCTCTATGAGTTCAGGATCACTGATCTCATCAACAAAAGCATTCTTTATTTCTGCCACTACCGTGGCTAAAACCAGCTCCCGCAATCAGCTCACCTCCTCAAAAAGAAACTTTATGATAACTTTATAGGAACCGCTCTAACCCCTTAAAATACTGACCTTTCAAGGTGTTTCGGATATAATGACAGTGTGGGAAGAGACACTCTCCGAACAAAGCCAATACTCCAAATGACAGTATAGCACAGTTCGGGTGATAAGTAAATAAATTATTTGCGTTCGCAGATAAATATTTCATTCGATTCCCGCTGCAATTCCTACTCCGGGCAGTAGGATCACAACCAAATAACCATTAATGCGTAATGCAGCCTGACCATCGGTGGAAAGGATGCAAACCGAAACGGATTTTCCGTTCGATTTGTATGCCTTCCACCGATTTTATTTTGCGTACAAATCTATAACGTTCACAGCGACATAGTTCGGGACCTTCCGTTTCGGCCCTGGGTCGAAGGAGGGCCCGAATTATGTTTCAGAGTAAAAATTTCTCAAGCAACGAAAACCAGAGTAAATACGGAAACAAGAAACCGTACAACAACATTCCGCCAGCAGCGAACGAAGAGCTTGCACCGATGCTCATGACGAAGGAAATGTTCAAAGACAAGTCCATCATCAGAGACAACATCGAGACCTGGAATATCAACGGTCACAAAATCCCCGTAGCTTTCGCTCCTATCCAGGCAGGTACCCTTGATAATTGGATGAGATTCTTCAACGCTCAGGTTCGCACATATATTGCAACCGGCGGCACAGAGGATTTTCTCAAAGAAAATGGTCATGAAGACGATCTGTCTTACAACAAGTTTCAGGACGATGCTGAAGGCGACGAAGATCAGAGTGGTTTTGAACCCGGAGAAACACCTTCTCTCGAAGACACCGTACTTCTCGGTATCATCATCAAGGAACTGATTGCAGAAGTAAAAGGCATCAACCCCAAATACGGCAGAATCCTTGAACTTCTCGGCCAGAACCGTTCAAAAGGCCAGATCCTCGAAGAATTAAATCTGGGCAAAAGCCAGGGATACGCCGATATCAAGGCCGCCCAGAAAATGGCACGAGACCTTTACTATAAAGATTGATTCATTGAGATTGCTGACCAATTAAAATAAAGGGAGAGCGGCATGCCCGGATGCTGCTCTCCTTTTTGCTGTGTGCCTCTATGTTCGATTTTATCTCTTAGACGGTCTGCCCTGCATCTGCCACCTGTCGTGACTCTGTATGCTCCGGACAGCCTGCTTCAAACTATTCGCACGACCGTGCTGATGATATGGATGCGATGCCTTATGCTTGTGGAATATGATACATGTTCCCGATGTCGGATACTCAGGATTATGGATGAACCAGTAATGTCCGGTATTCCGGCTCATAATCGTAACATCGAAGGCATCTGTGAAGATGATGGAAAAGTACTTAGGATCAAGAGCAGAGAGATCAGTTGCATCAAACATAGTCTTTCCCCTGTCCCTTAACATATTCTGCCTGCCGCTCTGCGACAAACTGAGCATGAAGTGCCTTCTTCTCCTTCAGGAATTTTTCATGCAGTTTTCTGGTTTCCTTCTCCATAAACGCCTTCTCTGCCTCGATCATCTCCGCTCTTGCAGTGTCCAAGCTAATGATGAGCTTGCCGTCCTCACATCTGACCAAAACCGGATCTCCAATGTGGAACCCGGCAGCCTCCAGCCACTGGCCCATCAACCGGATCGACGGGACAGGCTTGTAGTTGTGCCCGCTCAGCGCACAAACCTTCAGTTCTCTTTCGTTCTTGCTTGCCATGTGTTTGTCCTCCTTTTTCAATCGACTCTTTTGACTTGAAACAAAACAAGCTGCAGATCTCGGATCCTGTCCGCATCTGCAGCTTATCTATTCAAATTCCTATTCGATTGTGAGGCTGAACCTTAGGTGGTAGAATTTTTCCCTTCGTTCTTGATGCGATAGTAGTCTGCCATCTCCACATCAAGCGTAATATAGGACTCTTTCTTCTTGCTTTGGGTGTTGCCCAAGAGGCACACGGTCTCCACATGCACCGTCCCCGGAAACATATCGACACAGCACATCCTTTCCACCCTGTACCCCATATCCAAAAACACTTCCAGATCCCGCGCAAAGCTTGTGGGTTTACACGAAATGTAGATTAGCCGTTCCACACCGTAATCAATAATTTTTTTGAGTGCTTTCGGGTGAATGCCATCGCGCGGCGGGTCAAGGATGATGAAATCCGGCTGTACTTCAATCTCATCCAACACCTTTAACACATCGCCCGCAATAAATTTGCAATTATGTAAACCATTGAGTGCAGCATTTTCCCGTGCGGCAAGAACCGCCTCCTCCACGATTTCCACACCGATGACCTGTTCTGCGACCGGCGCCATCATCTGAGCAATTGTTCCGGTACCGGAATAGAGATCATAGATCACAGGCTTACGCCCGTGCACCGTGTGAATCTCACCGATAAACTCCCGCGCCGTCTCATAAAGCACTTCCGCGCCTAGGCTGTTCGTTTGAAAAAAAGAAAACTCTGAGATTCGAAATCTTAACCCCGACAATTCCTCATAAAAATAATCCTGCCCATAAAGCGTTTCCGTCTCATCACTTTGCACGACATCCGCCAAAGAGTCATTACTGGTATGTACGATTCCAACAATTTTACCGTCAAGTGACAATGCCAGTAAACGTTCACTGAGTTCTCTTAAATCCTCCCCATGCTCTCCCTGGGTTGTCGTGATGACTGCGATCAGCAGTTCTCCGGTACGCGCCGCTTTTCTCACAAGCAGATGCCGCAGATAACCTTCATGACGCAGTCTGTGATAAAAAGACAGCTTTTGTTCTCTCGCAAAATCCATGACCGTACGCAGGATTTTACGATAATCCTCATCGACAATACGGCATCCCATAACCGGAACAATATCATAAAAGCTTCCTTTTTTATGCATACCGAGCGACAGCGGGCCGTCCTTATACTCATCGCCAAATGTAAATTCCATTTTGTTGCGGTAACCAAACTGACGTGGGCTTTTCCGGATTCCCTCATACTCAGGGAAGTCCAGTGTATGCGTCTCCCTGCCGCATCCCCTCTGATTTATGTTATCTTCTGCTCCGCATACCACTCTGTCGGTGCCAACAGCGGCTTCTCCGTCCCCGCTTACAACTTCATCAGCATCCATATCAGCAAACGTCCCGTCAACACCGCGCACAACGCCGTCAACATTCATGTCAGCAAATGTCCCCTCAAGACCACGCACAGTTCCTTCAGCATCACCCCCGTCATTCGTCCTGTCACCGTCATTTTCCGCACTTCGCTCCAGCCGTCTCTGTTTTTCCATCACCGGCTTCATCAGTTCCAAAACCTGCTGCTCTTTTAACTTCAACTGTTCCTCATAAGGCATGGTCTGATAGCTGCATCCGCCGCACTCTGCCGCATGCAAGCACTGTGCTTCTATTTCATATGGCGCGCGCTCCAAAACAGACAAGAGACGTCCTTCTGCCCTCCCATGCCGGACTTTCTGCACCATCACTTCGACTTTTTGTCCGGGCAGTACGCCCTTCACCTCGACCTGTCCCTCTTCGCAGCCCACAATACCTTTATTCGGAAAAGTTACCTTTGATACGATTCCTTCTATGACTTGTCCTTTTTTCATATCCTATCAAAAAAGCGGGATGACTCCATCCCGCTTCCCTCCATTGTTTGTTTCTGTCAAAATCCACGGCTTTATTTGCCAGACATTCATTATGATACCCTTCTGTGCGCTTCCGCGTACATATCAATCAATATTTGAATGTTCACTTTCAAACTTCAGCCCGCCAAACACTATCGTTTCTTCCGTCCCGGCATTCACAGTACGAAGCCGATCACTGATCAGCCTTGTCATCCTCAGCTTCCTCATCAGCCTTATCTTCTTCATCCTCTGCCTCGTCTTCAAACTCATCGTCGAAATCGTCTTCAAAGTCCTCAAGATAATCCGGTGTAAAGTAGCGGTATACCGCATATGCGATACCTGCGATCGCCGCGATCACGCCGATGATCGCAAGCACCCAGAGAAGCACATTGCTCTTTTTCTCCGGTTCGGGTTCCGGCTCCTTCTTGCCAAGCAGTTCGCCAACCTTGATTGCGCTGATCAATTCTTCCAGTTTTTCTTTTCTCATGTCTTTTACCCCTTTTCTATATTTTTCGATCTGATTTCTTTCTCATGCAGCCCGTTGTGCCGCAAAACAACTCTTTTGCACATTATACCACTAATCAAATTGTTTTACTACGATTATTTGTGAGATTTTTCCGGTTTTGTTCAAAAATGATCCGCTTTCACTTCAAACTACATAACCATCTTTGTAAAATCTTGATGCCTTCCTTCACAGTTTTTTCAGCTTCGCAAATCCGGCGTACATGATTTTGGTTCCCGCTCCGTCAAAAGAAACCGTAACTTTATAATCCTTCGGCTCTTTCTCTAATTTCAGCACGGTGCCGTCCCCGTATTTCATATGATGCACACGGTCTCCGACGCCATAATCCACACCACCCGTTCCTGATATCGCTGCTCCGGTCCGGATGCCGCTTCCTGCACCAAACAGCGGCTTTGCCATCTTCGCTTCCCCGCCGATCCCGTACTGCTCCTTTAATCGGGAATCCCCTGCATTCCCCTTCGGCTTTTTTAAGTCAAACATACGATCGCTGTATGCCCGTCCCTGCTGTCCTCTGTTTCGATAGTCGGAAGGCGCCGGGGCTGTATGTTCTGCCCGTCCGCCGATACCGGCCCCAGCATTCCTCTGCCTCTCACGCTCCTGCTGTTCATATCGTTCCACGAAGGACGCCGCCGACATGCCGGCTGTGCCGCCGTCTCCATAACCACCGCTTTCTGATCGTCCGAATCCATTGCCCCTGACACTTCCGAATCCTCCGTCTGTCTGCCTGCCGAATCCGCCGCTTTCGCCCCGGCTTCCGAATCCTCCGTCCGCCCGGGTCTCCCGCTCTCCAAATGTGTCTCTTCTATCGGCACCGCGGCTTCCGAATCCGCTTCCGTAACTGCTTCCGAAAGAATCATCCTCATAACCGTCCTCGTCATACGCATCCCATCTGCGCTGTTTTAACGGGCGGTTGTCCAAAAGCTGCGGCGGTATTTCCCTGACAAAGCGGCTGACGTCATGGTACTGCGTCTCGCCGCGCAGCATACGCTGTTTGGCACAGGTAAGCGTCAGTTCTTTTTTCGCTCTCGTAATTCCGACGTAGGCAAGTCTGCGCTCCTCCTCCAGTTCCGCCGGATCATCCCCGTAAACAGCCATGGCTCCCGGAAAAACGCCGTCCTCCATTCCCGCCAGATAGACATGCTCAAATTCTAATCCCTTCGCGCTGTGCAGCGTCATGATCAGCACACGGTTATCCCCGTTTACATTGTCGATCTCCGCAACAAGCGCAACCTCCTCCAGAAATTCGCTGAGCGACGGGGCGTCATGCGTATCCATATAGGCGACTGCCTTACTGATCAGCTCGTCGATATTGCCGATCCTGTCTTTCGCATCCTCTTCATCCGACGCTTCCAGCTCCCGCGCATATCCGGTCGTATCCAGCACCTCTCTGATCAGGTCGTCCACGCCGTAGCCTTCCTTCTGTTTTGTCCGAAGCGCCTGTATCATCAATACAAACGGCTGCAGCTTTGCGGCGCTGCGACCAATCGTGTCGATCCGGTCCGCCTCGCAGAGCGCGTCGAAAAAGCTGATCTCATGCGTATCGGCATATTCCTGTATGCGCACGATCGTCGTCGCGCCGATTCCGCGCTTCGGCACATTGATGATGCGCTTGACCGCCAGATCATCCTGTCCGTTATCAATCGTCTTCAGGTAGGCAAGAATGTCCTTGATCTCCCTTCTCGCATAGAAGTTCTGCCCCCCGACCAGGAGATACGGAACCCCCTCTACGACCAGACGTTCCTCGATCAGACGGGACTGCGCGTTTGTCCGGTAGAGAATTGCGCAGTCCCCATAATCTAAATCGCCTTTTCTTCTTTTTCGGCAAATATCATCTGAAAGGAACTCCGCCTCCTCATAGGCGGTGTCAAATTGTCTGAAATGCAGCAGAGCGCCGCCCCCCTGCTCGGTCCAAAGGTTTTTTTCTTTTCTGCCCCTGTTATTGCTGATGACTGCGTTCGCTGCATCTAAGATATTCTGCGTTGAACGGTAATTGCGCTCCAGCTTGATGACTTTCGCCTCGGGGAAATACTGTTCAAAATCAAGGATATTCCGGATATTGGCGCCGCGGAATTTATAGATCGACTGGTCGTCGTCCCCTACAACGCACAGATTATGCGCGGAGCCTGCAAGCTGCTTGATCAGCAGGAACTGCACGGTGTTTGTATCCTGATACTCGTCCACCATGATGTACCGGAAACGGCGCTGATAAGCTTCAATCACCTCGGGACAGGCCGAAAACAATTCCACGGTCTTCATCAAAAGATCATCGAAATCAAGTGCATTATTTTTGCGCAGCCGCTCCTGATACTCGGTATAGGCGCGCGCGATCTTCTGCTTCTGATAGTCTCCCTGCGCATGAAGCGCATATTCCGCACATGAAATGTTCTCGTTTTTTGCAGTAGAAACAGCCGAAAGGATCGCACGTTCTTTCAGCATTTTCGTATCGATCTGCAGGCTCTTGCAGACCTCTTTCATGACGCTCAACGAATCATCCGTATCGTAGATCGTAAAACGGTTATCATACCCGATCCGGTCGATATATCTGCGCAGGATGCGAACACAGCTTGAGTGAAACGTCGCCACCCAGATGCTCTCCGAGCCGATGCCGACAAGCTGATCGACACGCTCACGCATCTCTCCCGCCGCTTTATTCGTAAAGGTGATCGCCATGATGTTCCACGGGTCAACCTGACATTCCTCAATCAGATAGGCAATGCGGTGTGTGATCATGCGCGTCTTACCGCTGCCCGCACCCGCCAGACACAGCAGCGGCCCTTCCGTTGTAAAGACCGCCTCCTGCTGCGCCTCATTCAAAGTATCATATTTGCTCATGCTTTCTCCTAAAATTTTCCTTCGCCCGTTTCTTAATGGAAGTCGGGCGTTTTGTATTTATACTTCCATTTCATAAAGCGCCAATGAATTTCCATTGTTGTAATCGATAATATCAACAATCTTAAATCCTGTCCGCAAATATATTTTTCTAACTATTTTTTCATCAAGTCCCGTATCTAAACGAATGTATGTTACACCATTCTTCCTACATTCTGCTCTTATCGCTTCAACAATGGATTTTGTCATTTCCCGGTGTGCAAATTCCCGCCTGACACACAATTTATGTAGGTAAACAGCCTCGTCTGGCGGCCTGTTTCCCCAATATGCTGCATTACTATTTTGAAGAATAAACGCACATGCAATTTGACCATTCACTTTTCCCACACAAAAATTTTGCGGTTTTGCTTCTTCTGTGATCAATTCTTCCGGCGTCAGCCACTCATCCAGCCAGACTTTGAATCCTTTATTTCTTCCCCATTCTGCAACCTCTTTCATTACAGCGATTGCCTCATGGACTTTATTATAACAGATTTCCACGTTTTCCAACATCCCAGCCTCAAAATCCCGATTGATCGGCGCCATAATAGTTGTCGTAAAGAAGCAAGGGCAGTTTCCCGCCCTTGCTTCTTTACGTAAGGAACATTCCAATGGAAGCACTGATTAAATCAGTGTTTCCATTTGTCTTCTTTCATCGCCTGCCGGCTGCCGCTCACTGAAACAGCTGCGTCCCGCAGTTCCCACAGAACCTGGATCCGGTCGTTGCCGTACCGCAGTTCGGGCAAAATTTCGGGCTTGCCGTCGGAAGCGCCCCTGCATTTCCGGCAGAGGCATCCTGCTGCCCTGCGTTCATCTGATTGACCATCTGCTGTCCCATTGCCATGCCCATCTGCATGCCGACCATCTGTCCCGCAATGCCCGCGCCGCTTCCGCCGCCTCTTTCCATCGAGTTTGCCGCTGCAATCTGCTGATAGCGGTTGACGTCGCCGACCATGGACTGGGCAGCCGCCTTCTCCTGCATTTTCTTGACTTCTTCAGGATAAGAAAAGCTCTCAATCTTAAAATCGGTAATGCCGATTCCGATTTTTCTCATGTCCATATCAAGGTCGGACTCAATGCCTTTGGCGATGTTGCGCGCATCCGCCTGCAGATTGAACATATCATGGCCTTCTTTGGAAATCCACGACATCAAAAGCTGATCCAGGCTTGCCACAATGCGTTCTTTTACATCGCCTACCGTATACATCTGACGGACACCTGCAAGTTTGTCAATGACGGTCATCGTATCGGCAATCCGGCAGTTAAACGTACCGAATGCACGGATCGGCATACCGCCCGGCAGTCCTGCCGCCGGAAGATTGATCGCATTCTTGGTTCCCCACTTGCAGAGAATCTCTTTGGTATTGATAAAGAGCACCTCTGCACGCAATCCCGAGTTAAACCCGAACTTAAATCCTTTTAATGTAGAAAGAAACGGAATGATCTGGGACTCAATGTCAAACTGCCCCTCATCCGTAAAAATGCCTTCCACGCGCCCGTTATATAAAAAGATGGCATCCTGCCCCGGGCGAATGATGAGTACGGATCCTTTCTTGATCTCGGAGTTATTCCATTTCCAGAATAATACCTCAGCCTGACTTTCCTTCCACTCCACCACATTGGATAACTCTCTTGAAAAAAATCCCATTTCAGTCTCCTCTTATAATCCATTCTCGACACGGTTCCGCCGCCCTGCGCAGCTATGCTGCTTTATGCGTTCACTCTGTGCGAATTTCCCGCTTCATGCACTCACTCTGGTACGGCTTCCCGTTTCACGCATTTCTCCGCAGTTCTCAAAGCTGCTTACTGCATACCCATTTCCGCTTTCAATGCAGCCAGTTCATCGTCCACATCGCTCATGCGGTTGCTTGCATCGTATTTCTTAGTAAGGCTTTCCACATCGTTGCTCGCGCTGTTCGCGTTCAGCTCCGCCATCGCATCCGCCTCGTCAAGCATCTTGTCTACCTTTGCCTCCATGCGCTCAAATGCCGCAATATTGCTGCCTGCGTCCGCAACGCCGCTGCCCATCTCATTGATCTTCTTCTGCGTCTCGGCAACTTTCATCTTTGCCTTGATCATCTCACGTCTGGAACGCAGCGTGGAAATATCGCTCTCCAGTTTATTATGCATTTCACGCATCTTCTTGGAGTTCTCGCATGCCAGCTCATACTGCTTTACAAGCACCTCCTGCGTAGCCGTAAGCTCCGATTTCTTCTCCAGGAATCTGCGCGCCTCGTCGTCGCTGCCGCTTGCAACTGCTTTTCTCGCATACTCTGCCATCTTGGCGATCTCTGCCGCATTATCATCCATCTTTCTCTTTGCAGCCTTCTCATCCGCCATGATGGAGGCCGTCTCCGCTTTTACCTTTGCCATATCATTCTCTAAATTACGCAGATACTGATCGATCATTTTCTCCGGATTCTCACATTTGTCCAACAGTGCATTAAAATTTGCTGCCATAATGTCCTTAAATCTTGAAATAATACCCATTGTAATATCCTCCTGTCCGTCGTCCTTTTACCGCCTGTTCAACGCGGGCTTTAGACGCGCTACGACTTTATTATATACGAATTTTATCTGCCTGTCTATGACGAGTCATGGCAAAAAATATAATATTTCCATAAAAAATGAAATTGCAACCAGCACTGCAGCGAGTCGCAACCGTTAGGCGCGCACCAGACATTTTCGCAAAAATCCGGTCTTTTTACCTGCTGCTCCGCAACGTTTTCTCTCAGGTTTTCCAAAAATCCCCGCCGCATATCCCGCCATTTCGCCCCATAGCTGCGCCGCTTCCAAGGCAAAATCACGCTCTGTCACCGTTTTTGCCCGCGGCAATATAATAGAGTAAGAAAAACACTGCGGGCTTCCCGCCCAAATCAAAAATTATGCGACGAAAACTTACCATGTTTCTTCTGATCACGTCAATGCTTCTCTGCACGCTGTGCGGCTGCGGCAAAGATACAAAGGATACCTCCGGACTGACAAAAGTCACCTTAAACGAGGTTGCGCATTCCATTTTCTATGCACCGATGTATGTGGCGTTCGAAAACGGATACTTTACGGAGGCAGGCTTAGACGTCACGCTTGTGACCGGATACGGCGCCGACAAAGTCATGGCAGCCGTACTATCGGGAGAAGCGGAAATCGGCTTTGCCGGATGCGAGGCGACGATCTATACTTATTTGGAGGGCGCATCCGATCAAATCGTGAATTTTGCGCAGCTTACCCAGCGCGCGGGCAACTTCCTCGTTTCCCGTGAACCGATCGAAAACTTTACATGGGATATGCTCATTGGGCAGGACGTACTCGGCGGCCGCGCGGGCGGTATGCCGGAAATGGTGTTTGAGTACATCTTAAGAAAGAACGGCATCCAGCCTTCCGAAGTCAATATTGACCAAAGCATTGATTTCGGTTCGACCGCCGCTGCCTTTTCAAGCGGGCAGGGCAGCTTCAGTGTCGAATTTGAACCGCATGCGACCGGACTGGAACAAAAGGGAGACGGCTATATCGTCGCTTCACTCGGCGTGGATTCGGGCTACGTTCCCTACACCAGTTTCTTCACCAAACAAAGCTATCTGGATGAGAATGGCGATACCGTGCAGGCATTCACCGACGCGCTCCAGAAAGGTATGGATTATGTAAATTCCCATACAGCGGAAGAAATCGCTGCCGTGATCGCACCGCAGTTTGCAGAAACAGACTTAGAAACCGTAACCACGATCGTCAACCGCTATCTGGAACAGGATACATGGAAATCAGACTTGATCTTCAGCGAGGAAGCCTTCCTTCTTCTTCAGAACATTTTGGAAGAATCCGGTGAACTTCCCGAACGTGTTCCCTACGAGAAACTTGTCACCACGCAGTACGCCACGAAAGCGGCGGAGTAAGCAATGCATAAGCACACGTTGCATGCGGGTATGCGTACTGCATACCATCGCACGACGCATCATGATGCACGCCGCGCGCACAGGTATGTAAACTTCACTTTAGATGCAGAACAGGCGGGAGCATTTATTGCTTCCGCCTGCCTGTTATTTTCCGAATGGCAGCCAAAGACAAAGCGCACCGCCCCCGGATAATAACCTAGACGGCTGGATACGCTGAGCATGATCCGTTTACGGCAGATGCGCACAAGTTCCCCGATCACCCGCTCCTGATTCGGGTAAGTATAAGAAACCGGCGCGTCAATAGAAATAACAAGGTCAAACGCCCTGTCTTTATACGCACCCAAATCTTCCAGCGCTCCTTTGACAAAAGTGATCCGGTCGAGACCCCCTTCCTTTCCGGCTAATTCTTTCGCCTTATTGATCATAGGCTGCGAAATATCAAAATGGGGCACTCTGCAGCCCTGTTTTGCAAGGAGAATAGAAAATCTGCCGCATCCGGCACGTTCCACAACCGTTCGGATATTTTTCTGCTGATCGTATCCATCACTCCGCCTCCGTTTCCTTTTTCTGACCGCCATGATTTTCGCGAAGCAGCCGTTGCCGCGGGCGTTAGACATTTCCCCCGCGCCAAACGCTCTTTCGCGTATAACAATTACTTATATGATAGCAGACCATCTCGCCCTTATCCACCTCATACATTTTTATGATGGATTCCTGTACTTTTCCCTCCGCAGCATGTATAATAAAATTCTCCTGCGGGAATAGAGAAGTTTAATCACAGCCGTTTATGCGGCAGAATGAGAGGACAACCATGTATCTTGCAAGCGAAAACCGATATGAAAAAATGATCTACCGCCGCTGCGGACAGAGCGGCTTAAAACTGCCCGCCGTCTCCCTCGGTTTCTGGCAGAACTTCGGAAATCAGGGCTGCTTCGCAAATATGGAGCAGATGGTACACACGGCGTTTGATCTCGGCATCACGCACTTTGATCTTGCCAATAATTACGGCAATCCGTACAACGGCAGCGCCGAGGAAAATTTCGGCAGAATCTTAACAGGCATGCGGCACTACCGCGACGAAATGTGCATTTCCACAAAAGCAGGCTATGAAATGTGGGACGGACCTTATGGGGATAAAAACGGCTCCCGCAAATATCTCACCGCATCCCTCGACCAAAGCCTCAAGCGGATGGGACTCGACTATGTGGATATTTTCTATCACCATGTGTTTGACCCGCACACGCCGCTCGAAGAAACCGCGCTTGCGCTCGACAACGCCGTCAGACAAGGAAAAGCCCTGTATGCAGGCATTTCCAACTACAACAAAGAACAGACTGCAGAAATTACGGCGATCTTTCGTGAGCTGCGCACGCCGTTCATCATCAATCAGCCGTCCTATTCCATGCTGAACCGCTGGATCGAAGCGGACGGGCTTGACCGGTATGCACACGATAACGGAATCGGTCTCGCTGTCTTTTCTCCGCTTTATCAGGGATTTTTGACCGGAAAATATCTAAACGGCATCCCCGCTGACTCCAGAGCCGGCAAAGGCAACGCGGAACTGAAAAGGGAATTGGACGATGCGATGATTTCCCGCTTAAACTCCTTAAACCGCATCGCGGAAAAACGCGGTCAAACACTCTCGCAGATGGCGCTGTCATGGGTGCTTCACAATGAAGCGGTCACAACCGTGCTGATCGGTGCAAGCCGCCCCGGACAGATCACGGAAAATGCAGCCTGCATCCAAAACCTTGCCTTTACCGTAGAGGAAATTTCGGAAATCGAGAAGATCCTTGCAAAATAGCGTGGTTTGAATTTCTTATATAGAGATACGAAAAGAGCCCCGATACCCATTCCGATCTTCGAATATCGGGCGCTCTGTCCACGCGTCGAATCTCCGGCGTCCTGCTGATCAGTCAGGCAGATTCCGGTACGATCTCAAATCCGCATTTCAAATGTGTTTTCAGAGAAGGTTCGTTATCCCTGCCGACACAGTCGCACAATCTGATAGCCTCTTTCTGTTTTAATTCCTTAATGACTCGTTTCAGGATTTGTGTGGCATACCCCGCCTTCTGAACGACGGATGAGTCTCGAGCGCTTCGATATAATAAAGCCCTTCATCCAACTTAGAAAGTCTGAGCGCACTGCCCCACATGGCATCGCTCTCCAAAATGCAGTATTCACTTCCCTCTCTGGCATAAAGTTTGCAGCGCCCGCTATCTCACACACCATATCATAACCGCCTGCTGAACTGCGAGCAGATTCTTTTTGAATGCATACCCCGCAAAATATTCCGACTCTATGACATCATCCGAGACTTCCTCCCCGCGGTAAAACGGCGGACAGGGATTAAGCAGGGCATTTGGATTCGCCATATCCATGACTTCTTTTGTGATGCGGCAGTCCTTAAAATCCTCCATCGCCTCTGCCGGAAGAGAATCTGTACAAATGATATCCTTTCCTTTGACTGCCGCCTTTACATCATGATATACACTTACACCCTCCATCTCATAACCTGCCGTGCAGCATTGCGACAGATCAAAGCCCAAGACGTCGGCTGCTTCCTTCCATGCCAGACCGATATTGCCTGATTTACCGCAAAACAAATAATGATCTTTTTCAAAATGCTCTCTTATTTGGGACAGGGAATATAAGTCCGACAAAATCTCACAGGGATGATTCCGGTCAGTCATCGCATTGATGACCGGAACTTTAGAATATTGCGCGATCTTTTCGATCAGATGCAGGCTTTTGTGCCTCACGATCACGATATCCGCCCAATTATTTAAGTACCCGCAGACGTCCCTTATCTCTTCTTTTTTATCCAATGCATCGCCCGGAAACAGAATGGGCTGACCGCCCAACAGATAAATCCCTTTTTCAAACGTGACCCGTGTCCGGATACTCGATGCCGGAAAAAACAAAACCACACTCTTTCCGTTCAGGAATCCGTTGTACTTCCCGCCTGCAATCTCATCCGCGATTTGAAAGATCTCGTATATATCGTCAGCGCGCAGATCTGTCAATCTTGTCAGACTTCTCATCAGGTGCTTCCTCCTTCTTCTACAAAGCCTTCCTGTCCGTTTTACTTGTTCATCTTTATAAATAGTTTCCGTCTTTCCGGAAATCCTAATCCATGATATAATAACCGCAAAAGGAAACAAGCGGCTGCGGAGCAGACATTTGTTTTCCTGCGGTTATTACCGAGCAAAGGTTCGGCGCAAGCAGAACAAAAAGCGCGACAGCGCGGCTTTGCGAGGATTTGTGAACGCAAAAGGAAAACAAGCGGCTGCAAAACAGACTTTTGTTCAAAAATCAAACAGAAAGCGGGACATTTTTCATGGGAAACGGAATTTCACCAGAAACTGGTTCAGATCTGAGTAATATCATCGCACAAACAAAGCAGATCTGCTCAGAGCTGCTTACGCAGGCTCATCTGGAAAAACAAGATATTCTTGTCGTCGGCTGTTCGTCAAGCGAGATCGCGGCGCACCGTATCGGTTCTTATTCCAGTGCCGAAATCGGCGAGGCTGTTTTCCGGACGATTCAGGAAATTGCAAGTAAACAAGGGATCGCACTCGCCGCACAATGCTGCGAACACTTGAACCGCGCGCTGATCGTTGAAAAAGAAACGGCAAAACGCTGTAATTTTACGATCGTCAGTGTCATACCGCAGTTAAAAGCGGGCGGCTCGTTTGCCTCCGCCGCCTATCGTCTCATGAACGATCCGGTCGCAATCGAGACCGTGCGCGCACAGGCAGGAATCGATATCGGCGACACGCTCATCGGCATGCACTTAGTTCCGGTCGCAGTTCCCGTGCGCACTTCCCTGCATGCGATCGGCGGCGCCCATGTGGTCTGTGCAAGAACCCGCCCGAAATATATCGGCGGCGAACGCGCTGTATATACATCGGTGCGCTAGATTACACCACTCTGCAATAACGCAAAGCAATACCCCCGCATCACTACCGCATTAATGTATAATATGACAAATGATGCTGATATACAGCATCATTCATGATGCCGCTATACAACGTCATTCATAATGCCGCTATACGACGTCTTTCATAATGCCGCTATACGACGTCTTTCATAATGCCGCTATACAACGTCATTCATAATGCCGCTATACGACGTCTTTCATAATGCCGCTATACGACGTCTTTCATAATGCCGCTATACAACGTCTTTCATGATATCAATATGCAACATTCATCCGATCGCCATGCAACGTGATTCATCCCATCACGGACACCAAGCGCTGCTCCGGCTGCTCATTCACGTTTCCTCTTTCGCCTGCGCCTCCAGTAAGGACTTTACACGTTTTGCCTGCTCATCCTGCGCCGACTGCTGCGCATCCGCGCGCCCGTTCCGGTCAGGATTTTCGCTCTTTCCCGCAGCCGTGCCCGCGCTCTCTGCCGCATGCTTTTTCCCTTTCTTTCCTCCTGCGTCCGCACTTTCCTGATCTTTCAGCGTGCCATTCCCTTTTTCCTGCCTTGCAGAGTTCTCCTGTGCCTCTTTCTTCCTCTCCGCATAACCGTCGATCATCTTTTCGACAAGCAGCTTCTTCACATATACATCATAACTCATCAGGCTGATAAAAGAAAAAAACTGCAAAAATTCCCGGTCATCAGAATCTACACCTGCAAATGTCTCCTGCGCGATCCGGTAATCCTCCTCGATGCTTTTTTTCAACGTCTGTACATGCTCCTGCTCCATGCCGAATGCTTCGTCATAGATCTTCTGCATATTCATTGTACCGTCCTTATGAAAAAAGCGTTCTGCCAACGGCCCTAAGATCGCCTGAATATCGCTGATGCTCAAAATCCCCTTAAAATAGTAAATAAAAATGAGCATAATCATATGATCTTTTGTATATTTCTTTTTGACCGGTGGCGGCAGTAAGTCATTTTTCGCATAATTATTGATCATCGTCTTGGTAAGAATCTTATCCTCTTTCGGATTTCGCGTCGTACTCCTCAAACGCTTGTCCATGAAAGTCGTCACCTGATCCATATATAAATCAATATTGGGAATATCTTTGGACGGGATATGGCTGATCCGGTCAAGGCTCGCCAATATACTGTTTAATAAATCCTCCAGATCGATCGTCATGTGTGCCTCCACAGCTTTGTATTTTTGAATCATGTTTCTCTGCGTCTCATTATATAGTATTCAATACTACTTGTAAACACCAAAATCGTGCGCAAGTGTACATAAGCGCGGCTTTACTTTATCACTTTCGTGTGTTAAAATGCATGTATGTATTTTTCCAACCGGCTGACGGACGATCCTTTAGAAAACATAAACAAAGGCCGGCCTGCTGTGAATTTTTATTTTTCAGGAGGATGCTGACAATGAATAAGAAAATCAAAACGCCTGCCGTCGATCATTTATTTGATGCCGTTCTGGCGTTACAGTCAAAAGAAGAATGCTACAGTTTCTTTGAGGATCTCTGCACTGTGAACGAACTGCTGTCTCTTTCCCAGCGCTTCGAGGTCGCTTCCATGCTCAAATCCGGCAGGACCTACCTTGATATTGCCGAAAAAACAGGTGCCTCCACAGCAACGATCAGCCGTGTCAACCGTTCCTTAAATTATGGGAGCGACGGTTATGAGCTGGTTTTTCAGCGTTTGGAGGCAAAATAGAAAATCTTTTACTTTTTTTAGAAATTTTCAACAATTTGCTTTACATTTTACCAATGCGGTGCTATACTTGTAGTGTTGTAAACAACACATATTTCACTATTTCATTTTTTTGGAGGTATCACGATGAACAAAGGTACAGTTAAGTGGTTCAACAATCAGAAGGGTTACGGATTCATCTCTGACGAGCAGGGTAACGACGTATTCGTACACTACACGGGTCTTAACATGGAAGGCTTCAAGTCTCTTGAAGAAGGCGCTGCTGTAGAGTATGATGTAGTAAACGGCGAAAAAGGACCTCAGGCAGTCAACGTAACAAAGTTATAAGAACACCTCCGCGCCAGCGCGGACTTATAACAACATTTTAATCTTAGTTTTTCAATGTGCCTGTTCTTCTAGTTCTACTATATAGATTACTTGAAATCAGCTATTGTTTTAACGGATTAAATGAGCCGAATGGTGGAAAAAACCGATGCATGATGCATCGGTTTTTTTATGCCCCCTTATTCTTCTTAACGCAGCTCAGTACGCATCCTGATCCACAACACTTCTTATGCATCCTTCCCTGCTCCTGCACCATTGTAAGACTTCCTCGAACCGCATCTCCCCGCCGAAAAGATCCAGTGCACTGCCGATCGTCACATGAATCCTGCCCCTGCCGAGCATATCCAATTTTTCCAGATCCTCATACGAATGAACGCCTCCAGCGTAAGTGACCGGTATACGGTTCCACTCGCCGAGAAGCCTCACCAGATTCTCCTCGATCCCGCAGCTCTTTCCCTCCACATCCACGGCATGTACGAGAAATTCACTACAATACCCGGCAAAATAATCCAAAGTATCATGATTTAATGTGACGTTTGTAAATTTTTGCCATCTGTCTGTCACAATATAATAAGCGCCGTTCTTTTCCCGGCAGCTCACATCCAGCACCAGCCGGTTTCTTCCAATCTCACGGGACAGGTTTCTTAAGTTTTCCTCGCATACACCGCCATCCCGGAACACATAGGAGGTCACGATCACCTTATCTGCTCCCGCATCAAGAAAATCCTGTGCGTTTTCAAGCGTGATACCGCCGCCCGCCTGCATATGATGCGGGTAAGCGGCAAGCGCGGCGCAGGCCTGCTGCTTTGTTTTTTCATAATGCGGGCTGTCCTTGCCGTTCAGCAGGATCACATGTGCGCCCTCAATCTGATGATCCCTGTACAGTCCGGCAAAAAATGACGCATCCTTAGACGCGACAAAATTTTCCTCTGCGGTGTCTCCCGCATCGCGCAGGCTGCTGCCGACGATCTGCTTTACCATGCCGTTATGAATGTCAATACAAGGTCGAAACTGCATTGTCAGCCTCCATTTCCGCGCCGCTTTCTGCGCATCATGCTCCTGTGTTTCTTTGAGAAGATTTTTTTGTAGGACTTCTTTTATCAGATTTCTTTCAACCTTCAGGCTCCCGACGGTGTCAGAAGTTCCATATTGACCGACTTCTCGGTAAAACCGTATTTAACATACATCTGATAAGCGGCTTTATTTTTCGCGTTTACCTGCAATTCAATCCCGTCATAACCTTTTTGTTCTTTTAACTCTTTCAAAAAATCAAAGAACGCATGCCCGATCCCTTTCCCGCGGTCTGCCTCGTCAACCGCCATGGAATCGACAAAGATCACGTCCCTTGTCACCTGATTATCGTTTTCAATATGACGGTACATAATGAACAGGATCCCCGCCACACGCCCCTTATACTCCGCAACGAAAAACGTCTGTTCCCCGACTGCCTCCTCAAACACATCAGGCGGCAGTACGGTCCCGCCCTGTTTATAAATATCAGGTCTCCAGTCAACATGAAGCCGCTGAACCTGTTTCATGATGGCTTCCACTCTTTCGTAATCGTCTGATTTGGCATTTCTGATCAAAATATCATTCCTCATATCCGTAAATTACCTCTTATTTCAAAAAATGTTGAATTTGTTTTAATAATCATACTGATATTCAAAAGTAAAAACACGCATAAATTTTCTATTCCGACACACAATATTGCTGTAAGTTCGATAACTTTCAAAACAATGGAGGAAACAATATTATGAAAAAATCAAGAAAATTGATTTCCATGTTTGCTTGTGTCCTTGTTGTTGCCTTGCTCTCCGCGTGCGGATCGGACGACAACACCATGGATAAAAACGACATGACCGACAACGGTTCTGTTAACAATGTTACAAGCGGCGCTGACAAAAACAACAGCGCCTCCGGCAACAATACGACTTCCGGATCAAACAAAAATGACAGTACCGCAAACGACGTAGTGAATGGTGTTACCGACGGCGTAGATGACGCTGCAGACGGGATTGCCGACGGTATCGACGACGTCACTGACGGCATTGACAACGCAGTAAATAATGCGACGAACAGCACCACAAACGGAAACAGCAATTCCACAAACAGCACTGCCGGAAACAACACCAACGGCACCGGTACAAACGGAACAGGCACGAACGGCACCGGCACGAATGGTACTACCGGCAGATCTGCCGGAAGACGATAACGTTTTCCGCAAAACTCTATCAAAAAAATGATTCACTCTTCATTTGTCGAGAAACGGCATAGCTTTCAGGCTCTGCCGTTTCTTCGTATCTCTGCATTCAATATGGTTCTGCATATTTGACTTTTTACCGGTCTTTTTCTATGATCAGGCCCTCATGGTATGCCTGCAGCAGCTCTTTTAGCTGTCGTATACTCTCTTTGATCTCCGTTCCGACGTCGGTATCCGCCACACGCCGTCTGTGTGTGTAGGATTCGACGTTGATAGAGTCCGAGAAAATGTCGGATTCATTTTTGATTGCCGCCTCCGCCGATTCAAAAGTCTCATGCGCGACAAGGCGCATCCCGTAAGAATTTGCGACAAGCGTATAGCCCGCGATCCCGGTTTTTCCCTGATAAGCCTTGGAAAATCCCCCGTCAATGATCAGAAGCTTCCCGTTACAGCGGATCGGGGTCTGTCCTTTTTTCAGTTCGACCGGAACATGCCCGTTGACGATATGGGAGTGCTCCGTATCCAGGCCAAACTCCGTTAAGATCCGGTTTAAGATCTTCTCATTGTCATTTAACCGGTAATAGCTGTTCTTCGTCTCGATATGAGCCGCCTTATCTTCAATGAAATACCGCTCAAAGGTCGTCATCTTATCCTTGCCGAACACCGGGGAAGTCGGACCCGTCCAGATATACCAGATAATATCCTGTCCCTTTTTCTTTTCACTCATATCCTGTCTGGAATAGTACGCTTTGCGCGCATAGCTGTCCAGCACGTCATACAGCGCCTTTCCCGCATACTCTTTTCCGAAAATGTGAACCTTACTGAAACTTCCGTCCTCCTCCATCGGCACGCAGCCGTGATAGAGAAGATTGGAATTGTAAATTTTATAAAGCCCTCCCTTGGCAAACAAAAAACGGACATGCTTCTGGAGCTTATCGCTGCGCTCAAACGCCTGTCTGAGACGCTCCATAACTTCCGCTTCCTCCGGCGTCAGCTCATAAGGACGCTCTTTAGAAACTGTCGGGAAGTCCGTGTCTTTCATCGGGTAGACCACGCCGTCCACAGTAACCGTTTTCTTTTCATAATCGATCTTATCAAGCAGCATCCGGTGCTGCATGCCAAATTCAGGCCGGCGCATCATGACCTGACCCTCCAGCTTAAACTGCATGATGGCGATCGCTTTGTGCATTTTCATGTCAAGACTTAGGTCTTTGGTATTATAGTCCGTGTTATATTTGATGGCAAAGCAGCTGCAGTCCGTCTCTGCGTAATGCTCCATCGCAAAAGTCGCAAGCGGGATCAGGTTGATGCCGTAGCCCTCCTCCAGCGTATCAAGATTGCCGTAGCGCGCGCTCATCCTGATGACATTGGCAATGCAGGCAAGACTCCCCGCCGCTGCTCCCATCCACACCATATCATGATTGCCCCACTGAATGTCAACACTATGATATTCCCGCAGCGTATCAAGAATGACCTGCGGTCCCGGTCCCCTGTCATAGATATCCCCGACAATGTGCAGATGATCGATGACGAGCCGCTGGACGAGATTGCTCAGGGCAATGATAAATCCGGGCGCACTGCCGATCTCGATAATAGTCTGAATGATACCGTTATAATACGCTTCCTTATTTTGGATCTCCTCTTTTTCTGTGATCAGTTCTTCAATGATGTATGCAAAATCACGCGGCAGCGCCTTCCGCACCTTCGAGCGTGTATATTTGGATGCCACGCGTTTCGTGATCTGCACGAGGCGGTGAAGCGTGATCTTATACCAGTCCTCAAGATTGTCCTCCTCCTGCATGACGATCTCCAGCTTTTCCTTTGGATAGTAGATCAGCGTTGCCAGACTCTTCTTATCCCGCACGCTTAAGGTATTTCCAAATTCCTCGTCGATTTTCTTCCGCACGGAACCGGAACCGTTTTTCAGCACATGATGAAACTGCTCATACTCTCCGTGTATATCCGTCAGAAAATGTTCCGTACTTTTCGGCAGATTTAAGATTGCCTGCAGGTTGATGATTTCTGTGGAGGCTGCCGCAATTGTCGGATACTGCTTCGCCAGACTTTTTAAGAATTTCAAATCGTATTCGTCCATAAAAACTCTCCTTTAGCGGTCTTATCGCCCGCCGATCACATCACTCATATCATATAACCCGGCCGGCTTGCCCGCAAGGAATTTCGCCGCTTCGATCGCGCCCTTCCCGAATACTGCCTTGGAATAGGCGCGGTGGGAAAAGGTTATGACCTCGTCCTCTCCTGCAAAGATCACGTCATGATCGCCCACGATCGTTCCTCCGCGCACGGCACTGATGCCGATTTCTTTCTTTTCCCTTTTCTGACGCACCTGACTCCTGTCATAGACATATTCATACGCGCCTCCCATCTCGTCATTGATGGAATCCGCCAGTGCAAGTGCGGTCCCGCTTGGTGCATCCAGCTTCTGATTGTGATGCTTCTCCACGATCTCAATATCAAAACCTGCGGTGGCAAGCACCGCTGCCGCCTCTCTTAACAGCTTTTGAAGCAGATTGATGCCAAGCGACATATTAGCGGATCTAAAGACAGCCGTTTTTTCAGAAATCTCCTGCACATACGCAAGCTGCTCTCCGGAAAGTCCCGTCGTACAAAGAACAAGAGGCAGTTTCTTTTCCCCACAGTAATCAAGCAGCGCCTCCACACCTACCGCGCCCGAACCAGCCGCACTGGAAAAATCAACCACCACATCCGCCTCCACATCGCACTCTTCTATCGCCCGGAATACCGGATAGGGATTCTTGATATGATCCGACAAGTCCACGCCTGCAACAATCTCCACTTCCTGATCGTCCGCAGCAAGACCGGAGACTACCTGTCCCATTTTTCCGTTGCAGCCCCTCATAATAATTCTGACCATTCTTTTTCCCGCCTTTCATGAAATCTCTTTTTTCATTATGAGAGGGACGAACATGTCGTCCCTCCCGCCTTCTTATAAAATCCCGTATTTCTTCATTTCCGCTTCCAGTTTTACAGCATTTTCCTCTTCCATCTCCGTCAGCGGCAGCCGCAGCGGACCGGCGCCCATCCCCATGAGATTCATTGCTTTTTTGACCGGAATCGGATTGACCTCCGAAAACAGCGCTTTGACCAGCGGAAATGCCGCAAGCTGTAAGCGCGCCGACTCCTTCACATTGCCGGATAAGTACGTCTCCACAATGTCATGCGTCTGCTTTGGCGCGATATTCGATAATACGGAAATGACACCGATTCCGCCAAGGGACAGGATCGGCGTGATCTGACTGTCTTCCCCCGAATAAATGTCCACACAGCCGTCCGCAAGATACGCAAGCTTCGCGATCTGGGAAATGTCCCCGCACGCCTCCTTGACCCCGACGATATTGTCCACCTCTTTTACCAGCTTCACGATCGTTTCGGGCAGGAGATTACAGCCGGTTCTCCCCGGCACATTATAGAGAATGACCGGCAGCTTTACCGCTTTTGCAGTCTGCGCAAAATGCTCATAAAGTCCTTTCTGTGTCGCTTTGTTATAATAGGGCGTCACTAAAAGAAGTCCGTCCGCCCCCGCTTTCTCGGCTTCCATGGAAAGATAGACTGCCGTTTCCGTGCTGTTTGAACCGGTTCCGGCAATGACCGGAACCCTTTGATTCGTATGTTTCACGCAGAAACGGATCACATCTAAATGTTCCTCGTGGGAAAGCGTCGCCGCTTCTCCCGTTGTCCCGCAGACAATGATCGCATCCGAACCGTTTGCAATCTGCCAGTCAATATTCTTCGCAAACTGCTCATAATTTACCTCTCCGTTTTCGTGAAAAGGTGTGACGATCGCGACACCCGCGCCTTGAAAAATAGCCATTTTAATCTCCTTCCTGTTTTCCTGTACGGAAAAATAGGGCTTTTCGCTCAAAATCTTTCATCATGGAAACTAAAAAAGAATCTGCACATGCAGCGCCGATTCTTTCTGAAAACCCGACATGTGATAGCGCCCCATCCGTTACAGATGACAGTCATACAGTTCTTCACTGCATACCCAAGATTCGACCCTCAGGAGATCTCCTCTTTCGGCGTTTTCCCCTTTTGGATCCCCTTTCACCGCGCCTGACGCGTCAGAAATCTTACTAATGAAAAACGCAACCTCTACCCGTTCCCTATGTAAATTTATATGACAAGTGCAGCAAGACCATGCGTACCTATGCCGTCCTGCGCCTTCTCCAAATTCAAAAATAATCATAGCACTCATGCACTATCCTGTCAATGCATGATTGCTATGATTATTCTGTGCTAAAAAACCTTAAACCTCATCGGTTCGATCGTAAACACTTCATTCGCTACAATACACGTCTCTTCATGTAAACGGATTCCCGTCAAGATAATAGACTGCTCTTCTGATTTTGTCTCAAGGATTGCCCGGAGTTCCTGCGCATCAATAATATGATTATCGATCAGTCCTAATACCTCATCCAAAACAAGCAGATCGCACTCACCGGTCGTCAGAACTTTTTTGGCAAAATTAAGGCCATTCCGGATATTCTGGACCTCTTCCTGCTTCTCCTGTTCACTTAAACCTTCAAAGTTCTTATCGGACTTTTCAAAACGAAACACCTTGATTTCAGGTTCCAGGCGCCTGATAAATTCCGAATCTTCCAAATTTTTAAGAAATTGTATCACGACCGCCTGTTTTCCCTCTCCGGCCGCAACAACGGCATGACCGAGGGCAGCTGCACTTTTCCCGTGCCCTTCCCCGCAATAAATCTGGATCTGTCCGTCCTGCATAAAAGATTCCTCCGCTTTTGTGCCAATTTTCCGCTATCATAGCACATTCCCGATTTGAATGCAAGCAAGGAAACTTCCTTAACTTTCTTCGCCGTCCAAAAGCTCCAGCTTGCTGACAGAAACCTCATAGGCGATCCGTTTCTCCACCTCTTCTTCCGATAATTTCTTCATATATTCACGGCTTTGAATCCTTCCCCAGACCGCACATTGCATTCCCACCTTAAAACCTGAAGCATATCGCGCATTCCTTCCCCAGCAGATGCAGGGTATGTAATCCGACTTTCCGTACGGTCTGTTCACGGCGAGCAGAAGATCCGCGATCTCCCTGCCGAGCGGCGTTTTCCTGTAAATCGGCTCTTTACAGATATATCCGTCCAAAAAGATCTGATTTGTCTTGGAATTTTCTCCTGCATACCGCTCAAATTCCTCTTCCTCCAGAAATTCAAGTTCACGTACAAATACGGACAGCACCAGACGATTACGATGCTCTTCATGGCGGTTATACGAACGAAACTGCCCTGTCACGCTGATAAAGCGTCCGACATAATCCCCGCTCATATCGATCAGCCTCTCTGAAACCATAAGCGGAATGATGTCGCAGGAGTCAGAAAGCCGCATGACCTGCGCTTCTGCCATGAAAAAGCCCTCACCAAAGATTTCATGACTGTACTCAAAATTGCTTATGATCTGTCCGATCACCATCACCTGATTGTTCTCAATTACCTTATCCGTCATACCTTGTTCTCCCTTCTTACATTAAGAATTTTTTCCCTGTAATGTACTACATTATATGATGACATCTTCTATGATATAACAAAATTCTCCTCTTGTGTTGTGTAATTTATCGCGCAGGCTTGTGCCGGAATGCTCCTTTTATCTGTCCGTGACCTTTTATCTGTCTGTGATTTGCAATTGTTCTTTTGCAGTGCTATACTATATGCGCTTCATATGTTTGAAAAGAAAGGTACGGTATTTTATGAAACAGATTCGTGAAGATGTCAGAAACGTCGCTATCATCGCACATGTTGACCATGGAAAAACAACATTGGTAGACGAACTCTTAAAGCAAAGCGGCGTATTCCGCGAAAATCAGGAGGTTGCCGAACGCGTGATGGATTCCAATGCGATCGAGCGCGAGCGAGGCATCACCATCCTCTCCAAAAATACGGCTGTCACTTACAAGGGAACCAAGATCAATATCATTGACACGCCAGGACATGCCGATTTCGGCGGAGAAGTCGAGCGCGTCCTCAAAATGGTAAACGGCGTCATCCTCGTCGTAGACGCATTTGAGGGCCCGATGCCCCAAACCAAGTTCGTATTAAAAAAAGCACTGGAATTAAATCTTGCAGTCATTGTCTGCATCAACAAATGCGACCGCCCCGAAGCGCGTCCGGAAGATGTTGTGGATGAAGTTTTGGAGCTGTTTTTGGATCTGGACGCCAATGACGAACAGTTAGACTGTCCCTTTGTGTTTGCCTCCGCAAAATCAGGCACGGCAACCTTAAATCTGACGGTCAAAAATAAAGATATGACGCCGCTGTTTGACACGATCCTCTCCCATATTCCCGCCCCAGAGGGCGATCCCGACGCCGGAACGCAGATTCTGATCAGCACGATCGACTATAATGAGTATGTCGGCAGGATCGGCGTGGGCAAAGTGGACAACGGCACCGTAAAAGTCAATCAGGAAGTCGTTATCGTCAATCACCATGAACCGGACAAGTTCAAAAAAGTAAAAGTAAGCAAACTTTATGAATTTGACGGATTAAATAAAGTAGAGGTGGCAAGCGCAGGCGTCGGCTCCATTGTTGCCCTCTCCGGCATTGCCGACCTTCATATCGGGGATACGCTCTGCTCTCCTGATGCCCCGACGCCCATTCCGTTCCAAAAGATCAGCGAGCCGACGATCGCCATGCATTTTATCGTAAACGACTCACCGCTTGCGGGTCAGGAAGGAAAATATGTCACAAGCCGTCATATAAAGGACCGCCTGATGCGCGAGTTAAATACGGACGTCTCACTGCGCGTCGAAGAAACTGATTCAACGGATTCCTTTAAGGTATCCGGACGCGGCGAACTGCATTTGTCTGTTTTAATTGAAAATATGAGACGCGAGGGCTATGAGTTTGCCGTCAGCAAAGCCGAGGTTCTGTATCAAACCGATGAAAACGGTAAAAAGCTGGAGCCGATGGAACTTGCCTATATTGACGTGCCGGAAGAGTTTTCAGGCGCTGTCATCCAGAAATTAAGCGAACGCAAAGGCGAACTTCTCAATATGAGTCAGGCAACCGGCAGCTATACTCGTTTGGAATTTTCCATACCGTCCCGCGGTCTGATCGGCTACCGCGGCGAGTTCATGACTGACACAAAGGGGAACGGCATCATGAACACAATCTTTAACGGCTATGGACCTTTTAAGGGCGATATCCAATACCGTAAGCTCGGCTCCCTCATTGCTTTTGAGGCTGGCGAAGCGATCACTTACGGTCTGTTTAACGCACAAGAACGCGGAACACTCTTTATCGGACCGGGTGAAAAAGTCTATTCCGGCATGGTCGTCGGTCAGACCGGAAAAGCGGAGGATATCGAAGTCAATGTCTGCAAGACCAAGCACCTGACAAACACGCGTTCCTCCAGTGCGGACGATGCGCTGCGCCTTGTGCCGAAGCGCATCTTAAGTCTAGAACAATGTTTGGAATTTATCGATACGGACGAGCTTTTGGAAGTCACACCGAAAAGTCTGCGCATCCGAAAGAAGATCCTTGATCCGACGCTCAGAAAGCGCGCGGCTTTCAAAAAATAGCGGCTGTGTACAAAATACGTTCCAGCTTCTTCATAACAACTTTCCCCGCGGCAGCCTCCGTCATATCGGCACAAAGCCGCTCAACCGATTCCTCCGGTACTAAAAGGGTCAGTCTCACGTCTTCCGCATAAACTGCATCCTGCGGCACGATTCCCTGCTGTCCGAGCAGATGCAGCACTTTACCGATCGTATGGTAGTCCGTCGTGACAAGAAGCTGCACACCGGCAATTCTTCTGCCGGTCGTGCAGGCTTTTAATCCCTCCTGCACTGCCTGCGTATAGGCGCGTACAAGCCCGCCCGTCCCGAGAAGCGTTCCCCCAAAATATCTTGTGACAACGACTGCCGCATTACGGATCTCACTGCCCAGCAAAACCTCCAGCATGGGCTTTCCCGCAGTGCCGCCTGGCTCTCCGTCGTCGCTGTACCGCACGACCTCGGCGCGCTCCCCTATCACATAAGCATAACAGTTATGCCTTGCATCCCAATATTTCTTTTTTATCCCCGCGATAAATGCCTCTGCTTCTTCCTCATTCTCCACAGGGGACAGCGTTGCAATAAAACGGGACTTTTTTTCTTCCACCTCACCGCTGCCGCCCGTCAGCATAATTTTATAACCGCTCTGTTCTTCCTGCATCGCTCTTATTCTCTCCGCATGTTCTTCCCAGATATATTATGGTACAATGTCTGACGACATTGTGTCATGTGCTTCGCACATGCTTTCGCTTCGCAATGCGCACTCGCTCCGCTCGGCGCGGTACAATGTCTGACGACATTGTGTCATGTGCTTCGCACATGCTTTCGCTTCGCGATGCGCACTCGCTCCGCTCGGCGCGGTACAATGTCTGACGACATTGTGTCATGTGCTTCGCACATGCTTACGCTTCGCGATGCGCACTCGCTCCGCTCGGCGCGGTACAATGTCTGACGACATTGTGTCATGTGCTTCGCACATGCTTACGCTTCGCGATGCGCACTCGCTCCGCTCGGCGCGGTACAATGTCTGACGACATTGTGTCATGTGCTTCGCACATGCTTACGCTTCGCGATGCGCACTCGCTCCGCTCGGCGCGGTACAATGTCTGACGACATTGTGTCATGTGCTTCGCACATGCTTACGCTTCGCGATGCGCACTCGCTCCGCTCGGCGCGGTACAATGTCTGACGACATTGTACCATACCCCGCTTCCCTGTGCAATTGCGATGCGTACGGATGCTTCGCTGATTCCCTCTGACCGGTTTTTCGGATTCCGCCGGTACCCCCGCATTCCGTATAAAATGTATGGAATTGTGAACAATCATAAAAACATCAGAAAATCCTTTATTTACCATGCGGGTTTTGGTATAATGTATTAGGAAATTTTTGCGCAAAGTGCAGAAGGAAAGGCATTTATACGATGAACTACGGCAAATACGGCACACGCAGACGACAGCGTGCGCTTACCTCTAAAACGACAAAATTGAAAAAAATGATTCTCGTCACAATGCTCAAGGCGACTTTAGTATGCTTCATCACAATGATCGTACTCGGGATCTCGCTTGTGCTCGGCATGTTCCGCGGTATTTTGAACTCAACGCCCGATATTTCCGTTGAAGATGTCATTCCTACAAGCTATGCAAGCGTTGTTTATGACAACGAAGGCCACGAAATGGTAAAGCTTGTCGAGGAGGGTTCAAACCGGAGTCCTGTTACGATGGACTTGATTCCGGACGATCTGGCACATGCGTTCGTTGCCATTGAGGATCAGCGTTTCTACCAGCACAACGGTATTGACATCAAGGGAATCCTGCGTGCAGGATTTAACGGGTTAAGAAACGGCGGTCATTTTACCTCCGGTGCCAGCACCATCACACAGCAGCTTCTCAAAAACAACGTATTTGACGGCTGGGTAACGGAGCGTACATTTATTGAGAGTCTGAAACGAAAAATACAGGAACAGTACCTTGCCATTCAGCTTGAAAAATATATGGACAAGGATCAGATCCTTGAATATTACATGAATACCATCAATCTTGGTCATTCGACGCTTGGCGTACAGGCAGCGTCCCAGCGCTATTTTGACAAACCGGTATACGAACTGACTCTTTCCGAATGCGCAGTCATTGCCGGAATCACGCAGAACCCGTCCCAATATGATCCGATCATTTACCCGGAGGAAAATGCGAAACGCCGGAAAGATGTCCTTGACAGGATGTTAGAGCAGGAATGGATCACGCAGGCCGAATATGATGAAGCAATGACGGATGATGTTTACTCCCGCATTCAGGCGGTAAATCAGAACATTATCGACTCCTCCGTTTATACTTATTTTGAAGACGCGCTTGTCAGCCAGCTGGAGCGTGACTTACAGGAAAAGGCCGGCTACAGCCCCACTCAGGCAAAGAACCTGCTGTACAGCGGCGGTCTCAGTATTTATTCCACACAGGATGCTACTATACAGGCAATCGCAGATGAAGTCTGCTCAAACCCTGAGAATTACCCTGAAAATGTCCGCTATGAGCTTTCTTACCAGCTCACGATCGAGAAACCTGACGGAAGTTATGAGAATTTCGGTTCCGAATCCTTTACCGCCTACTTCAAGGAGAATGACCGGAACTTCAAAATGCTATATTCTTCGGAAGAGGATGCCTATGCAGCAATCGAGACTTATAAAGAATACGTAATGGGTGAAGGAGACGAATTTGTCTCCGAAACCATTTCTTTAACACCTCAGCCCCAGATTTCCATGACGATCATGGATCAGTATACGGGACATGTCCTCGCAATGGTGGGCGGACGCGGTCAAAAAGAGGGAAGCAGAACCTTAAACCGTGCATTTTCCGTACAGCGGCAGCCCGGCTCCACATTCAAGATCATCGCAGCTTATGCGCCTGCGCTGGATACCGGCATGAAAACGCTTGCTTCTGTTTACAACGACGCACCATTTAACTATGACGATGGAACGCCGGTAAGAAATTACGACCAAAAATATCATGGTCTGCTATCCATCCGTGACGGAATCCTCGGTTCGATCAACGTACTTGCTGCCAAAACGATAACAGAGATCTCACCGGCGCTTGGTTTCAGCTACACGCAGAACTTTGGCTTTACCACTTTAGTGGAAAATGCCCCGAATTATGATGGCACCAAGATTCTGTCCGACGTGACCCAGTCACTTTCGCTCGGCGGGCTTACCACCGGTGTTAAAAACTATGAACTCTGCGCGGCATACGCCACAATCGCTAACAATGGTACTTATTTGGAACCGATCCTTTATACAAAGGTGATTGACTCCCGCGGCAATGTTATTTTGGATAACACCGTCAATCAGGAGTCTCATCAGGTAATCAAAGAAACGACTGCATACCTTCTGACAAATGCAATGGAGGATGTTCTGACAGGCGGAGGAAGCGGCATCGTATCCCCTACCGGAACCGCAGCGCGATTTACCGGACAGGCACTTGCAGGAAAAACCGGTACCTCTACCGCTTACCGTGATGTATGGTTTGCAGGCTTCTCACCCTACTATACCTGCGCTGTATGGACCGGCTATGACAATCGGAACTCTACGACTTTCTTAAGCGGTAATGTAGAGCGTAATCTATCCAAGAATTTGTGGCGTCTGGTAATGACAAAGATTCACGAAAACCTACCTTATCAGGCTTTCACGATGCCAAGCGGTATCACGACTTGTACAGTGTGCAGCCGGTCAGGAAAACTCCCGATTGCCGGTTTGTGCGATAACCATCTGAAAACGGAATATTTTGAAAACGGAACCCAGCCTACTGATTTATGCGATGTTCACTATTCCGGTTCCGTTTGCTGTGTCGATGTCCTGCCGGCAAGTGAAAATTGTCCGTTCCAGATCGAAGGCATTCTGGAACTGATGCCGATCGAACATGAATCCCTGCTCCGCGGCTCCACAATGGTGAATCCGGATGGTACGGTATCAACTGCTTCAAGTACAAACATGTGTCAGCACACAGCAGAGTTTTTTGCCCAGCCTGACTCGGATGCGCTTCTTCTTCAGCAATGGGGAAGCATCCTTCCAGAACAGCAACAGGCAATCCTGCTCACAAGCCCTTCGGATTATTTCCGGAATCTCATCGGTTCCGTCATGCAGCCGCCTGAACCCGATGGCGGGGGAGACGTCATACAAATTCCCCTTCCAGACGGCACGACTGCTCCCCCATTGATCCCCCCTGAAGGGACTACCCCTCCTGTTGTTCCGGACAATGGTGCCGGCGGCGAAACAGGATCTGGCGGAACCGGCGGCGGTGAAACAGGAACCGGCGGTGCAATAAGCGGTGGAACAGAAGCTACAGGCGGAACAGGCAGCGGCTGACCTGATCCTGATCGATCATAAGGTAATCAAAAAAGAGGTTTCTGCTTTATTGACTTTAGCAGAAACCTCTTTCTTTATTCTTTGCGCTTTCTCTTACTGCTTACTACTCTTTCTTACTCACTTCTTCCCAATCTTCTATTTCTTTTCTTTCTATCTCTTATCCTTCTATCTCTTATCTTGCTCTTTCTTATTCTCTACTGCCTACTGCTCCGGTTCGCCGCCTTCCGTTGGCGCTGATCCGTCTCCTTCAGGTACAGTAGTTGGCGTAGCCTCTACTTCTTTCTCAAACTGCTCTAAATAACTGCTCTTAATATACGCCTCGCCGCCCTCATATTCTATCTTCGTCCATTTATTATCCGCCTCGCCGACCTCCTCAATCATCGGGAACTCGGAACCTTTTACCACAGTCCCCAGCTTTGCTCCGTTTGCGGAAGGCTCTGCCCTGACATTCACCGAAGTTGTCGTCCGCACCATCTTTACAGTCACCGTCGTTGGTTCCGGCGTCGTTGTTGGCTCCGGCGTCATTTCCGGCTCCGGCGTCTCTGTCGGACTCGTATCGTCCACAAACACATTGGAAGCAGCGCTTAAATCCGGCTCTGGTTCTGCTTTCGGACGAATGCTGAGCTTCACGCTCAAGACGATCACAACGATTCCGAGACAGATCACAAATCCCATCAGAATTGCCGTCAATGTATTTTTGTTCATAAGCACTCCTTTCTCTCCCTGCCTTGCTACTGCCGTAATACGACAAGCTCAGCCGAGCTCTGAACGGCTACACCCTACCACATATACACACCTGAGTTGATATAAATATCTTCTATCACCCACTCGCCGTCCCGATAAATCGCGTTACAGTCAAAATAACCATTACTGTAATCCTGCTTAGACTCATAATAGGACTCCGTCCACCAGTCAAGAATGTCATAATCGTACGATGCCGTAAGCTCCAATGTGATGTCACTGCAATACTCGCCTGTTGTAGAGTCAAACCAGCCGCCGTAACTGGAAGCCTCGAAATCCGCCAGTTTCATGCTCGTAAAGTAGCCGTCATCAATTATAAGATCGTCAACCAGACCGTTATAGCACGATATTTCGTTCTCTGTCGGCTCGTGAAGACCCGCTGCCGCAAAAGCAGTCTGTGCATCCTCTCCGTTCAGCGCGCTCTGGTACAGACTCCTGATAATCTCCGGCACCTTCTCCGCAACCTGTTCTAACGTTCCTTGTTTTAATACAGGCGTATCCATCATAAATACGTTATAATAAGAATTGACCGTCACATCTTCCGTATAGGTCTCAAACACATCTCCGCTCACCTGAATCCGATAATCGCCGACAATCATCCGATCGATCTTATAGGCTGTCTCATATGCACTCAGATATACATCCGATGAATGATCATCCCGCACGGAATTACTTTCATTTAAGTTGATTCCGTTAACGGATACCGTCATCATCTTTGGCGCCGTAATATACACATCCTCTGCGTAAAAATTCTGAGGGCACACCTCGTATTCCTTGAATAAGAATAATCTCTTTTTGCCCGTCTCCACTACCTGTACCGTATGCGTTCCCCGTCCGGCATCCAGCGCGTAAGAGACTTCTCCATACTGCTCATCCGTCCAGTCAGTAACTTCCACCGTCTCATCCGCAAACCCATACTTCTCCATAGCCGCCGCATATATGTCCAAATTCACGAAATCCGACTGTTCTTCTCCCTCAACAGTTTGAAGGTAACTGTAAGCAGCCGCATAGTCCCCCTCTTTTAAGGCATTGAAATAATTCTGGGCAACCAGCTCCGGATCATTGTAGCGGTTGATCATGATAACACTTCCCGCAGCTCCGGCTATCAAAATGATCAACTCTATGAAAAAGATAACCAATCGAAGTCCGGGATTTTTCTTTTTCTCATTTTGAACGGTCTGACCCTGCATCACGCTCTCCTGTTTCTCAGACATGTCTTTTTTCAACCTCCTGTTTCATACGCCGGTTACTCCCGGCAATGTTTCGTTTTTGAGAACAACTACCTGTTCTCTTACTGCTCTTCCAACATGTCTTCGAGTGCATCTTCCGGTCCCTCTTCCGATACTGTACCGTATGTCACATATTCCTCGATCAGCTTCATGTTATATATTTCCGTCTCATTTAAGATGCCTGCCTCTGACAGGATATCGTATGAAGGGTCTTCTCCATTGTTCAGCATTTCCAAAAACCGCTCCTCCTGTTCTTCATTCATATCGTTTAGAACATCGGAAAGCAGAATGTCCGGCTCATACCAGTTCTTTCTTTGAAAATACTCGTGTATATCATCATCAATCTCGGAAAGATCGACCCCTGCACGCGCCATGATCTCATAATATGCATACCAAAGCTCCTCATCCGTATATGCTGCAAGATCCTCCTGTGTCAGATTACGCGTATCACTGTCCTCAAAAATAAAACCTTCTGCAAGTTCCTGTGCTGCCCTGTATGCATCGGTCTCCGGAATCTCAAGCTCGAAAACCACCCCGCTCAAATCAATATTCAGCTCATCGCTTATTCTTTCTGTCCGCTGCTCAGCCGGAACTGCCATTGCACTCACCGCCAAATCAGATTTCTGCTCTTCCGGTCTCCCCAAAATAAGTATGCAGACAAATACCGCTGCTGCTGCGACTGCTAAAATACCAAATATAACATTGACTGCCGCCGGCATCACAAATGGCTTTTTCTGCGGTTTTACCGGCTGCGGATACGGCATACCGTTCATCTGCGGCTGACCGTTCGGCACACTTGCCGGCTGACCGATCCAAATTCCTCCTGCCTGCTGATCACCGTTCGGCACGCCTGCCGGCTGGCCGTTCCACATTCCTCCTGCCTGCTGCTGACCGTTCGGCACGCCTGCCGGCTGGCCGTTCCACATTCCTCCCGCCTGCTGCTGACCGTTCGGCACGCCTGCCGGCTGGCCGTTCCAAATTCCTCCTGCCTGCTGATCACCGTTCGGCACGCCTGCCGGCTGGCCGTTCCAAATTCCTCCTGCCTGCTGATCACCGTTCGGCACGCCTGCCGGCTGGCCGTTCCAAATTCCTCCTGCCTGCTGATCACCGTTCGGCACGCCTGCCGGCTGGCCGTTCCAAATTCCTCCTGCCTGCTGATCACCGTTCGGCACGCCTGCCGGCTGACCGTTCCACATTCCTCCTGCCTGCTGATCACTATTTGGCATGCTTCCTTCCTGACCACTTGATACGCTTTCTGCCGCATCTTCTTGCCTGCCGTTCGGTATACTTTCCTGTATGACCTCTTTCTGACCGCCCGGCACGCCTGCCGCTGCGCCTTCCTCCTGACTATCCGGCACGCTTGCCAATTGAGGCTGCGCACTTTGCGCCCCACCTTCCGTCGCAGTATTCTCCTGCACTGCTGAACCTGTCTGTAAATGCTCACTCACAGGCTGTACCCGGACACCGCAGTTCGTACAAAACACACTGTTGTCGGCGATCTGTGCCCCACAACTCTTACAAAGCATCATTTTTCCTCCTTATCGCCGTCAAATTCTCTGTCCGCATACCGGGCAGAACGCGCTGTCCGCCGGAATCTGCGAACCGCACTGTCCACAAAATCTTGCATTAGGTATCTGCGGCGTTTGATCTGTCTGCTGTTGTACCGGTGTCTGCTGTACTTCATTCACAGATAGCTGTACCGGAGCCTGTGGTACGACATTTCCTGCCGGCTGTACGGGCTGTGACACCACATTTCCCGCCTGCTGTACGGGCTGTGACACCACATTTCCTGCCGGCATATTGGATATCTGCATGCCTGCGGCGCCATTCTGGGGAACCGTTGCTCCCATCTGCTGTGCAGGAGCGGCAACCTGTGTCCCGCATCCTGCGCAGAATACACTCCCTGGTGCAAGCTGTGCCCCACAGTTCGGGCATAACTGAATTCCTTTTTTGATTCGGATCTGATCCTGAAGCTGTGCGATCTGGCCCAAAGCATTCGTGATCACACGGCATTGCTCGGCATAAACATCCTGCTCATCCGCTTTATGGGCCTCATAATATGCACGGCCAATTTCCACATACATATTTTGAATAACAGCCTGATTGGAATTCACCTGCTTCTCCAAACTGTTGACTTCTGTAAAATTCTGAGTTTTGCGCTTTAAGCTGTCACTTGCATCATTGATCGTTTTCCCCAATTGTTCAAAAAAAGCCATATTCTCTCCATTCTTTCCGGCATATCCCGGACTGTCCTATTCAACGGTTGTTCTAAGGAAACGCTTTAATCAGCTTTTCCCTAATGTGCCCGATCCTTTATGTACTTACATCTGCTGCTGATTATTGCTCATAAACTTGTCAAGCAGCTTGTCAATGGCCCCAAGCTTCACATTTTTCATACCAAGCGCCATAAAGCCCATCACGATCAGGAATATTTCTTTTGAAAGCGAAATGATATACTGACAGAGAGATGTCAGATTCGCCGGAATCGACAGATAGGAAGCTCCCTTGTCAAACCAATGAATAATAATATTCAGCACACTCACGACATCGTCCAGCCAGCTGACCGCAATGCTCAATATGCCAAACAATAAAACAACACCGATCATCTTCGCTGCCTGACGTTTTAACCATTCATTCTGCTCCGCGATCAATACATATCCCGCAAGCAGCACTGCCGGAATAAAGCTGTACGCCCCCAAAAAGTACATCGCCGCTCCTACCAGTGCAATAGAAACCCCCAATTTTGTCTTTAACATTCCCTTTCCTCCTGATTTACCTCTTTAAGTATCCTCTATTTACAAATTCTATTATAGACTATGCACTCCCCGTTTTCAATAAGATTGTTTTTTTTACCGCGCTGTCGTATACTAAAAAAGGACTTCACAGTAAGCAATGTAGCAGGGTTTCGTGCAGAAATGCGTTTAGGGAACGCCGATTTGCGGATTCTTTGGAAACCGAGAAACTTCCTGCTGGGAGGATTTACCATGACAAATGCATCTGCAATATTAAAAAAGGGCGCCGGACGCACAGTAAAAGCCGGCGGCATGTGGATCTACGATAACGAGATCGATTCCGTACGCGGGAATTTTCAGAACGGAGACATCATTTCTGTAGAGGATTTTGACGGATTTTTTATAGGATACGGCTATATCAACACCTGTTCGAAGATTACCATACGCCTCCTTTCACGGCAAAAAGAACATCCTGCCGACCATGCTTTATTGGAAAAAAGGATCCGCGATGCATGGGAATACCGTAAGCAGACGATCGACACCTCCTGCTGCCGCATCGTATTCGGCGAAGCGGATTTCCTTCCGGGCATCGTCATCGACAAGTTCAGCGATGTGCTCGTCGTCGAATCTTTAACGCTTGGTATCGACCGCCTGAAGAATGAACTGCTTGATCTCCTTGTCGATATATTAAAAGAAGACGGCATATCCATCCGCGGCATTTATGAGCGCAGCGATGCAAAAGTGCGTGATCTGGAAGGCATGCCCCGCTTCAAGGGTTTTATCGGCAAGCCGTTTGACACCAAGGTCCTGATCAAAGAAAACGGCGTAAAATATATTGTCGATGTGGAAGACGGTCAGAAAACCGGCTTCTTTCTTGACCAGAAGCATAACCGCAGCGCGATCCGAACGCTCTGTCCCGGCAAGCGCGTATTAGACTGCTTCACGCACACCGGCTCCTTTGCGTTAAACGCAGGTATGGCGGGCGCATCCTCCGTGCTCGGCGTGGATGCCTCCATAACAGGTATTTTGCAGGCGGAAGAGAACGCCCGCTTAAACGAGCTCTCCGACCGTGTTCATTTTCAGTGTGCCGATGTGTTTGAGCTGCTTCCGGAATTAGAAGCAAAGGGCGAACGCTACGATGTTGTCATCCTTGACCCGCCGGCATTTACCAAATCGCGCAATTCCATAAAAAACGCCGTCAAAGGTTATCGGGAGATCAATCTGCGCGGTATGAAGCTCTTGAACGACCACGGTTTTCTTGCCACCTGTTCATGCTCCCACTTTATGGATCCGGAATTATTCGCAAAAACCATCCGCGAAGCCGCGCACGGTGCGCACAAACGTCTGCGACAGGTTGAATTCCGTACGCAGGCATGCGACCACCCGATCCTGTGGGCGGCAGACGAGTCCTACTATTTGAAATTTTATATTTTTCAGGTCGTCAATGAACTCTAAAGAATTCGTTTGATCATTGAAAATGTTCGTTTAAGCGCTAAAAATGTTTACTTGAAATAAAAAAAGAGTTCATTTGAACTCTTTTAGCGTCCTTTGGAACAGTCAATGAACCGAACTTGTCTGGAAATGCATTGATGTTTCCGATATGCCGACATTGTACCGCTGGAAGATATGATAACAGAAGGAGTACATACAATGGAAAAACGATTAAAACAATATCTTGCCCTGATGGAGACGCTTCTCTCCGGATTGGAGAAAGAGGATGCATCCGGTGCGGCGGATGGCAGAACGCATGGCAGCGCGGAGAAACAAAACCTTGAAGAGCTGCTAAAAGAACATCTGACACAGATCCGGTTTTTTCAACATGAACGACTCATTCATCTGATCGTGACCTGTCTGTTTGCCGTGCTCGCATTTGCCGCCTTCTTTGTGTTATTTTTTACGATGAATGCCGGAATGTTCGCTCTATTCACGGCTCTTCTCGTTTTGCTCATACCATATATCCGGCATTACTATATTCTGGAGAACGGCGTGCAGCGCATGTATCGGCAGTATGACCGCCTGCGCGATCTGCTGCGCGGCTTAGAATGAAAAATTAAAAATTTTTCATAAAAATCAAGATTTTTAATTTACTTTACTTTTTTTATACTGCCCCGGGCGTTTACGACCTCACAGACACAGAGCCGCCCTTCTTTTTCCGTAAAACGAATATCATATCCGGCAAAATGCATGCCATAGACAGAACCCTGTCCCTTTTGGTATGCGGCACGCGGGTCCTGTCTCAGCAGTCTGACCGCGGTCTCCCGCTTTTCCTCCGGAAGTTTTTCCAATAAATACTGCGGAAAATCCACCTCCGTCTCACATTCACAATGCGCCTGCCCGAAACCGCCTGCTGCCTCCGGGTGTGCGTCCGTATACGGAAGGTATGGCTTAATATCATAAATCGGCGTACCGCTTACAAGATCGGCACCGCCGACGATCAGCTTTACTCCCTCGCTGCTTTCCCACACGACTTCTTCCAGACGGACACAGGATAAACCGATCGCATTCGGTCGAAACGGCGCACGCGTAGCAAACACGCCCTTCTTGATTTTTCCACCTAAGCGGGGCGGGTATACAGTCGGTGAAAACCCCTCACGTTTATTATGGGAAAATCCCCATAGAAGCCACAAATGAGAAAACTCGTCAATACCCTTAAGTGCTTCCGCATTCCGATACGCCGCTTCAAACACGATTTCCCCGCGCAATCCCTCTACCAGACCGCTCTGCCGCGGAACCCCGAATTTTTCTGCAAACTCCGTACGGATCGTTGCGATCACACGGAGCGTCATATCTCCGCCTCCCGGCTGATCTTCTTTTTCCCTTATCCTGCCCGTCCCAGACTGAGCCATTTTGCAAATCCCCCGTGACCTTTCATTATATCATCTATATCATTCTTTTCACATGAATCCTCATGCGTTTCGCTTTATATAACTCTCAAATCTGAAAGAATGATTTAGGGAAACGCTGATTAAAGCGTTTCCGCGCCGGATTTGCGCTGCGAAGCAGCATAAACCGCTGCAAATCCGTGCGCATCCGCCAAAGGCTCTAAGGAAACACTGATTTAATCAGTGTTTCCTTAGATTTTCTTTCAGGCGTTCTTTGACTGCTTAGAAAATCTCCATTCTTTTCACACTATAGCAGTTGATAGAACTCCTTGCAACGGGTTCCTGCATTTTATGCCCAGTCTTTTTTCCGGTAGCAGACAGCTCCGATTCCCGCGAACAGGACTGTCAGCAGGGCAAGTACGGTCACCTCAACGCCATGAGCAGAAAAACCATCCCCTGCAAACGCCCCCTGCAGAAGATCCACAGCATAGGTCATCGGCAGGCATTTTGAAACTGTCTTGACAGCTCCTGAAAACAGCATATCCGGAATTGTCGCTCCGGACAAAAAGAGCATGACAAAATAGAACACATAACAAAGCGCGTTCGTGACCTTAGCATCATCCGTGACGGCAGTAAACAAAAATCCCATGGAAAACAGCATGGCGACGCTCAGCAGCAGACTGAAAAATACCATGCCGGCACCACCCGCAATCTTCACTCCGTATAACAGTCTTCCCGCAATGAGAAGAATCGCGATCCCGAGGAGCGTCATGATAAAATTGACCATGATCTGCGCCTGCATGATCATCCGCTTTCCGACCGGCGTCGCATCATAACGCTTATAGATTTTTTTCTCTTTGCATGCAGACAGCGTCAGCGGAAATGACATCAGACCGGTAACGCCAATCACCATGACCGCATACGCGGGAACAGAGACATCCATCATCCCGGCATCCGCTCCCGGGTAAACCGGATCATTTCCGTAAATACCTCCGAAAATCATGATCATCAGCGTTGGAAATACCAACGTAAAAAAAACACCGAAAAAGTCCCTGAGAAACAAAATAAGTTCATATTTACAGATTACCGCAAAGCGCTTCATCATAACCTCCTATTTCTGACATAGTCCGTTCGTCCTCACATTATCGTCATAAGTCTGCGTGGAAACCCTTCTTTTTCACAATATTGTCTCCATTGATATTCCCTGCTGTCTTGGTACAAGCTTTAAGTAAAGTTCCTCCAAAGAGTCAGATTCCTTCCATTCTTCCCGGGCAATCCTGCTCTTTGCATAATCCCGAAACGCCTGCTTTGACCCAAAAAACTGTTGTTTTCCTTTATCTAAAAATAAAATGCGGTCAGCAAGTGCCTCAACCTCATCCAAATAGTGGGAAACCATGATCATTGAGACACCGCTGTCCCGGATATCTGCAAAACTGCGCCACATATTTCTTCGCACCTCGGGATCAAGTCCGGTCGTCAGTTCATCTAAGACCATCAGCTTCGGGCGCCCCATCATGGAAAGAAGCACGGACAGACGCTGCTTTTCACCTCCAGAGAGCTTCGAAACCCATCTTTTTCTTTTATGCTCCAGATCCATCTGCGCCAGAAGCAGCTTCCAGTCTGCGGGTCTGTCATAAAAAGAAGCAAACAATCCGCATAATTCTTCTACTTTGATTTTGGACGGATATTCTGTTTCCTGTAATTGTACCCCTATTTTTTTATATACCTCTCTGCGGCATTTCCACGGGTCTTTTCCAAAAACAATGATCCGCCCGCTGTCAGGCTTTCTTAGTCCTTCCACGCACTCCACGGTTGATGTCTTCCCTGAACCGTTCGACCCGATTACTGCCAGGATCTCTCCCTCGCGAACGGAAAAGGAAACATCCTGCACTGCCCGGATGCTCCGATATGCCAGATTCAGATTTTCCACCTCTACAACTGCTTCCTCCATTCCGATCCCTCCCTCTCACGTCAAGATATGCTCATCCTAACGCAGCCCTTCCTCCCCGTCTACCCCGATCCGCAAAGCGGACGCTTCCGATGTATAAGCGGTCGCATTTTCTGTCTGAAATGCATCCGGCAGCGGAGCAAACTATGGTATAATGTCGCTAGACATTATACCGCGCCGAGCGAAGCGAGTGTGCATGAACGTAGCATGATCGCAAAGCGATTATGGTATAATATCGACAGACATTATACCGCGCCGAGCGAAGCGAGTGTGCATCGCGAAGCGTAAGCAAGTGCAGAGTACCTGCTTGTGGATCTGTATATTTTGCACAATGATATACGTTGTCGATTTCGCAAGTGCTCAAACAGATTCAAGTGTCAAAAGCCCTGCCCCAAAACGTTAGTTGCCAATTTGCACAAAAGAATATTTGAAACGACTTTTACGCCATGAAAATGAGACTCAAAAATCGTGGAAGCCTTTGCTGAACACGATTTTCGCTTTGGAGGCTCATTGAAATGTTTGGCGCAACGGAGTGTACACCTGTTCTTTTGTGCAAATTGACAGTACGCAACTTCAATCAGGACTTTTGACACCTTAAGCCTAAACACTTTGGTCAAAGGAAAGGAGCGCATTCATGAGAGTGGAATGCCATATCAGTACGGACGATAAAGAACCCTATGCGGTTCTTCATATCCATAATATGACTCCGACGATTGCAGAAGCCATTTCTATTTTAGAAAGAGAAAGTGCCATGCAGGGAACCTTGAATGCAATAAGGGATGGAAAAACCTACTTTCTGGAATCGGACAGTATTGAACTGGTACGTACAGAAGGACGCGAAATTGCCTGTTATGACACGCTTTCACAAAGATATGTCCTGAATAAGCCATTATACGAATTGGAACCTCTTCTGGGACCTGCGTTTATCCGTATATCCAAATCCGCAATCGTCCATATACGGCGGATCAGTCATGTGAAAGCCGGATTAAACGGTACGATGGAACTTGTTATGAAAAACGGAAAAAAGGATTATATTTCCAGAAGTTTTCGGAAATCTTTCAAAGAAAGGCTGGGGCTGGTATGAAACATTCTATCAAACTGATCATCAAATATCTGTGCCACGGCATCACATGGGGATGCACGACTCTCGTTTTACTGTGCCTGTTTTATCAGCTCTTCGGCGCCGAAGACACCCTGCTGCTGATCATGAATGATTTTTCAAGGCATGCCATCGGTTCCATTCTGGTCGGGATCGCATGCGGATCAACAGCCATCGTTTATCAGCTTGACCGCCCCTCTTTCGGTGCTAAAGCAGCAATCCATTTCATAGTCGGTATGGGCGTATTCTATCCGGTCGCGTTATCTCTTCACTGGATTCCATATCACAGCGGCGACATTCTGTATACAATTTTGCAGTTTTTGTTCTCCTGCATCATATTCGTGGCAATTTGGTTTTGCTTTTATCTGTTTAACCGCGGCGAAGCCAAAAAGATCAACAACCGGCTGAAAGAACTGGAACATCTGCATGACGATGTTTCTCATTAGCATATCAATTTCTTCCGGTAATCCCAAAAAAGGAGGGGCAGCGCACGAATCCGTGCGACAGCCCCTTCTTTCTTTGTAGAGTAACGTCTGATCTGACACTCACGCTGCATATTTCTTAAAAATAGGTCTTATCCACCGGCTTGCAGATCAATTCCACCTGATCTCCAAGCTCCATAGCCCGCAATACTTCCTCCGCCTTCTCGCGCTGCATCTCATTGATACAGATCGTGCATTCAGGTCTGCCTCCAAAAATCTTCCGGAAAAATCCGGGATTTTCCCATTTTTCACAATAAGAAATGCGATTATTCAAAAATTCTTTTTCGATGCGCTTCTTTACTTCCAAATCAATCACTGCGCATAGTGCTATTTCATTGTGCACCTTTAAGCTTGTATAGATCGTCGGTTTCATAAATTCTTTTCCTGCCTTACGCCTGATGTCGGCCCCATGCTGCTTATCCCGTCAGAGCTTCTCCTGCCCGGATACGAGCACTGTCCTGCTATGACGCAGTACTTCTTCTGACGGCATGTACCATAATTACTATAATTCTTTTGTGCCCCGATTTCAAGCTATTTTATACATAGATTTTCAATGTAACGCGCAGCCGCCCTTTTCCCGTTATTCCAAAATCCCCGCAGACACGAAATTTTCCATACCCCCTGACAGAAACAATATCCCCATCCCTGCACAGATATGCAGTGTTTTCACACGGTCTGCCACCCACAAAAATCTTCTTTGAACGAAAAAGCTCCGCACTGCTGCTCCGCGATAAATGATACTGTTTTGCGACCAGGGCATCGATGCGTCCTGATGAAACAACGACCTGTTCTTCGCGATACTGCGGCTTCGCTGTTTCCGGAATTTCATCGGTTTTGGTTACATGAACGCCCGTATGCCTGACCTGAGTCAGATTCTCCACAATATATGGTGCGATCCGGTCCAAACAGAAAATGCAGCACGTCCTTTCCCTGATGACTATATCTCCGATCAGTTCCCGCTCAATGCCAAGATTCATCAATGCACCGAGATAATCCCTGTGTGTCAGTTCCTCCGCAAACTTCAGGTTATTGGGTTTAGCCAGCAGGCAGACGATTGGGAATGCGGTCTCATAACCCAACGCCGACGCATCGCCAAAACGCAGAATCTGCCGCTCCGCCCCCTCAACACCGCCTGATAAAGCAGTACCCGCATAGGAAAGTTCTTTTTCCATCCGGTAAAAAAGCGCCTGTTTATCCATCCCAAGAAACGGTGTAAACATATAACAGCCGCTGTCATATGACCGCCGTGCAAGCTCCCTGAATCGTTTTTCCAAAACCTCGTCTTCGGTCATTACCGCCCTCCCGTTTCGCCTGACGTCCGCTTCATGTCCGCTTTTCGGAACATGACACACCACATTTTCCATGTTTCCGGTGCTGCCCGGTCCATTCCTGCCTTGCTTTATCTGCCCTCGTCCGCGCCAACTGCCGCGCGCTCCGGCTGTCCGTGCATGAGCGGATTTCTGATCAGTTGCACAAGCAACGGTATCACCATAAGAATCCAAATGACCGGCTCGGACCAGATAACCGCCATATACCCGAAGTAATTAGAAAATACAACGGCGATCAGCACCTTTCCGACAAGTTCGACGCCGCTTGAAACAAGCGGAGTGATGCTGTCCCCCATTCCCTGCATCGTATTTCTGGCAAGACAGATAACGGTAGGAACCGCGTAAAACAGCGTATTGACACGAAGATATAACGCCGCTGTCTCAATAATGTCCGTCTCCTTTGTCGCCGTTACCGCCCGCACAAGCCACGGTGCTGCCAAATAGGCAATGAGAAGCATGAGCAGACACCATCCCCACACAAGAAGGATTGCCTGTATCAATCCTTTTTTTATCCGGTCAGGTCTTCCCGCGCCCATATTTTGACCGCTGAATGTCGCCATCGTCGTACCGAATACCGCAAATGGCAGCATGAACAGCTCTGTGATCTTGCGCGCCGCCGTATGCGCCACGATCGTATGCTCACCAAACCCGTTGATCGCACCCTGCAGGGCAACAGAACCAATATTGACAAGGCAGCCCATAAGACCGACGGAAAGTCCTGTTGTATACAGCTCTTTTACCGTCTCAGGACTCAGACGGCATTCCTTCCTCTGCACACGCAGGATCGGATATCGTTTCCACAGATAGCAGAAACATGCCGCAAACGCGATAATCTGAGAAAGCACGGTCGCAATCGCAGCTCCCTCCACGCCGAACGCGAACACTCTGACAAATAAAAGATCCAGACCCACATTGAGCAGCGCGGAAATGACCAAAAACACAAGCGGCGCCACCGTATCACCGATCGCGCGCAGCAATCCCGCACAGACATTATAAAGCATAGCCGCCGTCATGCCGAACAGAATTATCCTGAAATAGCGGACTGCAAGCGGTATCAGGTTTTCTTCCGTATGTAAGAGCCGCAGGATTCCAGGCAGAAAAAGTACGCTGGCAGCAGTCAAAACAAGTGATGTCGCCAGTCCGAGCATAAACGTACCCGCAACAGCCCTGCGAATATGTGCTTCATCTTTTGCGCCAAATCCTCTCGCCGTAATGATGGCAAAACCATTTGTCAGCCCGATCAGAAATCCGACGATCATACTGTTTAGGGAGCTTGTCACACCCACTGCCGCCAGTGCCTGTTCCCCCAGATAGCTCCCGACAATGCGCGTATCGGCGAGCGAATAAAAAAGCTGAAAAATATTTCCCAGCATGATGGGCAGCGCAAACTGCAGAATCAGCTTTAACGGCTTTCCCTGTGTCAAATCTTTCATGATGAACGATCTCCAAAGTTATTTTTTTCCGAATGTGTATACATCCTATGAGGCGTAATATCCGTTGTAATATACAAAGACTTCACAATTAGTGAAGTCTTTTCTTCACAATTAGTGAAGTCTTTTCTTCACGATTAGTGAAGTCTTTTCTTCACGATTAGTGAAGCCTTTTCTTTACAATTAGTGGAGCCTTTTCTTTACTCAAAGTGAAGTCTTTTCAAACATATCGGAACAGGCATTTTATAAATAGATCTCCATATATCCTTTGATCTTTGTTACATCATAATGGGCAAGCACACCAAGATTGGAATCATAGCCTTTTCCTTGATAATACACTAAATAATGGCTGTAGCGCCCCATTTTCTCCATAATGATGCAGCATTCAGGCAGCGTCACATCTTCTTTTCCATTCGTATAGATGATTTCCTCGGAATGATCGATGCCATAGTAGTTCAACGCGCTGACAAGCTTATCCATCGTCGCCTGCCATTCGCCGCAGTGCATGGTATTGATCGCCTCATCAAGCGTAATACCTGCAAGCATTGCCACACAGGACTGTCCGCACAGACCGTCATGCGGCTGGATGATGACTTCCATGCTGTCTATCTTGCGGATCGGGTTTGACGTGCTATACGGACTTGCTTCCACACTTGATTTCGTCACACGGAACGTCACGGGATATTCTTTCCCCGTTTCAAACTGACTCATTATATTTTCCTGAATCGGAATGTTATAATAGCCATTTCCCTCCGGCTCCAGATTGCACACGAACACGGTATCTGCGACCCGCACTTTTACGGGAACATCGCCTTCTTTTTTACAGATCTCCCACACATTGAACGGAATCTTCATCCGTCCCCCCTGTTCCGTCTTATCAATTGACGCTTCAAACGTATATTTCATACGATATATCTACTCCTTTCCACCCCGACAGGCGCATGCATTTTCGAACTACCGCCTGTTCTGACTCCGATTCTCTATTGATACTTTATCATATGTGCATAAAAATGAAAAGAAAAAAACTTACCGGTCCAATTCACCAGTCCAGTTCATAAACGCCATACTTCTCATAGTCCCGCGCTATCCCGCCCCAAAGTAATTCCCTGCATTCGCTTTTGTCCGTCCAGCGGTATTCCGTGTGCTCACTGCTTAGTATGACTTTTTCTTCTGATGTGCAACAGAGATAAACAACGAAAATGATCTTCTTTCCATCTATCTCGTCCAAGGCGGCATATAAAAACCGTTCAGGGGTAACCACCAGTCCCGTTTCCTCCAATACTTCCCGGCAGACCGCCTCTTCAAGGCTCTCCCCGTCCTCCGCTTTTCCCCCCGCTCCTTCCCATCCTTCCATATCATCCGGGCTACGGCGGATCAACAGATTCTTGTGCAAATCATGGTTCAAAATAACAGCTTTCACTACGACATGTGCCCACATAGAACATTCCTCCCCTGTCAGACGATGATACTCCTATGATAACAGATTTCATCGCCAATTACCCGGTACTTCAGTAGATCATGCCAGCTTTTGCAGTTTTTCACTGTGCTCTGCCGCCACCTTTTTCAACAGGTCAATATCATCATATGCTGCTTCCATTCTGTCCGCCTGATTCTGATAGCGCTGATATGTCCCCGTGTAACAGGATTCTATTGTGTCCAGACGTGGAACAATCACGTTCTCCTGATACAGTTTTACATGTCGAAGTTCCCCCTTCATGACCTGGATTTCGTCATTCATAACCTTCATATCACCCTTCATAACCTGGATTTCATCATTCATGACCTTCATATCGCTCTTTATGACCTGTATCCCGTCATTCATGGCCTTCACATCGCTCTTTATGACTTGTATTTCGCCCTTCACAATATGAAGCTCATCTTTCACCTCTTGCATGTCGTTTCTTAACGGTCTTAATTCTGATTTCAGTTTTGCATCCATGATCTCAGAAATCGCCAGTAAATCTTCATTTGTCAGTGCCATAAGTCTCCTCCTTTATATGATCGTAACATGCTCCATCGATTCCTCCCGCTCTATCCCCCCATGATTCCGCTCCACGGAATCTCAAATCCGGATGAAAAACGCCATTTTTTAGCGTTTTTCACACTATCCCGTTCTTTGCAATTTGGGGCTGTTTTCCGCCACTATCTTTTTCAGCAGATCAATAATATCATACACTGTCTCCATCCTGTTCGCCATATTGTGATAACGCTGATACGTTCCTGTATAACACGACTCTATCGTATCCAGACGTAGAATGATCACGTTCTCCTGCTGCAGCTTTACAAGATGCAGATCCTCCTTTATGACCCGCACTTCATCCATCACCGCTTGTATATCATCTCTCAGCGGCCGTAATTCTGATTTCAGCTTTGTATCCACAATATCAGAAATTGCCAACAAATCTTCATTGGTTAATGCCATAAACCTCCTCCTCTTTATATAATTGTAATTTGTGTGAAACTATATCAGAACGACCGTCTGACTGTTAGACTATCAACGGAAACAAGCACTGAATTGATTTTCAGTACATTTCCCATTGATGAAAATAGAATGAAAAGCCCTTGAATAATCAGGCTTTAGAAACAGGGGAAGAGGGATTCGAACCCCCGTGAACGGTTTTGGAGACCGCAATACTACCACTGTATGATTCCCCTATAAAACTGACGAACAACTGCCGAGTTGTATTATAGCACAGAAGAGTACGATCTGGCAAGCCCCTAATTTCTGTCTCTGCCGCTAAAAAATTGTGCTGACTCTGCCGCAAAGCTCCCCCGACTCGTAAAGCCGCAAGCCCCACGCGCGTCCCTTGCATGATCCATTAAAATCTGATATGATTCTATAAATATAAAATTGAAAGGCAGGCCCGCTTATGTACTATCATGTCTCCCAAACTAGCGGCATTCAGATATTAAAACCCCGTATTTCCACCCATCATAAAGCGTATGTTTACGCAGTCGATCATTTCGTAACAGGTCTTCTGTTTGGCGCGCCTCAGGATGATTTCGATTTTATCATCAGTAATCATGATGTTGTACATCACGGCAATATCCCCGTCGTTTACGAATGCTACCCCAACGCGTTTTACAGCATTTTTTACGGCAAAAGCTGTTCAGTCTATGAAGTGCACGAAGATGGATTCCAGCGGGGAATGACTTCCTGGGATGCCGAACTTGTCTGCGAACAGGAAGTACCCGTTGTAAGAGAGATCCTTGTAAATGACCTGTATTCCAGATTGTCGGACGAAGCTGCAGCCGGTCATTTAGAGCTGCACCGTTATGAGGATTCCATCGAATATAAAAAAAGAATATCCGAACACATTGTTGACCGCCTGATACGCTTCGACGCCCTGGACCTTACAGATGAACGCTTTCAAAGGCATTATTCCCGTATCATAGCGGAGCTTCATCATATCATGGACGGACATTTATTATAACAAGCCTCACATTCCTCCAAGCCCTTTGATCAGTTCCATATCGCTTTCCTGAACCCGAATACTTGTTTCGATTTTCTCCCCGTCCTGAGTTGTCACGATCACTTCGATCACGCTTCCCTCTCGAAGCCCTTTCTTGGCGACTGCTTTACAAAAGGCAGGGAACTTCGGGTGATTTTTTTGAAACGCTCCCCACGCCCCCATGATCTTTGCCATATTTCCGATATTCATATATGACTCTCCTTCCCCGTTTTATAACCCCTGTTCAAAAACATTCCGGCAATCCTTAAGATATTTTGAAACAACACCGGTTTCGGATAATTGCAAAGCAATTTGCCGGAATTGTTAAAAGTGATTCAAATGATGATCGCAGCCATATCCACATTCAACCGGCTGTTCAGATCATTGCGATCGCATCCGCGACCGATTTTACGCCGACTACCCGAATCCCTTCCGGCAGATCGCCTTTCAATGCCTCTCTGTTTGCCTCCGGTAGAATGCACACCGTAAAGCCAAGCTTTGCAGCCTCCGCGACTCGCTGCTTTGCCATGCTGACTGCGCGCACCTCGCCGCTCAATCCCACTTCGCCAAAAACGACGGTTTTTTCTGCGATAGGTCTGTTTTTATGACTGGATGCCACCGCCATGACAATACCCAAATCCATTGCCGGTTCCGTGATCCGCATACCTCCTGCCAGATTCACATAAGCATCACATCCAGATAGCTGCATTCCGGCACGTTTTTCGAGCACCGCCATTAACAGATTGACGCGATTTAAGTCCGTACCGTTCGCCTGCCTGCGTGGTATCCCAAAACTCGTCTGACACACAAGCGCCTGCACTTCCAAAAGAATCGTCCTTGTTCCCTCCAAAGAACATGCTGCAACAGAACCGCTTGCCCCCTCCGGCTTGCCGCTCAGCATATACTCCGACGGATTTTTTACCTCCGCAAGCCCTTCCCTGCGCATCTCAAACACGCCGATCTCATCGGTAGAGCCGAAACGATTCTTCACTCCGCGCAGAATGCGGTACGAAGCGTGCCTGTCCCCCTCAAAATAAAGCACCGTATCAACCATATGCTCTAATACGCGAGGCCCCGCGACCGTCCCTTCCTTTGTTACATGACCGACAATAAACACGGAAATGCCAAGCCCCTTTGCCAGCTGCAAAAAAATATTCGTCGATTCACGCACCTGCGAAACACTGCCCGGCGCAGAAGACACCTGCTCACTGTACATCGTCTGAATCGAATCAATAACCACGATCTGAGGATTTGTATCACGGATCGCCTGCTCGATCGCTTCCAGATTTGTTTCACATAAAAGCTTTAACCCGTCTGCAAACTCTCCGATCCGCATTGCGCGCAATTTGATCTGCTGCAGAGATTCCTCGCCGGATATATACAGAACGCTTAACGACTGCGCCGCCAGCTCTCTGCAGGCCTGCAAAAGAAGCGTGGACTTCCCGATACCCGGGTCGCCTCCTACCAGAACAAGCGAACCCGAAACGATTCCGCCGCCGAGCACCCTGTCCAGTTCTCCGATGTGCGTGAGTACGCGCTCGCTCTGCTGCATCGAGATCTCCGAAAGCGGCATCGGATGCGCTGTCTGAACCGTTCCCGTCATTCTTCCTGCCTGCGCGCTTCTCCCGTTAGTGCTTCTTCCAGAACCGCCCGTTACCACTCGTTCTTCTACAAAACTATTCCACTCTCTGCATGCCGGACATTGACCCATCCATTTTGCCGACTCATAGCCGCAGCTCTGACAGAAAAAGGCGCTTGCCGCCTTACCTTTCGCCATGTTTGCTGTCCTTCCTTCCGAATCCGCACAAAAGCCGCTCCTTTTCGGAGACATGCCCGTGCCTTTTCTGACACTCTGTTTACTGATGCCCTGTTTTTCTATATCTTATTTCCCTGACACCCTGATCCTTCTATTCTGTATTACCTGATGTTCTATTTCCCATCATGCTGCAAACCCTTATAATTCTAAAAAAAGAAAAAACCCACAACCGATTATAACACAAGACGGGACGGGCAGGAAGAATTGATCGCAATCCCGGCATCAAACTTTTCATTGTTTTTTGATCATCGCCAATTCTCATTTTCCACAGGACATTATGTCAAAACATGAATATGTTTATTGAGTTACGGCTATGATGAACGAAATTGTCGCAAATAAGTTACAGAAAATATGAGCACCCATACAAATATATAAATTCTTTTTTCGATAACTGATATATGCGATGGGCAAAAATACAAATATACGAAAAACATTATGAAAGGGAAGCCAAAAATGATACAACGAAAAAATAAGCGTTATGATCACCGGTGTCCATTTTCCATATCTGTTGTTGTACGCCGTCAAATATCCACGAAAGAAAAATTCCTCTGTGACAGGACCAACAAAAACATTAAAGATAAAATAGATCACACAAGTACACGCAACGACGGCCTTGGGAAAACTCTTTATGTATTCTATATTTTCCCAATCAAACCCGGCAGGCAGACAGGATAACAGGTCTTCCCGAAATGCCGATAGCAGTCTGTTTTCAAGCGGTTGAATCGTAAATGCAAATATTCCCGCTATACCGAACAATACCAATGCCAAAAAGAGTATTTTTATTATGGGCTGTTTCTCCTGCCCGGCCAGTGCTGCCTCAAGCGAATAGCGACCGTAATCTTTTTTGCTCTGCCGCAGCATCAGGTACCATTCGGCGGGAAGTAAAAATAATGCGCCAAGGATACAAAAGATCAAAAGGGCAGGCAGCTGCGGCAATACCGTGCCTGTAATGAGGTACAAAACGTTAAACAGTCCCGCCGTACCAAAAACCATTGCTATCGTTTTCTTAATTCCTATCTGTGCCATATTTTTCATAATAAAGTCCCCTCCTTCAACAGATGCATCGCTCCAAAGTAGGCATTCGAAAGCGTCTTTATGCAATATTCCTCATCATAGATCATTGCATTATTGGAAAGCAGGCTGGCTATTCCATGTGTTACCAAAAAAATTTGAGAAAATATACGATGTGCCTGTTGGGTGTCTGTCTTCGCCTGTACCTTCAAAACAGAAAATACCGGAGCTAAATGTTCCTCCGTAAGCCAGTCAGAAAGATGACCGTCCGTAAAATAATTTGAGTTGAACAGAAAGCGAAAAAGATTCTTTTCTTTAACGGCAAATTGAATATATCTCATACCCATTTCCAGCATAGGGCGCTCATATTTGCCGCTTAAATCTGTCACATAGCTCACATGATATTCGTTACCCTTTTTATGCGCTGCGATCCGGACATCTTCAACCCTTTCAAAATGATATAAAACGGGCTGCGTTGAACAGCCGAGTCTTTCAGAAATCGTACGGGCATTTATATTTTCCGCACCCGATTCTTTTGCAATTTCAAAAGCTGCGTCTACGATCATATCTTTGGTAACTTTTGCTTTCGCCGGCATATCCACACCTCCATTTATAATTCAATCTATTTATAATTAGGATTATATATAACTTGAATTATATTATAGTTTGTGACTCAGATCTTGTCAATCCGTTCAAATATATTTTGATCAGATCTTCACTTTTTCAAATACAGTATCGTGTCGGCAGGAAGCATTCCGGTCGATTGAATTGTACATGTCGATCTTATCTAAACGCACAATAAAACTTACAAAAAACAGAAATTTGCATGGACCCGAAAGCCTGATAAAACTGAAAAGACCTGCAAAAACCCGAAAAAACTTGAAATGCCTGTAAAAGCCTAAAAATATCTGCATAAAACCTCAAAGTTCCCGCATAAAACCGAAAAAGCCCGTATAAACCCCAAAAAGCGGTACAGCCCCTGTACTCTGGACTGTACCGCTTTATTTGATCACTTATCTGTAACAACACACATTTCAGAGAATTTCCGCAGGAAATCCTCTAAAAATTTCATTAACAGGAAAATCCTTTCACGAAAATGAAATTCTTTTTTATGCTTTCTGAATCTTCACGGCAACTTCTCCCGCACCCGCAAGCTCCACACTCAATATCAGCTTGCCGCCGAGATTGGTCTTCATTTTTCCGGCCTGTTCGCCAGCGATCGTTACTTCGTATTCCGTCTCATCCGCCAGTCCGACCGTAATCTGGGCGTCTTCCTTTCCTTCCACAAGAAAGCTCACGCCGTCCTCATTTTCCGCAAAATTCAAAACACTCGTACCCGGAACCGACTCGTAGACAAACATGCCGTTTTTTTCCAATTTCGTCATGGTCTGATACGTTTTGACCTTATACAGGTCCCCTCCATGCGGAAAGTCTTCCAGCTTTGCCTTTGCCGAAAGCGTGTGATTGCCGAAACTGATCGTTCCGTCAGCTTCCGGGCGAAGTAACTGCTCCACTACTGCCATTCTTTTGTCCTCCTGTTCTTTTCTCTTACAACTGGTATCTCCTGCGGCTTTCGTGTCACTCCTGTCCGCCGCCTGTTCTGTTTCTCTGCCTCATCGTTCACTTCCCGTCACATTGATTACTCTGCTGCTGATTTCCCTTTTAAGCCTTTTCATCATGGCCGGTCTCTTATGGGCTGTCCTAATTCTTATTCTTTATCTTTGATCTTCTCTTCGATCTTCTCTTTGTCTTTGTCTTTCTCTATCTCTTTATCTCCTTGTCTCCCTATCTCCTTGTCTTTATTTATCTCTTTCTCCTTTACGACAAACACGATCTTCTTATCTTTCAGCGAAGCCGAAACTCTATCCCCCGGCTTCACCTTTCCCGACAAAATTTCTTCGGAAAGCGCATCTTCGATCTGACTCTGGATTGCTCGTTTGAGCGGCCGCGCTCCCATTTTCAAGTCGGTATGCTTCTTTACCAGTTCCTCCTTGACAGCCGGAGTGATCGTCAAATCAATATCTAACTGTGACGCGCAGCGGCTGCACAGGTTTTTCGCAAGCAGTGTCACGATCTGCGCCATATCCTTTTTCGTCAGCGCGGCAAATACCATGATCTCGTCAATACGGTTGATAAATTCAGGCTTAAACAGCCGCTTCACTTCCTCCATGACGCTGTTTTTCATCTGCTCATAATTCTGTTTCTCAGTCGTCTGTGCGGCGAACCCCAGATTCTTCGGCTCCACAATCCGTTTGGCTCCCGCATTCGACGTCATAATAATGATCGTATTCTTAAAATTAACCTTACGACCTTTCGAATCGGTGATATGCCCGTCATCCAATACCTGAAGCAGGATATTGAACACGTCGGGATGTGCTTTTTCGATCTCGTCAAACAAGATCACGGAATACGGATTTCGCCGGACCTTATCGCTCAACTGTCCGCCCTCGTCGAACCCGACATATCCGGGCGGGGAACCGATCATCTTCGATACGGAATGCGATTCCATATATTCGCTCATATCCACACGGATCAGCGCACTCTCCGATCCGAACATCGCCTCTGCAAGCGCCTTGGACAGTTCCGTCTTTCCGACGCCGGTCGGTCCCAAAAACAAAAACGACGCAATCGGACGGTTCGGATCCTGTAAGCCCACACGCCCGCGGCGGATCGCACGGGAAACCGCATTCACGGCATCCTCCTGCCCGATCACCCGCTTATGCAGGATCGACTCCATCTTTAAGAGTCTGCTGCTTTCCTTCTCCGTCAATTTGCTGACAGGGATTTTCGTCCACAGTGCAACAGCCTGTGCGATATCGTTTTCCCTGACGACAAGTCCGGTCTCCAACTGTCTCTTCTTATAGCGTTCCAACGCCCGCTTGTACTTGCGCGCAAGCTGATCCTGTTCCCGCTTTTGTTCTCCTGCCTGCGCATATGCTTCGAATTTCAGGGAACGCTCGATCAGCACATCATAATGCTTCAATTCCTCTTCCTGCTTAATGAGCTGCTCTGGCAGCTCCATACCCCGCAGCGCAAGAGCCGCGGAAGCTTCGTCAATCAAATCGATCGCCTTGTCGGGCAGATTCCTGTCATTGATATAGCGCTCGGACAGCTTGACTGCAGCCACGACCGCTTCATCGGAGATCACCACTCCGTGATGCTCCTCATATTTTTCTTTGATCCCCATAAGGATGCCGATCGCTTCCTCCTCAATCGGCTCCTCGACCGTAACCGGCTGAAAACGCCGTTCAAGCGCCGCGTCCTTCTCAATATATTTACGGTATTCCGCGATCGTCGTCGCGCCGATCAGCTGCAGCTCACCCCGCGCCAAAGACGGTTTCAGGATATTGGAAGCGTCGATTGCGCCCTCCGCACCCCCCGCACCGATCAGCGTATGAAGCTCATCCAAAAACAGAAGCACATTTCCCGCCTCCGTCACCTCACGGATGATCCGTTTTACGCGTTCCTCAAACTCGCCGCGGTATTTGCTTCCTGCGACCATGCCGGACAGATCCAGCGTCATGACCTGTTTATCCTTCACGGTGTCGGGCACTTCCCCCGCAACGATACGGGCTGCCAGTCCTTCTGCGATCGCCGTCTTTCCAACGCCCGGCTCTCCGATCAGACACGGATTGTTTTTGGTTCTCCGGCTTAAGATCTGAATCACGCGCTGAATTTCACGATCTCTGCCAATGACGGGATCGAGTCTTCCCTCCCTCGCAAGTTCCGTGAGGTTACGGCTGTATTGGGCAAGCACGCTCTGATGCTCCCTTTTCCCTCCCTGCTGCCGCCGTTTGCGGATTCCCAAATCTTCTTTATAGAGCGAACCGTCCTCGCCCATTGCCACAAGAATATCCACATACAGCTTCTGGATCCCGATTCCCAACGAGTTTAAGAGGCGCACCGCCACATTGTCCCCGTCCTTGAGTAAGGCAAGAAGAATATGCTCGGTCCCTGTTTTTTTCGACCCGAACCGCGCCGCCTGCCTGTGGCTTTCTTCCAAAATTTCCGCCGCCTTCGGCGAATATCCGTCCTTTTCGCTTAACAGCATCGATCCCGAAGGAACCACAAGATCCTTGATCATCTCGATCGTCTTTTTTTCATCCACACCGTTCTCGGCAAGCACGCTCGCCGCAACACCTGTGCGTTCCCGCATCAGCCCGACCAGAATATGTTCTGTCCCAACATAATTCTGATAGAGCGATGCCGCCGTACGCGCTGCCAGATGCAGCGCTGCAGTTGCTTTATCGGTAAATTCTGACTGCATGTACCGGTCCACTCCTATTCATTATCGTCCAAATCCAAAAATTCAAATTCGAGATCATCGGAGGGCGTCATAAAGTTCACGGACTTCCAAACGTCCTGATTGGACTTGCGCTCATTGATCGTAGAATCCCGTTCCGTAATGTCCTCCAATGCTTCCTCATCCATATCTTCCCCAGCGCCGTATTGATCATCGGAACCATATGCATCCACATCCGCAAGAGACGCTGTTTGGAGCGGATCGACTTCTATACTGTCTGAAACAGAATATCCATAATCGTCCTCATCTGTGTATGGCTCATCCTCTTCCTCTTCTTCATCTCCCACATCGTCTTCGTCCTCTTCTTCATACTCATCGCGCCTGCTGCGTTTTGTACGATATTCGCGCCGCCCTCTGCTTTTCCCGAACGCGCTTCCCTTCGGAAGAATATCACGCAGATGAAATTCCTGCTCCCGTCCGCCGTATAAATCTCTGCGGTAATCTTTCAGTCGCAGTCCCATCAGAACTAAAACGACCGTCAATGCCACAACAAGGATCAGCAGAAAGATAATCCACCCGATATTGGAGCCGCCTTTTTCACTTTGAGCGGAATCCGAAGTGCCTCCCGATGTGCTTCCTACCGGACCCGGCACCGCATAATGCATTTCCTCGGACGCTTCGCCGCGGTTTATGGTAAACAGATAGCTCAGCCTCGTCCCGTCCGCCGCCTGCACGGTGATCACCGCCATGTTGCTGCCCGGTTGAAGATTGGAAAAGCCATAGTTTTCGCTGACAACGGAAGTAGATTCGGTCGGCATACCAAATGCACTGATCGAGGTTGTCTTATCATCAAGTGTGATCGTATACTGCGTGACGTCCGGAGAAAACGCAGGCGTCAGCGTACCGTTGCTGATGCTTAATGCATATAATGTTGCATTAGAAGAAAGGGACGGTGTGACCGGAGGCGGATCTATCGGTGTTTGACCGTCTTCTTCCGGCGGCACTGTTCCTTCTCCGCCCTCATTTCCTTCTCCATCACCTTCGCCTTGCTGTGGCGGATCGGTTCCTTCCGAAGGCGTCTCGCCTCCGCCGGTCTGACCGCCTATCGTACCCCCGGTCAGGTTATCGTCTGCTATAGATCCGGTCTTTTCTCCGGTATCCGTGACCAAATCGCTTCGGATATATCCTATTGTATTGCCATTTACATAGACTTTATACCATGTATAACCGTCCTCACCCACATCAGTGCCGCATATTTCCACGCGCTCTCCGCCTTTGACGCTGGCAAGTGCAGCACTGGTCGTTGAGGGCTCTAAACGGATATTCGCGCCATTTCCCTCTTTTACAACGCCATATGTATTGACATAAGCATCCGCTGTCATTGAGGTTACTCCGAATGCGATCAATAACGAGAACACAAATGCCAGCATGACCGCAGGTGCAGGCGATATGCCGCCGCACTTCTTCCAGCTATCTTTCAGGATCCTTCTCATCCGTACTTTCATATTCGCCCTCATATCTTTCATGAATAAACATATTATGCTGCAAACTTCATGTCTGCCCTGCATGACAGACCGGAATCATTAAGACGCTCTTTCGCTACTTGCTGCGGATAAAACGTCTTTCTCCCTCATCTCCTGAAGGTCTTCCGAGCCCGAACCCTGCCATATTATTATTCTTTTCGGAACGCGCCTGCTCTTCGATCCTGCGGTTGACATTGACTTTACATTTTTCACAAAATCTTCCAGACCGGATCGTCGCGCCGCACACCTCGCACTTTAGGAATGTCTTGGAATCCGCCGTCACTTCAATCCGATCTTCCCTCAACATCTTGCGGATGGATTTCTGTTTTACGCCCGTTTCGCGCTCCACATCGACCATCGTCGCACCCTTGTGTTTTTCAATAAATGCACGCACTTTGCCATAGTCATCCAGTTCTACTTTCCCGCAGTCCTCGCATTCGTATTCTCCCACGCCCTGAAATACCATCACTCCGCCACAATCGGGACAATGTACCGGCCTGTGATAGTCTCCCATCAGCAGTTCATCCAAACGACGATCTTTGTTTTTTTCATGTTCCATCGCCAGCGCCTCCAGATTTTAGATGTTATCTGTTTCTTTCTTACTTTTCAGTCTCCTGAATTGATCTACCGATATCGTGCCTCATATATTTATTGGCAAAATCGACCCATCCGGTCGCATCATACGCCTTTTGGCGCGCTGTCCCAAGATCCGGTCCGAGTGCCGTGATTCCCAGCACACGGCCACCGCTCGTGACGATCCTGCCCTGCCCGTCTTTCTTTGTTCCGGCATGAAAACAAAAATAATCTTCTTTTCCCTCAAATTTCTCCAGCCCCGTGATCTCAAATCCCTTTTCGTATGCGACCGGATAGCCGTCCGATGCGAGCACGACGCAGACTGCCGCATTGCTCTCAAACTGCAGATCGATTTGATCCAGCGTTCCGTTGATACAGGCCTCGCAGACATCGATCAGGTCATTTTTCATTCTTGGCAGAACGACCTGCGCCTCCGGATCGCCGAAACGGGCGTTATATTCCAGAACACGCGGCCCGTTTTCTGTCAGGATCAGGCCAAAAAAGATCACGCCGTGAAACGGTCTTCCCTCCGCCGCCATCGCATCGACCGTTGCCTGATAAATATGTTTTTTACAGAATGCGTCGATCTCATCCGTATAAAAAGGACTCGGCGAAAAATTACCCATACCTCCGGTATTTAAGCCCTGATCCCCGTCTTTCGCACGTTTGTGATCCTGCGCGGACGACATGATCTTGATCGTCTTTCCATCCACAAACGAAAGTACGCTGACCTCACGCCCTGTCAGAAATTCTTCCACCACCATACGGTTTCCTGCAGAACCAAATTTCTTATCCTGCATGATCTCTTTAACTCCGTCAAGCGCCTCCTCAAGCGTACTGCAGATCAGGACGCCCTTGCCGAGCGCTAAACCATCCGCCTTTAAGACGATTGGAAATGAAGCCTGCTCTTTTAAGTAGCGCTCCGCATCTGCAGCTTGATCGAACGTCTCGTATGCTGCAGTCGGAATACCGTACTTTTTCATCAGGTCTTTGGAAAATGCCTTGCTTCCCTCTAAGACCGCCGCATTCTTTTTGGGTCCGAACGCGGGAATGCCCGCCGCTTCCAGTTCATCGACCAACCCGCCCACTAACGGATCATCCATGCCGACGATCACCATGTCGATCTCTTTTTCTTTTGCAAAAGCGACCAGTTTTTCAAACTCCATAGCACCGATCGGCACACACTCCGCGATCATGCCGATACCCGCATTTCCGGGCGCACAGTATAGTTTTTCCACACGGCTGCTCTTTGCCGCGCTCATCGCGATCGCATGCTCCCTGCCGCCGCTTCCTACGATCAGTATCTTCATCATGACTTTATGCTCCTTTATCCATGATCTGTCTGACTTCCAAGGCGAAACCTGGATTTTCTTGGGCTGCCTTCTTTTCAACCTTAGAAAATTTTTTCGCTTTTACACTTCTTCACCGATTTTCACTTCTCCTTTTGCGATCATGTCGATCGCCTGCGGTAAAATCAGCCACTCCGCCTGTTCCATGACACGCTGCTGGAGCGTCTTTGGCGTATCGTCCGCATGTACTTCCACTGCCTTTTGCAGAAGAATCGGACCGGTATCCGTTCCCTCGTCCACAAAATGCACGGTTGCCCCCGTCACCTTCACGCCGCGCGCGAGCGCCGCCTCATGCACTTTCAGCCCATAATAACCGGTCCCACAAAAGGATGGTATGAGCGAAGGGTGGATGTTGATGATCCGGTTTCTGTAACGGCAGATCATTTCCTGCGGAATGACGACAAGAAAGCCTGCAAGCACGATCAGATCCGGTTTAGCCTCATCGACCGCCCGCAAAAGAGCCTCATGGAACTGTTCCCGCGTCTCAAATTCGCGCGGGGAAACACATAACGTATCGATCTGTTTTCCTTTCGCACGTTCGAGCGCGTAAGCGTTACGGTTATTGCTGATGACCCGCGCGATCCGTGTATCCGCAATCTTTCCCGCTTCAATGGCATCTATAACTGCCTGTAGATTCGTCCCGCCTCCCGAGACACAGACTACGATATTCAGCATAAGGTTACTCCCTTTTCACCCGCCTCTATTTCTCCGATCACATAGGGCGTCTCACCTGCCGCGCGGATCGCATCCGTTGCACGCGCCGCATCTTCTTGATCCACTGCCACGATCATGCCGATTCCCATATTATAAGTGTTATACATGACCTTTTCGTCAATCTTTCCCTTATCCTGTAAGAGCTTAAAGATCGCCGGCACCTCATACGAATCCTTATGTACGACCGCATACACGCCGTCCTTTAACATACGCGGGATGTTCTCGTAAAAGCCGCCGCCCGTGATATGACTGCACGCCTTGATCGTAACACCTGCATCGCGCACGCTTTTCAAGGCTTTCACATAGATCTTCGTCGGCGTAAGCAGCGTCTCGCCAAGCGTCGCGCCAAGCTCCTCATAGTAGGTGTCAAGACTTTCCTTTGTCATGTCAAACACGCTGCGTACAAGGGAAAAGCCATTGCTGTGCACACCGCTTGAGGCAATTCCGATCAGTACGTCTCCCGCTTTCAGGTCGTATCCGTCGATTAAGTCCTTTTCGTCCGCAACGCCGACCGCAAAGCCTGCCAAATCATATTCATCTTCCGGCATCAGCCCCGGATGTTCCGCCGTCTCACCGCCGACAAGCGCCGCACCCGACTGTCTGCATCCCTCCGCGACACCTTTCACGATTGCCGCGATCTTTTCCGGAATATTCTTACCGCAGGCAATATAATCCAAAAAGAACAACGGCTCCGCGCCCGCGCAGATCACATCGTTCACGCACATCGCAACGCAGTCGATGCCGATCGTATCATGCCGGTCCATCAAAAACGCAAGCTTGATCTTCGTGCCGACGCCATCCGTGCCGGAGAGCAGTACGGGCTTCTCCATATTTTTTATTTTTTCCAAAGAAAATGCGCCCGAAAATCCGCCGATCCCGCCGAGCACCTCCGGCCTCATCGTCCCTTTCACATACTCTTTCATCAATTCGACCGACCGATACCCCGCTTCAATATCCACGCCTGCCTTTTTGTAATCCATCGTTCTGCCTGCTCCTTTCATCTGTGTGGGTGTTTGTGAAACGCCTTTTGATTTTGCACAATCCAAACACTTTATCCGGGTGTTTTACGACTGCGAAACTCCCGGTATGGACCTTACGTTTATTAGACGTCTGTTTTCGTCAAACGGTTCAGTTATCCGATTCCTTACCGGTTCTATTTTTTATCTACCGACTTTATGTTTTGACTTTATTGTTTTATGTTGAATTCTTTCCTTGGGCTTCATTTTTCTTTCATGTATTCCCGATATCCGACTTCCTGCAGGCGGGCGTCCTTTTTCTGCACGCCTTCTTTCATGCTGACGGAATACGCTTTCAGCCTTGCAAGCAGCGCCGGATCCGACGTCGCAAGGATCTTTGCCGCTAACAGCCCCGCATTCATGCCCCCGTTGATCGCCACCGTTGCAACCGGAATCCCCGACGGCATCTGCACGATCGAATAAAGGGAATCCCTGCCGCCAAGTGAAGTAGTATGCATCGGGATCCCGATCACGGGCATCGGAAAGATCGCCGCGCACATGCCCGGTAAGTGCGCCGCCATGCCCGCTCCCGCAATGATGACCTTAAAGCCCTTTTCCTCCGCGCTCTTTGCATATTCAAAAAACACATCCGGCTCCCTGTGCGCTGATATGATCGTCATTTCATAAGAAACACCTAACTCCTCTAAAATATCAGCCGCCTTTGCCATGACCGGCATATCCGAATCGCTTCCCATGACAATCCCAACCTGTGCCATAACGATGCCACGCTCCTCTCCATGTCCTAAAATCTGCTACTTTCAGTTTACTAAAAAACCATGCATGCCGCAACTGCTTTTCATGATATTCCGGTGAAATGTACCGTAAACATTCCCTTATGCGGGCTGCTCTGCTTCCGCTTCCATTCAGCCACGGCGTTACCAGACACGCACATTTTGCGCCTTTCTCCTACCCCAGCTCCGAAAACGGCTCGTTTAACGGTTCACAGCCGTCAAGCACGAACCTGCCGTCCTTAATGATCTTGATCTCACTGCCGTCCGCGCGCACGCCGTAAAGCGCGCCGAGCTCGTCATAAGGAATCGTAACGTCTGTATGACAGTTAAAGTATGCTTTGCTTCTATCCTCTTTTCGCAGGATGGAAACTTCATTGTCACGCGCAATGATCTCCTTGCCGTCGGGATTGTAGACCGCCACTTCCTCCGATTCCGAATAGCAGGTATCTCCGAGAGCAAAATGCGGTCCCATCTTCTCCGCGATCAGGATCGGCAGTCTTGCGGCAATCTCATACTTGTGCGCCGCCACATAAGCCGTCGTGTTCGTGCCGATCGCAAATTCGCCGAGCGGAAGCCGCTCGTGGTGAAAGAGCACATTATCGCGGATATATCGTTTGTTTGCTTCCTCATCCTTATAATTCGTGCAGCGATACTCGTCCGTAAATCCATTCTTAAAGCGGACCTCAAAATTCTCATAAAATAAGTCGTTCAAGTACACGCCTTTGACATGGAGCACGCCGTTTGTCCCTGTTAAGACCGGTGAGGTAAACACCTCTCCTACCGGTATATTCACATCTGCGACACAGTTCTCAAACTTCGTCTGTTTCTCCGGGTCTATAAGTTTACATAATTGTACTTTCAGATCGGTACGGTTCCCGTTCATGCCGGTAACCTGTACATATTCCGCCTCATCAAGCGCATCGATCAGCTTCTTTTGGATATTGGAGTACAATTGATAATCAAGCGTGTTGATGCGGATGATCTCGTCAAAGATCTCCTCGTACTGCGCGCCGATCGACGGTACCGGAAAAGCAATGATCGTAAAACTGCGTTCTTCCTCCGGGATATAGCGGCTCGACAGCTCGCCCGCCTCCTGTGCAAATTCTACTTTCAGCTTCTGCTGAGCCTCGCTTAAATGCAACGCTTCCTTACTATCTACCGGCGCGAACGGTTCCTCGCCGAATATTTCGATGACTGCGGGTCCCGCATGTTTATGCGCTTTTTCTTTGACAAGCTCATACCCCGCCTGCAGTGTCTCTAATCTGCGCGTCTTATAATTTCCGTCAAATACCAGCGCATCATCCTCGCGATGGTCATAGTCATACTGCTTATTGGCGATCGCCCCGTAAAAGCCGGCTTTTCTTGCGCCCCTGCGGTTGAAAATACTGTCCGACGAGCGGTAGATCACGCTCTTAAGACCCATCTTTTCAAAATTCCTGATTGCCCGCCTGACCACACGCTCAAATCCTGCGCAGTAGTGGATATTAACGGTTTCTTTTTTAGAAAGATCGACGCGGAGCTGAATAAATCCCTTGCGGTATCCCTCGGTATAAGTATCCGCCATGAGCGCGATCGTCTCTTCCGGCAGCTCCTGAATATGCTTTGCCGTGCGCAGTTCATTCTCCGTAATATAACACCCGTAACGATACAGGTAACGCAGATCGCTTAAGTCCGAATCCATAATGACCTCGCGAAAACGGCGGCTCTCCTCGCAATCCGCATCCACCTGTTTACGGACTTTCTTCTCATTTTCGACATCCGAATAATCACTCGCATACCAATACAGGATATCCCGGATCGTATTTGCGTCCGGCAGCTCTCCGGTCTCGGAAACCGCAGTCAGAAACGCCCCGTAGACCTCCAAAAGCAGTTCCTGCCTGATGAGCAGTTCCCACTCGTCCCCGAAAAAAGCATCCGGGATCACGCTGTTTATTTCCGCCTGCAGAAAACTCATGCAGCGCCCCATATCTTCTCCCATGACGGACACCGCATAAACCGGATTTGCAAAGCTCTCAGCATAATGCTCCGGAAGCACGTCCTCATACAGATCACGATTTAAGATCTGCAATTCCTCCAGCGAACGCTCCGCAAGTGCATCCCCTGCCTTACAAATCGTATTTAGTTTACATAACTGATCCGCCGCCCTGTAAAAAAAGCAGGCATAATCCTCCGGCAGACCGTTATCACCATTTTCCAGTTCCTCCGCCAGTTCTTCCAAGCGCGCCGCCGCAAGGTCCCAGCGCTCCTTAAAACCTTCTTCCTCTTCGCCGGCATTTCGCGCCTGTTCTGCTTTTACGGCTTCCGCTGATTTTACTGTTTCCGGCATTTCATTCTTCGACGTTTGCCCATATGTCATTTCTTCACTCATTCTGCTATTCAATACTCCTTTACTCTGTTCTGCGGCATTCCTGCCCTGCTGCCATGTATGGTTCACCTTATTTAAGTTCTCACAGTCCGTATGCGCCCGCATATAAAATGAAGCTGATCGCGCCCAGTGCCAAAAGATTTAAGAAAATACCAAGGTAGCAGAAAAAGTAGAATTTATCTTTTTCCATCTTCGCAAGCGCCCCCAGCGCCACGCCGACAAGTGAAAAAATCATTGCCAGAAACAGACTGGCGCCATACTCACTTTTGGCATTTCCCTGTGTACGGAAGGTCAGGGTCGTCACGATCGCGATCGCGCCCAGGGAAATGACTCCCAGTATGGAAGACATCACCGCGCGCGGCGGATTCTTTTTATCAGTAAAAATATAATGTTTCTTTTTTTTGTTCGCCATGATTCCCTATACGCCAAAAAGAACGCATTGCGTCCTCCTTAAACAATTTGCGCAGATTCGATAAGAAAGGGTGCTACCGCGGCAACACCCCAACTTCTAAAACATCAGTTTCCGTCTGGAGCCAAGCAGTTTGGCTCCGTGAACGATCAGCATTACTCCTGCCGTGATTCCTGCAACCAGCGTACAGATTCCGAGCACCAGATTAAATGCACCGGTCTTTCCCATCGTCTTATAGGCCTTTTCTTCCATGTCCGATTCTCCTTTCATGCTCTTACTCTGCAAAATGCCTGACCTATTTTGCACCGTACTGCTCATAATAAGCATCAATTGCCTGCTTCATGGTATCGTCGATGTATATTCTTCCCTGATACGGATGATTATACAGATGTTCGATCACTTCCGCCATTGTGACGATCGCATGCGCGTCAAAACCATACGTTTCTTTGATCTCCTCTAAAGCGCTCTGCTCTCCCTTTCCTCTTTCCATACGGTTGAGGGAAACGATCAGCCCGACGATCTCGACATCTCCCTGCGCTTTCAGGATAGGAACCGTCTCATCAATGGATTTTCCCGAAGTTGTAACATCCTCAATGATCACGACCCTGTCGCCGTCTTTTAAGCTGCTTCCCAAAAGAATACCGGCATCCCCGTGGTCTTTTGCCTCTTTCCGGTTCGAGCAGTAACGGATATCCTTTCCGTACAGCTCGGAAAACGCGACCGTGGCCGCGACGCTTAACGGGATTCCCTTATAAGCCGGACCAAACAGCACGTCAAAATCCGCTCCGTAATGCTCGTAGATCGCTTTCGCATAATACTGCCCGAGCTTTCGTAACTGCGTGCCTGTCACATAAGAACCGGCATTCATGAAAAACGGCGCCTTTCTGCCGCTCTTCAATGTAAAGTCCCCAAATTTGAGGACGTCACTCAGCGCCATAAACTCAATAAATTCTTCTTTATATGCTTCCATGTTCTCTCATTTCCTCCGCTGTCATCAGGAGCGCCAAATGTATGCCCGGTTCCTGCTGTTCTAATCATGTCCAGTTTAGCATAAAACGATGCCGTTTACAATTCATTTCGGTAATTATTTCCTGCGCTATTTTCTGCGTTTTGCCTATCTTTTTACAGAGTATCACCATCATTTAATTCAAAATTTTGTTCAGTATTGTATAATGAAACATCTTTTCTACTCTGCTCTCCACATCTACTACAGATGGAAAGAACTCCTTTTAGAAGCATCTGACTTACATCTCCATTTTCATGATATAAGTAAATTGACAAAAAGCTGTATGGAACTGCCCCGTTTTCCGACGGTAAGCAATTTCATACAGCTTTTCTTCATTTTAGCTTTTCTGTGCTTAGTTCTTTTTCAAAATATTCTTTTTTCGGTTAGCTTCTTTCAGTCAGCTTTTTTCACGCAGCTTTCAACAAATATTCTAAATCCGGTTTCTTTTACTTACTGTTTTTAATTTACCGTTTAATTTACTGTTTTACTTACTGTTCCTATTTACTGCCTTAATTGCTGCTATTTTCTTGCCGCAAGCGCCTGCCTGATATCCTCGCGCATATCAAGGACTGCCTCTCTCGACGCGTCTGCAAAATTCAGTTCTCCAAACCGGCTGTACTGCTCCTGACGGTACGCCGCAATGATGCCGCGCGAAGAACTGATGATCGCGCCAAGTCCGTCTTTGTTGAAGAAATGCGCCAAGTCTGCGCCTTTTCCGCCCTGAGCACCGTAGCCGGGCACAAGGATGTACGCATTCGGCATGATCTTTCGAAGACGCATGCCCTCCTCGGGATACGTCGCGCCGACGACTGCGCCGACCAAACTGTACTCACCTTCCATGCAGTCCGCGCCCCACTGGGCAACCTTCTCTCCGACATGCTCATAGAGCGGCTTTCCATCGATCAGCCGGTCCTGAAATTCCCCGCTGCTCGGATTACTTGTCTTTACCAACACAAAAATGCCCTTTTTCTCTTCTCTGCAAACATCCACGAAAGGCTTCACTCCGTCGCTTCCCAAATAGGGATTGACCGTCGAAAAATCTTCATCGAACGCCGCATAGCTTTTGCTTCCGATCTGCACACGTCCCAAATGTCCCGCGGCATATGCCGCCGACGTACTGCCAATGTCACCGCGCTTAACGTCTCCGATCACGACAAGCCCTTTTTCCTTACAATAATCAATGGTCTTTTGAAATGCCGTCATACCCGCGATGCCGAACTGCTCATACATCGCAATCTGCGGCTTGACTGCCGGGATCAGATCGTACACCGCGTCGACAATTGCCTTGTTATACTGCCAGACCGCTTCAGCGGCGCCTGAAAGCGTCTCTCCAAATTCTTCAAATGCTTTTTTCCTAATATGTTCCGGTATGTAAGAAAGCATCGGGTCTAAACCGACCACGATCGGCGCATCCGTTTTCTGTATGTTCTGAATGAGCTTTTGTATCATAATTACAGCACTACCCCCTCTAAGTCTTTCAGCACATAGCGGTTCTCAATGTAATTCTCGAACTGATCCCTCGTGATCCATTCCCAGCCGCCAAACTCTTCCGGCAGTACGAAAGCAGCGTCGTCCGCTTCAATATTGCACACATAGGCAAGACCCACGCACTGGGTATCCCCGATCATCTGTGACCATGTATAAACGATCTTTTCAATGGCCCCCTCCACGCTGATCGTGTCGCGGATCACGCGCAACACTGCCATGTCCGGCGCTTCGCCATGCGCAACCTCTCCGTCAAAAAATTCCCATACGAACGGATCTGGGATCCTGTCGTCCACCCATCTCTTGATGACCAGATACTTATCATCTTTTTTTACAATTCCTTTGACACGCAAAAATAAATCGTTCATGATCTTTCCCTCACATTCTCCCGGATCTTGATCCGCGTTTTTCTATTTTCATTCACGTTCATTTTGACTTCCCGGCACAATCTTATCGGGTGCGCAGAAACTCATACTCTCTCTGAGCCCGCTCGTCATCCGGATAAGCGGCAAGATAGTTTTCCATCAGCACGCATGCTTTTTTGAAATCGCCCATATACTCATACGCTACGATTTCATTGTATTTGAGTGTCTGCATAACATCCATATTATTCATTGCAATGCCGCTTGCGATCGCATCAAGCGCCGCCTGATAATCCCCTGTCGCAAGCTTACAGTTTCCGAGCTGGTTGTAGATCGCCGCGCTCTCCCCGTAATTAGACAGATAATTGACATAGATGGACGCGGCAAAATTGACATCCCCCGTCGCCTCATACGCCTTGCCGAGCTCTAAGACGATCGTCTCATTCGTGTTCGCCTTGTTCGCATTATCCAGATAAGTGCAGGCATTCTCGTAATCGCCCATATAATAGCAGATACGCCCTTTTTCATAGTCGGACATACTACGGCTTCCTGCGCTCATCGCATTTTCAAGATAGGTCTGTCCCTCCTGAGAAAAACCGTATTTATCAAGGATCAGATAAATATCGATATACATCGAATAATTATCCTTATTCAGGCTGACAGCCCTGTCAAAATCCGAAACAGCCTGATCGTGATACCCCATGGAGATCGCAGAGATCCCGCGCAGATAGTATGCCTGCGCCTCTTTAGGCTTTAACGCCAGAATCGCGCTATACGTATCGAACGCGCTTAAGTAATCCCCGCCCTTATAATAGGCTGTCGCAAGGTAATAGTTGATGTCATATTCCAGACTCGTCAGTGTCCCGTCACAGCATGAAAGCGCTGCCAAAAAAGCATCGACCGCATCCCCATACTGCATTTTCCCGATATAAGCGATTCCTTTTGCACGGTATAAAAGCTCACGGTCCTCTCCCGCCGCCTCTCCCGCATCAAAACAGGTGAGCGCATTATCATATTCAGCGCTCTCTATGTAATCCATGCCCGCCTGCAGGTTCGTACTCTTCTTACCGCTGCCGCACGCCGCACAGGAAAAAAGCACGAATCCCGCAAGAAGCGGTATCGTCATCTTTCGAAGGTTCATCCGCCACAATTCCTCTTTATCCCAACCAAACGAAAATAGGACTGCCATATTTTCGTTTACCCCTTTAACCATATGATCTGTTATAGTGTAGCATATTTTCCAAAAGAGCGCCACAAGATATTTTATATGAGCGCAAGCTCCGAAAGCGCACACAAAATTCCATCCTCATCCACGCACGCCGTCACCTTATCCGCCACGTTCCTGACCGGTTCCACTGCATTTCCCATCGCGATCCCGAGCCCTGCAAACTGAAGCATATCCAGATCATTAAAACCGTCGCCGAACGCGATGGTATCATTCTTTGTATAGCCTGCATATTCCATCAGTTTTTTCATGCCATAGGATTTCGTGATTCCCGCAAGCGTCACTTCCCCGCTTGATTCATCCGCCTGCGCAAAGCTTGTGACCGTCACGTCAAATGCAGGCGCAAGCACTTTCGCAACCTCGGAAACCGGGTAGGGAGAGTCATAATAGATCATTTTTTCAATATCCGTACGTTTCCCGGGTTCATTATCGAGCGTCATTCCACCGAATACCTGTCTGACCTGTTCCTTTGACACGCAAAACTTATCCTCAAATAACTGCAGGATCGCATGTTCGTTCGCAGCCGTTGCGATCGCACCATTCACGGTTTGTAAACAATAAGGAATCTGTTCTTTCGCAAAATAAGAAACAAAGCTTTGCAACGCTTCCGCTGAGACCATCTGATGGCTGACGCACTGATCCTTCCATTCCACATAGGCGCCCGCTGCCGCAACAATACCGTCAAATTTCAGCTCGAGAAGCCAGGGGTAGATCTGAAATTTGCTCCTTCCCGTGCAGATAACCAGCTTGTGTCCGTTTTCCCTCGCGCGCCGCAGCGCTTCTTTCGTGGAATGCGGCATGGTTCCGTCAAACTGTACCAGCGTCCCGTCCACGTCAAAAAAGATCAGTTTTTCAAGCATACAATTCTTCTATCCCTTCCGTATTGCATCGGACTCCAAAATCCCAATGTAAAATATCAAAATCTAAGAACTTCTCTTCCCGCCTCACTGTGAAAACAGGCGCAGTGCATTTTTGTAACAGATGTTATCTATGGTCTCCGCGTCAAAATACCGGGAAAGCGCCTCGATCAGACGCGTGATCCCCTGTCCGCCGCCCCACTCAGGATCCTCCGGGATACCGTCATAATCAGAGCCAAGCGCCGCTGCAGTTCCCCCCGCGCAATTCATGATCTGCGCCAGATGACGCGCAACTTGCTCCACACTTCCGGAAACTCCGTTTTCTTTTAAGAACGGGGCATGAAAGTTCACGCCCACAACCCCGCCGTTTTCGCCGATCGCCCTCAACTGTTCATCTGTTAAGTTCCTCTGGTGCCCGCACAGGCTCCGCGCACAGGAATGTGAGGCGGCAACCGGCTTCTTTGCCGCTTTCATCACATCAAAAAATCCCTGGTCGGACAAATGCGAGACGTCCACGATCATACCGAGCTCCTGCATATACGCCACCGCTTCAAACCCTGCCCGCTTTAATCCGCCCGCATTGCCGTTCGGATATCCCAAGCAGTTTTCATAATTCCATGTGAGCGTCAGCATGCGCACGCCGTCCGACCACATCCGGTCAAGGCGCCCGCGAAGCGTTTCTGAGTTTTCTTTTTCATTGTCGCAAAGCTGTTTCCTGCCACAGAGCAGCTCCCCGCCTTCCACGGTCAGGATTGCACCGGTCTTTCCGGCAGCCTCCGCATGCGCAAGCTCCTCTGCCGTGCTGATCCGGCATACTAAATCGCTGTTCTTTTTTAACTCTTCAAAAAAGAAATCTCGCAGCTCCTCATAGCGCTGCCACGGCGATATCCCCCTCTGGTCACATGCTTTGCGATCCAGAAAGATAGCAAAGCATTGCGCAAGCGCTCCCGCGCCGCGCAGTCTGGCAAAATCGAGCTGCGTCTTTTGATTGCTTCGCATCGGCAGCCCCTGCTCTTTACATGCCGTCAGGGTATCGCAATGTAAATCAAACCACTTCAATCCTTCTCCTTTTTCCGATACGGTGTCAGGCAATTGCCTAATACAGTGTCTGTCCGGCGCATTCTTCTGCCGGTCCCTATCCGCCGTCCGGATGATTCCGCATCCTCAGTCTATTCTATCCATATTTTGCGTCAAACATGCCGCGGACATGATTTCTCTCTCCGTCCTCAAGCGGCGCGGGCACGGCTGCCCTACTCAATATAGTAAAGTCTTCTCTCTTCCGGCGTCAGCACAGCGGTATCACCAAGTACATCCCGCGCTTCTTCTACCAGCCGCTCAAGATCATAGAGCGGGTAGGAATACAATGTCGATCCCGACGCAGAGTACACCTTATTAAGTTCCACGGAAACCGCCATACAGCCCGGTATCCGGTACAGAATATTGTTATCCCCGTCCAAAATATAAGAATCATCCGAGCCGCACAGAAGCGTGCGTCGCCCGCCAAGATCCCTCCATTCGGAAACAGCATTCAGTTCCCGATACGACTGTACAAGTGTAAAGCTGCCGGTGTCATAAATTTCCAGACGATTATCCGTATAGCAGATAAAAAAGCAGGACCCGTCCGGCGAAAAGCCGATGCTCTTGATAAAGGCGGTCTGCGCACTCATCTGTGAGAGCGGTTCCTGTTCCCCAAAGCGGACGTGCATGAGCTGCATCGTGTTCTGATCCACTGCCAGATAAGTTTCCCCTTCCTGATCTGCCGCCATCATCTTACATGCCGTCGGAAGCTCATACCCCTCGCCGCTCCCGATATCAATGCAAAAATCGAAGTCATACGTATCATATTCGATTGCAAACCGCCCGTTCCCTGACACCAACAGTTTTGAAAGATTTTTATCCTGCGCGACCTCCGTCACCTGACAGGACGGCAGCTCCAGCTTACACAGGCAGCCTTCCATGCCATTGTAATAAAGCGCCCCGCCGTTAAATGCCCAGTTATAGACAGACACCGCCGCACTCCCGGTCAATTCTCCCGTCGCAGAATCATAGATCCGCACCATGTCCTTTGTAATGACCAAGAAAGAATCATCCAGCACGATCAGCCCTTTCACCGTCTCGTCCTGTTCTCCGGCATCATATTGATACAGCACCTCGTCAGAACGCATATCATAGACAAGATAATTCTCGTAGTCATAAAGAAACAGCCTGCCTTCCTTATCGGCTTCCGAATAATAATAGATATGTCCGGTATTTGCAGTTTCCTGTCCATTAACACCGTATGCGAGCCGGTGCAGATAAATACAATTTGACGCCCTCTGCTGCAAGACCAGCGTATCACGGGCATTTAATACATCCAGCATCCATTTGCTGTCCGGCTCCAGATAAGTCCGGGTAACGACTCCCCTCTCCGTCATCACATCAAAGCGCATCGTCCCATCGTCAAGCGTTGCCATGATCATCCGTTCTTCCGCATCCACTCCAAGCCTCAATACGTCCGCCGGATAATGCAGCTCCTGCACCGTGCTTCCATCCTTTTTAGAGACCATGCATACCTCATCACCGCTCGTATAAACGACCATGTCCCGAAACAGTCTGAGCGGTCCTCCCTTGCTCTGCCGGTCATCGATTTCCCAGCGGATACTGCCGTCCGGCTCATAGCAGGTCAGCGACTGTCCGATCTCCATGCTTTCAGGCGACGCCATAGAGCTTCCGATCGCTATCAGATAAGTGACGCCATCCGGATCACTGTATATCGTCGATATGTAACGGTGCGGAACCTGATACTCAGCCAAAACCTCAGCGCTCTCAGCATCAATTGAGATGGCACGCGCGGCATCATCCTCCCGTATGATCCGGTAAGCACTGCCGTCCCCGTATGCGCCTTCAAACAAGAGACGCTTCCCGTCCTCAGAAAAAGTCAGATTCCATCCGATCGTCTCTGCCTGCCCCTCATCTTCATAGCATGCGATCAGCGAACCGTCCGCCGCATCATAAACAGCGACCTGATAGCTGTTCTGCGCAACCGCAAAACGGGTAAGATCCGGTGAGACCGCAAGTGCAATGACTTTCATATCCGGAATCGTGTACCGTCTGTCTAGATTGCTGCTGTCAGCGCATACAATGCTGTCTTCCGTCACATATAGCACCCGCTCTTCATCCAAAAAGACAGGCGATATCTCATATGTTGTTTCAACCGACTCCTGACCCTTGACTAACAGCGTTCCCTCCCTGATATCCCAGCAATACAGCTGACCCATGCTATCCACGGAAGCAAGACGCGTTCCGGACGGTGATACGGACATCACGGTCGTCTGCGCATCGTGCTCAAACAGTGCGAACGGACGATGCGCTTCACCGTTCGCATAGACCTGAAGAATCTCTGCCAGCGCCGCCTCAGTCTGCGCAACGATGGGTCTGTCCGGATTGGCAAGGTCCTCCGGAAGTCCCTCTAGAGCCACAAGCAGCGCCCGCCGTCTGTCTCCGCTCTCATAAAGCTGCAGCGCCGTCTCACTCAAAGAACGGCTTTGAAATGCATATAAAGACTGCGCCTGTGCCTGAATTTCCCCGGACTGTGCCATGATCTCTTTGGACTGTTCCGCAATTTCTTCCGACTGCGCCATGATCTCCTCAGACTGTTCCGCAATATGGTCGGACTGCAGCTTGATGCGGAATGCCTGCCATGCACTGAATGCGCCAAACAAGAACAACGCACCTGCGGCGGCAGCAGCCGTCACCAGCATGCGCTTCAACCTTCTCATCTTATGGCGCTGGCGCAGATCATCATAGGAACAGCCCAGCATTGGTGCAACAAGCCTGAGCATCTCCTGCTTGATCTTTTTGTTCACTTCTGCCTTCGACTTTCCACGCACGTCCGCCGCAAGCGGTTCAACCGGAACCTCCACGATTGTAACGATGCCGTCCTCGCCCTCGACCTCTTTTTTGATCGTGCGGAGCGGTTCCGGAAACGCCTCTTCCGGTTCTCCCTCGATCAGTACGGCATACACATGATCCATTCCACGCAGTGAGATAAAGGTCTCGATCTCCCGCCTGCACCACAGGGATTCCAATATGCGCGGAGAACAGATAACAATCAGATTTTCGGAAGAAGACAGCGCCTCCATGATCGGCTCGGACAGATTTCCGGCAAGCGGAAGCTCGTCCTTGTCCCGGAAAATACGCCGTATGCTCTTTTTCCCCAGCTCCTTTGTCTCCTTGTCGGCAAGCTTCGGAACCTTAAAAGTCTCAAGCCTGCGCTGCAGCGTCTGTGCGACGTACAGATCAAGCGGCGCATGACGGTAACTGATAAATGCGTCATAGCGGAACCCTGCGTTCCCGCCCTCCGCGTCGTCCCCATTCACGCTCTCACCCGCCTGAACCGCTTTACTCTCATTCGAAGTCCAGCCCGCTTTACCTGTTTTGCTCTCATTCACGGTCCCTCCTGCCTTGTCCGTTTCGCTCCTGCTCACGGTCTCGCCCGCCTCATCTATTTCGCGTTCCTTTTCTTCCATCCGATCTCCTTATCCGGTTCCGGCGGTTGACGCCCTGCCTGCAGTTCATCAAATCATTGTCCCTTATTCCGGCGTTCTGTCATGTTCTGTCATTCTCTGTCGTTCCCTTACGTTCTCCGGCATTCTCTGTCATGTTTTGGGATTCTCTGCCGCTCTCTGACATCTCCGGCATCTCCCGTCTCCCCGGGCTTCTCCGTCTCCCCGTTCTCCTCGTAGGTCTGACCGAAGATCTGCCGCTCTATGATGTAAATATCGTGCGTATCATCCGTCCGCGCGGCAATCATGTCGCCCGGATTGCCCAGCATATAATTTACGGTGTCCCATGCGGTAAATATTTTCGTCTGCCTGTCGATTTTCTTCGCATAGACAAGTGTCTCCCCTGTCGGCACGCAGCTTTTCACAAAGCCGGACACATTGCGCACGGTGCCGTCTAAACGGTTATGCACGCTTGGTATGTACTCCGTCTTCACCGTATACGGCTCATCTGTCCGGCGGTACGTCCTCGCAAATTTCTCCGCACGGATCGGGTATACTTCTCCCTGAATGCCGACCATCAGATAAATGTCATCCGTTACGTTTATTTCCAGATCCCCCTCGAGCGTACGCACAAGCAGCGGCGTTCCTGCCGGATAAACCTCGCCAAGCTCCACAAACCCCAGCGGCAGCTTTTTTTTACGGTACCGCTTCATTCCGGACAGATCAATCTCATAGTCCTTTGCATAGATGACCTCATAACTTCGCAGATATTCGGCGATCCTCCGCTCAAAATAAGTCTCCGGCGTATCCCCGGGACAGCGCTCCGCAAACAGATCGCTTCGGATAAATCCGCCCGCCTTCTCCGCATGTCCGCCGCCCGAACCGATTCCCGCAGTAAAAAAAGAAGCAAGATCGCTCGCCTTGATCTCTTTTTCACAGCTCCGAAACGACAGCTTGTACCCGTCCGGAAGCGTGCTGTAGATCACACAGGTATTGACCACATCCGTCTGCAGCACAAAATCGCTCACGATGCCGAGAATATTTAAGTCGCAGGGTTTCACTTTTACGATTGCAAAATGCTGCTGCTCCAAAATGCGGTGGTTTAGAAGCGCGTCGCCCGCAATCTCCAACTCCATGCGGGAAAGATTCGTATTTTTTAACTGTGAAAAGATTCCCCTGTCATAATGCAGCGCGTCGCGCAGATCCTTGTCCATCGGGTGATAGATATCCCCCAGCTGTCCCGTATCCATATACAGACCATAATAAAGTGCCGTCGCGAGCTCCGGATCCGCATTGACGTCAAAGCCCGCCCCGCATAAAAGCTGCCAGACGACCGTCGCACAGCTCCCATAGCTGCTCTTGATCTCCGTGAACCCTTCCGGCACTTCCGAAAGCGCCGCACGGTCGTCCCGCTCGTGATGATCGATCACCGCCACATTCTGCGCCTGGAACCGCGTCGTATTGCCCGCTCCGTACTGGCAGTCCGCCATGACCAGCAGTTCAGGAGGTTCTAAGTTCGTCACATACTCCGCCGGAATCTTCAGCGCGGACAGCATCAGCACCAGATTGCTTTTCCCTGCTTTTCCCCGTCCGCTGTATATAAACCGCACGTCCTTTCCTTTCTGAAAAAAATAACGATATAGACCAAATCCCGATGCAAGGGCGTCCGCATCGGGATTATCATGACACTGGATCACAATCTGTTCAAACTGTTCCAAGTCCTGTAACTGCATTGTGCTCCCCCTTTATTTTCTGAATTTTCCACAACAAACAAATGCCGCTTCGCGTCGCTTGTTTTTCTTTTGCATACTTTTTTTTCAAAAACTCGCAAATACGCGCTTTCAGCGCTTTGTGCCCGATTTCATCGGGCATTTGCTCGTTAATGGTGCAAGAAAAACAAATGCCGCTTCGCGTCGCTTGTTTTTCTTTTGCACTCATTATATCAGATAAAACAGGGGTTTTCCACCTAAAATCCTCGGATTCTGTCTCCGCTGTCATCCTCCGTCTTTTCGATTTTCTGTATCACGACATCATATCCGTAATCGGCGCTGACCTGCACATGCACACGCTCGCCCTCCCTGCGGCCGACCAAAGCCGCGCCGAGCGGCGATTCCTTACTGATCAGCCCATTGAGAGAGTCTTCACGCACGGTCGTAACGATACGGTAAGTTTCAGTTTCGTTCTCTTCCTCGAAAAGAACCGTCACCGTATTGTTTAAGCCCACTTCGTCTGCCTTCGAGTCATCCGAAATGACGACTGCGGTCCGCACCATCCGCTCCAGATAGCGGATACGGCTCTCATTGCGGTTCTTCTCTCTTTTTGCCGCATAATATTCAAAATTCTCACTCAGGTCACCCTGCGCACGCGCCTCTTTAACCGCTTCGATCAGCTTCGGACGCAGAATAAGCTTCCGCTCCTCGATCTCCGCCTCGATCTTTGCAAGGTCGGACGCCGTCAACTCATCATGCATTTCCTTTCCCCCTCTTTTCTTTCAGGATTGCGAAGCATCCTTCGATAACGTATATCATTGTGCAAAATATACTGACCCATAAGCAGGCGCGCAAAAGGAATTTCTTTGAAATTCCTTTTGCGTCACGTTACGTACCGTTGCCAGCAGAGGGCAGCGATTTCCCCTTTTACGCTTCTCCTCCCGCCATATCCGTATACATATCCAGCATGCCGACCGTCTCATTCGCCGGTCTGCCGTACATATGACAGCATTTATGTGACACTTGCTTTGCCTCTTCAGCCTCCTCGTCCATCGTCACGCTCATGCGGACGACCCCCTGCGATGATTCTGCGTCAAGATGCCGCATGATCTCCTCGATCATGGCTTCCTCATCCCCATGCATTTCCGGATCTCCTGTCTTACTCATAACTATAACCGCTCCCCTTTCCGCCCATGCTCCCTTACGCTGCGCACTGTTTGTGCCAAACAATCCAATCTTCTGCGTTTTGCAACGCTCCGCACCTTACGCCGTCACCGCATTGCCCGTGTAAAGCTGATAATACTTTCCCTGCTGCTCAATGAGCTGATCGTGTGTACCGCGTTCAATGATGCGGCCCTGCTCCAATACCATGATGCAGTCGCTGTTGCGGACGGTCGAAAGCCGGTGGGCGATCACGAACGTTGTCCTTCCGTTCATCAGCGCATCCATGCCCTGCTGTACAAGTTTTTCGGTCCTTGTATCGATCGAACTTGTCGCCTCATCCAGGATCAGGACCGGCGGATCAGCGATCGCGGCGCGCGCAATTGCCAATAGCTGGCGCTGTCCCTGACTTAAATTCGCGCCGTCTCCGTGCAGCATCGTCTGATACCCTTCCGGCAGGCGTCTGATAAAGCCGTCGGCATTCGCAAGCTTCGCCGCCCGGACGACTTCCTCTTCCGTCGCGTCCAGTTTTCCATAACGGATGTTTTCCATAACAGTTCCCGTAAACAGATGAGTATCCTGCAATACAATTCCAAGAGAACGGCGCAGGTCTGCCTTTTTAATCTTATTCACATTGATGCCGTCATAACGGATCTTTCCGTCCTGAATATCGTAAAAACGGTTGATCAGGTTCGTGATCGTCGTCTTTCCGGCTCCTGTTGCACCTACAAACGCGATCTTCTGTCCGGGCTTTGCGTACAGTTCAATGTCATGCAGAATGATCTTATCGTCACGATAGCCGAAATCCACACGGTCAAATACCACATCGCCCTGCAGTCTGACATAAGTTGTCGTATCGGAATCTTTATGATAATGTTTCCACGCCCAGATTCCGGTTCTCTCCTCACATTCGCAGAGCGTGCCATCCGCATTTTCCCTTGCATTGACGAGCTCCACATAACCATTGTCCACTTCCGGCTCCTCGTCCATCAGCTTAAAGAACCTGTCTGCTCCCGCCAGCGCCATCACGATCGCGTTAAACTGCTGGGAGACCTGATTGATCGGCATACTGAACGACTTATTCAAGTTCAGAAAGCTGGCAAGACCGCCAAGCGTCAGACCGGATACACCGGTAATGGCAAGCGCACCCCCGGCAATCGCACAGACAACATAGCTCAGATTGCCTAGCTGCATATTGATCGGTCCCATGATATTCGCAAAACGGTTGGCCTGATAAGCGCTTTCAAACAGCTGATCATTGAGCTCATTAAACTTTGCGAGACTTTCCTCCTCATGGCAGAACACTTTAACGACCTTCTGACCGCTCATCATCTCCTCAATACAGCCGTTGACCTTTCCTAAATCACGCTGCTGCGATAAAAAGAAGCGTCCGCTCAATCCCATGACTTTCTTTGTGGCAAACAGCATGACAAAGACCATGGCAAACGTGATCAGGGTCAACGGAATATCCAGCACAAACATATAGTAGACCACACCGATGATCGTGATCAGGCTGTTAATAATCTGCGGAATACTCTGGCTGATCATCTGGCGCAGTGTTTCAATATCATTCGTATAGAGCGACATGATGTCGCCATGCGCATGCGTGTCAAAATATTTGATCGGCAGGCTTTCCATCTTACAAAACAGATCGTCACGCAGGTTCCGTATCGATCCCTGCGTAATGCGGATCATGATCCTCGACTGGACAAACGAGGCAAGCACGCCCGCGCCATAGAATGCCCCGACCCGCATGATCGCGCGGGCAAGCGGTGCAAAATCGGGATTCTCACCGCCCAAAAGAGGTTTGATATACTGGTCGATCAATGTTCTCATAAACATGGTCCCCTGCAGGGACGCATAGACCGTGATCAAGATGCATATTACAACAAAGAAATAATGCACACCGTAATCCTTAAGTACATATTTCATGACACGCGCAAATGTCTTTCCGGGGTGCTCGATCTTCGGGCGCGGTCCCATCGGTCCCCTTCTGCCCGGTCCCTTCGGCATTCCCGCAGGAGAACCGGACGGCAATCCTTTGACTGTCCCCGCCTCCGGTTCTTTTCCGGCTGCTCCGTGTACCGTTCCTGCTGCTCCCGACAGTTCATTCCTATGTTCCATCTGCTCCACTCTGTCCTTCGCCATATCAGTCGTCTCCCTTCTCGTCAAAATCACCGCTTCCCGATGTCTGCGACTCATATACCTCACGGTAAATCTCATTTTGCTCAAGCAGCTCTTCATGCGTTCCAAAGCCTGCGACGCGCCCCTCGTTCATGACAATGATGCGGTCGGCATTCTGTACGCTTGAAACACGCTGTGCAATGATCAGCTTCGTGGTGTTCGGGATCTCCTCCGCAAATGCTCTACGTATCTTTGCATCCGTCGCCGTGTCGACCGCGCTCGTGGAATCGTCCAAAATCAATATCTTCGGTTTTTTAAGCAGGGCACGCGCAATACACAGACGCTGCTTCTGTCCTCCGGACACGTTCGTGCCGCCCTGCTCGATATAAGTCTCATATTTCTCCGGCATCTGTTCGATAAACTCGTCGGCACAGGCAAGCCGGCAGGCACGTCTGCACTCCTCCTCGGACGCGTTTTTATCTCCCCATCGCAGATTTTCTAAGATCGTCCCCGAAAAGAGCACGTTATTCTGCAGTACGACCGCGACCTGATTGCGCAGCACTTCCATATCATAATCGCGCACATCCACGCCTCCGACATACAATGTTCCCTCTGTCACATCGTAAAGTCTGCTGATCAGATTGACTAGACTGGATTTCGCGCTGCCCGTTCCACCCATGATGCCGATGGTCTCTCCTGCCCGGATCTCTAAGTCAATATCTTTCAAAACCATGCTGTCGGCATCCTTTTTATAAGCAAACGAAACATGGTCAAAGCGGATGCTTCCGTCGGCGACCTCCGTCAGCGGTTCTTTAGGATTTGTAAGATCGGATTTCTCATTCAGAACTTCGCTGATACGCCTTGCGCTCGCGATCGACATCGTGATCATGACAAATACCATCGAAAGCATCATCAGGCTCATCAAAATATTCATGCAGTAAGTCAGCATATTCATCAGCTGTCCCGTGGTAAGATTTCCAAGCACGATCATTTTGGCACCGATCCAGCTGATCAGCAGGATGCAGCTGTAGACCGTCAGGTTCATGACCGGTCCGTTCCACGCCACGATCCCCTCCGCTTTAGAGAATATCCTGTAAATATTGCCGCTTGCCTTGCGGAATTTTTTATTTTCGTAATCCTCGCGGACATATGCTTTCACAACACGAATCGCGGATACGTTTTCCTGCACGCTCTCGTTTAAGTCATCATATTTCGGAAACGCTTCCATAAAATGCTTCGTCGCCATCGGTATCATGATCGCGAGCACGACGCTTAAAAGCACGACCGCTACGAGGTAAACGCTCGCCAGCTTCGGACTGATCCAAAACGACATTGCCATTGCAATGATCAGACTTGCGGGAGCGCGCATTGCCATCCTTAAGATCATCTGATACGCATTCTGGATATTCGTGACGTCGGTCGTCAGGCGCGTGATCAGCCCTGATGTGCTGAATTTATCGATATTGGCAAAGCTGAAGGTCTGAATATTTTCATACATCGCACGCCGCAGATTGCGGCCGAAACCGGTAGACGCGCGCGCGCCGTACTTTGCTCCGAGAATTCCGAAGCTTAAGCTGAGCGTCACTGCCAAAAGCATCAGAGCGCCCATCTTGTAAATATGCCCCATGTTCTCTGCTTCCACACCCTGATCAATGATGGATGCCATCATAAGTGGAATGATCATTTCCATAATGACTTCCAAGATCATGAATACGGGCGTCAAAAAAGAGTCCTTCTTAAATTCTTTGATCTGCGCACCAAGTGTTCGTAACATATCTTATGCCTCCTTTTTTCATGCCTGCCGTTCTTCGCACTTTGACCGGTCACGGCGTCCCTGCTGTCCGCTTGTTTCCTGCCGAAGACCGTGTTCCTGCTGTCCGCTGCCGTCCCTGCTCATGCGCTCCAGATTGTCCCTGACGCGGTTTAACAGGGACAGAAACTGTTCGACCTCCGCGCTGCTCATTCCGTCCAGCATCGTATCGTCGAGCCTCTCCATCTGCTTTTCGATCTGCGTATGCTCCCTGTACGCTTCCTCCGTCATGAAAATACGCTTTAACCTTCCATCCCGATCCTCGACCCTGCGTATGATCAGCCCGTTCTTCTCCATCACCTGCAGGGTGTTGGTCGCCGTCGCGCGTGAGATGCGGAACACTTCCTCGATGTGTTTCTGATACACCGGCTCTGCGTCGTCGTGATGATACAGGTAACCCAAGATCCCGCCCTGCAGCTGCGTGAGCGGCGTACCCGGTCTTTGACACGGCGGACGCATCTTATGTAACAGCGTTTTGATCAGATTATGAATCACCCTCAGCTCAAAACTTAACAGCCTTTTATCAGTATCAAATCCTGTCTGTCTTTTCATGACTGATGCTCCCTGACAAGATACCGCCGACACAAGTGCATAAACAGTATCTTCGATCGCTTTCTAAAATTTTAATTTGTTAGCACACTAACTTTATTACAATCTCCAAAATCTGTCAAGAAACCTTTTCTAAAATTTCTATAAATGATATACTGTTACTACCATCAATCGGCAGGAAATATCATGTCATGCCGGTTGGCAGCAACAACCGCGAAGGAGGTATCTCACAATGAAAAGACTTACGGCAAAAGCGCTTTCCGTGCTTCTTTGCAGCTCTTTCCTTCTGTCTTTTGCATCTTGCGGGACGCAGTCGGATACGGACGATGCGCCCAATAGTGAAAACGCGGAGCCGGAACAGGACACGCAGGAAAACGAAGCGGAACAAGACCCCTCCGGCTCAGACGATGTCTCACAGGCAGACGATGACCGGACAGAACAGGAACCATATACGTTCATACCCACAGCGTCAGAGCTGATCCCCGCCGATCATGATGTGCACATGCGGGAAAACAGAAATGAGGACGGAAGCAGAAAGTATATTCTCGGCGATATCGCGCCGACCATCTGCTACGATAATCTTTCTCTCGGTTATCTGACGCCCGAATCCACCGCTTACACATTGACACCCGCAGAGGGCGTTGTCATCGACGACGTCGTATTATCTGCCGTGGATGAAAATTATGCAACCCTTTCCGTTGAAGAACTGGCGGCGTGGGACGCTGACAGCCTCACGCTGACAGCCAGCGAAAATGCGTCGCAGAACGGTATCGTTTTTTTGGATCTGGTCAAAGAGGGACAAGTCGTTTACACGGTCAACGTGCGGGTATGCGCCGCCTATCCCGATGATCCGGATTATGATATCGACACGGATACCATCGGAAGCGATGATATCGAATTTTTGTTTGATTACAATTCCGACGGCGAACTTGACGAGAACTACAATGTACATGATCCGGCTCTGACCGAAGCCATCATTGATGACATCCGTTATTATTATATGGTACAGACCGGCTGGGCAGGCGGAAATATCCTGCGCCGTTCCACTGATCTGATCCATTGGGAATATCTCGGAAAAACCACGCCCCCTGCCGAGCAGATGGCGGAATACGGCTGGTCCGAAGTCAACGACTGGATGCTCACGGACTCCGCTTCCTGTCAGTATTGGGCGGCGGATCTGGTACCCGCATCCTATGGCGGCTACTGGCTGTATACATGTCTGGTCAATGCCGGTTATGATGAAGAAAAGCATGACCGGGTCTGCATCGTACTCGCATGGTCGCCCACCTTGGAGGCGCGCTCTTTCCGTTATGTCGGATGCATTGTGCAGTCGATCAGCGATTACGCACAGGATGCTCTCTATTATAACGTCGTTGCGCTTGACCCGCAGGTCGCCTACGACGCGGACGGAAACATGTATTTGACGTTCGGCTCCTTCGGTGCCGGAACCTATATGATCGAGCTTGACAGCGAGACCGGGCTTCGCAAAGACGGTGAGACCGGCTGGCTGGATGCAGATACGATCAATACCTATATGGAAGAAGCAAGGGCGGCGGCGATCGGCGACACGCACCCCTACTACGGTACGCACATGACCTACTGTGCGGAGGGAAGCCTGATCACGCACCAGTATGACGTGCCGCTCGTATCCGAAGACGGCGCAGTCACACATGTTTACGATGATTATTATTATCTGATGACCTGCCTCGGCGTTCTGTCAAGAAATTATGTGTTATTTACGGCTAAAAGCGATACGATCGACGCCTTTACAAACTTAAGCGGCGATCCGATGGCGTCCGGCTGGATCGGAAAAGAACTTGTAACAGGCTTATTCCCGCCCTTGTCGGGCTACCGTTCCGACTTAGACCGCGAGAGCTATGTCACGACAACCGACCGGATCGAGGGAAGTACGGAATACATCGCCATGTCCTCTTTTCAATGGGCTGACTACGATTTCGACATTCATGCGCCGGGACACGGCGACCTTTACACCACGAGCGACGGCGTCAATATCGCAATGCTGATGGTACGGACGCTCGCACTGCAGAACGATAAGACCGCAGAATGTGACAACGGCTACCCGCTCGCAGCCTCCAGCACCAAATTTTTCATGCAGGCACACCAGTACTACTTAAACTCTGTCGGAGACATTGTCATCAATGCGAACCGCTACGCAGGTGAACCGGACCGTGCGGTCACAAAGGAAGAATTTTTGTCCTTCGCCGAAGACAATCGGTTCCAGCTCGTTCTGGCGGGCGATCCGTATGTGACCACGACGGCAGTCTATGTCACGCTGAACGAAGACGGCTCGGTCACGGGGGATGCATCGGGAAGCTGGTCGATGTACGGTGATCACTATATCAAGCTCGTTATCGACGGATATGATACCTATTACGGCGTAGCCGCAGTCTCATGGCTTGACAACAAGAATTGTGTCGGCACGACCGTAACGGCAATGGGGCAGACGACCGGGTGGCCGCTTTATATGAACAGTGAGAGCGTAAAATAGCCTTCATATGACGCAGCACGGTTTTAACACGTTTATACAAAACTGTAAAAAAAGAATGCCTGACATTTGCATCAGGCATTCTTTTTTCATATGTTTCATCTTTATTATATAATCATGCTGTTTTGCTATTTTTGCTGCCTTTCACGCATATCAGGAGGTACCTGCTGTCATGGCAGACAGACCGCAAATGATTTTGTCCGAAGTCCTTCTGCGGTTTTAAGAATAATCTCCGTTTCTTTATTTGCAGAATCCAGTCTGATCAGCGATTCAAGTAAATGATGGGATATCATGTCAATTGTGAGATCCTTCCACATACAGACGACATACCGGATCTTCGTATCACCATGCTCCGTGAGTGTCTTTATAAAAGCACTTTCCTCGTATGTATTGCCTGATATGATATCGTGATTTACCAAATGAAACCGGTTCCCTCTTTCTGTCCACATTACAACAGCCTGCTCTGCATCCGGATCGGATTTCACAAGTTCTTCTGCTTGTTTTACAAATGCTTCCATTTTGGGAAAATGTTGATTTTCTATCATTTATAATACTCCTAAAACATTTTTGATCCATCACTAAAGCAATAATAATGAGTATATGGCGAACCCCCCAGCGCAGGAATAGTATGTAAAACCCCAACCGTAATAATTTTTTGCTGCTGTTAAAGAAGGCCAATTTGTTCACCCAAGCGTGTCACCCGGTCTATAGCACGTCGGCAAATTAATCCCTGAATAGCTAACAATTCCATTCATAGAAGATTCAGCTATTTCATTGCCATATTTCTCCACATTATCATACCCTTGTGCAGAAACATCATATCCTACCCTAGATATCAATATTAGCAATGATAAAATAATAGCCACAGTTATTTTTCTGATTTCTTTTATCTCCCAGCCCCCATTATCTTTTTCCATTTGTAGTATATCACTTTTCTTTTACATGTCAACATGTATACATTTAGTTTTTTCACTTCTGTTAACTATATCTTAGAACTCGTTCAGCACCTCGGTCACTTCGTCCCTGATACTGCAAAACAGCAGAGAAAGATTCGGGTCAAAATGGCTGCCGCCGGATTCCTCAATGATCGAAAACGCTTTTTCGACAGGCATTGCCTCCTTATAGCAGCGCTTCGATACTAAAGCGTCAAACACGTCCGCAACTGCCATAATACGGGCGCACAAAGGAATCTCCTTCCCTTTGATTCCTTTCGGATAGCCGCTTCCGTCCCATTTCTCATGGTGCCCTTCGGCAATTTGCACGGCAATGTCGATATACTCTTTTTCCTCAATGCCGCCCATGACCTCCGTGATAATATGTCCTCCCGCCGTTGTGTGCTCTTTCATGGCGTCAAATTCTTCGGGCGTGAGACGTCCGGGCTTCTGGAGGATCGCATCCGAAACCGCGATCTTGCCGATATCATGCATAGGCGCGGCCTTGACAAGCAGCTCGGCGTAGTCGTCGGTCAGGCACTCTGCGCAGTAACCCGCCTTTCGCGCCGCACGTGTCAAAAGCTCCACATACCGGCTCGTTCGCTTGACATGTTCTCCGGTATCATTATCCCGGTTCTCGATCAGGTTCGCCATGCCGATGATCGTATTCTCCTGAAGAAGCAGCATTCTCTCATTATGTTCGATCAGCGCCTGTGTTTTGCGTTCGTTTTCCTCCTCAAGCTGATTTTTATATTTCTCCAGCTTGGACGTAATACCGATACACATCGCCATGCAGACTGCCATGACGACACAGATACATATAATACATACCGCCTCGCTCACTTCTGCAATCTGAATGCTGCGCTCCATTTTCTTTTCCGCCGCGCTCATCTCCCCGGCAAGATAGTCGTCCACCAAATCAATATCTTCTGATATTTCATCGATAAACTCTGCCAGATATGAGTTCACATAATATGTCGCCGTTGCGCTGCTTCCCTCCGTACTCATCTGAAATACATTCTCAGCATTGCTGAAATAGCTGATCGTGTTGGAATACACGGCATGGAACAGGCTCTCTTTCTCATTGGAGGATACCGTCTCCTTCATTTCATCCAGTTTGTTCATGATCGTTTCTTTCAAAACTGCCGCTTCTTCCGCATAGGACTGCCTCGCTTCATCGGTATCCGCCAGCGTATGCCACGAAACGATCATATGATGCCGGTTCATCTGCCTGCACACTTCGGCCATATCCAAACGGTCGTTAATGCTCTTTTCAATCTTCTGTTCGTAACTGTCCGCAATTTCGTTCAGATTGTACCGCATGATCAGCATGCCCGAAATGCATACGATCCCTGCGATCAGATTCAGCACAAACATTTGGAACGGAATTCGTTTGATGAGTTTCATGCGTATTCTCCTGCCCCTTTCACCACCCTGTATACTACGGACACCTTCTTATCCGGCCGGCTGTAAAAGACTCCCGTGTCAGCGGGAGTCTTTCGTAATGTCATTTGTCATATTATCTAGTAATGTCTGCAGATCCGTATGATCCGGATTTCCCCCCGCTATGGTGATCCCGAATATATAAGACGGGGTCCAGAACGCATCCGAAATATGCTGCACATTTGCAAACTGCGACTGCTCCGACAGCGCTGCCACTACGGGAGACGCCTGAACCGCTTCGGATAACGCCGCATTCATATTGGAAGGACACTCCCCGATCGATGCAAACCGTTCAAGCTGCATTTCCTCATCGGACAGGCATTCCGCCAGTCTCATCGCCCAATCGACATGTTCCGAATAGGGATTCACACCGATTAGTTTATACCCTGAAAAGCTGCTCATCTGCACGCTGTCACCCGCAACCGTATAACATGGAAGCTTTGCCGCGCCGAAATCATCCCCCCATGCATCTTTTACAGCCTCCGCATTCCAAGGACCGTTGATGCCCGCGATGATCGTCCCGCTTCTGACACCGTTTAAGAAGCTTAGATCGTCCACACTGATAAAGCCTTCATGCTGTGCGATCGCCAGCATCGCCTCGGCAACGTCAACGCCCGTATACTTTGTATCGACGGCATTCCAATTACATTCATTTGTCACACCGTCCGCACTCAACCCCAGTTCCAATCCCGCTCCGTCAAAAAAAGAATAGATATACCAGCCGCTGGAATAATCCATCGTCATCTTTTTTCCGTTTTCGGCGCATATTTCCAACATTCTGTCAAAGCTTTCAATATCCTGCTCCGTAAAATATGCGGTATTGTAGTATAGAAAATAGCCGTTCCCAGACGCAATCGGATAGGCATACAGTTTTCCGTCGTACATTGCCGCCTGACATGCCCCGTTCTCCGCCCCTCCGTTCGCGTCGATGACTGCCTGCGCGTTTACGGTAATCTCCTGCAGCGCGCCTCCCTGCCTGAGCGTATCAAACTGATCGTCCGCAAACATATACACGTCCGCCGCCGTATGGACATTATTCAGCACGGTCTCCCGCACATTCAATACGTTCTCTTTGCTGACCATGATCTCAAATACCGCTTCATCGGCATATTCCACCTGAAACGCCTCTATTTTCCGGTCAATGAGTTCCCGGTCTTCCTCGTCGCTCCACCAGACAGAAAGCTTCACGACCGGAAGCTCCTTCTTTTCATTTCCTGCGCATCCCGGCATACAGACTGCCGTTACGACAAAAACCGCTGCAATCAGGATGGTTTTGATACCCTTGCGCCGCATGATTTCCCTCCGAAAAAAATGATAAACTCGTAAAAATGCACTTTTCATTATAGATAAGCACCCCCGAATTTGCCAGTTTTTCGCATAAAAGGTTCTATTTCAGCATAAACGGCACATTTCTACAGCCATATTTCGACAACAAAAGACCTGTTCTCCTCCCAGAGTTCCACGCTTCCCCCGTATTTTTCCGCGATTTTTCTCATGGATGCGATACCAAAGCCGTGAACCGTCTTATCCTCCTTGTCGGTTTCCAGTCCCGGGTTCCTTGACAGAACGGATCCTGCGATCGTGTTTTTCACAACCACCTGCGTGAATGCTTTCCTGCTGCCGACCGTCAGGCTGACCTCCGGCTCGTCCGCGCCCGCACAACCGTTGATCGCATTGTCGAGCGCATTGGAAAGTACGATGCTTAAGTCCATATCGCTGACGCCGCCGAACTGCGAATCGATCATGCATTTCATCCGGATGCCGCGTTTTGCGCAAACGGCGATCCTGCTGTTCACGACAGAATCAATGACCACATTGCCGGTATCGACTCCCGGAGCCGCCCTGTCCACTTTTTCTTTTAAGAGTGTCTCAATGTAGGTCTTTGCCTCTTCCGGTTTCTCTTCCGACAGCAGCTCCGCCGCCGTTGTCAGATAATGCCGCATATCATGCCGCAGTGTCCTGATCTCCGTATACCGCTCCCTGGCCTCATCAACAAACCGCTCCTGCGCAGCCAGGTTGATTTTTGATATACGGTATTCCTCTTTCACCATACTGTCACGGTGCATTTTTCCCATGATCAGATAAAACAGCATATTCAGCACGACAATCAAGATACTCACTCCGAAAAGAGACGTGACTGCGTGCTCGTCAACCGAAATCTGCCATAGAAACCAACTGATCAGAAAGGTGATCGCAAGACAGGAAAACTGGATCAGCCACTGAATGCCATCTAAATGATAGCGTCCCTTTCGCCTCACATGGATCAGCATTTCACATACAAAAAAGAACGCCAGCTTGCTGAACACCAATATTGGAATGCGCAGACTCCCTCCCGGCAGAATGACCTCTTTGAAATAACAGCCCGACATGACGCGCAGCATATTCATCAGCAACAGATTGATAGGCAGGATCGTAATGACCGGAAAGATCGTGATCAGCAGTTTTTCGTACAGTTTCCCCTCAAAAAACAGCAGCAGATATCCTCCCGTTATCAGAAAGAGCAGCACGAGCGCAAGGTTTTCTATCCGCTGCCCGAACAGAATATTTGTTGACAGTAGTAGTAAAAAATATAGTAACGATTTCAGCCATCGCAGCTTCTGCGTTTTCATTGTGAGAGACTCGTTACAAAGCCGCACAATGACCAGACATTCCGTGATGCTCGCCGCCAATTCCATAACATATTCCAGAAAACTCATAATCACTCTCATTCCGCCGTGTAGGCTTAGAAAATCTTTTCGCCTTTCACACTTCACTCCTCATATATTCCCGAAATGTTTTTCGAACTTCCTCCGTTTTATAACGGCTTAACAAGATTCCCGTTCCGTCATCCATAACGACCTGTCCTTTTTCTATGGCGTATATATATTTACAATTTACAAGATAGCTCTTATGCGTGCGGACAAATCCAAACGATGAGAGCCGCTGTTCAAGGTCTGAAAGGCTTCCGTAGCACATAATGTCTTTGCCCCCGCTCACATGCACCTGAAGCCAGTGCCCGTAAATCTCGATATATTCAATCTCCGCGGTATCCAGAAACACTTCCCCCGTTTTTGCCTGAAACGAAAGCTTCTTTCCCTCATTCCGTTTTAAGTACGTCCTGTTCAGTGCGTCCAGACTTTCGGGAAGTTCTTCTTCAAGACGCGATTTCCTGATAAACCGGAACGGGCGGAATCTCAGCGAAGAATACACCAACTCGTCATGACGTGAAACAAACAGGATGGGCGTCTCCCCGACCTGTCCGGCAAGTTCAAAACCGCTGATTTCGGGCATGTCAATATCAAGAAACACCGCGTCGCATACAGGCTGCTTTGCCAAAAACGCGGCTCCCCCGTGATAGACCGTAATCTCCGGTTCATCTCCCCGCTCTTTCAGTCCCTGCTCCACAAGCCGCTGCAATTTATCTGTAAATACCGCATCATCATCACAAATTGCTATCCGCATCCCGTCATCTCCTACCCTGCCGTATCTTTGCGTACCTGTCCCGGTCTGTTAAAATGTCTTCCTATATCTTATTTTTCTTTGGAAAGGTTGTCAATCTGTACGGAATAAAAAAACTGTAAGCTCATTAATTGAGGCAAAAGCTCTCACATTATTTTTTTGCTAATTCAGGATTTTCATCCTGCCATGCTTTTGCAGTAAATCCGAATAATGTAATATTCAAAATGTCCGCTTCCTTCTAATCAGCCTACAATCATCAGCCCGGCAGACTATCTCTCAGACACAGCGCCCCCCAGCCGACACGGTCGTTCGGATAAGTACTCTCCCCCCTGATCGGCTTTGCGCCTCTTTGCAGATACGCTTTCAATTTTTCCCCATAGCAATACGGATCAACGCCGCGGACAATGCCCTGCTCCATCATCAGCGCGCAGGCCCCCGTGACAAACGGCGTCGCATAGGATGTGCCCGACACGGTAAGGCGCTGGTCATCCGGTCCCATTACCAAAAGATTTACCCCCGGCGCAGCTAAGTCTGGCTTCACATTTCCAAAGTTCGACAAGCCGCTCGATGTGTTTACATAATACCTTCCACGCCCGGAAAAGTCCGCATATCGCTCATTCCACGAATCATAAGCCCCCACTGTGATAACCGCCGACGAAGTGGACGGAATCGTATAAGTCTGCTGGGGCGTCGGATTTAAGAAAAAAGTCTGTGTCCCGCGCGCTTCCTGAGCGGGCAGATACATTGCATACTCTCCGGTAGCCGTCCGCACTCCCGTAAAAACAAACCGCCACTCGCCCGGCGTAATATAACTGTTTCCGTATGCCGGCAGCATTTCCACATAGATTTCTTTGTTCGCCGCATACGGGTTTGCCGCCCCGACATAGATCAAAAGCTGCGTCCCGTCATGCGTGACCTTTCTTGTACCCGCCGGCTCCCCTGCATCGATCGTTACACGGTTTCCCTCCGGCGTTATGATCACAAGCTGATAAACATCCATCGGGCTCAGCCAGATCTGCACCGAAAGCGCACTCTCATAATTTCCGATACTTAAGATCTCCGTACGCTGTTCTCCCTGCTGGATCGTGCGTGCCACATGCCCAGCCGTGCTCCCCTCGTTGCCGCTGCCGACACAGATCGCAGTCCTGCCGATCTGCGCCGCGTTGTCCATAAAGCGTTCCAACAGGGACGTCCCGTTATGCGCCCCATAGGTGTTCCCAAAACTTAGATTGATGCAAAGCGGCATCCCATATCCTGCTGCCTTGCGCAGACACCACGTCACGGCGCGCATTAACTGCGTTGTTTTAGGAAACCCCTCCGCCTGCGTATTACCAAGCCTGACGATCAGCAGCGGGCTCTGCGTTGCAACACCGCGGAACACAGGTTCCTCCGCATATCCCGCCGCAACGGAGGCAACTGCCGTTCCATGTCCGCTCACATCGATGCTTGGAAGAACCAGACGCGCCTGATCACCCGCCGCAAGCGCTTCGTTGATCTGCTGATCTGAAAATTCCACGCCCTGCGCAAATCCTTCCGGCGGCCGGAACCCCCTCTCCTCATCAGGTAGAAGGACCTGATCCCACAAATCCAAAATTCTTGTCGTGCCATCTGCATTGCGAAACAGATTGCTCCGATAGTCTATCCCGGTATCGATCACGGCAAGCAGCACATTTTTTCCGCTCAGATACGGCTCCCTGAGCTGCACCTGTGAAATGCATGACGCTGTAAGCGGCTCAATCAGTTGAAAAAATAACCGTTTTGGTTTTTCTACATACTCGATCTGTGGAATGGCGGCAAGCGCATCCACCTGTCCCTGCGGTATGGTAATGATCGCATATCCGGCAATCAGCTCTTCCACAACACCGCCAAGGGCGCGTACGGCATCGAGGCTTCCCTGATATTTCACGATCAGCTCCCATGTTCCTTCACCCGGAGAATATCCGACTTCCAAATCCTTCGATTTTTCCCGTTCTTCTTCGGTCATATCCATTGACAGTTCCAATGAATTATCCAGCTTTCCAGAATCCATCCCGCTCCAATCCCTGTTCCCGCTCACTTCGTTCACAGCAGCCGGTTTCTACACTTTTCAAATAAATATATGCGCGATATCTGTTACTTCTTCCCAAATCATGCTATAATGAACGCAAAAGAACGCAATACGTGACATCATGTTGACTAGTTTACACTTGACTGGAGCTCAAACTTATGAGAAAGAAAACTACAGAATTTCCTGCAGAAGATTACTTGAGAGAAAAAAAGACACACGGCAATCTGGAATATCCGGTCGCCATCTACCACGTCGATCTGCGGACCCTTTATATGGGTTTTGTCCGTTGGCATTGGCATGAAGAACTGGAAATTGATGTGGTTACACATGGACAGATGGAGTGCATGATCGGGGAAGATACGATTCTGCTGAATCAGGGCGACGCCATCTATATCAATCAAAATGTCATGCATTCCCTCCGCCCGGTTGACGATAAGCCAGGTACATTTGATGCGATCATCTTCCATCCGTCTATATTTTTCGGATACAACAAAACCTATCTCAATGTCAAATACCTAACTCCGATCACCGGAAAAGCTGGCTTTCGCTACTTCCTGATCAACAAAGACTATGCATATTTTTCTGAGATGACTGCGCTGTTTGATGAACTTGTCCGCGCAACAGACCAGGCTGTAACAGGTTATGAATTGATCACCAAAAGCTGTTTGTGCCGCTTTTGGGTTCATCTGCTGAAAGAATTTCCGACTTCTGCGCCCACCGGGAAAGAATCACTTTCCTTAAGTGAACTGCGCGCAAGGAATGCTGTTCTGTTCATTGAACAGCATTATCAGGAACCGGTCACACTTGATGAGATCGCTGCCGCTATCCATGTCAGCAAGAGCGAATGCTGCCGCTGTTTTAAGAAATCGCTGCACACGACGCCGTTCGAATATTTAATGAGATACCGTATTTTTATGGCATCAGTAAAAATCAGGCAGGATACCCAAAAAATGATGTCTTTTTCCGAGCTGGCTACTACGGTCGGCTTTAATAACGTTAGCTATTTTAACAAGGTTTTCAAAACCTTTCTCGGCTGTACGCCGACAGAGTACCGTAAAACGCTTCAAAGCGGCTCTATACAAGACATTTCTGTTTTTCCGTCCGTTTTATATGAAGAACATATTTCTATGAATAATCCTTTGGCTGCGCATTGTTGATCTCCATAACCAGCCCCTTTTCCACCAGCAGGTCCGGGTAGTAGGATAGCTTTGCCTTCCTCAAACCCTCAACCCCCATATCTTCCTCCCGGTTGATATAGCGGAAGCCTGCGGCAATGTGCTCCACAAACTGCTGATTCATGATCGGATATGCTCCCTGTACATCAGCGTATGCTTTCTCAATATGAACAACATATGTTTCATGGTTACACGGCTCCCCAAGTGAAAACGCGACGACGCGCCCGTCCGCCCGTATCAGTCCGCCATCCAGTTTCAACTCATCGCGCTGCCTGAGCGCACGAAACGTTATGTCATACTCCACACTCTTTTCCCAATCCTCATAAACAGCGTTCTGCCGTCCCCACTCGCACGCCATTCCAATGCATTCCTCAACATTATACCTGTCAATTCTCTCAAAAGACCAATCCGGATGTTCCTGCCTGAATTTGTTAATATGATTGCGCTTACCGTGCAGTTTTTTTCCTGCCAGCGTGCGCAGTTTTTCCGCTTCATACACATAATCCGCCGCATCACGGTCATATGCGATCTGAAACCGCATCGGATATAGTTCCATCAAGTGTGCATACTGCTGCGGTGTCACAAAATGCATGCGAAACGGAAGATTTCTCTCCGCAAACCAAACGGTCAGATCCTCTACCGCCCCTTTGACATCACCACGCCCGAGCGGATAGCTGACTGAATGCGCCACCGCCTTGGATAAAAAGACAAGACAGTCATGAAGCACGGCAAACTGGATCTCATAATGCGGCGCCCACAGCAAATTATTGGCAAAAGAAAACTCACAGCTCATGGATTGCTCACGCTCATAGTAATGCTCGATCAGCGTTCTGTCCTCCATTGTAATTTTTTTCCAGTTTATCTCCATGATCTGCTGCTTCCCTTCCCTGCATGGTTTCTCTGCGCCCCAAATTTCCGCCTTAAACTCTGCCGCTCCAGACTCACTGCTTTATGCCCGACCGCTTTAGACTCTGCCGCTACCGGCTTCACCGTATCAGGCTCCACTGCTTTAGGCTCTGCTGCTACAACCTTATGACGCCTCAGCCTTGTCTGTATCAGATTCGACCGCTTTTGCTGCCGTTTATTCGTAAAACGCCTGCCAAAATCCCGTGTCAGGCATGCAGACGCGCCGACAGTCTTGCAAATCTCTCTCTATATTCTTGCTCGGTTTCGGCAAATTTACACATTGCAAAACGTGGAGTGCTGAACATCTGCATCGGCTCTTCAAACAACCGCTCGCCCATATAATGATAGAACTCATAGTATAGCATTGTATCATCCACATTCTTTATAAATATCTGTTCATCATCCGTCGGCACTCTGCCTAGAAATCGTTCATAAATCAGATCGAGCAGCTTTTCCTCCGTCTGTCTGAAAAACTCCATATGCTGCTTCACGGGCCGCGTGACATCCGCCAAATAGCTTTCTGCCGCATCATGGAGCAGACATGCCAGCTCCAGATAAGTACCGCTTCCCCTTGCCAGCGCTTCATCCGCACATGCAAGGCAATGCTGCCCTACTGAATAGAACTCCGGAAAATGCCCGTTCGCACGTGTCATCATGGAAAGCGCGTGCGCAATATCCTCAATGTGGATGTCCTCCCTCCTTGGTGAGAGCGGCGTAAAATGTACCTTTGTATAGGTGGTAATATAATCCGCCATAACCGTGTCCATATCCCTTTCCGATACTATTTTTCGCATACAAAAGACAGCCTTCCCCTAAGGGCGCTGTCCTTCGCATCCTATTCCTACAGAACAATCTTTCCGATTGCCTGCTCCAGTTTTTCAATATTGACCATACTCGTTTCCACCTGAGAACGGCTGTCTGCAACTCCCGTTTTCATATCAGAGCTTCCCTCCGCAATATTCGTAATACCGTTTGTCGCCTCGGCGATCGTACTGTTGATTTCCGTGATGGTCTTATTGATCTCATCCATGGAACTCGTCAGATTATTGATCGCACTCTGTATTTGGGTCATACTGCCGTTAAATTCCTGTGCATCCTCCACATACTGCTCGCTGACTCTTGAAAACTCTTCATAATCCACAAGCACCGTATTCTGTAAAAACTCGGTCGAATTTCCCAGACAGGAGGACATATTCTCCACGGCATCCACAACCTCGCTTACGATCCCGTTGATATTGGATATCATTTCCATCGTCTGATTTGCAAGATTACCAATCTCTGAAGCGACCACGGCAAAGCCTCTTCCGGCTTCCCCAGCTCTCGCCGCCTCAATGGATGCATTCAGTGCAAGCAGATTCGTCCGGGAGGAAATCTCGGTAATTGCCTCCGTCATCTCATTGATCTTATCAACTGCCTTCGCCTGCTGAATGGCTGCCTGCGACTGTGCGCTGACTTCCTGACACATCTGACTTGTTCGCCTGGACGCGCTGTCCGTCTTTTTCTGCAATACGCCCGCCCGTTCTCCGATCTCTTTTGCGTTCTCGACGCCTGTCTCGGACAGATTTTCAATCGAGGCGGCGATCCCTGCCACATTGGTCACATGATGCGCGATCATATCCGATGAGGATGATGTCTCCTGCATGGACGCGGCAAGTTCCTCAGAGATCGCACTGTTATTGACGCTTAAAGAATCCACCGTATTCGTAACTTCTTCCAGACTATGGATCGTATTTCTCAGTTCGCTGCCGGCATTCTCGATTTCCATGATCAGCGCCTGAATGCTTTCCCGCATGCGCCGGATCGCCCGCGCGATATCGCCTGTTTCATCGCCTCTCTTTAACAATCGATCCATCTCCGCATTAGGTCTAAAATCCAATCCGGCGATTATTTGGATCACACCCGTGACCTTCTTGAGCGGATTTGTAATATAAATACTGAATACGCTTCCGATCACCAGCGTCATGATCAATGCCGCAAGCGCACCGAAAAAGATTTTTTTCGCCGTGCCGTACGCAAGCGCCATCACCTGACTCTCTTTGACGAAGCTGCCGACTTTCATACCATTATTCAATACCGTGTAGCTGGACGCATAAGTCTTTCCGCCTACAGAAAACGTATGCATCTTATCCGCCTGCGCCGGATCGTTCAAATAAGCCGCCATCCTGCCCAGACCATATGTATTGTCGTCCGCAGCCGCCTGCCCGACCTCCAGATCCGGATGATACATAACTGTATTATCATTCTGCAAAAGATAAGCGTAACCACTGTTAAAGAAGCTGACTGAACCGACAAGCTCCTGCAGCTGTGTAAAATCTATGTCCATACCAATGATTCCGACTGAAACACCGTCAATAAAAAGCGGTACGACATAAGAGATCATGTAGACATTGATATTTTCATTTCTGTAAGGAGACATCCACAGCGGCTCCCCATGCCGGACCGGAATATAATACCAGCCCACATGCGCGGCATCATCCGGATCGTAAGTGGAAAAATCAGTAGGTTCAATACTGTCAAACGGACTATTCGTATCATTCCTCGAATAAAAAATACCGGATGTCGGATCCGTAAAATCAGGATTATACCGGATATAGCATGTCAGAACGCCCTGTGTGTTTTCGGCAAACTCCAGCAAAACGCCCATCAGACTTTCCGTATACTCCTCCACATAGGCGTCGCTCGTCTGAAATTTTTTGAAATCGGTGAGCTGCTGCATACAGATATCCGCCATCGTATCAACGGACTGCGATATTTTATCGAATTGCAGATTGAGCTGATTTGCAAAATCTTTCGTCTGCAGTACAAGAATCTCTCCGCACTCCTCTGACGTGGTCCTCGACGCCTCCATAATACCCACAGCACCGCAGATACCGCACGCCAGCAGCGCACAGGCAATGACTACAACAATGACTTTGACTTTGATCGTTCTCATACATGCCCCCTTTGTTCCGCTCTAGGAATTTTCTACCATTCCCTTCGCATTCTACTTTAACATATCATCCGTGAAAAGAAAACTATTTTGTCGAAATATCGAATGTAGAACCCCGATTTGATTTCGATGAAAAAGAGAAAACTGCTGAACTTACACTACGGCATAATTTTTTTAACAGACAAAAAGACCGTGGCAGCCTTAAAAGCAACGGATACCATGGTCTTCTTTTAATCTATATGATTCATTCATATATCTTAAAAATGCAATATTTATTTTGCAATTTTCTCCATTACAATAGCACTTAACTTGCAAAATTCCCCTAAAATTATTTTTTCTAATTTAGAAAGCTGCCTCTTTCTTTGTCAAGTATATCAGACCCGTCCCCCCCCCGAAAGACCGGGAATTGTGAGGTTCCACACTAATCCTGTGCATATCGCAAGCCTTTCTTTCGATACTGCTTAAATAGAAGATTGAAAAATCTTTGATTTTTCAATCTTTTACCCCGCCTCGTTCAGCCTGCTTAAGCGGATGCTCTGATCCGCGGCAATACACGCGTCAATGATCTCCTGAATGTCTCCGTTCATGACTTTATCAAGCTTATACAGCGTTAAGTTGATGCGGTGGTCGGTCACGCGCCCCTGCGGAAAATTGTAAGTCCTGATCTTCTCGGAGCGGTCCCCTGTGCCGATCTGTGAACGGCGAAGTTCCGCCTCCGCATCGTGGCGCTGCTGCTGCTCGATATCATAAAGCTTGGCGCGAAGCAGCGCAAACGCTTTCGCCTTATTCTGGATCTGCGATTTTTCAGTCTGGCTATAGACAACGATTCCTGTCGGGTAATGTGTCAGCCGCACTGCGGAATCGGTCGTATTGACGCACTGCCCGCCGTTTCCTGAAGCACGCATCACGTCGATACGGATATCTTTATCCTCGATCACAATGTCGATATCCTCGTCCACCTCCGGCATGACCGCAACACTGATCGTTGACGTATGAATACGCCCGCCGCTCTCGGTCTCGGGCACGCGCTGGACACGGTGCACGCCGCTCTCATACTTCATAACAGAGTACGCGCCTTTCCCGCTGATCGTGAACTGCACCTCTTTCATGCCGCCGATACCGATCTCGTCCACGTTCATTGTCTCAACCTTCCAGCGCCGTCCCTCCGCGAAATGCACGTACATCCGATAGATCTCCGCAGCAAACAGCGCCGCCTCGTCGCCGCCTGCGCCCGCGCGGATCTCCACAATAACATTCTTCTCATCATTCGGATCCTTCGGCAGAAGAAGGATCTTTAATTTCTGCTCCAGCTCCTCCACGCGCTTTTTTGCATCTGCCAGCTCTTCCTTAAGCATTTCGCGCATGTCCTCATCATTTTCCTCATCAAGCATGACAAGGCTGTCCTCAATATCCTGTTTCTTCTTTTTATATTCCTGATAGTTCTTCACGATTGGCTCCAGTTCGCTCTGCTCCTTCATCAGACTGCGAAAGCGCTCCTGATTCGACGTCACGGACGGCTCCGAGAGCTCGCTCATGATCTCCTCATAGCGCCTGAGTAAATCTTCTAATCTATCAAACATCTTCTATTCATACTCCTTTCCAATGAGATCGTTTTTAGCGATCGCTTAGCCCCCCGCTTATCCCGCGATCCGCACGCCGCATACGACGCGGTCAAGCCCCGCGTAATCTTTTATGACGCGCACGTCCCGATAACCCGCGCAAAGCATCAATTCCCTCACCGCATCGCCCTGATCTGCGCCGATCTCAAAAAACAATGCGCTCTCCCGCCTCACAAATGCAGGCGCACCATCGATAATCCGGCGGTAAAAAATAAGACCGTCCGCCCCGCCGTCAAGCGCCAAAAGCGGTTCATGCTCCCTGACTTCCGGCATCAGCGTCGGAATGACCTCTGAACAGATATAAGGCGGATTCGAAACAATCACATCAAACGCGGGCATGTCAGGTTTCAGCGCATGATACAAATCACCCTGCGAAAAAACCAGCTCCCCGCGAGCCATTTTCTCACCAAACCCAAGCGCCTCCGCGTTCTCCGCTGCAACCGCGACCGCCTCTCCGGACAGATCTGTCCCGACGCCAATGCAGTCATTGGAATACCGGAGCAGTGACAGCAGAATGCATCCGCTTCCCGTGCATAAATCAAGAATCGTCATGCCGTCATGCAGATAACGCATGACCTCCTCGACCAGAATTTCCGTATCCTGCCTTGGTATCAGTGTGTGGCAGTCAACATAAAAATCAAAACCCATAAAGGATTGGGAATGAGTTAAATATTGAACCGGCATGCGCTCTGCGCGCCGATTCAAATAGTTGACATAACTCTGAATCTGTATGTCATCAAGCTCACGCCCGCTCTGTGTATACAATGTCTGATAATCCGTGTGGCAAACATATTCCAAAAGCAGACGCGCGTCAGTTTTCGCCTCTTCGATCCCATGCTTCGCAAGCAGGCGCACGCCTTCCTCATATGCTTCCCGGTATGTCATGACGCCGTATCCTCCGCTTCCGCCTTTCTATATCCTGCGCCGCTTTGTCCGATATTTCCCGTGCGTCCCATATCCGTCTGTCTTATCGCTCCTGCATCTTCTTCCCGCTCTTTTGCGGCTGCCTCCGCAGCCTCTTCTTCCTCATCCTGCGCTCTGGCCGCCGCTTCCGCCGCTTCCTGTGCCCCCACGTCATAATCAAAGTTCTCTTTTAAGTATTGCCGCCAGTCAAACACCGCCTCAACGGACTGTATCGCCACCTCGATCATATCTTCATCGGGTTCTCTGGTCGTCAGACGCTGCAGCAGCATGCCGGGCGCCGAGAGGATCCGCACAAAAACATTATCATGCTTCCCCGCGAACCGGATCAGCTCATAGGAAATTCCTGCCACCACCGGAATCAGCGCGATACGCAGTACGATCCGGTAAACCGGATTCGTAACCGTGATAAAGAAGAACAGAATAATGCTCACAAACATGACAAACAACAGAAAGCTCGTTCCGCACCGGCGGTGCATACGGGAGCTTCTCCTCACATTTTCCACATAAAGCGCTCTTCCGCGCTCGATACAGTTAATACACTTGTGCTCCGCACCATGATACATATAAACCCGCCTGATATCCTTCATCAGGGAAATAAGCAGCACATAGGACAGGAAGATCACAATGCGGATAGCCCCCTCTATGATATTCAGAAGCGAATGGTTTCTCACATATTTCCCAAACAGTGTGGACAGATAATAGGGCAGCGCAATAAAAACAGCGACGGAAAGCGCTATGGAAAAGATCAGTGTAAGCGCCATAAACACTTTTTCCGCCCTTCCCCCCGTCACTTTATTGAGCGCCTTATCGGCAGCGGATTCCTTTGCCTCCTCATCCTCATAAAAGCTTGCCGAATAATTCAACGATTTCATACCAAGCGCAAGGGAATCGATAAAATTAAAGATCCCCCTGACAAACGGTACTTTTTTCAGAAAACTGTCTCCGAGAATGCCGGCATATTCCTGTGTGTTCACGACGATCTTACCGTCGGATTTACGGACTGCCACAGCATAAATATCTCTATTTTTCATCATAACGCCCTCAAGCACCGCCTGTCCGCCGATGCCTGAATAGCAGATTTTTCTTTTTCGCCGAGCCAAAATGATTCCTCCTTAAGCACAGCGGCATGACCTGCCGTGCCCGATCTTTCTTATTGCAAAAAAACAACTGACCGCCACCGGCAATGTGTCAGAATCCTTCGATATTTGACTCATTGCCCGCGGAAATAATCGTTTTACCGCAGAAAAAATAAGGTTGAGATATGATAACCTCAACCTTGTCTTTGTACCTTATTGGTTTACAACGCCGTACTTCTTATTGAACTTATCAATTCGTCCGCGTGCCTGTGCGGTCTTCTGCTGACCTGTGTAGAATGAATGGCATTTGGAGCAGACCTCGACGTGAATTTCCGGTTTTGTGGAACCGGTCACAAATGTATTGCCGCAGTTGCAGGTCACGGTCGCCTGATAGTAGTTCGGATGGATTCCTTCTTTCATGCTTCTCACCTCTCTATGAAATCATTTTCTTTATGATTGTCCGTTTACAAACAGCGCTCTAACTATATCACAGAATAGCCGTCGATGCAAGCTTTTTTCAAAATAAAATATTTGATTTAATATAAAAAAACGCAAAAATGTGAAAATGCAAAAACAACTATATTAAAAAGAGTACAAAGCATCTTCCATCAAATAAACCGCATTTTTCTGACCATCTGCACAAATTCATTGTTATTTCTCGTACGCGTGAACATGTCGAGCACCTTATCCACTGCCTCATCGGATTTTAATCCGTTCAACGCCTTACGGATCACATTGATCGCCTCAAGCTCGTCAGCGGAAAGCAGCAGATCTTCGCGCCTTGTACCCGACTTCGGAATATCAATGGCAGGGAACACCCTCTTTTCAGAAAGCTTACGGTCTAATACCATTTCCATGTTGCCGGTTCCCTTAAATTCCTCATATACGACATCATCCATCTTACTTCCCGTTTCCACAAGCGCCGTCGCCAGGATCGTCAGGCTGCCGCCCTCGCGCATATTGCGTGCCGCGCCGAAAAATCGCTTCGGCATATGCAGTGCCGCCGGATCAAGACCACCCGATAAGGTTCTTCCTGACGGCGGAACTGTCAGGTTATAGGCGCGCGTCAGTCTCGTGATCGAATCTAGCAGGATCATAACATCCTTTTTGGACTCCACGAGGCGTTTCGCACGCTCGATGACCATCTCAGACACCCTCTTATGATGCTCTGGGAGCTCGTCAAACGTCGAATAAATAACCTCCACATTCGGCCCCTCGATTGCCTCCTTGATATCCGTCACTTCCTCAGGGCGTTCATCAATAAGCAGGATGATCAGATGAACGTCGGGCGAGTTCCGCTTCACAGATTTCGCCACTTCCTTTAATAAGGTAGTCTTACCTGCCTTCGGCGGAGAAACGATCATCCCTCTCTGTCCCTTTCCGACCGGACTCATGAGGTCCATGATACGCATGGCGACGGACGCACCGGCAGTCTCTAAGCTTAACCGCTCGTTCGGAAAGATCGGTGTCATATCTTCAAACGGCATACGCCTTGCAATGATATCGGGCGGCAGACCATTTACTTTTTTGACATACAAAAGAGCACTGAACTTTTCATTCTGTGTCTTGATACGCGTATTTCCCGATACAATATCACCCGTTTTCAAATTGAAACGGCGAATTTGACTCGGCGCGACATAGACGTCGTTCTCTCCCGGCAGATAGTTCTCACAGCGGATAAAACCATATCCGTCCGGCATCACTTCAAGAATTCCGTTTGCCATAACGCCGCTGTCAAGCTCCTGCGGAAACTTATCTTCCTGCTGCTCATCCTTTTTGGGCTCTCCCGGTTTACTGAACACGGGCTTTGGCTCAATATCCTTGCCCTGGGCCTTGTCCTCCTCATCCTGCGCGAGCATCGCATCGATCAGCTCCGCCTTTTTCATGGTGGAGGTTCCTTTCATTCCTCTTGCCTTCGCGATCTCCTTCAAGTCGCCGAGCGCCAGTGATTCATACTTTTCTCTCATACAGCACCTTTCTTTTTTGACCTTTATACCTTTTCCATACGGGAGGACATGTCTGCAGTCCGCCTGTCCGTTTCTACTGCTTTCTGCAAAAAGCAGCCCTATGTTATATCATCCCGTATCACGACCTACTATTTGATTCTGTGTAGTTTGGAAAGTCCTGCAGACCCGCATGTGATTAGTTCCTACGATTTCCCTGCAAATATTATACTACAGTATCCCATAAATAGGAAGTTCTTTTTATAAAAATATCCTTCTGTTTTCCACAAAAGCTGTTTTCCGCGCAAAATAAGGAATAGATATGTCCTCACAGTTATGTTATAGTAGGCTGTGAGAGATGATTATGACAGTCAAAAAGCGAAAGGAGATCTTCTATGCACTGCACACGTTTTGTTACTGACAGCATCGTTTGGACCGGCGCATCCGACAGACGGCTTCATCTGTTTGAAAACCTGTTTCCCATACCCAGAGGTGTTTCCTACAATTCTTATGTAATTTTGGATGAAAAGAGCGCACTGATCGATACCGTGGACGCATCCGTTTCCCGGCAGTTTTTTGAAAATCTGCTGCACACACTTTCCGGGCGTCCGCTTGATTATCTGATCATCAACCACATGGAACCGGATCACTGTGCATGCATTGGGGAACTGTTGCTGCGCTTCCCGGACATGAAGCTCGTGGGCAATACCAAGACATTTGACATGGTCACAAAATTTTTCGGTTCCGTTCCCACAGAGCGTCTTGTGACCGTTAAAGAAAACGATACACTCTCTTTAGGCGCGCATACGCTGCGTTTTTACACCGCTCCAATGGTGCACTGGCCGGAAGTCATGGTAACATATGACGAAAAAGAGCAGCTGCTTTTTTCTGCAGATGCGTTCGGCAGCTTCGGCGCATTAAGCGGCACCCTGTTTGATGATGAGATCGACTTTGAGAGGGACTGGCTTTCTGACGCAAGGCGCTATTACGCAAATATCGTCGGAAAATACGGCGCCCCTGTTCAGGCCGCATTAAAAAAGCTCTCTGCCCTTCCGGTCAAAACGATCTGTCCCCTGCACGGACCGGTCTGGCGCGGCGATCTTACCAAAATCCTTACAAAATACGATACCTGGAGCCGTTATGAGCCGGAAGAACGTGCTTTCGCACTGTTTTACGCATCCATGTACGGAAACACGGAAAATGCGGTAAATGTCCTCGCTTTTAAGCTCGCGGAAGCAGGCGTCAAAAACATTGCGGTCTATGACGTTTCCGTAACCCATATTTCCACACTGATCGCTGAGATCTTCCGCTGCAGCCATCTTGTATTTGCATCACCGACCTATAACGGCGGCGTCTATCCGGCTATGCAAAATCTTCTGCATGATATAGCCGCGCTTGGCTTAAAAAACCGCACAGCCGCCGTCATAGAAAATGGTTCCTGGGCTCCCACGTGCGGAAAACAGATCGTGACACAGCTGGGCGCTCTGGCAGGCTTTCGCATTCTGGAGCCCGCCGTCACCGTTCAGGCTTCCCTAAAAGAAGACTCGCTCAGTGCGCTGGACAAACTGGCAGAGCAGCTTACGGATTCCCTGAACAATGGTTGAGTTTTGGCAATAGTTTTTTTATGACACAGAATTAGGGTGTCAAAAGCCCTGATTGAAGTTGCGTACTGTCGATTTGCACAAAAGAACAGGTGTGCACTCCGTTGCGCCAAACATTTCAATGAGCCTCCAAAGCGAAAATCTTGTTCAGCAAAGGCTTTCACGATTTTTGAGTCTCATTTTCATGGCGCAAAAGTCGTTTACAATGATTCTTTTGTGCAAATTGACAACTAAGGAAACACTGATTAAATCAGTGTTTCCTTAGAGCCTTTGGCGGATGCGCACGGATTTGCAGCGGTTTATGCTGCTTCGCAGCGCAAATCCGGCGCGGAAACGCTTTAATCAGCGTTTCCCTAACGTTTTTCGGCAGTGCTTTTGACATTCGAATCTTAATTTTATCACAAGAAAAGAGGTAAACAATGACTACAAGTGAAAAAGCGCTTAAGCTCCATGAAGAATGGAACGGTAAGCTTGAAACCGTATCAAAGACTCCCGTGAAATCCAGAGAGGCGCTCTCTCTTGCCTACACGCCCGGCGTTGCAGAGCCCTGCAAAGTAATCGCCGCCGACAAAGAGGCTGCTTACAAATACACATGGAAGTCCAACACCGTCGCCGTCGTATCCGACGGCTCAGCCGTCCTCGGACTCGGCAATATCGGTCCTTATGCCGCCATGCCGGTTATGGAGGGAAAAGCCGTGCTGTTCAAGGAGTTCGGCGGCGTCAACGCCGTCCCTATCTGCCTTGACACGCAGGATACCGAAGAAATCATCAAAGCCGTAACCTACTTGGCACCCGGTTTCGGCGGCATCAATCTGGAAGACATCAGCGCACCACGCTGCTTTGAGATCGAGGAGCGCCTAAAAAAACTACTCCCGATCCCCGTTTTCCATGACGACCAGCACGGCACCGCGATCGTTGTACTTGCCGGCATCATCAATAGCTTAAAAGTTACCGGAAAGGTCAAAGAACAATGCAGGGTTGTCGTCAACGGCGCGGGCAGCGCAGGCATTGCCATCACCAAACTGCTCCTGACATACGGTTTCCCCAATATCATTCTGTGTGATAGGACCGGCATTTTGTCGCGTTCCTCCAAGGACTTAAACTGGATGCAGCAGGAAATGACGACATGCACGAACCCAAATAATGAAACAGGTTCTCTCGCAGACGCCCTTCACGGTGCAGATATTTTTGTCGGCGTCTCCGCACCAAACATCGTCACCCCCGAAATGGTTTCGTCCATGAACCACGATTCCATTCTCTTTGCAATGGCAAACCCGGTTCCCGAGATCATGCCGGATGCCGCCAAAGCCGCAGGCGCCCGCATTGTGGGCACCGGACGTTCCGACTTTCCGAATCAGGTCAATAACGTCGTAGCATTCCCCGGCATCTTCAAGGGCGCTTTAGAGGGACGTGCCGCGCAGATCACGGAAGAAATGAAGCTTGCCGCCGCTACCGCGATCGCGGGTCTGGTACCGGATGATCAGTTAAACGACGAAAATATCATGCCGGAAGCCTTTGACCCGAAAGTGGCAGAGGTCGTGGCGGAAGCGGTCAAATCACATATCCGGTAGCCCGTCCATGACACACGAATACGGTTACTACTCCTTATCCGAATACTGTAAAAAAACATATGGAGAAAAACTCTACCGGATTTCGCTCGACGCAGGCATGACCTGCCCGAACCGTGACGGAACACTTGGAACCGGAGGCTGCATTTTTTGTTCAGCCGGGGGAAGCGGCGACTTTGCCGTCCGGCCAAATGCCTGTGACGCAGACAGTATTGTAACACCCGATATTTATTCACAGATCGAGCGCGGAAAATCGCAGAGTGCCGCCAAATTTCACGGAACCCGGTATATTGCTTACTTTCAGGCATATACCAACACTTACGGCTCACCAGAACGCCTGTACCAGCTCTACACAGAGGCGCTCTCGCATCCCGATATTGCGGGAATCTCCATTGCTACCCGCCCGGACTGTCTTTCCAAAGATGTGCTGGATGTTCTTTCCCGCTGTCGGACAGAATATCCTGACCGCTTTATTTGGATAGAGTTAGGGCTTCAGACGATTCACGAGCGGACTGCCCTCTATATCCGGCGCGGCTATCCGCTTCCGGTCTTTGATGAGGCGATGGAGACGCTGCACGGGCGGAATATCCCCTGCATCGTCCACGTGATCGCCGGACTTCCGTTCGAAGACGCGGCGCAGTTTTACGAAACCGTAAGTTATGTAAACTCATGCCGTCCATTTGGTATGAAAATACAGCTTCTGCATGTCCTGCGCGGTACCGACCTTGCCGCAGAATATGAAAACGGTCGTTTTCAAATACTGACAATGCAGCAATATATCGAAATGACCGCGCATGCACTCACGCTGCTGTCCCCCGACATCGTTATACACCGTTTGACAGGGGACGGTCCCAAAAAACTACTGATCGCTCCACTTTGGAGCGCCGATAAAAAGAATGTACGAAACACATTACACCGCTATCTGAAAGATCATCAGATCACACAGGGAAGCGGCGTTCCACAGAAAGGAAGTGCTCCATGAATCAGGATTCGCTGACCCTATACCGCCTGATCGTTCTTTACATGCTCAGCCGTGCGGCGTCCCCGCTGTCAAGCGCCCAGATCGCTGATTTCATATTAGAAAAAGAATATACAGGCTACATTACACTCCAGCAGGTCTTAAGCGATCTGACGGAAGAAACATTCATCACGGCTACGACGATGGAAAACCGTACCCTCTACAGGATCACTGAAGAAGGCAGGAAAACACTTGCCTTTTTTGATAACCGGCTCCAGTACTCCATCAAAACAGATATTCATGAATATTTGTCCGCGCATGAAATTCAGATTCAGAATGAACTATCCATTTTAACTCATTATCAAAAGGTTCCCACAGGAGATTACGTTGCAGAACTGATCGCGAGGGATAACGATGCGGAGCTGGTGCATATTCATATGGCAGTCCCGTCTGCCGATTTTGCCGAAAAGGTCTGTCAAAATTGGAAAAATAAAAATGAAGCGATCTATCAATATCTGATTCAGGAACTGTTCTAAGGAAATACTGATTCAGGCAGCGTTTCTCAAAGAGATATTGTATGATTTCATGGAACGCTCAGACTTCCAGCAATTCCGTCCGCACACATCCGTCCGTATCAGGCAGCTCCAATCCCATGATCTGCGCAAGTGTGGGCGCTTCATCCCACAGCTTCATTCCACTACAAGTCCCTCCTTTTCGCACACCATATCCCGACGCCAGAAAAAACGTCTGGTATTTTAGAAGGTCCGGAAGATAACCGTGCGTTGCCCTCATTTGGTGCCGCGTTACATCTTCGACTGATCTGGTCAACGTCTCATGGTCATCCAAAAAATAATACCCGTCTTTTGCTTCCAACATCATGACGCAGGTGTCATCAGCTCCGTACTCAGCCGCTTCACCAGTGCTGAAAATGCGGGATATGCCAAATGACAACTCCTGAAATGCGATTGTCAGTTTCTGTGTCACTTTCGCCGTCATATCCGGATTTTTTCTAATCATGGGATTTAAATAAAGATAACAGGAACCGTCGCAGTTTTTCGCGACTGCCTGAAATTCTGTCAAGCGCCCTTTTTCGTCCGTTTTCAATAACCCATGTTTCTTTAACAGGTAGTTCGGATACAGCACCGTATGGCAATCCATCTGATAATGATCCCCAAGAATCACAATTGTCGTATCTTCCATGCTGTGACAGTACCCTGCTTTCGTGCGGGCAAGCGCCTCTAAGACCGTCCCGATCCGCCCGTCCAGCCGTCTTAGTGCACGACGGATCTCCGGATGCTTCAGGCCCAATTGATGGCGGTGGGAATCCACATCCAGGAAATGTACCATCAACAGTTCCGGGTTATACTTCAAAATCGTGTCAACTGCCGCCTTCTCCAAAAAATTGTCCAGCTCCGGCTCGCGGATTCCTTTCAGTTCCTTAAGTGCGTGCGGCAGAAGCCCCAGTATATAACATGCCGAACCATCCGCAATCGTTTTTATCATCAGATTCTGCCACGGTCTGACCGCATGGATCTCCGGCAGGTTATAGGTAATACCGCTTTTCCCGGTCACGGGCCAAAGCAGGGAGCACACGCGGTCTCCACGTTTTAGCGCCTCATCATAAAGCGTGGTGCCCCTGATAAAACCGCGGTCGCTCATCCAGTCCGGCTTTTCCCGTTCCGGTTGAAAACATGTGTTATTGATAACACCGTGCCGACAGGGCTTCTTTCCTGTAACAATGGTCGTATGCGCCGGATAGGTAATGGAAGGATAGACACTCTCCACCTGCTCGCATAAAGCCCCCTGTTCCATAAGCCGCTTAAAATTCGGCAGCTTTTTGAGTATGGAAAGATCCTCCGCTCCGACCGCATCAAAAGACAGAATGATCATCCGCCGTTTCGTATCTGCTGCTTTTCCCACACTGATCCTCCTGCCCTGTTTTTATCAGGCTCATATGCTCCCTGATCTTCTGCTCATAGCCGTTTCCATCCGGGCGGTAAAATTCTTTCCCGCTCAATTCATAAGGCAGATACTGCTGCCGGACATAATGATTCGGATAATCATGCGCATACAGATAGCCGGCGCCATGTCCTAGCTTTGCCGCGCCTTTATAATGCGCATCCTGCAAATGCGTCGGAACAGGCAGATTTCCTGTCTCCGAGACCGTCTGCATCGCCTCCCAGATCGCATTGGAGCATGCGTTGCTTTTCGGCGCGCATGCGACATAGACTGCCGCCTCCGACAGAATCAGCTGTGCTTCCGGCATGCCGATGCGTTCCGCTGCCTGCGCCGCACTGACTGCCACTGTCAGGGCCTGCGGATCTGCCGTTCCGACATCCTCCGCCGCGCAGATCATGATCCTGCGCGCGATAAAAGTCAGGCCTTCTCCCGCATAGAGCATTTTCGCCAAATAATAGACTGCCGCATCAGGGTCCGAACCTCTCATACTCTTGATAAAAGCAGAGATCGTATCATAATGATTATCCCCTGTTTTATCATAGCGAACCACCCGTTTTTGAATACATTCCTGCGCCACTTCAAGCGTGATGTGGATCAGACCGTCCCCGCTGCGCTCCGTCGTCTTTATGCCAAGCTCCACCGCATTCAGTGCATGACGCGCATCTCCGCCCGCCGCATCCGCCAGAAAGTTGAGCGCCTCATCATCAATGTTTGCCTCGTACGCTCCCATTCCTTTTTCTTTATCATAGACGGCACGGGAGATCAGGGTCATGATATCCTCTTTTTGAAGCGGTTTTAATTCAAAAACCATTGAGCGCGATAACAGCGCACTGTTAACCTCGAAATAAGGGTTCTCAGTCGTCGCCCCGATCAGTGTCAGCGTTCCGTCCTCCACGAACGGCAGCAGATAATCCTGCTGACTCTTGTTAAACCGGTGAATCTCGTCAATAAAAAGAATGGTCTTTTTTCCATACATTGCGGCGCCGTCCTTAGCCTTTGCCACAACTTCCTCCATATCCTTTTTGCCTGCAACTGTCGCATTCATCTGCAGGAAGTCCGCACTCGTCGTATTCGCAATCACTTTGGCAAGTGTTGTTTTTCCCGTTCCGGGTGGTCCATACAGGATCAAAGAGCCAAGCTTGTCCGCCCGGATCGCGCGGTAGAGCATCTTATCCTTCCCGATGATATGCTGCTGCCCGACGATCTCTTCTAATGTCGCCGGACGGATCCTCGCCGCTAATGGCGATTCCTTCTCCATATTTTTTTCCCGAAGATACGAAAATAAATCCATATTATCCATATTGTCTCTTTTTATCCTCAATCCAGTATAATCTCGTCCACCGTCACAAACTCGTATCCACGCGCACTCAGTTCATCCACGATCGCAAGTGCCGCTTCTACTGAGCTGTCATATACATCATGCAGCAGAATAATGCAGTCTCCGTCCGTTTTCTCCAATACACGGCTGATGACAGTACCCGCATCCGAACAGCACCAGTCTAGCGGATCGACATTCCATAACACCTGTATCATATTCAAGCTTTCTTCAAAGCGCTTATCCCATGCTCCGTAAGGCGGCCGCACAAACTCGGTATGCTGCCCGGTGATCTCATAAATGATCGCATCGGTCTTTTGCAGCTCTTCTGCGAACTGCTGCCCGTTTCCTGCCGTCAGCTGAATATGGGAATAGGTATGATTTCCAATCAAATGCCCGTCCTGCGCCATCTCCTGTATAAGCTCCGGATAAAGCTCGGCACTTTGTCCCAACACAAAAAAAGTAACATGGACATCCCGCTCGCGCAGCCCCTCAAGCAGCCTCGCCGTATAATACGGGTGCGGTCCGTCATCAAAAGTCAGCGCCACCTTTTTGATATTCATCTCCCTGCAGCCATCCGACTGATTTTCCCTACAGCCATCTGGCTGGTTTTCCCCATATCCCTCCGCCGGATCCGATTCCTTTTTTGCAGTCTCCTCCCCGTTGCCATTACCCCGCTCCTGATTTCTAAAAACAGATCGGTTTTCGTCCGTCTTCTTCATTTTCACTGCAGTCGACAGACACAGTATTACGGCAATCAGGCACCCGGCTGCTATGATACACGCCTTTTCCCATCGCAGATTCATACGGCATTCTCCTGACACCTGCCGCGGTCTCTCTACTATTCTATGACGGAAAATCTAAATTTGAGATATATTTTTTTTCAAAGTTTTCCTGCATGGCAAGATTCAGGTACCTGCAGTCTGCGGTTATACTCTGCGTATATGACGCAAAGCTGCTCCTGCCGCTGCCTTGCATCCGGCCGCCGATCAGACAGGCTCCCTGTAACGCAGTATTACCGACCGCACGCACCCTGCCTTCAAAGGCTTTCGGAAGCAGCCCGATGCGTATCGCTGAGTCAGGCCTTAAGTAATACCCGAATCCCCCGGCAAGCAAAACATGTGTTATTTCCCGCGCCGGCGCCCCATATTGCTCAAGCAGCAAATCAATGCCTGCCGCGACTGCTGCCTTGGCTTTCTGCAATTCCCTGATATGCTCCTGCAAGATATGCGCGCCTGTCCGGTCTATACCTTTAGAAAAAAATGGTTCACATAAAAGCCCCTGCGCATCCATTACTCCCTCGTCCAGCAGATCTGCCGCAATCCTGATCAGATCGGCTCCCATCAAATCGGCGCTTCCGTTGCCCTCAAATGCCGGACCTGCGGCAGTCGCGGTACACAGAAATTTCCCTTTTTTACCAAGCACGATCTCGCCATTTGTACCCAGATCGATGAATAATTGCAAGTTGTCTGCGTTATGTAACCCTGTTGCCGCCATGCCGGATACGATGTCGCCGCCCACAAACGCCGATATACCGCATATAATGTATGCAGGAATTCCTGCAACCACTATCTGTTGTGGTCTTATGTTGACCGGCTCAAACGGATATGCAGATAGCGGCTCCACTGATTCTCCACAAAGCAGATGCACCATCGTTGTATTTGCTGCGATCACCATATATTCCGGCTTCCTGCCGCACTGCTCAGTAATCAGTTTTATGCCGTCTGCCAGACAGCTGCAGATCTGCCGACGCATGTCTTCCGCATGCCCCTGTATACCGGCTCTGATGCGGGATACAACGTCCGCACCGTACGCACGCTGCGGATTGAGCGCCGCATAGGCCGCGACTTCCTGCCCGCAGCACATAGCACGCATCGCAACCGTCGTCGTGCCGATATCAACCGCCGCATACAAAACGTCCGCACCGGGTCTTTCTTCTGTCCGACCTGTAGCCGGTCTTTCCCCCGGCAGCGGCAGCTCCCCGTCCGTTCCTTCTGCTGTCCGCTCCTCGTCCGTTCCCTCCTGCGCCCGCTCCATATCCGGCAATACGCCGATCACATCGGGAATCTGTGCAGGCTCCATCTCCAGCGCAAGCTCCAAATCCGCTCTGACCGTGTGTCTGCACGCCAGACGCACGCCCGCACGCAATTCCTCCGCAGAAAGCAGTACGCGCTCCCCCGCTGTCGGCAGCGGCGCATCTTTGAGAAACCGGACCCGGCACTTTCCGCATGTTCCGTTCCCGCTGCAGTCATACAGATAGAGACCTTCCCGTTTGAGAATCGTATATAAATTTTCCTGTTTCCGCACTGTCAGCACACGCCGTTGGATCTCATCCCCCCGATAAAACGCACCGTGTACCAAAAGCGTGATCGTCTCAGACAAATTGATTTTTCTCCCTGTCATAATAATAATCGATCTGCGCGAGTGTCTGTGTGATACGTGAAAGATCCTCATCCATATCGTCACACATCTCTTCAACGCTTCCATAGTAATCGCGCAATTTCAAATTGACTGCACTTAGCAGCATCGCCGGATCTTTTGGCAGCATCCTTTTACCTCACTTTCATCCGTCACTAAAGGAAACCAGCACCCTGTAAAAGCCATCAGTCTATAAGCATTTTCCTCATCTTTCCGCAGGTAAACGGGAAAAAATCAAATTTCTCCGTACCAGTATGCACAGCCCCGTTTTCTTCATACCATCTGCGAAGCTTTCTATTTTCTTCCACGATCCCAATGTTCATCACGGTACATCCCATGTTCCGCGCTTCCATGACCGCATGCTCCAACAGTTCTTTCCCAATCCCCCGATGCCTGTGTTCCGGCAAAACACAGAGATTATTCAGTTCACATTCCGTTTCATTCTGCCGGAGCAGAGAATAATAGCCAAGGATCTGCCCGTTATCATCATAAACAAGCATTGGTCTTTTTTCCTGCTCATAATGCCAGAGAAGCCGCTCCATGTCCATCGCAAACGCCGTAAACCGCGGCGCATTCTCCTGCGTGAACCCAAATTCCTCCGCCACAGTCAAAAAACTACTTCGTATCACACGTACACACTCCTCAAGATCGTCTCTTGCTGCCCGTCGTATCATAAACGCCATATCCTTTCCAAACGCTTTCCTGTAGCAGAACATGCGCTGTCACGCTGTCCTGACCGTCCGCCCTGACAAACCCCAATGACTCATACACCGCGATCTCCGCGGTTTGATCCGTCTCAGCTATGAGCATCATACCCTTTGGCTGATTGAGTTTTTTCGCCCGGCGCTGCTATCATGTCTGTCTACAGTATATCATGAATCTTCGATTCATGATCGCCATTCGCCGCTCGCCGAATGTGCAAGCGCATTCTTCTCGCTAACGCTCATTATATCATAAGACTCGCAAACCCGCGCTTTCAGCGCTTTATGCCCGATTTCATCGGGCGTTTGCTCGTTAATGGCGCAAGAAAAACAAATGCCTGCTTCGCAGTCGCTTGTTTTTCTTTTGCGCTCATTATATCATATACCTTGTTTTTCTGTCCATGATGCTAAATCATGCACCTCTTTAACGTACCCGCATAATGTAAAGTAAGGAATTATGCCGAGGCATCATCATGCGCAAACATCCAATTCGGGCAGCCGCCGACACTCCTGATCTGGGCGGACTAACCATTCAAGTGACCTCCACGATCGGGCTTGTCCCGATTGAGGGTGCAACGATCGCTATTCAGAATTCGAATGAGGAAGGAACCACCATCGAAGAACTCCACACAAACAATTCCGGACAGACCGATACGATCGAACTGCCTGCACCGCCTTTTGAATACAGTCAGGAACCCGGCTCTAACCAGCCCTATACCGACTACAATCTGACCGTCACGGCTCCCGGTTACGAGCCGACCGTCATAAACGGCACAGAAATCCTGCCAGATGTGACTGCGGTTCAGAATGTTGAGCTGACGCCGATCGAAACCGGAACAGGTGAGGATCAAATCATCATACCCGACCACACACTTTTCGGCAATTACCCTCCGAAGATCCCGGAAGATGAGATCAAACCGATGGATGAGTCCGGCAGTATCGTATTAAGCCGTGTCGTCATCCCGGAATACATTGTCGTACATGACGGCACACCGAATAATTCAGGCGCTCCAAACTATTATGTCACTTATACCGATTACATCAAAAACGTGGTTTCCTCTGAAATCTATGCCACATGGCCGGAGAACACGATCTATGCCAATACCTTAGCCATCTTGAGCTTTACGCTCAACAGGGTCTATACAGAATGGTACCGGAATCAGGGATATAACTTTACGATCACCAACTCCACGGCATACGACCAAAAATGGATCCGCGGAAGAAACATCTACACGAACATCGACCGCATCGTAGATAGTATTTTCAACAACTTTCTGTCCCGACCCGGCGTGCGCCAGCCAATCTTTACGTCCTACTGTGACGGAAAAAATACAACCTGCAGCGGATTGTCCCAATGGGGCTCCAAATATCTCGGCGATCAGGGCTACAGCGCGATCGACATTATTCATTATTACTATGGCAGTGATATGTATATCAACTCTACCACAAGTGTATCCGGCATCCCCGCCTCATGGCCCGGTTACAACCTTTCGGGCGGCGCAACCGGTCAGAAAGTTCAACAGATTCAGGAACAGCTCAACCGCATCGCACGCAATTATCCCGCGATCCCGACGATTGCCGCCGACGGTATTTACGGTTCGCGCACGGCTGATGCGGTCCGCGCATTTCAGCGGATTTTCCGGCTTCCGCAGACCGGCGTCGTCGATTATCCGACATGGTATAAGATCTCACAGATCTATGTCGGCGTATCGCGGATCGCCGAACCCGGTACCTGAATAAAAAACCGGCGCAGGTGTGATAAGCATATTTCAAAAAACAACCGCTTATCACACCATGCCGGTCCCAGCCGAAAAAAATTCCTTGTCCTTATCAGTCACCGGCATCGTCAACGGACGATTCCCTCACATAATAATATCCGATATAAATACCGCCGACTTCCCCTTCTTGCCGTGTCCAGCCATACCTTGGATACAGGCATTCCTGTTTTCTGTCCCAAATATCCTCACATTCGATCAACAGTTCCGACACTTCCCCGCCATCTTCATAAATCAGTTCACGGTAATAAAGTGTCACCGCATCTGGTCCGGGCGAATCGGACCACTGATCTGTTTTTTCAGAATAAACCCGTTCAAGCCTCCTGATCCCAGATCAGAAAATGTGTCTGTGCAGTATGATAGTAAGTGCCATCGATCATGGAGGTACAAAAAACAAGATCGGGGAATCCGTCCCCGGAAACATCCATCAGCCAATGCACCTGCTCATAAGCGGCAGGATACCCCGCGATCCTCTGCGCGGATAAGACGACTCCGTCCGGATCCGTGACCGTCAGGCGGTAATCCGCCATGTACCCATGCGCCGATTCCGAAAATCCCTCATGATAGATCGGACTGATCCGCTCAAACGTAACAGAAAAATCCCTGCCCTGACAGTCAAACACTTCCTGCCACACTTTCTGCGGCAGTGCATCCGCTTCTTCCTTTCCTTCCAAAAACACAGTATCGATGTAGCCGCCAAAACCGCCGCAGACCGGTAGCACATCCTCCAGCGGAAATACAAAACATCCCGGTATCCGGTGTTCCCGCAGCACCCCTTGCTGCTCCGCTTCATTCCTTTTCAACCCGGATTGCGTCTCGCGGTCACGGATGCAGATGCCGCTCTCCGTCACCTGAATATCCAAGATTTGCCCGTAACGGTCCGGCAGATAGAACTGCTTCCCGCTGTCTAGGTCCTCAAACAGAAGATAATCTCCTTTTTCTGCCATATCTCTATGCACAAGGACTTCCTCCCACGGCACCCTGCGCGCAGTGATCCGCGCTCCAATCCGGCTTCCCGCATCAAAAAATTCCATGCCGTCGGCACCGGCGCTCATTCCATCGCGGAAACCATTATACGGACCGCTCCCGCCGGATTCCTCTTTTCCCTCAAGTGCCCCGAACAATTCCTCATAGGTATAAGCTTCCCGGTCCATCCGCTCATGGCCGGATTCGTAAGCCTCCCAATACTGCTCCGTAATCATTTCATATTGTTCTCCGGTCACGCGAAAATACCACTGTTCGTCCGCAATCGAATACATACCTTCGGCTTTCATTTCTTCGGTGATCTCAAAGCCTGCCTGACTGCCATCCTCCGTTTCCGAACGGTCAGCCGGCCTACCGCCTGCAATATCTGCATTCGTCCCCGGTTCGCCTCCCGCCGTATCTGCATTTATCCCGGGTTCCTCTCCAGCCGCATCTGCACGCTCCGCATCTCCGGCTCCGGAAGCCTCCGCCGATTTCGGCAGCATGACCAGATAGAGCGCCTGCTCCCCATTATAATAACTTGACATGCAGAACGTTTCTCCCGTCTCCTCCCCCTTTTCATCAAGCTGGTAAAAGGCCTGATATGTCCCCCCGTCCCATGTCCAAAGTATCTTATTACTGCCGGGCAGCAAATACCAGCATGCCCCCGCATCATACCATATATAGTAAGAATCCGTCCGCATATCATAGTCAAATATCATGAACCCTGCGGTGCGCTGATAAATCGTCAGTTCCGGCGCCCCGTCACCGTCCGCATCAAAAAAATAATACTCATAAAGTTCAGGCTGATACGCATCCTCCCCGTCCTCCGCAGGGTAAAGCGGACGCTCAAAAAACGGAAGTTCGGATAAAACAACGGTATCCCCGCTCTCCCGGTCATTCACGAGTGCATTCTGACGGATCAGCTTATAAAACGCATTCAAATAAACCGCATATCGTTCCTGATCCCCTTGCTCATATTCCCCCGACATGTCCACATTCTCATAAAGACTGAGAATCGTTTCAAAGGTTTCCTGACTGGCATAAGGAAGATCCCACTCTTCCCGCATATCGGACCAGTTTTCATATGTTATGACCGGCTCCCGTTCCACCCGCACATATTTTTCAACTAAGACACCGTCCATCATCTGCTCCATTTTGGTAAAATGGCGAAAATCAGGATACAGGCAGACGTTCCCCTCATAATACCGGCTCCACACACTGTCCCTGCGGCACCAGACCGTACCCGCGTCATAATTACTCTCCAAAACAATCTCCCCGGTCACCTCTCCGTCCGTATAGAACAGTTCCCTGCGCTGCCCCATAAATTTCGGTCTGTCGAGCGATTCATACTCATCCTCCGAATAGATACTCTCCAGTCTCCGTACTTTTTGCCATTCCCCATCCAAAAACGAATACATCTCCAAGACCGGGTTCCCGCCCATGTCATCATTTCCCGCAAATGAGATCACTGCGGACAGTTCCTCGTTCCAAAGAGGAACCCCCACCGGCTCCCATGCAGAAGGAGAACAAAGCGGCAGCGAACTCTCCTCAAAGCAGGCCATCTCCGTATTCCAAATAAAAAACGTATTTCTCACATCCCTGTGCCGGTCATCTTCATCTATCCTACAGGACATACAAAATGCGATATCGGCAAACCCGTCCCCCGAAAAATCCCGAATCCAATACGTTTCTTCAAAACATACCGGAACATGCGCGACAGTCTGCTCTGACAGCAGTCCGCCGTCCTCATCCCTAATGGACAGCCTGTAATCGGCAAATACATCTCCTGCTGTCACTGCCTCAGAGGACTCTGGAGTTTTGAGGGATTCCGACCCTTCCAAGGGCTCTGGCATTTCAAGGGACTCCGGCTCTTCATAGGATTCCGCCGCTTCCGGGGACTCCAACGTTTCTAAGGATCCTGAAGCGTCCTCCATTTCCGCCAGACTGCCTGTCTCCATATAGGGTGCGCTTATCCTCTCGAAAGTGATCGTGCAGGAATTCTGCCCGTTTATCACCTGCTCCGACCAAATCAAACGATTTCCGTCTGATACGTTTCCGTACGATGCTTCACCGCGGACCTCATCCCCCGCATTCCCGTCAAAAACACTCTCAGCCCCGCCCTGCGTTTCTGCAGGTCCGTGGTTCATCAGCCATGCTCTGTCTAAAAAAACAGGCGCCGCCACAAGAATCCCGAACAAACAGACGGCTGCCGCTTCCATTATTCTCTTTCTCATGAAAGGATCCGCTCCTTTTTTCATGTGTTTTTATAGAATTCGGGCGTCAGAGTTCTGACTGAAATCCCAATAATCACGCCCATACAGAGATCATTATAGCAAAAAATCACTGTAAGCACGATACTCACAGTGATTTTATATAGAAAATCATATTGAACGGTCTCTTTATTTCAAACGCACGATCCCGTCGCTCATGAAAAGCAATCGCTTAGGATCATACATCTTCCTTAAACTGATAATCCTTCCCCGGCAGCACAGCGTTTAGAATAATTCCGACAAGCGAACCGATCGCAAGACCGCTTAACGAGATCGTCACTTTGCCAATCGTGAATGCGATAGCGCCGGCAGTGCTATAATTGATTCCGATCGAGAGCACTAAGATCAGCGCGGCGATCAGCACATTGCGGCTCTTTGTAAAATCGCATTTTGATTCCACAATATTGCGCACGCCGACTGCCGAGATCATACCGTAAAGGACTAACGACACACCGCCGATCGTCGCGTCAGGCATACACTCGATCAGTGCCGCAATCTTCGGACAGAATGAAAAAATGATCGCAAAATACGCCGCAAGACGAATGACAAGCGGATCAAACACCTTTGACAGCGTCAGGACACCCGTGTTTTCACCATAAGTCGTATTGGCCGGAGCTCCGAACAGAGATGCAAGGATCGTTGCAAGACCATCGCCGAGCAGCGTTCTGTGAAGTCCGGGATCCTTAATATAATTTTTCCCGACCGTCGAAGAGATCGCGGAAATATCACCGATATGCTCAACCACTGTCGCCAGCGCGATCGGCATGATCGTAATCACGGAAGTAATCAGCAGGGACACATCCAAATCCTTAAAAATGGAAAACACGGTCTGATCGAACGAGACCGGAAGACCGATCCACGCCGCTTCCTTCACCGCCGTGAAATCCACATTTCCCGTCACTGCCGCGACGAAATAAGAAGCTAGCACGCCAAGAATGATCGGAATGATCCTGACCATTCCCTTCCCCCAGATATTGCACACGACGACGACCGCAATCGCGATCAGTGCGATCCACCAGTTTGTTGCACAGTTATTGACCGCCGACTGCGACAGATTCAAGCCGATCGCAATAATGATCGGACCCGTAACGATGGGAGGGAAAAACTTCATGACTTTTCCCGAGCCAAACGCTTTGATCAGCACCGAAAGCAACAGATAGATGAGGCCGGCACATGCCACGCCGAAACATGCATACGGCAGGAGTTCCGCCTCCCCGTTGGGCGCGATCGCCCAGTATCCCGCAAGAAAAGCAAACGAGGAACCGAGAAACGCCGGCACCTTTCCTTTAGCCAAAAAATGAAACAATAATGTACCGAGTCCGGCAAACAAGAGCGTCGTTGCCACGCTTAAGCCGGTGAGCGCGGGAACGAGCACTGTCGCTCCAAACATGGCAAACATATGCTGCACGCCGAGTACCAGCATTTTGCCCGTGCCAAGCTCCCTTGCATTGTAGATAGGGTCTACTCCGATGGAATTTTTCTTCATACTCATTTGAATACCTGTTCCTTTCCGCTTTTGAACATCCATTGATCATATGATTGACCGTTTCATTCCGCGGCATTCCCGCGGACGTTTTTACAAGATTGCTTTCAACTGGCCAAGCGCGCCCTTCAGATCGTTTTCTTCCAGCTTTTCGGCGACTTTCATTATTGCCTGCCTGTTCTGCGTATCGAGCCTGTATTTTGCGATCTCCTCCGTTCTAAGCACGGCGCCCTTCAGATTTTCAGATTCCAGCTCTCTCTGCAGCTTTTTGAATTCCGCATGCAGTTCCGCCAGACCAAACGAGAGGACACCCGAACGTTTCAGGGTCCGTACGATCCTCTCATGCAGATCATCCGCCTGAAACGGTTTGACGATATAGTCGTAGATTCCGAATTTCGTACTCTCCAAAATCGTCATTCTGTCATTCTGCGCCGTGAGCATAATGACAGGGATTGCGTTTCCCCCTTGTAACGCACGGATTTCTTTCAGCGTTTCCAACCCGTCCATCGACTCCATTTGGATGTCTAGCAAAATCAGGTCCGGTGTCTCATTTTTCAGGTACTGCAATGCCCTGCTGCCGGAATTGACCGCGATCACCTCATATTCGTCCTTGAGTTCCTGTTCGATGGACGCTAAATTGATCGCACTGTCATCCACCGCCAGAATTTGAATCTTTGTCTTCATAATCCCCTCCGCTTTCCAACATCTCTTTCATCTGCTCCAGCATCCGTTCCGCGGCATCATCCTCATATAGCCGGAGCTGCTCACGAATTTCCGAAAGCCTCTCTTTCAGCGCCTCGTCCAGCCGGTGCTTCAGCAATTCATCCACGATTTCCGCACATTCTTTCGAGCGGAATTTTTTCAGCCGCACGAGCGCTTCATCCAACCGCTCATGCAGCGTTTCCCGTGACAGCGCTTCCTCTTCCGGTTCCGCCTGCTCTTTTACATTCTCGCTGAGATAAGCCTTAATATCATCAAGCAATTGCTGATATTCCACATACAGCGCATCAAAATGCTCCGCGACAAACGCCGCGTCCCCCTGCGCCGCCGCCTTCTCGTGCTCCTTTGCATGCCCGGAAAGACTCATTGCCCCCACATTCGCAGACGCGCTTTTCAATCCGTGTACTTCGATTTCGTAATTCCGAAAATCTCCTTTTTCAAATAATTCCCTCAGCAGCTTCAGCTTTCGCTTTCCTTCCAGACAATACAACTGCAGCAGTTCAATGAAATCTTCCATGGAACCCGAATGATGCTGCATGGCTGCGGCGACATCGATTCCCTTAATGTCGATCTCCCGCGGGGCTTCCTCAGTATTCTCTGTATTCCCTGATTCCTCCATATCCGCGTCCGACAGCTTTCTCTTTTTTTCCTCGGGAATCCATTTTGCCAGTGTCTTGCATAAATGCTTCTTATCGATCGGTTTTGGTACGAAATCCTGAAACCCGCTTTCCAAAAAGCGCTCTTTTACGCCTTCCATTGCGTTCGCCGTCGCCGCAATGATAACCGGTTTTGTCCCGTTTTCTCCGCAATCCTTTCGGATAATGCGCACGGCTTCAATACCGTCCATCTCCGGCATCATATGATCCATCAGAATCAAATCAAACATGGTATTCCTGACCAGTTCGATCGCCTCAGGTCCGCTCTCCGCTTCCGTCAGCTCAACGCCATATGGGGCAAGAAACCCTTTCGCCACCCTCCTGTTGATCAAATTGTCGTCCACTATGAGAACTTTACAGCCGCTCGTCTTAAAATGTTCGATTTCCGTCTCCTCCTCGACAGGTACGTCCGGCTGTTCAAGCAGTGTCCGCCTGTCGACGATCTTCTGCGGAATCGTGACGGTAAAAGCGGAACCTTCTCCATAGACGCTTTCTACCCGGATATCGCCGTTCATCAGACGCACAAACTGCTTTGTGATGGAAAGTCCCAAGCCGGTTCCCTCCACGCTGCGGTTCTTTCCGGTATCCACCTGGCTGAAGTTCTCAAATATTTTTTCCAGATCTTCCGGTTTGATGCCGCAGCCGGTATCCTCGATCCGAAAGATCAGGTTCTCCTCATCGTCTTTTTTTCCCGGTTCCCCGCTGACGAAGATTTTAACATAACCTTCCTTCGTAAATTTGAGGGCGTTGTTCAACAGATTGATCATGATCTGCTTGATTCTTCCCTCATCTCCGTGATAACGGCAGGGGATTGATTCGTCAAACTCATGTTTCATCAACAGCCCGCGCTGGGACGCGACAATATCCATCATTGCAATGACCTCGCCCACGATGCCTTTGATATAGTAATCCGACATCACTAATTCCATCTTTCCCGCTTCCACTTTTGACAGATCCAAAATATCATTGATGATGGACAGCAGATTCTGCGATGAAGATTTAATGTCGCAGGCATAGGAATATACTTTCCGTCCGAAACTCTCCTCCATGATCAGATCGCTCAACCCGATCACGGCATTCATCGGCGTTCGTATTTCATGCGACATATTGGCAAGAAATTCGCTCTTTGCCGCATTTGCCTTTTCCGCCTGCTCCCGCACGCTTTTAATCTCTTCTATATAATTGCGCGTATCCGTCGTGTCAAGCAAAAGCACGACATATCCCTGCGTTTTACCGTGCTCATCGGAAATACGTCTGATATGACTCTCGTAATAACGTTCTCCCATCGAAAACTCATATTTATCCGTCTCACCGAGAATATCTTCCGGAAACCCCTCAATATCGGTGATGAGATCCCCTTTCATGCTCGTTATAAGTCCGCCGAAAATTCCCGCCGCTGCCTGATTATAACTGATGATCCGGTTCTGCTCGTCAAGCGAGATAACGCCGTCCCCCATATTGGCAAGCGCCGTCTCGGCCGCTAAGTGCACAAAATCATAATTTCTCCTGCTCCACACCAAAATGACGACAATCGCGAGCACCATTCCCATGACACCGGGCGTAAAATCATATCCCCCGGTCAGTTTGGAAGAATAGCCGGCAAGCGCTAAGACCGGCAGCGTGGACAGCAGCATGATGATCCGGTATCTTCGCGCCGCCGCGCGGCTCGATCGAAGGATCGTGCGAAGCAGGGCGATCAGGGACAAAGAATACGGTATGATCGTACCGCAGACCAAAAACAAATAATAGCAGGGTCCGTATTCAATACTCAAATAAGAGAACTTGTCTTCTCCGGTGACCCACTCCACATTGCGGTAATATAACGTATGATAGTCACAAGTATAAATAACGGCCAGCAAGGCAAAGTCGATCGCCGCGATCGTCTTAAGCAGCCATGCCGGCCGCCTGATATAGCAATAATTATAGATGAACCAACAATAAAACAGCGGTACAAACATCGACCCCAGATATTGCACCTTTACGGCGACCATCGCTTCGTTTAAGCCCTTCGCCGTCAGTTCCATCAGATAACCTACGTTCTGCACTAACGAGCCGCACAAAAAATAGCCCATCAGTTTCTGCTCTTTAGTTCCTCCCTCCCTCAAAAGCAAATACCCGATGGCAATAAAAATAATGCCGATGCTCAACAAGCCGAACAAAATCAAAAAATTCACCATACGCCTTCCGTCCCCAATTTTTTCCATTACTATAGTATCAGTTTTTATAGTCTTTGTCTACAAAAGACTTCTGTTGTTACAGAAGTCTTTCATGGCTTCTGCTGACAAAAGACTTTCGTTCTTGTGAAATTCTGCGGCTGGAGTTACAATAGAAAAAAGAACAGAAAAAACATGCGCATTCGAAAGGAGCATCTATGAAAGAACAACTGTATACGATTCCCTTAAACGACGCTTTTCACGCCAATGACGAATGCCCGTTCTGTTTCATCGAACGGAACGTCGAACAGGATCTTTTAGATTTCGTACTTGGCTCCGGCGCCTCCTATATGGAGAGCGATGTACGCGCGGACACTGACCGCGCCGGCTTCTGCCGTGCGCATTTTAAGAAAATGTTTGATTACGGCAATACGCTCGGAAACGGATGGATCCTGAAAACGCATTACATGCAGATGCGCAAAGAACTGGCACAGCAGACAAAGAGCTTTACGCCCGGCAAGTCCTCTCTGGTCAGTAAGATAAAGAAATCATCCGCCGCCGGCAACTCCGTCAGCGAATGGGTAAAAGAGAGGGAGCGCTCCTGCTATATCTGCAACCGTTTTGCCGAAATGTATGAGCGCTATCTGGATACCTTTTTCCATATGTACCGGCATGACGCGGATTTTAAGTCCATGTTTGAAAAGAGCAAAGGATTCTGCCTGACTCATTTTGGCGATCTTTGCGCCGCAGCGGACAGGACGCTTTCAGACAAAGAAAAATCCGAATTCTATCCGGTACTTTTCTCTTTAATGAACAGCAATATGGAACGACTGCAGGAAGACGTGAACTGGCTCATTGAAAAGTTTGATTATCTGCACAAAGACGACGACTGGAAAAATTCTAAAGATGCCGTACAGCGCTGCATGCAGAAATTAAAAGGCGGTTATCCCGCGGACGCGGTCTACCGCCAGTCAAAGTAAAATACCCCGCAGCAGGCTGCGGGGCATCATAGATTCATTAACAGCAGTACATTCCTCCGTACGGCATATAGCAGCATCCTCCCGAACAGCAGGAGCATAACAGGTAAGACAGACAGATCCGGTTGCAGAGATTCCCCTGCATGCCTCCCATGCCCATATAGGGGCTCTGTCTGCCCGTATACCATGAGCCGCCCGATTCAAGCTGCTGCACGAGCCTTTGATATGCAGAATTTCCCGGCTCCATCGACGCTGCCTGCTTCGCATACTGTAATGCCTGTACGTTATTGCCGCAGCCGGCGTTCGCGATAGCACTGTAATAATACCACTGTGCGCCCCGTTCCGAGATCGTGCCAAGCACATTCAATGCCTCTTTATAGTGACCGCCGTTAATATAATTAGCGGCGGCTTTTAGATGCAGGGAATCCTCATCCTCCTCTGCCGCCCGTCTGTTTGCATTTCCCGCATAACCGCCGAACCCGCCAAAGCCCCCAAAACCGCCAAAGCCCCCGAATCCAAACGGATCATAACCTTCTGCATCCTCCTGCCCGTAATAGGAACCGGAACTGCCCGATGCGCCGCGCTCGCGCTCCTGCATAATCTGGCGGTATGCCTGCTGGATCTGCTTGAATTTCTCTTCCGCCTGCGCTTTATTCGGATTGTTGACATTTGCATCGGGATGATACTGCCTGCTCAGCTTCCGGTATGCTTTTTTGATGTCATCATCGCTGGCACTTCTGCTGACGCCTAACACGCCATATGGATCTATCATAATTTAGGTACTCCGTCCTGTCTCTCTGTATTTTCTTCTTTTCCCCCCGCGTCTTTGGTTCCTGTTAAGGATGCTGCGTCACTCACACCTGTCACGGCTTCCTTATTTCTCATATCCGACGCAAGTTCTCCGTTTTTCGTTCCCTCCGCGGCTTCTTCATTTCTCATATCCGTCGCGGGTTCCCCGTTCTCCGCTCCCCTCGCGGCTTCTGCGTTTTCCGCCGCCTTCTCTTTTTCTTTCATGCGGCGCGCATGCACGGCTTCATACTTCGTCCACACGCCCGCATATAAAATATTGCGCAGGATCTCCGCATGCAGCAGGATCGGGAGCTTCTCAAACTCGCGCGAGCATTCCGCCATCATCATGGTCAGAACTAATTTTACTTCCTCCTCAAATCCTTCCTCCTTAAAACGCGGAGCAAACGGGTTATAGCATTTCTTTTTGATATCCGCTTCAATATCGTCATAGGCATCCATTAAGTATATGAATTTTCCAAAGAAAAAACCAATCCTGCGCAGACTGTCAGCCCACTCGTCCTCCTTATAAACAAACAGCTCCGCCATGATCTCTCCGAACAGTCCTGCCGTCTCATCAAGCGTCACGCCGCCATTTTTCTCCACTTCATGCAAACGGCTTAGATTTTCTGCCATTTTACACGCCTTGGCCGGATATTCCTTTGCGATGCGGTGGTTCTTTTTCCGAAGCAGCGACGCAAACAGATATTTGCCGGCTTTATGCTCATCCAGCCAGTCATCCTCACATTTATAATAAGAAAGAAGCACATTGACGTCGGCTGCATACTCGGTAAATACATTCATGCAGACCGGATGCTTCTCAAACGGATGCGTGATGCAGCGCACCGTGCTCTCGCTTGTCTCTGGCTCATAGAGTCCGGTCAGAAGCATCGCCAGAAACGTCATATCATAACTTAGCGTCATCTGCCCAAAGCGTCCGTACTTTTCTTTCAGCGCACGGCACAACCCGCAATAATAGGACTGGTACACACCAAATTCCCGAAATTTCAGTTCCGGTTTATTTACCACAATATATCCGAACACTCAGGACTCCTCCGTCAGCTGTTTTTGATAAATTCATGCCGGCACTTCGGACAGGTGATCGCAATTCTGCCCTTTCCACGCGGCACCCGGATCTTTTGCTTACATCCCGGACAATGGTAAATATGGTGCGTTTTTCGCTGCGCCATTGTCCTTTTGAAAGAAGAAAACTTTCTTCTTATGCTCGCGGTCAGCGCAAGATAACGCTGGTTTTCCGCATAGCGCTTCGCATGATTTCTCGAAAACACCCTGAAATAAGAATAGACCATTAAAGCAAGCGCAAGTACATAAAACCAGTTTGTGCGCGCAAACAGGGAAATGATCAGAAAAAGCATCGTCGCCCCGACCAACGCGCGCCCGAATGAATCAACACCGTATCTTCCCTGCATAAACTGCATCAGTTTTCGTTTCATATCTCCTACCAGACTCCTTCCAAGATCGGGAGATCTGCGCAAAGCACAAATCTCCCGACCGACCATCTTGTTAGTCAAACTTGTTTCGACTTGTCTGCATGCTTCCTGTGTGGAGTTTTAGACTAAGAATCTTACTTTCGCTTCCTCTACCCATTGTAGGAGAAATTTGGAAAAAAGCAAGGAGCAAGTGAAAAAAAGTTTCTTAATTCTTTATAAAAACACCTTGTGTTCCGCAAGAAACGCAAGCATTCCAAAAGATCGCAAAATATTCTTTACGGGACTCCTTTCTTACCCTGCGGCACATTCCGCCGCAAGCGCACCATCCTTCACAACAATACGGATATGATCGCCGACAGTCACGCCATCTGCTAAAATCAGCTTCGCCGAGAGCGTCTCCACATACTTCTGAATATACCGTTTCAGAGGTCGTGCGCCATACGCCGGCTCATACCCGTTTTCCAGAATAAAAGTGCGCGCCTCGTCCGAAAGCTCCACGGTCAGCTCCCTGTCGGAAAGCCTGCGGTTTAAGTCCGCAAGGATCAGGTCAATGATGCCGCCGATGTTGTCTTTCGTCAAAGGCTTAAAGAGAATGATCTCATCCAGCCGGTTTAAGAACTCTGGGCGGAAGCCTGCACGAAGCTGTTCCATCACACTCTGCTCCGTTTCCGTGCTGATGCTGCCGTCGTCTTGGATCCCTTCCAGCAGATCCTGAGCGCCGATATTGGAAGTCAGGATCAGGATCGTATTCTTGAAATCAACGGTACGACCCTGCGAGTCAGTAATGCGCCCGTCATCCAGCACCTGAAGCAATACATTGAACACGTCAGGGTGCGCTTTCTCGATCTCGTCAAACAGCACGACCGAGTACGGTTTTCTCCTGACTGCCTCAGTCAACTGTCCGCCTTCTTCATACCCGACATATCCGGGAGGCGCCCCGATCAGGCGCGATACCGAATATTTTTCCATATATTCGCTCATATCAAGACGCACCATGTTTGATTCATCATCAAACAGCGACGCCGCAAGACTTTTTGCAAGCTCGGTCTTGCCCACACCGGTCGGTCCCAAAAACAGGAACGAACCGATCGGTTTACTTGGATCTTTTATTCCCGCCTTCGAGCGGATGATCGCCTCAGTCACCTTTGTCACCGCCTCATCCTGACCGACCACACGCTTATGAAGTTCGTCGTCTAAGTGAAGCGTCTTATTCCGCTCGCTCTCAGTCAGTTTCGTGATCGGAATGCCGGTCCACCGGCTGACGATCCGGGCGATTTCCTCATCGGAAACATTCTCATGCACAAGGGATAAGTCCTTGCTCCTAACAATTTCTTCTTCGTGTTCAAGCTGCTTTTTCAGGTTCGGCAGCTTTCCATAGCTCAGCTCCGCCGCCTTTTCCAGATTTCCTTCCCGCTGTGCGATCTGGATCTCGCTTCCGACCGCTTCGATCTCCTCGCGCAGTTTCGACAATTTCTCGACGGAAGCCTTTTCATTCTCCCACTGTGCCTTGCGGTTATTCAATTCCTCTTTCAGCTCCGCTAATTCCTTCTGTAGCGCAGAAAGCCGCTCGGTACTCATGCGGTCATCCTCTTTTTTGAGCGCCGCCTCCTCAATTTCCATCTGCATGACCTTACGCTGTAATTCGTCGAGTTCTGTCGGCATGGAATCCAGCTCGGTCTTAATGAGCGCACACGCCTCGTCCACCAGATCGATCGCCTTATCGGGCAGAAACCGGTCGCTGATGTAGCGGTCGGACAGCGTCGCCGCACTCACAAGCGCATTGTCCATAATCTTGACACCGTGATAGACTTCGTAGCGCTCCTTTAAGCCTCGCAAAATGGAAATCGTATCTTCCACGGTCGGCTCATCGACCATGACCGGCTGAAACCGCCGTTCCAAAGCGGCATCTTTCTCAATATACTGGCGGTATTCATCCAGCGTCGTAGCCCCGATACAGTGCAGCTCGCCGCGCGCCAGCATCGGTTTTAACATATTGCCCGCATCCAGCGCGCCGTCCGTCTTGCCTGCACCTACGATCGTGTGTAACTCGTCGATAAACAGAATGATCTGCCCCTCGCTTTTTTTGACTTCCTCCAGTACCGCCTTTAAGCGTTCCTCAAACTCGCCGCGATACTTCGCACCGGCGACAAGCGCCCCCATGTCAAGCGCAAATATTTTTTTATCCTGTAAGCCCTGCGGCACATCACCGCGCACGATCCGCTGTGCCAATCCTTCCACGACTGCTGTCTTTCCGACGCCCGGCTCTCCGATCAGCACCGGATTATTCTTTGTTTTTCGCGAGAGAATGCGGATGATATTCCGGATCTCCCCATCCCTGCCGATGACAGGATCAAGCTTCTGGCTCCGCGCCTTCTCCACAAGCTCCTGACCGTACTTATTGAGCGTATCGTATGTCGCCTCCGGGTTATCACTCGTCACGCGCTGATTGCCGCGCACGGTCGAAAGCGCCTGCAAAAAACGCTCACGGTTGATGCCGTACTCCTTCCATATCTGCGCGATCTCCTTGTTTGGGTGCCGGATCATGCACAAAAACAAATGCTCGACGGAGACATACTCGTCCCCCATCGCCTTTGCCTCATCCTCCGCCGACACAAGCACCTTATTTAGATCCTGACCGACATGGAGCTGCCCGCCCTGCACCTTGACGCGTTTCTCCAGCGCCTGACGCGCACGGTCCACAAAATGCTCTGTCTGAATCTCCATTTTTTCAATCAGTTTTAAGATCAGACTGTCCTCTAAGGTCAGCAGACTGTATAACAGATGCTCCTGCTCGATTTCCTGATTGCCGTATTCATAGGCAAGCTTCTCGCAGTTTTCGACTGCCTGCATGGATTTCTGTGTAAACTTTGCAATATTCATTGTTGTTTTCCTCCTTCCAAATCTATCCCCACCGAACTTACTTGTTCCCTGAAGCCTCTTTTTTGATTCACGACTGTATCATAGACCATATTGTTAGCACTGTCAATAGGTGAGTGCTAATTTTCTGACAATTTATTTTGCCCGCGCCGCTTTTTTGCCGTTCCACTATGAAAAATCCATGACATTTCAAATTGCATCCGGACTGAAACGCTGATATGCTGAACTTACATGAGGCATGCATGACTGATGATACCGTATATCCTCTGCCGGGTAACGGTACTATTTTGACTATAAACAACGTATGGAAAGGAAAGAAAAAAGATGGAAACTTATACGATCAATGATGTGGCAGAGATGACTGGATTTACAACAAGAACGCTGAGAAATTATATAGGGGCGGGATTGCTGGAAGGCGAAAAAACAGAAGGCGTCTGGAAATTCACACCCGAAGACTTCTCAAAATTTATCAGCCACCCAAGCGTCTTCTCCGGCATCAAAAGCAAACATCAGGCACAGGTATTTGATTTTCTTGTCAATGACACAAAGAAAGAAAATCAGATCTGCACGATTTTAGATTTTTATGTGAGCGACGGAGAATCATCCGAACTTTCTGATTTTTTCTGCCAACAGATGAACGCCGTTCCTGAAAGCCGCGCAAAACTTTCATTACATCGAAACGGACAGAACACGCGGATCATTTTAAGCGGCCCCGAAACCGTCGTCTCCGATATTCTGCATTGTTATTATGACACGAAAAACGGAGATTCTGCTCCTGTCACGACAGCAGAATAAAAGCGCCGCGGCATATGATAAGGAAACCTCCCACCAAATGTCGGACCCAAAATCTGACTTTTCGGAGGAGGTTTCTTTTTCTGGTATGGACATTCATATCCGTCCGTATCCTTATAGCATCTTTCAATAATATTTTACTGAAAATATTTTTATCATAACATCTTATCCAAAGTCTCAAACAATTCCGGAATATTGATCGGTTTCGCGATATGGCTGTTCATGCCGCAGCGAAGCGCCGCCTGTTTATCTTCCTCAAACGCATTGGCAGTCATCGCAATGATTGGAATATTCGCCAATTTATGATTCTTCAGCCTCCGGATTTCCGCAGTCGCCTCATAACCGTTCATGACCGGCATTTGAACATCCATCAGCACGATCTGATAATATCCCGGTTTAGATCGTTTCACCATCTCAACGGCCTGCCTGCCGTTCTCCGCAACTTCCGTGGTAAATCCTGCGTCCCCCAGAATCGCCACCGCGATCTCCTGGTTCATTTCCACATCCTCGACAAGCAATATTCGCCCGGTGTGATGCTTCGTCCTCTTTTCCGCCGCCTGTCCTTCCTTCCCTTCATTCGGCTGTATCACTGTCTGTAGACAGGTTCGCAGCTCCGACAAAAACAACGGTTTGCTGCAAAATGCCGTCACACCTGCTTCCTTTGCTTCCACCTCGATATCCGACCAGTCGTATGCTGTCAGAATGATCACGGGCACACCAGGCTCAATCTCCTTGCGTATCCGTCTGGTTACTTCCACGCCGTTCATATCAGGCAGGAGCCAGTCTACAATATAGACGGAATAATCATCTTTGCGCGATACCGCCTGCCCTGCGCGCAGCACAGCTTCCTTGCCCGACAATGTCCATTCTGCACGCATACCGAGCTGCCCAAGCATATAAGAAATGCTGTCGCAGGTATTAAAATCATCATCCACAACCAGCGCCCTGCAGTCTTTCAGCTCCGGTATTGTCATCAATTCCTTTTTCTCTGCATTCAGCTTAAACATAAAGGATACCGTAAACTCCGTACCCACACCCTGCTCGCTCTTCACGTCGATCATACCGCCCATCATATCCACGATATTTTTCGTGATCGCCATTCCGAGTCCCGTTCCCTGAATACCACTGATCGTACTATTTTTTTCTCTCTCAAACGGCTCAAAAATATGCTTCACAAATTCCTGACTCATACCGATGCCGTTATCCTTAATACTGAATTCATAATTGGCATACCCTGCCGGTGCTCCGGATTTCTCGGTGACTCTCATACTCACCGTGCCTCCGGCGCCTGTATACTTCACAGAATTGCTCAGCAGATTTAAGAGTACCTGATTTAATCGCAGCTTATCGCAATAGATCTCTTCATCCACGACATCCACGGTATCAATCTGCAGCTCCAACTGTTTTGCATGAATATCCGCCTGTAAGATGTTTCGCAGTCCGTGCAGGATTTCCGGAAGGCTGTGCGACTGTTCTTCCAAATGGATCTTGCCGCTCTCAATATGACTCATATCAAGAATATCATTGATCAGACTGAGCAGATGATTGCCGGAAGTAATGATCTTTTTCAGATATTCCTCAACCAGTTCTTTTTGATCGATATGCGAAATGGCAAGATTCGTAAAGCCCACGATCGCATTCATCGGCGTGCGGATATCATGCGACATATTGGATAGAAAGACACTCTTTGCCTTGCTTGCGCTGTTTGCCTGTGAAAGCGCCGCTTCCAAAAGATGATTCTGCTCCAGTTCCTTGCGGATCTCATCATCCACACTGCGGAAGCCGAGTACGATCCCCCGACCGCCCTCTCCTTTTCCTGCGCTTACCGCCTTCATCTGAAAATAATTAACATCCTCACCCACACATTTTCTATAGTTTACATAACATCTATTTTTCTCAGCCAGCTCCCGCCGCAGCACTTCAATCGAGGTAGCCTCCCGCACGAGTTCCCTGTCATCTTCATGAACCCATTCCTCTATGTATTGCTCCATGCTGTCTTTGTATGATGTCTGTCCGCTAAAGATGCTGCCCAGTTCTTCTACGCCGTTACGGATCGGAGCGATCATTCCTGTATCAGGATCCATGAGGCACACCAGATTGAAATCGATACTAAGCGCCTGCACCAGTTCCATCTGACGCCTTTCATTTTTCTTTTCCTTAAGCTTCTGCTCAGTACAATCTAAAAGAAAGCGCTGATAAAAAAGCTCCCCGTTTTCTTCAAAGAGCTTAATGATCCCCATCACATAAAGAATCTCTCCGTCCTTATGTCTCACGCGGTACTCGACGCTGACGCTGTCCCCTGCTTTTTCCAAAGTCTGAAGACTCTCACGCAGCCTCTGTTTATCTTCATCAACTACAGTAACCGCTACCATATTAAATCCATCGGACATCATTTCATCCTGCGTCTTATAGCCAAGGATCTTCAGCGCTGCCCGGTTTATTCTCAATATATGCCTGCCATCCAGCGTATGACACATAACTCCGCAGTCAAGCGTGGTAAAAATAGTGTCCAGCATCCGGTTCTGCTGAAGGATCTCCTCCTCATACGCGCGTTCCTGCGTCACGTCGATCGCCACTCCCACAGTTCCCATAACACTGCCATCCAGATCATAAAGCGGCGATTTATACGTCGTAAGCGTTCTCTTTCCTTCCCCGGTATCAATGATCTCGCCGGAAATAAAGGTCCTTTTTTCACTCATGACCTTATTTTCCGACTCTATACAGGCAGGATCATCCTGCTCCACATCCCAGATATAGGCATGGCCACGCCCCTGCACCTGTTGTTTCGTCTTGCGAACGGTCTGGCAGAAGCTTTCATTGACTTTCTCATGGATACCATTTTTATCTTTATACCAGACGAGATTCGGTATGTGATCGATCGTTTCCTCCAAATACTGGCTCGTCTGCCAAAAATCCTTTTCCATCTTACAGCTCTGCTGCCACCGCAGGAAATGGAAACGAACCTCTTCATCTGACATCGGATTTACCCAGATATCCTTGATGCACGCGGCAGCCTCACTCCCCGTCAAAGCCTGCATCTGACTCCTGTCTGCCAATAAGATCACCTGTGAATTGCTGCCAATATTTGATGTCAATGTATGCAAAACGTCCGTTACATCCAAATCCGACAGATCGGCTATGATCACATCTGCCTCTGAAGCCAGCTTCCCCTCAAGGGAATCGCCCTCAAAAAATATATGTGTAAAATGCTCCATGGACGGCATTTCTTTGATTACTTCAAATGCACGGCACGATTGACCTGCCAGATAAATGCGAAGGCGACAACTGTACATAACGTTTTCTCCTTTATGGTAATTAGTAAATCTATCCCATACGTGTATTCTAACAAGCCTGCAAACCCCTGTCAATATCACAGCCAGCAGAGATTTTCGAAAGTTTCTTTCCTTTTTGCCCCCGTCTGCGTGCTTTGGCACGCACTCAAATCAAGGAGGTTGAAACGAATTTCCTTCAGTCGTCCAATCACTACATGATAGAATACCCGCAAAATAATGAACAGACGCCAAGGAATCAGAACTTCGATTCTTTGGCGCTTATTCATCTCTCTTCGCATGCGCATGGATTCACATGCACCATGATATGCTTTACTTTCGGGAAACGGCGCTCTAGTTCGTCATGCGCGCGCTCTGCTGTCTCATGCGCCTCATATAGCCGCCATTGACCATTGACCAAGATCTCCACATCCACATAAATTTTATTTCCAAACACGCGCGTATGCAGCATATCGATTCCCTGCACGCCATCCTGCTCCAAAATACATTGCCGCATCTCCTGCTCTGTCTGCGCGTCGCAGGACTTATCCACCATCTTGTCGACAGCGTCCTTGAAAATCTCAAATGCCGCTTTCATGATAAAGATACAGATCACGACACTGGCAGCGGAGTCCAGTACCGGAAAACCCATTCTCGCCCCTGCAATACCGATCAATGCGCCAACCGACGAGAGTGCGTCCGAGCGGTGATGCCATGCATCTGCCATAAGCGCGCCGGAGTCGATCATTTTCGCATAATGCCTTGTGTACCAGAACATTGCTTCTTTCAGCACAATGGAAACGACCGCCGCGATCAGCGCTGCAATTCCCGGAACTGCAAGTACACTGTAATGACCGCCCGCTATCGTCCTCACACCGCCCACGCCGATACCGACGCCTGTGATCGCCAGTACCACAGCTAAAACGATCGCCGCAACACATTCCATCCGCTCGTGACCGTAGGGATGGTCTTCATCTGATTTTTTCGCCGCCATATGAACGCCAACCATGACAACGATCGTACTAAACACATCCGATGCCGAGTGCACCGCATCTGAGATCATCGCCCCTGAATGTGCCACGATACCAGCAAGCAGCTTTCCCACCGACAAAATAGCATTTACAACAATACTGACAGCAGAAACTTTCATTGCAAGCTGTTCCTCGCTGTTCGTCTGCTCCTGCCATGTTTCTGTCCGCTCCTGCTGCCTTGCCCGCTCTGTCTCCTCCTCTTCGACGTTCATACCCGATCCTTTCCTTTCTACCATAAACAATATGGATATTTCAAAATCGTCTAATAAATATTACAGGTGATTGCAAATGGAATATTTCTCTGACGGCATTCCGTCTATATCAGCATGACAATGATCAGAATTCCCACGATCAGCTCAATGATACTCATTGCAAATCCCGCCGTCGCAAGCCCTCTTTTCGAAGAGCTCATTCCGCGGTAGCAATAACCGGCTCCCAGACCGGCATACAGCATCCCGCAAACCCACATGATATTCACCGAATAGTTAAACTCTTTATCAAGCACATAAAAGAAGCTCACCGCCAGCGTCAGAAAAGCGGCTCCGGCAACTGACATCTTAAAACCCGTACTGGCGCGCTTCTGCATATCCACGCCCTTTACCGTGATCGGTCCGCCTGCTGCCGGCTGATTGTAACCGTTCGGCATCCCTCCCTGCGCCTGCTGACCATAGCCATTCGCCATTCCTCCATTCATCATTCCGTTGTTCATGCCGCCGTTTGGGTTCTGCCGGTTATCGGGCAGCGGCTGATACAGCACACGGATCAGCTCTTCAATGCTCTCCCTGTATGTATTTTTGGGGATAGCGCCGACAAAGCCGGACATATCATTTTCTTTTCCGTATACTCCGGGAAGCCATGCGAACTTTACCCACGCCTCAATATGAATCACACCATTCATATAACGGTAAGAAAAATACTGGGGCATCTCCAAAAAGCCTTTTCCTTTTTGATACACCGTCTCTCCATTGATATTTACAAGTGTAAAACCATATTTCTGTAAAAAATCACTCATGATAAAATCCACAAAATCTGCCGGTTTTCCGATTGCCTCATGTCTGATATAACGTGACATATTCTTTTATCCCCCTTTGTTTTTGTTCTATGTCTGACATTCCATGATGAAACCATGAAGCATCCATACCTAAATGTATCTATACACCGTTTTTCCCTTACACACTTTATCTCAGCTTCCACTTAAACCAGTCCGTCAGCATTTTAATATAGCGGTTTAGTACCGAGCTGCTTTCCGTTTCAAAGATCACGCGCTGCGCAGTCTCCGGCTGATCCGTGATCAGATTATCCACACCGAGCTCCAGCATCTGCTCCATCCCGTTCTGAGTATTCAGCGTCCATGCATAGACTTCCTTTCCCTGTGCATGAACTTCTTCCACCATACTTTCCGTAATATAATTATAGCGCACGCTGAAGTTATCGGCATCTTCCAGATCCGCGAAATGCCCGTAAGCGGATCGCATCACATACACGGTCTGTATCTCCGGATTGAGCTCCTTGGCTTCGGAGAGCACATCATAGGACATGCTTGCGATCACACATTCCTCTATACAATCATATTCTTCGATCAGAGACACAACGCGCGCGGTTAAATCTGTTTCATATCCGGTCGGCTTGATCTCTATATTCAGTTTGACCCTTCCGCAGCATTCGTCAAGCACTTCGGCAAGCGTGCTGACACAGGCTCCCGCAAATTCGGGCGACCAGAACGTTCCGACGTCCAGCGTCGCGATCTCGCTGTAATCCATCTCCCACACATTCCGGTCCACACCGGCTGTCCGTCTGAAATTAGAATCGTGCATCACGACGACCTCGCCGTCCGCGCACTGTTGCACATCCAGTTCGATCCAATCCGCTCCGGCGTCGATCGCCGCGAGGAATGCGGGCATCGTATTTTCCGGATAATCGGACGAATACCCTCTGTGTGCCGTTACCTCCGTCATATGCGCGATCTCGGTCGCATCGCTGAACGCGCCGTCCGCCATGCGCTGCACATTGCGTACATTGACGATCACCAGCATAAGTACCGCAAGCAGCAATGTGATATGCATCTGCTTTGCCGATAGCGGCGACTCCTTTGTTTTCACAAACACCGTATGCACGCTCTCTCCGATCAATGCCTTGTTACGGTAAAACAGATGCGCAAGAAAAATCGTGGATGACGGCACGATTATACACGAAAATAACACGGCAACAATACTCATCATCCAGTCGATCGCCGAGATCATGACCGCATGGATAAATTCCATCTCCCGAAACAATGTCGCACCTGCAATGATCACAAGAATGAGCAGCGCCACGATCAGCAGATACAATGCATAGCTGACGATCTGCCACAAAAACAGGCGCAGAAGATCCTGAAAATAAGCCCGGTAAACAAGATAATGACTGCTCTTACATGCCTCACGGCAATTCTTTTTTTCCAAAACATAATAAAACATTCCGTATATAAACCGAAACGCCGCGATAAGCGCCGCAGCCATCAGAATGATCAGCACCCAGTATCTGCGCAGAAACGAGAATACCATATTGATGATAAATTCCGGCAGCCGTATGCTCGTGATATAACCGGTCAGAAACGAAAAGCTGAGCACGGGCAAAAGAACCATCGCAAGAGGAAACATCGGCAGATTCCGCCAGTAAAACAACCGTGCGACCGCCTTTAGCGCCTCCCAAAAAAGCGTCCACAGGCTTACATATTCCTCCCGCCGCGCACAATCCACACAGATGATCACGACTGTCATATCCGCCACTACGTAGCAGGCAACCAGGATCAGGATCAGAACAAAGATCCCCCATGTCCACGGGGATGTAAAAAAGCGTCCCATCGCCGCAGTCGAAAGGTAACGTAACCCCGCCTTTTTGATCGCAAACTCGACCAGCCACAGAAGCAGCGGCGTGAACAGACCGTAGGCAAACAGTTTGAAAAACAGTTCAAAAAGAAAAAGCGTTCTGAAATTATAATGGAAAAGCAGGTTCAGCAGACCAAAAAATCTTTCTTTTTTCATATATGAAAGAGGCGCATTCCGCGCCCCCTTCCTTTCTTTAATGATGGAACAAACGGATTCCCGTAAAGCACATCGCCATACCGTATTTGTTGCATGTCTCGATCACATTGTCGTCCCGGACCGAACCGCCGGGCTGTGCCACATACAAAACACCGCTCTTATGTGCCCGCTCGATATTATCCCCGAACGGGAAAAAAGCATCTGAGCCGAGCGAAACTCCTGTCATGCCGTCAAGCCACGCCCGCTTCTCCTCACGTGTCAGCACCTCAGGCTTTACTTTGAAAAACTTCTGCCACGTTCCCTCGGCGAGAATATCCTCATATTCTTCCCCAATGTATAGATCGATCGAATTATCCCTGTCCGCGCGCTTGATGTTATCCACAAACGTCAGGCCGAGCACCTTGGGGTGCTGGCGCAGCCTCCAGTTGTCCGCCTTCGTTCCGGCAAGGCGCGTACAATGGATGCGTGACTGCTGTCCCGCGCCGATGCCGATCGCTTGACCGCCTTTGGCATAACATACGGAATTGGACTGCGTATATTTCAGCGTGATAAGCGCGATCATCAGGTCGATCTGCGCCTCGTCGGGAATCTCTTTCTTCTCAGTCACAAGGTTGCCAAGAAGCGCCCGGTCGATCACAAGCTCGTTCCTTCCCTGCTCAAATGTTACGCCGTATACCTGCTTGCGCTCCACCGGCTGCGGCATGTAGGAGGGATCGATCTGGATCACGTTATAGCTGCCGTTCTTCTTCGCTTTCAGTATTTCCAGCGCATCCTCATCGTAACCCGGCGCGATCACACCGTCGGACACTTCTTTTTTGATCAGGAGCGCCGTCGCCTTATCGCACGGGTCGGAAAGGGAGATAAAATCGCCGAACGAAGACATCCTGTCGGCGCCGCGCGCCCTTGCGTAGGCATTCGCAAGCGGCGAAAGTTCGATTGTCTCATCGACCCAGTAAATTTTTTTCTCTACTTCATTCAACGCAAGTCCTACTGCCGCTCCCGCAGGGGACACATGCTTAAACGAAGCCGCCGCCGCAAGTCCGGTCGCCTGTTTTAATTCTTTGACCAGCTGCCACCCGTTCAATGCATCCAAAAAGTTGATATAACCCGGCTTACCGTTTAATACGGTGATCGGCAGATTCGTGCCGTCCTCCATAAAAATGCGGCTCGGCTTCTGATTCGGGTTGCACCCATACTTCAATTCCAGTTCTTTCATCATATTCCTCATGCCTTTCGTATTATTCGCTTACTCTGATCGCACTCCGGAAACTTTGGAGCGCACTTAATGTCTGTTCTTCCTATTGATTTTTATTTACGATACGGCTCTCATAACTGCCGTCCGCAATCTTTATATATCTGACAAAAAGAGAAACCTTATTTTCTTCATTCAGATTATTCCAGATCCGCTCTGTCAGCTCGTCAATGGTTCCGTCAATCTCTACGATGACCGGCTCTCCCTCAAAACTGGGCAGAGGTCCTCCGTCCTCCTGATAAGTATGGATAAAACGCGCCTCCCCCGCTTTCGGGTTCTCATAATCAAACGTATAGCGGCAGCAATGCCCCTCAATTCCGCAGTCGCTTTTTAATATGGACATTGCAAAACAGTAGCTGCCCCCATGCACATCCATCACGGCGGAAATGCGCGGCGTATAATTCGGACCGTCCGGCTCGTACTCCCGCGTGCGGAGCGCCTGCTCAAACGTCTGACCCCCGCCCATCCGTTCATAGATCGTATCGGTCTGATCCCCGTTTGTCACGATCGTCTTGTCACCCAGAACACGGACCGGCGCATAGATTACAAGGCTCGGATCCGTCAGTTTCGCCGGGTCATACGCCTGTGTCCGAATGCCCTCCCCGTCCTCGACAAACACACGATTGCGGCTGTTTATACTTCTCCCCATAATAAAATAGGCCGCGATTGCATACGCGCCGTCCTTCGACCTGCCGATCAGAATCCCCCTGCCCGGATACGAATTGCCGGACAACTCCTGCTCTAATGAAACTGCCTTCACTCTGACGTCCTCCTGTTTTTATTTTGAAACCTCCGCGTACCCTGCCTGCTGTGCCGGACGCTTGTTTTTCCCATGCGCTTATCATAACATGATTTTCGAAATCTATCTACCTTTTGTTACCAAAATTCGTAATTCTTAAATCTTTAGAAAATCCTGCCAAAACCACTTGCATAAGATTGTTTTTTTCGCAATAATAAAAACGATTTTTACAGACTATCAAGCGGCCGGCACACAAAACAGACTGCCGGTCACAGAAAGGTGCTTTGTATGCTATCACTCAGAAATATCACTAAAAACTATACGGCAGGAGATACAACGGTCGAGGCGCTGCGCGGCATCAGCTTAAATTTCCGCAAAAGCGAATTTGTCTCGATCCTCGGTCCTTCCGGCTGTGGAAAAACGACGATGCTCAATATCATCGGCGGTCTCGACCGCTACACATCGGGCGATCTTATCATTTCCGGTATTTCAACGAAAAAATACAAAAGCCGCGACTGGGATACTTACCGCAATCATTCGATCGGTTTCGTTTTTCAGAACTATAATCTGATCCCGCACCAGAGCGTGCTCTCAAACGTGGAACTTGCGCTCACGCTTTCCGGCGTTTCCAAATCGGAACGGCGCGCACGCGCAAAGGAAGCGCTCATACAGGTCGGGCTCGGTGATCAGCTTCACAAAAAGCCAAATCAGATGTCGGGCGGGCAGATGCAGCGTGTCGCGATCGCGCGCGCTCTTGTCAACGATCCCGAGATCCTTCTTGCCGATGAACCGACCGGCGCGCTTGATACCGCCACCTCGGTTCAGATCATGGAGCTTTTGAAGGAGATCTCCCGCGACCGCCTGATCATCATGGTCACCCACAACCCCGACCTCGCCGAAACATACTCCACGCGCACGATCCGGCTGCTTGACGGCAAAGTGACTGATGACTCCAATCCATTCTCGGACGGCGAATACGAGATCCAGACCGAAGCACTTGCAAAGCAGGCCGCAGACAACACGGTCAAAAAGACAAACAAGGGCAGAAAAAAACGCACTTCCATGTCCTTCCTCACCGCACTAACGCTCAGTACCAACAACCTGATGACGAAGAAAGCCAGAACTTTTCTGACCGCCTTTGCCGGAAGCATCGGCATCATCGGCATCGCCCTGATTCTTTCGCTCTCCCACGGTCTTCAGGCTTATATTGACCGTGTGCAGGAGGACACCTTATCTTCCTACCCCATCATGTTAGAGTCGGAAAGCATTGACTATACCAGTATCATGCAGTCCATGATGGGCGCCAATATCGATGAAGAAGAACTTGCCCTACGTGACGAAAACATGATCTACTCCAATGACATCATGACGGAAATGATGAGTTCCGTCCTTGCCGAGCTGGAGGAAAACGATCTGGCTGCATTCAAAGAATACCTTGACGATGAGACCAGCGAGATCAACAGCTATTTAAGCGCCGTACAGTACGGCTATCCGATTTCTGTGAATCTGTACTCCCCTGATACCTCGAAAGAGATCATTCAGGTCAATCCGTCGAGTCTGATGGACGATATGATGGGCGTAACCTACAGCGCGGGCAGTATGGGGACGATGATGAGTACCGCCCGCGGAAGTATGGTTTTTGAGGAGCTGGTCAATGATCAGAAGCTTCTAGATTCCCAGTACGACGTCGTTGCCGGAAGATGGCCCGAGCGCTATGACGAACTTGTGCTTGTTGTCGATCAGAACAACGAGATCAGCGATTATATCCTCTACTCTCTGAACTTAAAGTCACAGGATGAACTCTCCGAAATCATGAGTTCCCTGATGCAGGGAGAGACATTTGAAACGACACAGGTTTCTTTTTCTTATGATGAAATGCTCCAGACCTCCTTTAAGCTCGTCCTTCCCTCGGACTGCTATTCCTATGATGAAACTTCCGGCACATGGACGGACTTAAGTAAAAAGAGCGACACGATGCGCCCCGTCGTTGACGCCGGTATCGATGTGCGGATCGTCGGCATTATCCGCCCGAATGATGAAGCCGTTGCAAGCAGTATCACCGGAACGATCGGTTATACGTCCGACCTGACTTCCTATGTGATCAATGAGACGAACGCTTCCGAGATCGTCCGCGCACAGAAAGAGAATCCTGAGACCGATGTATTTACCGGGATCGCATTCCCGGAAGAGGGCAGCGAGATCCCTGAATATACAATGGACGACGTGAATGCCTATGCCGCTACGCTTTCCGAGGAAGAACGCATGACCATGATGCAGTATTTCTCCGTCATGAGCGAAGAGGAGGTTCTGCAAATGTTCTCCTCTATGATGGGCGCGCAATATACTGACGCTACCTACGAAGATAATCTGGCAATTTTAGGCGTGACCGACTTAGACTCTCCGTCCTCTATCCGGCTGTATGCCAATTCATTTGAAAATAAAGATAAGATCATTTCGATCATTGAGGCTTACAACGATTCGATGACTGCCGCCGGGGAAGACAGCAAAGTCATCAGCTATACGGATTATGTCGGTCTTTTGATGTCATCAGTCAGCACGATCATCAATGCGATCTCCTATATCCTGATTGCGTTTGTCGGCATCTCCCTTGTCGTATCCTCTATTATGATCGGTATCATCACCTATATCTCGGTACTCGAACGGACAAAAGAGATCGGCATCCTGCGCAGTATCGGCGCATCGAAACGCGACATTTCGCGTGTATTCAATGCCGAGACCCTGATCGTCGGATTCAGTGCCGGAATGATCGGCATCATCGTCACGATACTGCTTGACATTCCGATCAATATGATCATTAAGCACCTGACCGACATCAGCGGTGTCGCACAGCTCCCGCCCGCAGGCGCAGTCATCCTCGTCATCATCAGTATGCTGCTCACTGTCATTGCAGGACTGTTCCCTTCTCGGATCGCTTCTAAGAAAGATCCGGTCATCGCATTGCGGTCGGATACCTAGGGAAACACTGATTAAATCAGTGTTTCCCCGGAAAAATGAACACCTATCCGTCAGGTTCGAATTTTCCCATATTTCCTGATAGACGTAAAAAGCGGCGTCGCCCACGGGCAGCGCCGCTTTTTATCATGCCAATCATACCGCTAAAATTGCAAAGGATTCTGCTTATATTGTTTTCAAAGTCTTTTTCTATTTATGATATAAGCATCACGTCGCTTTTTTCCATTCAGGTTCTATCATTTTTGCAGTCAGATCTGTAAGGAGGATATCAAAACTATGAAGACAAAAAAACTCAGTATTGCTGCACAACTTTTTTTCTTTATTATGGGAGCTTCCATCATTGTAGCAGTAATCGTAGGAAGCGTTGCCTATCTCACAATGGGTAATTTCCTGCAAAAGAAATGCAAGGATGATGTTATGGAAATCGCAGTGATCGCCGCCGAGAACGTGGATGGTGAAACCTTTGCAAAAGCAATGGCGGGCGACGAAGCAGCCCTTCTGACAGTGAAGAACAGTCTGAGTTTCTTCCTCGTCGGAAATTCAGTTACCTACGTTTATACGCTGATGCCAAAGGACGCGGACTGGTTTCAATTTGTGGTGGACACAGACCCGGAGGACCCCGGCGAATATGCGGAGGACTATGAGGCACAGGACGCCATGTTTGAAGCCATGCAGGGCGCCTCTTCCGTGACAAAAGACCCGTTCACCGATGAGTGGGGAACCTTCTACAGCGGATACGCTCCGATTTCTCTTGACGGAAAAGTACTGGGTATTGTGGCCGTCGACTATGAAGCTTCCTCCATACGAACCTCCCTGAACAGCCTGATCCGCAATATTCTGCTAGCAGTAGGGGCAGCCATGATATTTTCCGTCGCATCTGCCCTGATGATCGCAGTCCGGATGCGGCGCAATTTCATCAAAGTAAACGACAAGATACTGGAAGTAGCCTCCGACGACGGAGATCTCACAAAAGTACTGCATATCACGTCCGGAGATGAGCTTGAAGTAATAGGAAACAGTCTGAACAAACTATTGCAAAAAACCGGAAATACCGTCAGGGAGATCAAAAACGGTACAGGCAGCATCGAAGCAAAAATGGGAAATATCAATACACATGTGACGGATTCAGCGGCAAAGATCAGCAGTATTAACGACGCTATCCATTCCATGGCGGCCGCTTCCGAACAGGCTGCGGCATCTGTGGGAACCGTGGGCAGTCAGGTCGATTTTGTATATACAGATATCAAGAATATCGTCCGGATTGCAACAGACAATACGATCAGCCTTCAGGAGATCAATCATGCTTCGGCAAATCTTCGCGACACGGCGCAGGCATCCTATGCCGGGATTGGAAAAAATGTAGAGGAAATGTCATTCTCTTTGCAGGAAGAAAAAAAGAAAGCGGAGGCTGTGCTCCGGATCAAAGAGCTTTCAGAAACGATTCTTGGCATATCCGGGCAGACAAACCTGTTAGCATTAAATGCATCCATAGAGGCTGCGAGAGCCGGGGACGCCGGAAAAGGATTTGCCGTAGTTGCCGGGGAGATCGGTTTATTGTCAGGAAATACAAATGATGCCGCTAATGAGATCCAGATCATGAGTAAAAGTGTCGTAGACGCGATCCATGGACTTAGCGCATTGGCAGACCGGATGCTTCATTTCCTGCAGGATGATATTTCTACAGATTATCAGAAATTTGGGGACATTGCACGCAGTTTTACAGAGAGAGCCGATGAAATCCGTGTATCAATGGAACTGCTTCTTAAAAATATGGAATCCTACTCCAAGGCGATGGAAGATATACGCAATGCCATGGAATCCGTGTCGGCGGCATCCGAACAAAACAGCGCAGAAACGCTTCACCTCTCCGAACTGCTTGCCGCCATCGACGAAGAAATGAAGCGTATTGAGTCAACTGCCGTGGAAACCTTTTCCGCAATTTCAGCCATGAATCGTGAGTTGAGCGTCTATCGGATATAACGTCGGATTTACGGGCGGTACATGCCTCCTTACAAACGCCTTCGGATACCGCGCGGCACGGCGCCGCATGGTATCTTCCCGGCTGCCCGGAAGATACTCAGCCGCAATCGCGTAAAACGCGGCTTCATTCTCTTTTCACAGAGTCGTAAGGTATGTCTGTTCCATCACTTTTCCTTTCGTGAAATAGCCGTCATTGATCAACCCTCTCAAAGGGGGCGGTTTACACCGCCCCCCTTCATACCGTTAATGATGTATAGAATGTGTCTGGGAAATCAGTTCTTCCCAATATCGAAAGACATGCTGGCAATCCGAACAGATCCTTTTATACTTTTGATAAGTATAAGTTACAGTACAAGTTACTAAAATGGGATCGCCATTCGGCTTGTTTGCCACCCAGGCCGGATGCGTAGTCGTAGAAGAATATGGATACTCATAGCTGATATCATGTATGTGATTATCCGGGTGCTCACATACATTAGGGTCTACACTTGCAGACGCCGTCATGCCCGCACTTCCTGCCAAAATTGTTACTGTCATCAACAATGCAAAAAATTTCTTCATACCTCTTACCTTTTCCTTTCCTGCTGCCATCGCCCATTCAAAATTCTGTCATCTCAGGCAGCATTTGACATGTTGCTTAATCTTTTGTTATAGTTTGTACCTATCTCTGTACTGGTATCACCTCCTTATTCCCCTCAACAGGTTCTAATGACAGACTTCGCTCAATGCAAATACATATAATGAGCACCGTCTGTGATCCGCTTTTACAAATTGCAATTTGCTTGTCTTTTTTATATCATACAACATTATTTTTCTAATGTCACATTTATATCGAACTTTGATATAAATATTCGTTTTTTTGCTACAACAATATCCTTATTTTCCATGGCTGCTTATGTAACAGCAGCAAATCCCTCTATCCGAATCAGAGCAATCCCATTATTACAGCCTTGGGAAAAGTTTTTATCAATAA